>QMCD01002586.1_pt1 | contig 19385 bp, 17 predicted proteins | sample 1821841 | NCBI WGS metagenome assembly QMCD01 (sample SAMN01991225, study PRJNA193472) | Termite gut metagenome, whole genome shotgun sequencing project. | isolation source: worker | host: Macrotermes natalensis
TTTGAGTATTTTTACTCAAAAACCTTGCACCTGAATAATTGAAAAATGCTTTTACGTCGCATAGCGACGGCATTTTTCAATTATTCAGCAGACATTATTTAACCGGGAATGCAGCCGCTTCCGCCGCCGCGGTCATTCCGTATACCCCAGCTTCCGCAGGTTAATATCCTCCGCGAAAGAAGGTGCGCTGTATAAAATTAAAACCTGGTCATAGTTTGAAATATTTACGGCTTTATTATATGCAGTCTGAATATACCTTAAATCCAGAAGGGTGATTTCCGAATAATGCTCGGTCAGGAACGGCACATAGCTGTGAGCAAAGGAATCCTTGAAAATAAGCAACTTTCCTCCGCCGTTGTTATTTTTTATAGTAACCATAGGCTGATTTGAACCCAGAAATACCGAATATTTATCCTTCACCGAAAGAAATTCCCTGAAATAAATACTGTCATATTTTTCGGGTTCTTTACTTAAATCCTTATAAACGTTAAATTCCTCGGTATATAAATCATCGTTTAACCGGTATATATCAATCACATCGGCTTCGGTTTTATCATACAGCGTTTTTGAATGGAACGTCCCCTTAAAATCAAAAGCTGCGTGTTCTATGTCGTAAGCTTTCTCATCGATAGGGGTATACCCCATCCTGTTACCGGAGGAAACATATGCATTATAAGCTCCCAGCGACGTCCAGTGATGGTCGGTCCTGTAATATATATACTTATCCCTTGCGGTGTATAGGCTGCTGTAAGCGTCGATTGTCGCGATACTGCCGTTCATATTTTCATAAACATATTCAATAAAGTCTTTCTGACTGAACTTCGGCGCATTTTCGGGGATTTCATCCGAATATATTTCCGCCGAGGTCGGCACTAGCATTAAAAATACCGGAGTTTCATTTTCATCGGAAAAACTGTTGACTGCTTCAATGCTCTTTTCGACGCTAGAATAATCAGGCTCAGCAATAATCTCAACAAGTCTGTTATCTAAAATATAAACGCCGTTTTGCTCATATTTCCCTAACATCAGGTCAAAATTATTCTTTGCCTTTATCCATGATACACGTCCGATAAAATTATCCGAAACGTATGATTCAATGCCGTTCATAAATTTCCTGTCGAAAATTGATTTAACGGACAGTTCGGGCAAAGCCGCAAGCATACGGTTCTCCGTGTGGGAAAAGGCTTCCTTTTTCATAAACCCCGTAATAACCGGCAGCGTTATCAGAATTCCGAAAAAACACAGGCAGGTTATTAAATTAATTATGTTGAACCGTATTCTTCGCTTTCGTTTCTTTATAACTATATTTTTCATAAAGTTTTTTCCTTTTTATGTTTCTTTTATACGCAAATGGAGAAGTATCTTAAGTTTAAAACCTGAAATACAGGAATGGATTATAAGACGCGTTCACAAGGTATGCTGTGCATAATAACAGCACGGCGATTCCTGCGGCGGGAGCGGCGCACCTGACCGCCATCGGGTTTTTAATCCTGATTTTTTCAACTGCTTTTGTAAAACAATCAGTCGAAGCGAAAACAGCGGCTAAATAAATAAAGACATTCGTTCCCAGTATATATTTTGCTGTGCTGTCAATAAAAACGCCTGATGAACCGAACATAGCCCTGATATAATCAATGCCGCCGGATAATGTGTCTGTATCAAACAATACCCAGCCGAAAACGACCAGAAGAAAAGTATAAAGCATACATACGGGCGCCGGAAGCTTCCTGAGAAGCTTTCCCAAGCCTGCCCGCTCAATAATAATTAGGATGCCGAAGTATAGCCCCCATAAAATAAAATTCCAGCTCGCGCCGTGCCAGAAGCCCGTCAGCAGCCACACTATAAGCGTATTTACGATAGTCCGCGCAGCTCCTTTTTTATTGCCTCCCAAAGGAATATAAACATATGACTTGAACCAGGAACCGAGAGTAATATGCCATCTTCTCCAGAATTCCGAAATGCTTTTTGACATATAAGGATAAACAAAATTTTTCGGGAAGTTAAAGCCCAGCATTTTACCCAGACCTACAGCCATATCCGAGTATCCCGAAAAATCAAAATAAATCTGGAACGCAAACGCAAGTATACCGAGCCAGGCGGTCGCGGCGGATATTTCCGTATAATCCATTTCCTTAACCTGAGTCCATATAAGCCCGATATTATTTGCCAAAAAAACCTTTTTAGCAAGACCCTTTATAAATTTGCCTATTCCGAAGCTGATTTTATTTATATTTACGGTACGCCTGTCAATTTCATTTGCAACATGTTCATACCGCACTATAGGTCCCGCTACTAATTGAGGGAACAGCGTGACATAAGCCGAAAAGCCCGCAAAGCTTTTCTGAACCTTAATATTTCTTAAATACAAATCGATGGTGTAGGACATGCTCTGGAAGGTATAAAAGGAAATCCCGATCGGCAATGGAAGCTTGGGGTCGTTAATGCTTGTATTGAATATTGAATTGATGTTTGCAATAAAAAACGAACCGTACTTGAATACCATAAGCAGTGAAATATTCATAACAACGGATATAACAAGAAATACCGTCCTCTTTTTATTATCGTTATCATATTTTGCAATAAACCTTCCCGCCGTATAATCAATAGCAGTCGACAATATCATGATAACGATATAAACGGGTTCTCCCCATGCATAGAAAAACAGGCTTGAAGCCAGGATAAGCGCATTTCTGCCTTTTGCGGGCATGAAAAAATACAAGAGCATAACTGCCGGTAAAAAATAATATATAAACGTCAGGCTGGAAAAAACCATGTTCTTAACTGTCCTTTCTTACGGATAATACGGATTCGGCAAAAGTCATGAATTCATCCCTGGTCATCATAGTATTAATTATTTCAAGCATACCTGCCGTTGTAAGAAGCTCCGGCAGCTTTAACGCTTTTAAGATAATTTTTCTTTTCATTGATGAGTTTTCCCTGCCGGTAAGTCCGGTTTCATACAAGTCAATACGGGTTACGGGATTGCCGCTGCTGTTTCTTTCGGAGGTTACAACCCCGGCGTTATTGAATAATTCAAGGAGAAGGGACTGTGTCATTCCTTCAATCCCAAGTTTTCCTTCCTTTGAAGCGGAAGTCTTGCGTTTCTCCCTGCCGAAAATATCGGGAGCGTATATGTTAATTATTTTTCCGTCCTTTATGGTTCCCTTAAGGTAATTACGGATTTTAAAGCCAGCCGAATCAGAGTCTGTCAGTATTATTATTCCGTTCTTACGCGCATAATATTTTATTATTTCCAGCTTTTCCTTATCCCTGAATATTTTAAAGCCGTTTGTCGGAATAATAACGGCGTCTATAACCGAACTTAATGTGATTTTGTCATATTTGCCCTCTACGATAACGGCGTAATCCAAATGCAGCATATTTTTTTCCTTATCCATGTAAATATAAAAAGCTATAACCGTTTACCGGAATAACAACAGTGTCCGATTTTACCGGCGGGATGACTACTCATCTGTATACCATACTGTTAAATTAAAATTATACCGCCGCAGGCGGTATACCGCCATTGTTAATTGTTAATTTTTAATTGTTAATTGGTACTATGAGACAGCATTTTTATTACAGCCTCTTCAAGGATTATCTGTTTATCCGTTTTAAGGGATTTTATATCAATATCAGCCTGTGTGAGGATTTTCATGCACTCCCTCAGATGAACAGACGAAAGTGATTTCACATTTTTAAAGGCATTCTCAACGCGGAACGCTACATTTTTTGCATAAGAAAAATCGGCAATGACATCCTGCGGGGTTTTACCGCAGTCAAGAGCTGATTTAGCACGGTATAAGTCAGTCATGCTTGCGGTTACGGCATATAAAACGGAGATCACTTCAATTCTCTGGAGCATTAACTCGTCAAGCAAGCGTAACGCCGTTTTTTTATCATGACGGACAATTGCCCTTGCCAGGTCGAACGACGTCGAATCAAGCTGTTTCGAACACAGTTCGTTTACGGTATTAACAGTAATTTCGTTTCCGGCGGAATACGCAATAAGCTTATCAGTTTCATTTTCTATTAACATTGTGCTAAAGCCGCACAAACCGGCAAGGTATTCGGCGGTTTGTTTTGAAATTACTCCCCCGTTTTTGCTTACTTTTGTTATTATATAAGCTGACAGTTCCCTTGGTGTTTTAAACTCAAAATTACATACCGTACCGTTTTTCGCAGCGGAATCAATCAGTTTTTTGTTTTTTGCCGTAGGATACTTCTTACCATCCGTCACATCAACGGATGTGTTATAAAATATCAGTATAGTAGTATCGGGAAGTCCGCTTACAATTGAAATTATATCTTTCAGACTGTCGGCGCTTAATGCTTCAGAATTCAAATCGTTTACCGTACAGCAAACATAAGAAGCAAACACAGGCAATGCTTCGCAGGCGTTTTCAAGCTCGCCCGTACTTAAGTTTTTTCCGCTGAAGGAATGCAGATTATAAGCCTCGTCTTCCTTTTTTAAAACTGCTTTTCTTATCATCTTAACGGCGTTTTCAACAGCTGAAACATCCTTTCCGTAAAGGTAATATACGTTTGAAAGCTTCCCGCTTTTTACGGCGTTTTTCAGCTCGGTATCACTGATTTGAGCCAATTTCAATCACCTCCAAGTTCAGGCTGCCGTTTTTATACGAAGTCATACGAACGCTCTGTCCGATATATGCTTTATCAGCTTTACCGACAGGCACGACAGCCTCCTCATTCAGGACAATAAAATTATTGCTTGGAACGGCTGTCATTTCCTTTCCGTCAAACATAACGGCGGCATTATAATCGTTACGCTTAAAACCGGGTTCTTTACTGTTCCCGTCATAAAAAACAAGACGGTTGTCATTATATAATAATTCAATATAGTTATTGTTTATATCCAATGAATAATACGGCATCACAATCCGGCTTCCGCCTCCGTTTTTTCCGTATGTAAAAGTATTTTCACCGAGATATTTATTGCCTGACGCAAAATAATCGCCGTCCGGAATAAGGACGTTATTAACGTCAAAAAGCTTCAGTCTTTCTTTATACACCGGAATTGAAGTAAGTGAATCGGCATTAAGGCATAATGAGTCAATTTCATAAATACCGAGCTTATTAAGGTATTTCACAGCGGAGTCAGCCGACTTCCCGCCTCTGTTCAAGTCAACGATGCTTGCCGTTTTTTTATCATGGATAATTAAGACTGACGAGCTTTTTTCCTTCAGTACGGCTGCCGTGACACTGCCGTCGGGTATGAATTTATAAATGCTGATTACAGCCATTGAAAATGAAAACAAACACAAGGAAAGAACCGTAACCGACTTGAAATGTCTCATTATCAAAGCCCCGGCTATAATAACAAGAAAGCATACGATTATAACATACCTGATAAAATCATAACCGAGGGGGATGTATGAAAACCTGAGATTCCCTATAAATTCAGATATTATTATAACAACCCTGCAGCATATCCCGGCGGTTTTTAAGACAGGATATGCAATAAAGTATAATCCTCCTGAAACGGTAACAATAAGACCGCAGACCATTATAAATGTACAGAGCGGTATCAGGAGCAGATTTGAAACGGGTGATATAACCGATATTTCATCGAAAAAAAGGAATGAAACCGGGAATAAAACACAGGTAGTACAAGCACATGATATAAGGGAGTATGATGCTTTGCCGAACCTGAACCTTGATTTTCCGCCGGAGGAATCATGTTTTCTGTTTGTTTTTGAATTTATATAATCCTCTATTAACCTTATAATTTCCGGAGCTATTACGCCTATTCCGAAAACCCCTCCTGCCGACATAAGAAACGAGGCGTCCTTAACAGCGAACGGACAAGGCAGTGTAAGCAGGATTACAGCAATTCCAAGCGAATTAAAGGTGTCAGCCTGCCTTCTGAACAATTGGGAGCTGTATACGATTATTACCATAACAGCCGACCTTATTACGGAACCGGACATTCCCGCAAGCAAGACAAAAGCCAGTACAGGAAGCATAAGAAGAATAAACCTGAAATATTTGTTCAGCGGAAGCCGTGAAATAATAATCTGGAAAAAGGCGCATACAATTGCGAGATGGGCTCCCGAAACAGCCATGATATGCCCGATACCCGCACGGAACATCAAAGCGGTCTGATAATCCGCTATACCGGATTTTTCACCCAAAAGTATTGCGGAAATCACTGAGCTTTCATCATCGGGCAGGATTTTATTAATAACGGAAAATATATACTTACGGTATGAATCAACTGTGCGGTACAGCGAAAATGAATTATCCTCTATTATTTCAAAATCTGATAAATCGCTGATTTCCAGGTAAATCCCCTTAGCTTTGTAATAGCTTTCCGCAGGGAATGTGTATGTATCCGAAAGTTTATGTGCTTTACTGGTTATAGAAACATTATCCCCTATGCTGCATTCGGCGCTGTCTGCAAAACAGTTTACCTCCGCTTTTACGTCATCGTTTATTATGCCCTTTATTGTGTAAGAGGACATATCACCGCCGTATTCGTTGAAAGATACGATACTCCCCTCGAGCTTAACGTCATAACCGTCATACCTGACGATATCCTCATAAACGGCGGAGCTGTAAACCCCGTAATAAATGCTTCCGGCGGCGAAGCTGACCGAACATATGCATAATGCGGCAAATCTGTTTCTTTTTTGTATTACCAAATAAAGTACAGTAACGGCAATAACTGATATTCCTATATAGATACATGCGGCAGAGTGCAGAAATGACGCAAAAAACAGCCCTGCCAGATATGAAAAACCGATTCCAGCCATTTTACGCACCAAATCTATTACCGTCCCTTCTGTCTGTAAATGAGGAGTAAGGAATGAGGAGTAAGGAATGAGGAGTAAGGAGTAAGGGGCTGCGAAGCAAAAACTAGCTACCAGCTGCTATTCTCTAAATACTAAATGAGGAGTAAGGGGTTGCGAAGCCAGCGGGACGATGCGGACATCGTCCCCTACCAGTACCTCGTAACACCTAAAAGTTATAGTTAATAATAAAAATCATACCGCCTCAGGCGGTATACCACCATTGTTAATTGTTAATTTTTAATTGTTAATTGGTACTAGCCCATCTTCAGGTCAAGCTTTTTACCGCCTATAAGGTGAAAATGCAGATGGTCAATAGTCTTCCCCGCGTTTTCGCCGACATTGGCTACAACCCTGAAACCGTCCTTGTCAATACCTTTTTCCTTGGCAATCATTGCAATCACTTCAAAAATATGTGCAATAACATCAGAATTGCCGGAATTTATATCAGCCGCCGACGCTATGTGAACTTTGGGTATTACAAGAATATGGACAGGCGCCGCCGGGTTTATGTCATTGAAAGCATAAACAATATCATCCTCATATATTTTTGCGCTTGGGATTTCTCCCGAAATAATCCCGCAGAATAAACAATCCAAAATAACGACCTCCTTGTATTATTACCGAATAAGTTCCTCAACGGTTTCAGTCAGCGTGCTTAACGCTTCATCAACCTTTGATTTGTCGCCTATTCCAGCCATTGCGCTGTCGGGGCGTCCGCCGCCCTTACCTCCTGTTAAAGCGGATATTTTCTGTACTATTCTTCCGGAATGCGCTCCGCTTGAAACGGCGTCCTTGCCGCAAACGCAAAGGATTGAACCCCCGTTTTCGTTAAGGCTGCACAGCAATGCTACAATATCCGGGTTTTCAGCCTTGATTTTATCGCCCATTGACCTTAATACTTCAGTTTTTATATCGTTAAACACAGCTGATACTACCCTGACATTACCGGCTGAAACCGCTTTATCAAGCAATCCGCCTATCCGGAAAGCGGCGATTTTTTCATTCAGCTCATTAATCTCTTTCTCAAGTGTTTTCAGTTCTGAAGCGGCAGCGCCGCATTTTGAAACAAGCTCGTTCATACCCGAAGCCTTTAAAGCCTGAACAGATTTAGTAATAATATTCTTGTAATCATCAATTAGAGTGAGTACACCCGCTCCGGTAACTCCTTCGATTCTCCTTATGCCTGCCGCAACTGAATTTTCGGATAAAATCCTGAATAATCCGATTTTTGCCGTGTTATCGACATGGGTGCCGCCGCATAATTCAAGCGAGGTATCCTCAATACTGACTACTCTTACCGTATCGCCGTATTTTTCGCCGAACAGAGCCATTGCCCCAAGCTTTTTAGCCTCGTCAACTGGCATTTCGGTTGTGATAACGGGTAAGGCATCCATAATATTTTCATTTATAATTTTTTCAATACGGTTTAATTCATCTGCCGATACCGCTTCAAAATGAGAAAAATCAAATCGTACCCTGTCAGCGTCGACAAGCTGACCCGCCTGATGTACATGGTCTCCTAAAACTTTACGTAATGCGGCTTGTAAAAGGTGTGCCGCGGTATGGTTTCTCATTGTCGCCGTCCGCTGATTCTTGTCGGCGCTTGCCGTAACGGTTTCTCCGGTTGTAAAAGCGCCATGAGCTATTCCGGTATGCAGGATATGCCCCGAACCGGTTTTCTTTACGGCGGTAACCTGAAACTGAGAAATACTGCCTTCTATAACGCCCGAGTCTCCGGCTTGTCCGCCGCTTTCCGCATAGAAAGGCGTCCTGTCAAGGATTATAACGGCTTCTTCCCCGACATTTGCAATACCGGTTTTCTCACCGTTTACATATATTGCGATTATTACGGCTGTTTCCTCTAAATGCTCATATCCTGTAAAAACCGTAATATCAGAATCATTACCGTTTATACCGTCCTCTTCCCAAGAGGAGCCGCTTTTATTCTTATGGTCCTCCCTGGCTTTTTGTTTCTGTTCGTTCAGCAGAAGAGTGTAACGTTTTTCGTCAACGGAAATCCCCTTTTCTTCTGCGATTTCGACGGTCAGGTCAAAAGGGAAGCCGTATGTGTCGCTTAGCAGGAATACATCATCGCCGGACAGAACCTTTTCCCCGTTTTTTATAATGCCGTCAAGCTTCGCCGAAAGTAATTCCATACCCTTGCCGACAGTTTTCGCAAAGGCTTCCTCTTCATTTTTAATCAGCTTTCCGATGTAATCCTTTTTCTGGGCAAGCTCAGGGTAAGCGGATTCATTTTCCTTAATAACCGTACCGGCAACCTCATAAAGGAACGGCTTTGTAATGCCTAAAAGCCTGCCGTGGCGGGCGGCTCTCCTTAAAAGGCGTCGGAGAACATATCCCCGTCCCGCATTTGAACCCGTAACGCCGTCGCCCACCATGAATACCGTGCTTCTGATGTGGTCGGTTATAACGCGCAGAGATATATCGGATTTTTCGTCCATTTTGTATTCAATACCGGCAATACCGCTTATATGCTTCATTATATTCTGTACGGTATCGACCTCGAAAAGGTTATCAACCCCCTGCATAACACAGGCAAGCCTCTCAAGACCCATACCGGTATCTATATTCTTTTTTGCAAGGGGTTCGTAATGGTTATTCCCGTCGCTGTTAAACTGCGTAAAAACAAGATTCCATATTTCCACAAAACGGTCGCAGTCACACCCTGCCTTGCAGTCCGGAGAACCGCAGCCCTTGTCCTCACCCCTGTCAAAATAAATTTCGGAGCAGGGACCGCAGGGACCCGAACCATGCTCCCAGAAATTGTCCTCCTTGCCGAGCCGGACCATATGCGAGGGGTCGACCCCCCGTTTTTTTGTCCAGATGTCATAAGCCTCATCGTCTTCCTTATAGACGGAAACATAAAGAAGCTCCCCAGGGATTTCTAAAACTTCAGTGAAGAATTCCCATGCCCATGCCGTCGCCTCTTCCTTGAAATAATCGCCGAAGGAAAAATTACCGAGCATTTCAAAGTAAGTACCGTGACGCGAAGTTTTACCGACGCGCTCTATGTCGGGCGTGCGGATACATTTCTGGCAGGTTGTTACCCTGACGTTCGGAGGCGTTTCCTGACCGGTAAAAAACTTTTTGAGCGGAGCCATTCCGCTGTTAATCAGCAGGAGGCTGTTATCCCCGTGCGGAATTAACGACGCGCTTTTAAGCCTTGTATGGTTTTTTCCCTCAAAGAACGATAAAAATTTTTCCCTAAGTTCGTTAAGTCCCGTATACTGCATTTTACATTCTCCTATCTTTTTCTCTTGGGCGTGCCGCTTCGTCGGGAAGCTTGAAATACTGGCTGCGGTCTTCCCTGTAGTATTAATTGTTAATTGGTACTACTCCTCCCAGTTATGCCAGACACGCTGGACGTCGTCGTTATCCTCAAGATACTCCAGAAGGAGGTTCATTTTTTTGATATGCTCCTCGTCCTCAAGCTTCACATAAGTCGACGGCACCATTTCAGCCTCGGCGGACATAATAACATATCCTAAAGCCTCAAGCTTTTCCCGGACGGCATTAACGTCGTTCGGTTCGGTTTCTACCTCGATGAACTCATCATTTATATTATAATCCGAACCTCCGGCGTTAAAAACATCATCAAGCACCCTGTCTTCATCCTGCCCGTTGTTTTCGGTGATTATAATCCCCTTGCGCGAAAAAATGAAAGAAACACAGCCTGTTGTTCCGAGGTTACCACCGAATTTATCGAAATAATGTCGTATGTCGCCTGCGGTGCGGTTTTTGTTGTCTGTAAGGGTTTCAACAATAACGGCAGCTCCGTTAGGACCGTAGCCTTCGTAAACATTGGCTTCATAACTGGTTTTATCGCCTCCGCCAGCCGCTTTTTTTATAACCCTATCGATATTCTCATTCGGGACGTTGTTCGACTTGGCTTTTGCTATTAATTCCCGAAGCTTTGAGTTGCTGTTCGGGTCGGCTCCGCTTTCCCTTACGCAGACCATTATTTCCCTGCCTATTTTTGTGAAAACCTTAGCTCTTGCGCCGTCGGTAGCTTCCTTTTTTCTTTTAATTGTACTCCATTTGGAATGTCCTGACATGAATAAACCCCTCCGTTTAATAATTTAAAGCCTGAAAAGAACATCATTCCGATTCAGTATTATCCCATATATAATCGAACAGCTCACGAATCCTTTTATTATTTCCCAGTAAATAAAGATAACCGAACAGCGTTTCAAGCGAGGTGGCGTGCCTGTATTCAATCGGATTCGATTTTTTGGGAACAGTGCTGCCTGTTGCGTTTCTGCCCCGTTTCATAACAGCCGCCTCATCTTCGGCAAGCATCCTCTCAATTAATCCTGCCGCAGCTGACTGATATGCCGCCTTTACTCTTAAAACAGCTTCTTTATGTAATTTCCCGACAGGCACATTTGCTGTTAATACAAGCCTTTCGCGGACAAGCTGCTCATAAACGGCGTCGCCCAAAAACGCCAGCGTCAGCGGACTGTATTGGTTAACATCCTTCTTTTCCAGTATAAACACCCCTTTAATAGTTGCTGGAGAATAGTAGCTAGTACCAATTAACAATTAAAAATTAACAATTAACAATGGTGGTATACCGCCTGCGGCGGTATAATTCTAATTTATCATTCGCAATTTTTAGATGTTACGAGGTACTAGCGCACTAACGCATATATACAGCTGTCATGAAATTCACCAAGCTTATATACGCTCTTTTTCAGGATACCCTCCAAAGTAAAACCGGCTTTTTCAAGGGCTTTCCTCGAACCGGTATTATCGGCAAAGGGTTCGGCGATAATCCTGACGGTATCAAGCTTTTTGAACGCTTCGGCGCAGATTTGCCTGATTGCGCCCGTCGCAATTCCCCTTCCCCAGTATTCCTCAGCAATAAAGTACCCTAAATCACAGCTTTTTGAATATACGTCGTCACGCATAAAAACCCCTATGCTTCCTATGACCTTCCCGTCCGAAGTTATTGCATACGTAATGCTGTGCCCGGGGTCGTCCCCAATGCAGTCCCTGATAAACCATTCCGCCGTAACTTCGGTATACGGATGAGGGAACGTATCCCTCATATATTTCGCAATATTATAATTATTTGCTATTGAAGCGAATTCCCCCGCAAACTCAAGACGCCAGGGCGTCAGCTTAAATTCAATATTTACCACACTCTCATTATAAATTACTCAAATAATATATTATTATAATACAAAATCGAATTCAAAACCGAATATGTTTACCGTATCCCCTTCTTTTATGTTCATCTGTTCAAGCTTGTCAATAATACCCCTGCTGCGCAGTACGCGCTGAAAATACTGTAATGACGAATAATCGTCCATATCAACGGTGCGCATAATATGAAGAAGCCATTCGGCTTTTACATAATAAACACCGTCGTCTCCGACTGTTATTTCAAATTTTTCTCCGGCGCCAAGCTTTTCGTCAAGTTCCTTAGGCGTAAGAGGCTGTACCTCGTATTCCTTAACGGGAGGAAGCTTGTCAAGCTCCGCCGAGATTTCCCCGACAAGCTCTTTAGTGCCTTTTGTGGTCGCCGCTGAAACAGGGTATAACTTATACCCGCTGTCCGTAATAAATTTCCCGAATTCTTCTATTTGCTCATCCGAAGCTATATCGCATTTATTTGCCGCAACGATTTGAGGAAGCATAGCCAGTTCCTCGCTGAAATTCGCAAGCTCCCGGTTAATAATCTGAAAGTCACTTTTAGGGTCGCGCCCCTCAGAACCGGAAACATCAACAACATGAACAATCAGCCGGCATCTTTCAACATGCCGCAGAAATTCATGACCAAGCCCCGTTCCGTCGGCGGCTCCTTCGATAAGTCCGGGGATATCCGCCATAACAAAGGATTTGCCTTCGTCAACCTTAACAACTCCCAATACGGGGGTGAGCGTAGTAAAATGATAGCCGGCAATTTTCGGCTTCGCAGCCGAAACTACGGATATAAGCGTGGATTTTCCGACATTGGGGAAACCCACGAGACCGACGTCCGCAATAAGCTTAAGCTCTAAGGAAATATTATACTCCTCACCTAAAAATCCCGGTTTTGCAAATCTGGGGATTTGTCTTGTTGGAGTAGCAAACCTTGCGTTTCCTTTCCCCCCTTTGCCGCCCGCCGCCAGAACTTTCGGACCTCCCGACGACATATCCGCCATAATTCTGCCCGTTCCGGCGTCGCGTATAAGAGTTCCCCGAGGAACCTTTATAATTAAGTCCTGAGCATTTTTACCCGTACAGTTGCGGGAAGAGCCGTTCTGGCCCTTATCGGCAATATACTCCCTTTTATAGCGGAAATCAATAAGCGTGGAGAAATTATCGTCGGCGGCAAACACAATATCGCCGCCCTTGCCGCCGTCGCCGCCGTCAGGACCTCCCGCCGCCACATACTTTTCACGGTGAAACGACACTGCTCCGTCGCCTCCGTCACCCGAACGTATTTTAATTACCGCTTTATCTATAAACATATAAACTCCTTAATTATGGTAACGCTTATACTATATTTCAACATATTTTACCCCAAATTACCCATAATATTATAACATATAATGTATATCTTTACAATACATATCAGTTATTTTTATTAAAAATAAATAAGGAGCAGATTTACTGCTCCTTTTAACACAAGCCGGTTATTATTCGGCATAAACACTGACCTTTTTACGGTCGCGCCCCAAACGCTCGAATCTTACCCTGCCGTCAACCGTTGCAAACAGAGTATCGTCGGAACCCCTTCCGACGCCGTTTCCGGCATGAATATGAGTCCCTCTCTGGCGGACAAGAATATTTCCTGCGATTACAGCCTGACCGTCCCCTCTTTTTACGCCGAGACGTTTCGATTCGGAATCTCTTCCGTTCTTGGTTGAACCCATTCCCTTTTTATGTGCCATATTAAAATTACACCTCCAAAAATGCAATAAACGGTTAATATTAGTTTGATACGGTATAAAACTAAGCTTTTATCGCGTCAATCCTTACCATTGTATAAGGCTGTCTGTGTCCCTGTCTTTTATATGACGAACCTTTTTTGGGCTTATAAGTGAAAATGTTTATTTTTTTGCCCTTACCGTTTTTTATAACTTTTGCGTCTACAGTCGCTCCGCTTACATAGGGAACCCCCACATTGAGACCGCTGTCTTTTCCGACAGCAATTACCTTGTCGAAAGTAACGGTGTCATCAGCGTCTACCTCAAGCTTTTCGATATAAATCTCATCGCCTTCCTCAACCTGATACTGTTTTCCGCCCGTTTCAATAATAGCGTACATTGCGGTACCTGCCTTCTTTTTCAAACTCGCTGTAACAATAGGCGCGTATAACGCATTTAAACGCTTTATACTTCTTAAACAGCCCAAGACAAGCGGCTTATTAATTATATCATATTTACTATATTATGTCAAGTTATTTTAAGTTCAGCAGCATACACAAACAATAAGTATAATACCCTGCGTTTTTTTACTATTATGACAAATAATATGCGTTTTATTCTTTATTTCCTTACCGTATTATTATAATTAATCTTACGTTCATCTAATATTAATGCCGCTTAATTTATTATATGTTATAATTAAAGCATATTCATACTGAACGGGAACGGAAAGGGCGGTCAAAGATATGGGGCTTTTTTCATCAGATAAAAGCGGAAATATAAAAAAGAATAAATTTCATATGGTTCAGCTGCAGAATATTATATTCGGCTCAAAAGAAAAATCACTGATGGTATCACCCGAATTCTTATTCAGGATGTCGGACAATTATGTGGGGAAAAGACTTTCAGCCATAAACCGGAACCTTGCCAATATGAACGCAACCAGAGCTCCCGCAAATTATTTTAAATACTGTGACGCAGTTGATTCTTATCTGAACGAGCTTATTATTATAGAACCCCTTTATGATTTTAAAGAGCCTGTTCCCTCCGAGTTTAAGGAAACCATTTTATCAAACCGCGACCACAGTATATCGTCAATGCTTAACAGGTCATGGAAGAAAATATTAAACCAGTCCGTGACGACAGACGGGATTCCTGAAAACCCTGTTCCTTTTGAAAAGCTTTTATCGGAAATTATGAGCTTTGAGAACAGACTGTCCCCGGTTCACTTAACAGCGGTTGAAATGTACAGAAAATCACTGTACCCGAAGGATGATATTCCGAAAGAACTGCCCGATGATACCGAGGAAATAAATACGGACGGTTTTTCAGATAACACCGGTGATGATATGTTTATAAACACCGATGATTTTACCGATATATTTTAACTAGTACCTCATAACAACTAAAAGTTGCGAATTATAAATTAAAATCATACCGCCTCAGGCGGTATACCACCATTGTTAATTGTTAATTTTTAATTGTTAATTTTGGTACTAGTCATATTTAGTTATACTGCCACCTGCTGATTTATTTAACAGGCGGCAGTTTGTTTTTATATACCGCAAACTTGAAAATTACATAGTACTGCGGAGCGTCCGAAAAAAAGCTGTAATTTGTTTCCCAGTAGAATTTATTACAATATTATTTCAATTAAGTACATACCATTGACAAATTACCGATTATAATATATCCTGAAAACAGAATCAGAAGTATACCAAAAAGGGGAAATGATATTATGAATAAAAAGATACTGCCGGTTATTCTTTCAATAATCCTTGCGCTGTCGGCAGGCTGTAACATCAGTCCGGAAACGCTCCCGGATGAAACAGAAACCCCGTTTACTTCATTGGGAATTGAAACAGCCGATTCAACCGAAAAAGAAACCTCTTTAACTACAACCGCTATAACAACCCCGACGGCTGAAACAACAACTGCCGCCTTGACTTCCAAAGCCGTAACCGCAACCGAACACGACCCGTATCCTGATGATATTTCGTCGCTCGGCTTAATAATTGATTATAAGGATAATATTGAACCTTCGCTTTACGAAGGGAAAATCCCGATTAAATACGGCGAGGGAAGCGAAACAGTATTAATTATCCCCAAAAATCAATCCGTGCCCCGGATTAAATTATATAAAACCTATTTAGATGATAAAACAATTTGTGTCAGTGATATAGTTTTTGAAGTGTCTTATTTACCGGATGAATATTATATCGAATATTCGACATATATACCTGACTTTTACCCGGCGGAATCTATTTTTGTAGGTGACAGCGGGTATCGTTTGGCTTATGACACAGTCTTTAGCGGCGGGGTTAATGTTATAAAAGCGGATATTGATTTTATCGATTATGAAACTTATTACCATTGGTCTGACCCGGATGACCATGATAAATTATCCGATTACCTTTCGGGGATTCAGCTTTCTGATTACGCTGAACTTGTCCTTATTGGTGAAGATGACACAGACAAAAGCATTGCTGTGAAATATCCCGATAACACCGAGCCGTTCCCGCTATTTTTGGTTTGGTCAAATTCATATTTTGACGTATCACCCGACAGGACACGTATTGCCAGCATTGAATCATCACGTGAAGACGATTTCTTAGGTCCGTTTTATATATTTAATGTACCAACAAGACAGAAAACGCTTATAACCGAATTTGATAAACCGAAAGAAAATCTTGCTTCCAAAGACCTGCTCTGGCTTAACAATGAGATTCTTCTTTTAACAGCTGGTCAATCTAACGGTACTATGACGCGCGGCGGTGATTTATTTTATTATAACCCTGAAACAGGAGAGAAAGCTAAAATTATTAACACAATTTACACGAAAGGTTCACTGACTGAAATATCTGATATAAAACTCAATGGTGAATATTTGGATTTGGAAATTTGTGTGACGTTTTATCATGCAGACTGCTGGTTCTTTTATACCGACAGGATACCAGTCAGCCAGGTTTATGACCTGATAAGGAATAAACAGACCTTGGAATTCGAAGCCATAACAATTGAAGACCCCGATAGATAAAATTATTAACGCAACAATTCCGGGCGGCAATTGATTCTGCCGTCCGGAACTATTTATTTTACTGATTTTTATTTCCTGATTCCTTATTCCTGACTCCTGATTTCTTCCGACTTCTCACGGATTTCCGCGCGCCTGATTTTACCGCTGATTGTTTTGGGAAGCTCGCTGACAAATTCAACTATACGCGGGTATTTATAAGGAGCTGTGGTATTTTTGACATGCTCCTGGAGTTCCTTTACAAGCTTTTCGTCACCCTTGTCTTTATATTCGCTTCTGAGTACGATTGTAGCCTTTACGACCTGACCCCTTACCGGGTCTTTAACGCCGGTTACCGCGGCTTCAAGAACGGCGGGGTGTTCAAGCAGAACGCTTTCGATTTCAAAGGGCCCGATGCGGTAACCCGAAGCCTTGATTAAGTCGTCGTTGCGTCCGACATACCAGATATATCCGTCCTCATCCCTCCATGCGGTATCCCCCGTATGATAAATACCTTTGTTCCAAACGGAGCTTGTAGCTTCTTCATTTTTATAATAGCCCTTGAACATTCCGAACATATCCCGGCTTGCGTCACCCGTACGAAGGACTATTTCCCCGGTTTCACCGGCAGGGAGCGATTTCCCCTCGGAATCGACAATATCAACATCGTAAACGGGAACAGCCTTGCCCATTGAACCGGGCTTGGGTTCCATCCCAGGAACATTGCATGCGATTATAATGGTTTCAGTCTGACCGAAGCCCTCCATAAGCTTAATACCGGTTTGCTTATACCAGTTATTATATACGTCGGGACTCAGCGCCTCGCCTGCTATAGTGCTGTATTTAAGGCTTGACAAGTCATATTTGCTTAAATCCGCAAGCATCAGCAAACGGAACATTGTCGGCGGAGCGCAGAGCGAGGTTATTTTATACTGCTCTATCTTCGCAAGGATGTCCTCCGCCTTGAAACGGTTGAAATCAAATACGAATACCGCCGCCCCGCAAAGGAACTGACCGTACATCTTCCCCCACATGCTTTTCGCCCATCCTGTTTCGGAAATAGTAAGGTGAATGCTTTCGTCATTGAGGTTATGCCAGTGCTTGGCGGTAAACAGATGAGCTATGCCGTACTTATAGCTGTGGACAACCATTTTTGGATACCCGGTTGTTCCCGATGTGAAGTACAGGAGCATATCCTCGGAAGAATCGGTTTCAATACGTTCAAAAGTATCGGGGTATTTTTCAATTTCTCCGTCAAAATCAACCCATCCGTCACAGGAGCCCCTCACAATAAACTTTTCTTTGATTCCTTTATACTCTTCGATTGCCTCTCCGGCGCTTACGGTAACATCACCCTCTCCGGTAGCTACAAGGTAGGAAACCTCAGCCGCTCCGAAACGGTATAAATAATCCTTTTTCTGAAGCTGGTTCGTAGCGGGGATTAATACCGCCCCTATTTTGCACAGACCCATGGCAAGAAACCAGAACTGATAATGCCTCTTTAAAACGGACATTACCTTATCGCCCTTTTTTATTCCGTAAGCCGTAAGCAAATTTGCCGCCTGACATGACTTTTTAGAAAGCTCGGAATAGGTGATGTATTTCTCCTCCCCGGCTTCATTGCACCAGATTATGGCGGTTTTACCGGGGTCTGTCTTTGCGATTTCATCAATTACATCATAGGCAAAATTAAAATTACCCGGTACGTTTATTTCAAATTTATTTATAACGCCGTTTTTATCGCGTCCCTCTGTAACAAACTTCTCATTAAAATTCCTTAACCTCATAATTATGAACATTCCTCTCCGGATTATTAAATTAGAATAGCCAAAAATTCGCACTTTCCGCCGTTTGCGGCAATCATGCCGTGCGGTGCCGACGAATCGTAAATAATAGAATCCCCCGCGGAAAGAATTTTTTCCTTTCCGTCAATACTGAGCTTTAAGCTTCCCGAAATTATATAATCGAATTCCTGACCCGCATGAACGGAAAGCGATACCGGCTTGTCCTGTTCTTCCTCCGAATAAGGGGCGATAACCAAAAACGGTTCGATTTTTTTATCCTTGAATAAGTAAGCAAGATGCTGGTATTCAAATCCCTCGCGCCTTTTAACGGGAAGCCCCGTTCCCTTTCTGACAACGCTGTAGCGTTTCAGTTTAGGGTTCTCGCCCGTCAGCAGCTCAATAATGTCAACGCCGAGGATTTCGGCGCATTTATATATGAATGTGACGGAAAAATCCTTTTCCCCCTTTTCTATCAGTTCATAATCAGCCTTCGGCGTTCCTGTCCTTTCGCATATTTCATCCGTTGAAATATTAAGGATTTCCCGAAGCCCTCTGAGCCTTTCGGCAACCTCTTTAATACTGTAATTCATCTTGACACCGTGCCTTTCTTTAATTAATGCGTACTGAACAATTACACATTTTGTGTAATTGTTCCTGGAAACAGACTTGTCTGTTTCCAGGTGCGAAAAAAGCAGAGCTTTTTCGCAATACTTCTTGTTAATGTCTGCTAATAAAACAGTTTTCTAAGAAAACTGTTTTATTAAGTGCAAGAGTTTAAAGTATTTTACTAAAAACCTTGCACTGGAATAATTGAAAAATCTTTAACGCCGCATAGCGGCAGTATTTTTCAATTATTCAACAGACATTAAATAATCAGGACGGGGCTGTCCCTTAA
>QMCD01001247.1_pt1 | contig 19383 bp, 14 predicted proteins | sample 1821841 | NCBI WGS metagenome assembly QMCD01 (sample SAMN01991225, study PRJNA193472) | Termite gut metagenome, whole genome shotgun sequencing project. | isolation source: worker | host: Macrotermes natalensis
CGACGATATTCCCGGTTTGGCCCGCTTTCGGCAAGGGACGGATATTCCGCTTGCGACGGGCGAGCATGAATATACCCACCTTGTCGCCCTCCGCCCACTCGTCGCCGCCTCCGGTAGTGCGGGTCGCCTGGGGTTGCGTTATCGCAGCGGTGAAGCGCACTGCCTCGCCCGACGGGTCGCCGCCCAATTTTTCGTTCTCTGTGCAGCCCGCCAAGAACGCCGCCGCCCCAAACAATATGATCCTGTATTTGTTCATATAATTATTAATTATCAATTATCAATTATCAATTAATTTTACTCCTCCCACCAGAGGCGCGGGTAGATGGGATCGCCGCCGTTCCAACTGCCGAGGTCGCCCCAATAGCCGCCATTGTCGTAAAGTTTCCATTCATCATACTTATCATCCGGCCATGTATTTTCCCCGAATTCGAATGGGCCGAAATCGGTGTCAGACAGGATTCTTCCTCCGCCGATGGCGGTGTTACCGTCCCGGAAGTAGCAGTAAGTGATCCTTAAAGTTAAGCCGTCATTGTAGCCGCACACTTCGCCGACATAGCTGTCTCCCCACACTTCACCCGTGTTGTAGCAACCGACTACGGTGTCCGCAAGGATTTCGAACCAGCCGCACACACCGCCGACATATCTGTATCCATCTACATAGCCCGTATTGTAACACGCTGTGATGCTGGCTCTTACTGAGTTATTGCCGCACACGCCGCCGACACGCTCTCCTTCGCTCTCCACCCTACCGGAATTGTGGCAACTGGTGATGCTGCTACCGTCACGATTTCTGCCGCACACACCGCCGACATTATTATCTACTCCCCATACTCGACCTGTGTTATAGCATTTGGTTAAAGTACCGTTACTGCGGTTTTGGCCACACAATCCGCCGACACCACTACCCGTTCCCCCAACCTCTCCGGTATTATGACATTCCGTAATGACATTGTAGTTCACGCCGCACACTCCGCCTGTATTCTCGCCGTTCGTACTCGTTACGGAACCACTGTTCGAACAGCCGGTAATGGAGTCGTTTTCCCCGTTATGACCGCACACACCTGCCACCTGCGAATTTCCGGTTATACTTCCGTAGTTTTGGCTGTCGTTTACATATGCGTATTGATCGTTCCAGCCGCACAGGCCGCCGACCTTGTTCGTTCCCGACACATTGCCGGTGTTGACACATTCTAATATGGTTTGATGGTTCCTGCCGCACACTCCGGCCGTCTCATCATTACCCGTTATCACGGCGGCGTTGGTGCATCCCGACAGGGTGCCGTTGTTGTAGCCGCACACGCCGCCGACGCGGTTGTTTCCCGTTACCGTACCCGAGGCGATGACGACGCCGGAGAGCAGTCCTCCTTCACCTACACTACCGAACAGCCCCACGTCATCTCCGGTCGGGTTGTTTATGTAGAGGTTGGCGAGGGTGTGGCCGCCACCTCCGTAGCTACCGGTGAAAGTGCCGATGGGCGTCCGGTTTTGGCGCATGAGGCTCGCCGTTTCGAGCTCGGCGGCTCCCAACAGGTCTATGTCGGCATCCTGAAGGTAGCTGCCTGCAAGAGAACTCTCGTCCGTGCCGATCATCTCGAACTCGGCGTAGGTGCCGATCGGGATTGCCGTGCCGTCATTGCCGTCGTCCACCACGTCGCGGAATTGTAGCTCGCCCGTGGCGGGAACGATCCTCAATTTAAACGTTTCGTTGTCCTTACGGCCGACCAGGTGAGTCTTGCCCCGAAGTGTGATGCTGTACACCGTGCGGGTGCCCGCACCGCCCGGGGCGATATCGTAATTCCCGTCTCCCGTGTGTATCGCGGTGATCTCGGCCGGGTCGCCGCCGTCGGTGAATACCAGTTTCGCCGTTTCGACGTTGGGCAGGGGTATTCTCTGCCCGAAAGTCTCGGCCTGTCCTGCAACGAGGGTCAGCGCCTCCGTGAGCGCTGTGCTGCGGAAGGTCGTGGCGCCGTCGGTAATGTGGAAGAGGCTCGTGCCCTGCGGCAGGGTCTGGGCCGGGAGAAGCGCGCGGTAGGTGTAGGTGGTCGCGTATTCGGACGTTCCCTCCTGCTCCACGCGGTGCATCCTGATGTCGGACTTGTCGCCCGTCGCCGTAGCCTCGCCCGCGACCAAGTTCAGACTGAATGTACGGTGCACATCTTTCAGCGTGACGGTGATATCGCCGCTCGTGTCCAAAAGATCGGTCTCGTTGTCGAGCGTGGTCTGCACCATCGCCAGTGCGTGGGAAAACTCGAGCGGGACAGCGTCCGCACCTTTGGCATAGCCCGCACCGTCGTTGTTGGATTTGGCCGTCAGCCAGTCATTGACATTGAAGTCGCTCCTGCCGTCGGTCTCACCGCTCTGGTCGAGCATCACGCTGTACTCTGCCGTCGAGGGGTCGAACGCCGCGTCGTAGGGATGGTAGGCGTAGAAATCGAGCGCCGAGCCGTCCTGCGGCCAGTATATGGCCGTCGAGGCCGTCCACGTGTTTGCCGCGGCGTCGTAGGTCAGACGCAGATTGTCGATGTAGTTGTCGGTCGCCGCAAGGGTTTCGTCGTGCTTCACGGCGAATACTCCTATCTGGTCGCCGTCCTCCCACGTGCTGTTGAACGCGGCATCGGTCGCCACGCGGGTCTGAGTATCGCCCGCGAAGCCTATCTCGAAAGCCATCTCGCCGCCCGGGCCATCCATTCCGGGGTCGAGACCGGTATCTGCACAGCCCGCAAACGCAAGCGCAAGCACGCCCGCCGCCAATATCTTAATAGGTCTCATATATCGACTTTTAATTCTTAATTTTTAATTGATTGCACCTCCCACCAGAGGCGCGGGTATTCGGGATTGCCGCTGTTCCAACCGCCGAGGTCGCCCCAGTCGCCGGTATACAACGGATTTTCCGGTTCGATAAGGCCCCAGCCCGCATCCCAATACACCGGCCACACATTTGACCCGAATCGGAATGTGTCGAAATCGGTGTCGGGCTGGCCTCCGCCGCCGATGGCGGTGTTTCCGTCCCGGAAGAAGCAGTTAATGACCCCTAAGACGGCATTGTTATAGCCGCACACTTCGCCGACATAGCCGTTTCCTTCTATCCACACATCTCCCGTGTTGTAGCAGCCGACGAGTTCGGCCCTCTGTTCGGCCTGTGGTTGGCCCTCCGGGACATAGTTCCTGCCGCACACACCGCCGACATCGTATACTCCCGTTACCACGGCCGTATTGTAGCACGCAATGGTCAGAGATTCGTTAATGCCGACTACGCCGCCCGTAAAGTCATCGGTTCCTTTTACCGCACCGGCATTGTAGCAGGCCCTGAGCTCGCCTATCCCGAGCGATCTGTTTGTACCGGATACTCCGCCGACATTTTCTACTCCCGACACCGCGCCCTCGTTGTATGACCCGCCGATTATGCCGTAATTATCTCCGCACACGCCGCCGCCATTATAACATCGATACGTTACACCATTCTCGACCCACGGTTTTACCGTCACATTTCCGTGGTTGCGGCATAGATCTATTGTACCCCTGTTAGATCCGCATATACCGCCGGTACGGGTACCTCCGGTCACTTCGGCCGTATTGCAGCACTCTGTTATGATTGCTGCGGCTACGGTGTTTTCACCGCATACGCCGCCGATATAGTGTCTCGCCGACACTGTACCTGTATTATTGCAGGCGGTGATCTCGCCATGATTCTTTCCGCACATTCCGCCGACATAGTCCCATCCCGACACAGTGCCTTCGTTGTTACATTTTTCAATAATGCGGTAGTTAGCGCCGCATACGCCGCCTGTATTGATTGCCCTTCTTGCCCCCGTTATAGAACCGGTGTTGGTGCAGGTTGTAACGGTACCTCCTATATTCATACCGCACACGCCGCCGATATAGTCTGCCCGCCCCGTTACAGAACCGGTGTTGGTACAGGTCGTAATGGTGGCATCTACATCGTTATGTCCGCATACGCCGCCGACATAACTTCTTCCAGACACCGTACCTTCGTTATTGCATTTTTCAATTATATGGAAATTATTGCCGCATATACCGCCGGTATTTTGGGCAGATTCTCCCATACAAGTAACGGAACCGGTATTGCTGCAACCTGTGAGGATATCGTGTTGCCCATTTTGGCCGCACACACCGCCGAGATGCCATTCTCCCTCGATCGCCCCGGTGTTGTGGCTGTCGGAAACGGTTGCGAAATTATCGTTCCATCCGCACACTCCGCCGACCTTGTTCGTTCCCGACACTTTGCCGGTATTGACGCACTCGACCATGGTTTGATGGTTTCTGCCGCACACTCCGGCCGTCTCCTCCTTACCCGTTATCGCGGCGGCGTTGGCGCATCCTGACAGGTTGCCGTTGTTGTAGCCGCACACGCCGCCGACACCGTTATTACCTGTTACCGAGCCCGAGGTGATGTTGATGCGGGAGAGAGTGCCGTTCTGATCGACTATTCCGAAAAGACCGATATTATTCTGGTCGCTATCGATATAGAGGTTGGCCAAGGTGTGACCTCCGCCGTCGTAACTTCCGGTGAACCGCTTGGTGTCGGTGCCGATGGGTATCCAATTTTGGCGTACCAGACCCGCTGTCTCGAGCTCGGCGGCGCCCAGCAGGTCGATCTCGCCCTCCTGAAGGTACTTGCCCTCGAGTGTCGTGTTGTCGGTGTTGATAAGCGCGAATTCGGCGTAGGTGCCGATCGGGATTGCCGTGCCGTCATTGCCGTCGTCCACCGCGTCGCGGAATTGCAACTCGCCCGTGGCGGGAACGATCTTCAGCGTGAACGTTTCGTTGTCCTTACGGCCGACCAGGTGAGTCTTGCCGCGGAGTGTGAGGCTGTACGCCGTGCGGGAGCCCTCGCCGCTCGGGTCGATTTGGTAGAGCCCGTCCCCGATATGCCGGGCAGTTACTGTGGCCGGGTCGCCGCCGTCGGTGAATACCAGTGTCGCCGTTTCGACGTTGGGCAGGGGTATTCTCTGCCCGAAAGTCTCGGCCTGTCCTGCAACGAGGGTCAGCGCCTCCGTGAGCGCTGTGCTACGGAAGGTCGTGGCGCCGTCGGTAATGTGGAAGAGGCTCGTGCCCGCCGCGAAGGTCTGCCCCGCCGGAACGAGTGCGCGGTAGATGTAGCCCGCCGCATCGGTCACGCGGTGCATCGTGATGTCGGACTTTTCGCCCGTTGCCATTGCCTTGCCCGCCACGAGGTCGAGCCCGGCGGAGGTCTGCACTTCGCGCAACGTGACGGTTATCCCACCGCTCGTGTCGAGCAGTCCGGTGGAGTTGTCGAGCGTCATCTGCACCATTGCCATCGCATGGCGGAATTCGAGCGGAACCGAGGCCGTGCCTTTGGCGTAGCCCTCGCCGCCGTTGTTCGAAACGGTCATCAGCAGGTCGCTCACGTTATAATTCGTGACGCTCTGGTCGGCCTGTACGCTGAACTCCGCCGCCGTCGGATCGAACGCCGCGTCGTAGGGATGGTAGGCGTAGAAATCGAGCGCCGAGCCGTCCTGCGGCCAGTATACGGGCGTCGAGGAGGTCCACGTGTTCGCCGCGGCATCGTAGGTCAGACGCAGATTGTCGATGTAGTTGTCTGTCGCCGCAAGGGTTTCGTCGTGCTTCACGGCGAATACTCCTATCTGGTCGCCATCCTCCCACATGCTGTTGAACCCGGCATCGGTCGCCACGCGGGTCTGCGTATCGCCCGCGAAGCCTATCTCGAAAGCCATCTCGCCGCCCGAGCCATCGATCCCGGAGTCGAGGCCGGTATCGGCGCATCCCGCGAATACCAGCGGCAGGACGAGAAACAGTGAGTATCGGTTTATATGTCTCAACATAAGTTCGTAATTCGTGATTAATCGGCAATGACGCCGTCTTTATCAATCGTGTTCCAGTCTGTGATCGAAGCGGTGAAGCCCGCTCCGGTGGGGGTTTCGACAACGGTACCGCGGAGGGTCAGAGGGGTTTTCTTGTCGGTGTTGAAGCCTGCAAGCGCCTCGCTGAGATCGCTGTCGAACGAGATCGCCTCCGGAGAGCCGTCGATGAATGTAATCGTACAGGAAAGCCTTTGTTCGCTTCCCGCTATGCCGAGCAACCTCACCGTGGCCGCACGTGTGCCTCCCTCGCCCCGATCTGTGATATTTGTGAAGTCGAGCGTCACGGCGGAGGGCGAACCGTGCGCTCCGGTGTCGATGTCGAGTGCTCCCGCCACGCCCGAAAGCGTGCCCGTGAAGCTCTCTATTCGATGGATTGTGCCGCCGGTCGGTTCGATCATCAGGGTCAGTTCGCGCACCTGCTGGGTCATCGGGGCGGTGAACTCATGTACATTGTCGGCCTCGATATCGATATCCATTGCCGACGAGAAGAACCAGTCGGGATTGCCGACAATGATTTCGTCCGCGCGGGTATGCCTCGCCTCCACCCCTACCGAGGCGATATTGCCGCTGACGGTGATACCCGCCGCATCGTGCCACAAGTGCAGTCGATGAGTGCCGGGGTCGAAAAGTTCCGGATGGTCGTTGGTGTGCGCCGTGAAGGTCTGCTTGCCGCTCTCGTCGCCGTTGGCACGGACATGATGGCTTGAGGGAATGTCGATTCCCTCGCCGCGCCCGGACCAGTCGGTCGTCAGGGTAACGCGCCCGTGTTCGGGGTGCGGAGTGTTGTAGATCGGGTCTGTCACGTCGCAGGCGCCGAGCAGTGTCGCCGCCGCGATTATTATTGTAGTCCTCATAGCCATTATTTGTTTCCTCCTATAGTCCAAATCAAGTTGATACCGGCCTGTGTCGGGCCCCATAAGTTTTTCGTCTGTTCTTTTGCCTTGTAAACGCGCACCCGATCCACCACTCCGAAAGTGTCGTACTCGAACCGGGAGTAGCCCAGGCCCAGATTGAGATCGACGGAGAAACTACGCGAAAGGTAGATCTGATAACCCACCGACAGGCCGGCGTTCCAGAACTTGCCCTGATAACCGGTGTCCTTCGACAGCACGCCGCCGAGCATACCTTTGTAGATGTTGGCCGCGCCGATGTTGCCCGCCGCGCCGAGATAGAAGCGTTTCTGTGCGCCCATGTACCAGCGCAACTCGGGACTGACGAGCCACATCTTCTGCACCTTGCCCTTTTCGTCGCCCCACCACGACAGACTGCCGTCGAGTTTCACACCAAAACCGCGGCCCGGTCTCCATTCCGCGCCGAGGGTCGGTAGCAGGAACGCGTCGTAGAGCAGGTTGGTGCGCAGGGCGAAGCAATAGGGCTTCGCGGGTACGGCGGGTGCGGGAACAACCTCGACCACCGGCTCGGGCATCGGTTCGGGCACCGGAACCGGTTCCGGTCGCGGTTCGGGCTTCGGCTCGGGCCGGGGCTCGGGTTTCGGGGCCGGTTTCGCCGGAATTCGCAGCGTCACCACCACTATGTCCTTATAACTTACACCCTCGGCGCCGGTGTAGGCGGTCGTGTGGTTCTTGGTTATGAAATGCTCTTCCAACAAGCCCTTGCGGGTGATAAGTTCCGACTTCACGCGGTTTGCACGCACGAAAGCCAACCGGAGGTTCCGCGCACCCTCGCGCATCGAAGCGCTGTAACCATCGACGTAAACGGGCATCCGGCCGCTCGTGATCTCCGCGCGGTACTCGTCCACGAGCGAGTAGAGCGCGCTGAGTTGAATGTCGTTCCCCTCCCACGGAATGTAGAACATGTCGTCGCCCGGAACGAAACGGAAAGTCACTGTCTTTTCCGTTGCAGAAGTCTGTCCGTAAAGAGTCGCAGAGAGGGCCAACGAACAGATGATGAGTAGCAGTTTTCGTGTATTCATAATTTGCATATCGGGTTATTATTGATCTCGATCTGTAAAAATATAGTCTTCGAGGCTATCCGGCGCCATCGAAGGGGGACGATTTGGTAACGATTTATCAATCGTTACCAAATTGTTCCATATTTGCCCGGCATTTGGGGGTTTTCATGAAATTACATACCTTTGTAAACAGTGATTTCGGATATGAGACACAAAGCCCACATACGCATCCCGACTATAACGATCCTTACCGCCGTGTTATTGTCGGCGGCGGGTGGCTGTACGAAAGAGCCGACCCCGGACGAAACGGAGAGTGTGCTGCAGACCGGGGATATCGACAGGTATAAAACTTACACACGCGAGGCGCTTCCCGACTCGCTGGTCGCCGAAGTTACCCGCATCCGCGACTGTGCCATCGAGGCGAGGGACTATAAAACTTGGGGGCAGAGCGCCCTGATCCTTGCGAACCGTAGCGCGCGGACGGACGACTACTCCGGAGGTATCGCCCTGATGGAGGATTACGTAGAACATGCGGTGGCCGAGGCCACCGACCCCGGCGTGCTGCAGCGGGCTTATTTCCTTACCGGGGAGTTCTACTATGTGAACGGATTCCAGAACATCGCCCTCGACTATTTTCTCGAAGCCGCCCACCACGCGACCACCGACAAGGAGCGGGGCTTCGCATATTATGCCATCGGCATTTCGTCGGTGAATATCCGCGAAGCGTCGGCAGGTATCGATCCGAACAGTTATTTTCTGATGGCCGAAGATCTGTCGAAAAAGACGGGAGACTCGTTGATAGTCGCGCAGGCGCTTTTCGGCAGAGCCGGAATGTATTGTGATTTTCTGGGTGTTCACAAGATCGGGAACGAGCCCCTCCGCCCCGCCCGCCGCGACAGCATCGACACCGCCGTGGCTTTACTCCTCCAGGCCCGGGACTACGCCCCGCTCGGAGTACTCGACTATGCGCTCGGGCTGAGTTATGCCGCCCTGAAGGATTTCGACAAGGCGCAGTATCATATCGGCAGGGTTACGGGAGACGACCACTCGGCCATGGGCACGAACGTCAGGGCCTCTCTTCTGATATGTATGGGTCGTTATGACGATGCCGTCCGGATGGCGCAAAAGGCATACGACAAGGGCGAGGAGACGGGCAACGAGGCCGACATGCGCAATTCGCTCCACATACTCTACTATGCCTGGAAATACTCCGGCGACACGGCCAGGGCGCTCGACGCTTTCGAAAGGTACACCGGGAAGCAGCAAAGAATGATGGACGAATCGTTCGAACGGCAGGTGAATATCGCGCAGGTGAGGTTCGACACCAAACTGAAAGAGGAGCAACTTGTAGCGGCCAAAAAAGAGAACGCTCTCTACCGAAAGGGGCTGTCGATAATCGGTTGCGCCCTTCTTATCGTGGCGATACTGCTCGGAATCATCCTGTTTTATTACCGGAAGACCCGCAAGGCCCACCGGGCGCTCGTCCAAAAAAGTCTGCAATGGGCAAGCGAACCGGCCTCCCTGTCGCCGACCTCCGGCGGAAGGGACGACACCGGACGGCGCGCGTTGGTCGAAAAGTTGGACGATCTGATGTCGCGTGAAAAACCCTACCTGCGCTCCGACCTGACGATAGGCGAGGTGGCAGGTACGCTCGAGATTAACCGCACCTATCTTTCGGATGCCATAAACAGGATATACGGCAACAGTTTCACGGTGTATGTCAACCAGATGCGCATCAGAGACGCGGTGAAGATCATATCCGATCCGTCTTCCGACCAATACACGGTCGACGCGCTGGCTCAAATGACCGGGTTCTCGAACCGCAACACTTTTCACAACGCTTTCGTCAAGACGACCGGACTCACTCCTTCCGAATTTCGCCGGAATCGCGGTTCCGCGAATGCCAATGGGACGTTATCGACCGGCAGTTAAGAGCTTGTTCTTGTGGTCGAGCGTGTTTTATCCCGATCATAGCAATGCCCGTTCTATTTTACGGTTGTATTTCGCGTCGATTTCTGAATGAATGGACTCGGTTAACTCATTGAATTCCGCCTGAGAATATGTCTTACATATTTTCCCGTCTTGCAATAACGATATGGAGTCACAGATCGTGGTCAGTGATTCTATGATATGCGACGTGATGATGATCGTTTTGTTTTTTGCGACAAGTTTCCTCAAAATAATCTGCAAGACGGAAACAGACTCGACATCGAGGCCGTTGAATGGTTCGTCTAAAATTATTAACTCCTTATCGAGCGCAAGAACCCCCAGCAAAGCGAGCTTTTTCTTCATTCCGGTAGAGTAGCTGTCGATCATATCATATAACGGCAGATCAAAAACTTCACGCCACAGCTCGATGTTGAAATTCGAGTTTCGGCGATGGAACAACCCGAGATAGTCTCTCCCTGTGATATTCGAATAAAAGAAGTTTTCTGCCTCCAGATAACCCGTCCGAGTGCGTTTCAGGGACTCCCCGTTGAAAATAAACAACTCTCTCGGAACATCGATCAAGCCGAATATAGCGTTGAGTAACGTCGTTTTACCGGCTCCGTTATACCCTATAATTCCATTTATCGAGCATGAATCGACGCGCATCGACAGTTCCGACAAGACTCTTTTCTTGCCATAATCGACAGTAAGGTTATTTATCGTAAACATGAAGATAGTTTTTCAGGTTGTCTATTGCCGAATAATAATATTTCCAAGCCATTAACAGGGGTATGGGCATTAACAGCGGGACGACGATCCCGACCATTCCGATCGATGCCGTCAGCGGAATGACAATTCCTCCGTTATGGGGCCGGTAAAGCGAATACTTAACAAAAACGGACAGCATTATTCCGACAAGTCCGGCCAAAAGCGGAATCACGATAAAATACGCCGTATCGAAGTTGAATACGGAATATAATACCAACGTCGGAATACTCAATTTGAGGTATAGAACATATCCCGCCCCAACCTTCATCCAAATATACTTTTTAGCCGACCTTTCCGGCAGAAAAAGCATATTCAGCGGTTCATTTTCCTGGTAAGCATTCCCTATTGTCAATACAAGAAGCAACAGGATAAATAGAGAGAAAAAAGGAACATGGCAAAACACCAAAGACGCCATAATTAGAATCGAAACCAACAGGAAACGTCTCCTCAGAAACGATATGATCTCCAACTCGCCGTTGCTCAATTTTTCGGGAACAGAAGCTACAAAATTAGTTCTGCGTCTCCTCGGAATAAGCGCAATCGAAACCGGACTAATAACATATAACGCTGCAAGTAAATAAGTTTGAGTTATCAGCGACAACAATACCAGAGGTGAAAAAAGCAAAAGATACTCTGTAATAAAAAGTCTGCGCGGGTCGGGAAGAATCAGGTGACAGAAATTGATATCTTTTCTCCTTCCGTGGAATGAAAAAAGCAAGACCGTGAATACTCCCCAAATGTAATATCTGTTGGGGGTTATTTTAAATTGAGAATACAAAAGGGCAACTATCCCGATCAAGGTCAAGAACAAAAAAAGATTCGCCAACACAGGCATAGTCTTGATCGTTCTCAGAAACCTGTTAACTTGTAATGTCAGGATAGACTTCATGTTTAGTAAAATCAGATGAACTTTCAAATGTATGCAAATGATTTTGAATTTACAAAAAACAAGGTAATAAAACAGCAACGAAAGCTACTGCGTGATTATCCACACTGATCCTGCACGCCGCACAAACGTTTTTTACCAAATATTCGCATGGAAAAGTTTGGCAGATAACAAATTTCCCGTATATTTGCAAACAGGCGTAAATGCATACAACCGATAATACTATATTCCGAATGCCTTTTGCATATCGAATTGGTACTATAATTATGAAGTTGAAATTCTGAAAACCACGATCATATTCTATTTTATGATCGCCGACTTATGAAAAAATGACACTTGATTCTTCAGATTCTCTCGTTGCGCGTAACACTATCCACACAGAAAATATGTAATCGGACTTTCCGGCTATTAAACATAGCCATTTTATTAACCTTTAATTCTTAAAACTATGGTAAATTTATTTACGGAGGTCGCTCAACCGATGGTTGACGCAATTAGTCAGGCTCCCGTCGAGGCTCTTGCCCCTGTGGTGGTTATCTTGATCGTAATTTTCGTGTTGATTCCGACAGACGCGAACTAACAGTTCTATCGGGGCAGGTCGGTTATACCGACCTGCCTTTTTTTATAACGATGAAATGAAGGAAGTGAAAAAAACATATTATTTCCTCGATGGAGTGTTCAACACTTCATTAACGAATAGTCTTAATATAGATTATTCTTACAGCGACTATGTTCAGATAATAGTTCATAACCTGAAAAAAATGGATTATGATACTACTTATCATGATGCAAGACACGGGTATCCCGCCACATTTGCCGATGATCTATGTAAATCGGATGTTATCATAGCGGTCGCCACGTTGGATAATATCCATTATCTCAGAAACATGGCTATCCCTGCGGAGAAACTGATCCTGTTGCAGTTCAATGATGAAATAACAAGATACAAAGCATTTCTTCCCCCTTTTTACCGCGCAGTTATTAATTTCGATGAGAAGCGTGGTTTAAAGGACAATCTGAACAGTATAATTGAACAAATTACCGATAACCCTTCGGATTACGATCACAGCTTTGAATGCTGCATCGACCCCAAATTTAAAAATGTAGATAATTCTTATTCTCTCCATATAAGCACGGGGTGCACAAGAGGATGTAAATTTTGTTCTATAAAAAATACCGAGGTTCGCGTTTTTGATTTAGTCGACGTACAAAAGTCAGTTAGAACATTATTGGAATCCGGTGTTACTCATATTAAAATTTCGAATCATTTATCCGGAGCACACCGTCCTTTATTGTGTGAACTGGCCCGTTTTGTTATACCATTAAAAGCAACCCACGAATTTGTTTTTTCATGTACTCTCATTCCCGAAGACTTTTACGACGACATCGAGTTGTTGACACTGCTGAAAGAAGCAAATTTTCTTCAGATCAATGCGGGCATGGAACACACGAACGAAGATATCAGAAATGATTATGGCATAAGTTTGGATGAGGCAAAAATCACTGCGTTTATAAGAAATATATATGATTCACAAATAGCCTCTCTTAATATCCATTATATAATAGGCGGTTCATTAGAGACTGAAAAATCTCTTGAGAGTCTGATCGCCACGTCGAATGACTATATTGCCCTGGCGCCAAGTGTCGTCGAGTTTAACATTCGCTGTTTATTCGATGAGAATAAAGTCACATTCGATCATGAGGAGATATCCCGTACTATTAATGGATACGTGCGCCATACGTTCATCCACAAGGCCCCTCTCATCGATTTGGGAAGTTTACTGTCGTTCAAGACGCGTTTTTACAAAGAAACCATGCCGCGAATGTATCCGACATTAAATTATGACAGCGCCCGGAACCACGTACATTTGGCAAGATGCAACGTCCAGACTCAATATTATGTATATTTTTATTCCAAAACAATAATGGTCAATATCTATGACCTGCTTACGACCGGATGGAAAAGGATAGACACGATAAGGAAAGAGGGAAAAGATATCAGGGACCATATTCCAAGGGCTATCGCTTTGTTGGAGAAACATGAGGACAAAGTGAAATTGTTATACGACTCTATGCTCACCCCGAGTGACAACCGCGTTATAGAGATGAGTCTCATTCAACAGGAGTTATTCAGATTGTTATTCAATTCGAATAAGACGGTGGGAAGAATAATAGACGCATTGGTTGAGAAAATGATTGTCGCCAATCACAATGAGGCTGAAAATGTAATGATGGATTTTATACATATACTCGATTCGAAAGGATGTATATTTTTTAAAGAAGAGGTGTTATGCGAAAAGTAGATATCGTTTTTATAGATGGATTTAATCGGGACTCGAAATCTACCTACGGGTCATATTTAAATTACCTGTTCCCTTGCGCGGCGGTACTTGAAGCTCATGGATTTACATTTAAGATCATAAATGTAAATTTTATGAATAAGAACAACGTCGAAAATCTTGCGGAGGCAATAGAAAAAGTCGGTTCCCATATAGTGGGAATGACCGCCAATGCGTCCAATATTTATCTGGTTTCGAAGGTTACCAAGCTACTGAAGGAAAGAAATAAAGATATAAAAGTACTCCTGGGGGGGCCGCAAGCTACTTTCGATGATTCGGGAACCATCGAAAACACCGGCTGCGATGTTGTAATACGTCATGACGGTGAATATAAATTGGTCAGGTTGTTAAACTATTTCCTTCACAATAAAGGAGCTTTAGATAACATCGAAGGTATAACATACCGTGATGTCGACGGGAAGATCAAAAGGGTTGCAACGGAAGAGCAATGGTTGGACATCGACAGTTTACCGACCCCACAATATGCGATAATAAAAGATCCGAAATATTGGATATTGCCCGATAATATTACGAAAACGCAACAAGACAAATTTTTTAAAGAGATTTCCGGAGAGAATAATTTTTTTATGGCCTCTCGTGGCTGTCCATATAATTGCAGCTTTTGTGTCGAAGGCATTTTGAAAAAAAGCTATCGCGAACGGTCGGTAAACAAAGTGGCTCAAGACCTGGAATATTTTTTAGATGTTTTTAATACATCGATAGTTGTATTGGCCGACAGTACTTTCACCGCATCGACAAGAAGGGTCGAAGAAATATGTGCGGTTTTTCGAGAGATAAATAAAAAAAGGAGAGTTTCATGGTTCGCCGAGGGCAGAGTTAATATTTTATCTCAAAATCTACACCTCCTGTCGATGATGAAAGAAGCGGGACTGGTCAATCTGCAGATCGGTATAGAGACCGGTAGTGACGAGGTGATGAGTTGTATAAACAAAAACATTACTAAAGACCAAATCAGGATAGTTGCAGAGGAAGTGGGGAGAATCGGCGGTATGCTATTGGTCGGAAATATCATACTCGGCCTTCCTAATGAAAGCCAAAGCACGTATGATGAAACTGTAGCCTTTGTGAAAGAACTCCACGATCTATCTCGATACAATATGTTGATCACATCGAGTTATTTTGTGCCTTTCGTGGGAACCCCTATAAGTAATGATTTGAAGAAAAATAATCTGAAATTGATTGTTAAGAACTTCGAATATGAGCAAGTGGTCGGTTTCGATAGCCCGATCTGTCTACCCAACGACATACCGGAAGAGGATTTTATCGAGTTGAAAAAGAATTTTGATCGCACTGTGAACACACATGTCAAAACGAAAATATTGGCTTCTCCCAAAAGGGAGGTCGATAGGAATATGGAGTTCGTAATGCATTTGGTGCATTCAAGAATAAATATGGCCAACAACTGGTATAATGCGATTTTCAAAAATATATTATTCCAGAAATTTTACTCTTTGCAAACTCGTTCCGATACTTTCATGGAATATGATTCGATAAAGAATGAGGCAAAAAACATATTCCCTTTGCGGCTGTGGGATATAGATTATGACAAAGACTCCGGGGAGTATAAATTTACGACTCTGCAGGGAGAGAAAATCAATATAGCAGGGTTGCACAAGATATGCTGGGAATATGCATCCGGGAAGATTTCCATTCATGAGATTGCAACGGTATTAAGCTACACTAAGCCGGAAACATACCAAACCGTATTGAATGAGATCACAGAGTTTTATTTAAAAATGAATGACTCGTACGCAATGCTATTCAAGACAATACCCAAATACAGTGAATAACAAGATTTGCGGACACCGAGAGGATACAGCATAAACGAAAAAGAACATGTCTCGGTTTTAGCTTGAGACGGCTTCTTTCATCCTCGAGGGAGGGTTTTCGTTGCAAGTCGCGCCCACGCAACGCCTGAGATATCGTGTCCGTCCGCAGAATGCGAATAATCCTTTATGCAAAAAATATTTGTACGCCTCTTGCGGATTTGTAAAATGTATCTATCTTTGCACTCCGAAACTTCGATAAAACGAAGGATTAAGGCCCAGGTGGTGGAATTGGTAGACACGCTACTTTGAGGGGGTAGTGCCGGTTACGGTGTGTGAGTTCGAATCTCGTCCTGGGCACAGAAAACGCCTACAGGTATCTGCAAGGCGTTTTTCGTTTCTGCCGTGTCCGCACGGTGTCCGCATTTCTAAAAAACAACTATTTTACTTCAAAAGTTCATCCATTGTTATTTCCCATCCCTCTGTATGAATGTATCGACCTTCATGGAGATCCGCATTAAGGATTTCCGACTTTGTGAGTTGAGATATTTCCTCCCAATCAGAGCCCAAGGCATATGTAGCATCGCCATAATATAAACTTTCGAGCAGATACAAGCCTTTGTTCTCAAACTCGAAAATCCAATAACCCCGAAAACCACCTCGGCCCAAAATAATATTGGACGGTCGGTAATTTGATATGGTTTTCACTCTATGCTCGATTACTCGCCGCGTCCCCTTTCCTCTGCCGTGAGTAAACTCACTAAGTATTTCCGATGTCTTCTCCCAAGGGTATTCGCCTTTTGGCAGGATAAACCAATTTACCCGTTTGATGGGGAGGTCTGCTATTGCTGGAGCCAAGTCTTTTTTCAGCACAGAGCAATATCCGAATAGTTCAAGAAAAAGATTGACAACGTGTTTGTTATGGTCGGCGGTCTCATTGCTGCGTGTTAATAATGGCGAGATAATGAGAGACTTGCCATTTATCGTAGCCATCGTAAGTTCGACTTCGGGTGCGGGAATCGGTATTCTATGATACCTCTTGTATGGAATCGTAACAAGATGTTCGTAACCGTGCCAATCGGTTACAACCCCCAAGCGAGAGCAGTGCTCCATTGGCTTGCTCTTGTCCTTAAGAAACCCGCCATTGCTATTGAACCGACTTCGAGGGCCAACGATTGAGGGTAGAACAATTTCCCCTTCCGTCATATCTTCGGAGATTCCGATTTTCTTCAGCCGAGCGTTGTCTATCTCATTTCGTTCAACACCAATGTAAAATTGATCTCCATCAGGGATGCCAATAAGATGATTATCTACGCTCCTTATTCGTTTTTTCGTAATCATAATTAATCGTAAAGATTTCGCACGAAGCAGTTAATATAACTGTTCAATCCATACCCGCGTAATGCGAGTATTTTCATTTGATTAACATGGCTCATCCCTGCTCGCCTATTACTGTAAGTATAGATGCGAGGTGTGCCATTAAATTGTACTGAAATGTGGCTTGGTCCGGTTTCATACGCTTGTACTCCCGAACCACCACCTAAATTTTTATACCTAATCATAGCGGTAAAAATTATTTTTTCAGCAACCCTTGCATTCGGCACGATTTTCTCATACCTTTGCAAACGTAAGAATAGCATAAGGTGAGCAACCTTATTGGTGCAACATTCGACGTGTTCTCTATATTCTTATAAAAAGAGTGGGGGTCGCCAAACTTACCACTCTTTTTGTTTTTATATGTTTGTCCTGCTCAATTATCCTCCTCAATTAATTTGTTAATATTGGGTTTACCGCCAAATATACCCTCTTTGTACTTGTTCAAAACCGATACTCGCGAGTGTATTTTGCGATGATCCGATAGACGGAACAACTTCGTTTCTCCGTTCTCGTTTTTGTCGGCGAACCACAAAGTATCTCGTCTAACGAAGTCTTCGTCCATCAAATTTAAGTTGTGTGTCGTTACTATCATCTGAGAGTTATGATCCCCCGAAGTCAGGAATCCTTCGATAAAATGTGACAGCAAATCATAGTGAAGGCTCGTTTCTGCCTCATCAATCATGACTACAGATTCGGTATTATGCAAATTGTATAGCATGGCCGCCAATCCCGTATATCTTAACGTGCCTCGTGATTCTGATTCTTGAGGCAAATAATGTACGCCATTGTCTCCACAGTGGGCGAAAAGTAGCTTGCGATCCATCATAACCGGACGGCGCAGTATTTCCTGTTTGGCTTCCTCAGGGATGTTACTGTCGTGTTGAATTACACGCTGTAACTCAATGGGTATCGACGTCTCTTTGCTATCAATTTCAATGTCGCAGATATTGAAATCAGATCTCTGTAGTTCTGAAAGTACGAATGATTTAGACTCGGGGGTCTGCTGTAGCACGTTCATTGCATACGACTCCATATCATGCCTTGGCAATAAAACGTCGTTTATAGTTTTCGCGAAGAAATTGTATACTAAATTCAGTTTACTCATTGTAACATTCGATTTGCCGAATGTTGCTAATACAGTAGAGTTGTTGAGTGTGTTACCTCGTATAATCGTTTGATCTGAGTCTGTTAATCCAAGACTTGAGCCAAATTCTATTTCTGTTGAGTCGGAATTAGGATCGAATGACCGGAAATATAATTTTACAGGCCTATTTTTGGGGTAAAAATATAAACTCTCGGTGTATATTACTTTCTGATCGGCGGCTAATTCGTACACATACTTTTCTCCACCGATATAAAATGTGAGTTCGAAAAAAGTGGGATTTGCGGATGAGGTTTTGTCGAAAAGAAACGGCTCTACGCCAACCGGCTGTAATCTGTCTTGTGGTGCAAAAATAGCTAACCTTTTTAAGGTTTCCATTGCCAACAAAATATTTGTTTTCCCAGAGGCATTCGCCCCATAGATTATTGCCGTTTTGAGCAGTCGTACACCCTCTTTGATATCTACGCAACAATAACTATCCACACGTTTTTCTTTGCTCGGCACGAAACTTAACTCCTGTGTCTCCTTCAGCGAGCGGAAATTTGTTGCTTTGAAAGTAGCAATCATATACTATGCGTAATTATTTACTGCAAATGTATATGTAATTTTTGAATTACGCAAATAAAAACACTATATGCGTAAATTATTTACGCAAATGACAAGTATTGGTGAGCGCCGCAACTTTAATCTCTCCGCCTCAATCTGTATCACATAACCGTTCGACTCAACTTATACATTCCTCAGGTATAGGCAATTATAGAATGCTCGTTGCACAATTGCCTGTTTGGTGCAAGTCTTTTTATTATTTCATGTAACATATTGACCTAATCCACTGTCAATCAGTGTTTTTTTTATTTTCATTCGGAACCGATAATCTTCCGGTTCTTTTTCCACGTCTTCGAGATCGTAGAGCCAGTATTCCTCCCCGCAAATATACTCCACTCGGTAACGGTCATTGATGCAAATGTTCACAAACCCGTCCGGCTCATAGTCGGAACGGTCTATGTATAGTAGCCTGTCGGCGGAACAGTAGGTAAATTCCGTCATCTCCGGCTCGTGTTTTCGGCGCGATTCCCGTAGTACGCCGCTATGGAAAACGCTCCCGACAGGAAACCGGACACAACCAATCTCACAAAACTCCCACACGAACGACTTGCTCCCATAGCGTTTGAACAGCGTCCATCCCTGTTCGACCACGTTGCAATAAAGACTGATGATCCTCCATATGCCCGTAAATGGGCTCTCCGACATCGAAACAGGTGCGTTCATTCTGTAAATACTAATGAGTTAATCAATGCGTCAAAAGTAAACAATAAAAACGAATACTCCAAAGTTGGAGTGGATAATTACTCCAAATATGTAGTCTTTTGTTTTCATGAATAAATCAAGACGCAACGAAATCCTCCATGAGAGGATAGT
>QMCD01003604.1_pt1 | contig 19383 bp, 12 predicted proteins | sample 1821841 | NCBI WGS metagenome assembly QMCD01 (sample SAMN01991225, study PRJNA193472) | Termite gut metagenome, whole genome shotgun sequencing project. | isolation source: worker | host: Macrotermes natalensis
GGGATGATGGTAGGCAGCCGTTGCGCCAGCATGGTCTTACCGGAGCCGGGCGGCCCCACCATGATGATATTGTGCCCGCCGGCTGCCGCCACTTCCAGCCCGCGCTTCACGTTCTCCTGTCCTTTCACATCGGCAAAGTCTTCCTCGTAGCGGGTGCTCACCTCCTCAAAGGCTTTCAGGATGTCCACTTCCGTAGGGGCTATGGACGAGGGGTCTTCAAAAAAATGCACCACCTCTTTTAAATCGCGGGCGCCGTACACGTTCAATCCTTTGACTACGGCCGCTTCCCGCGCATTATCCAGCGGCAGGATAAAGCCTTCAAACTGTTCGGCCAGCGCTTGCAGCGCTATGGGCAGCACGCCGGTAATGGGGCGCAGGTTGCCGTCGAGCGACAGTTCGCCCATGATGATGTAGCGTCCTACCGATTCATGTTTCATTTGTCCCGACGCTGCCAGCAGCCCGATGGCCAGTGGCAAATCGTAGGCCGCACCCTCTTTGCGGATATCGGCCGGCGCCATGTTGATGACCACCTTGCGCCCCGGCATGCGAAAACCGGTACGCTCCAAGGCGGTGCTAATGCGGTGCTGACTTTCTTTCACGGCGCTGTCGGGCAGCCCGACCATACAAAATCCGAGGCCGGGCGAGGCGTCCGTCTCCATAGTAATAACAGTTGCACTAATGCCGTAACAGGCGCAACCAAATGTTTTGATAAGCATAAAAGTGGCTTACGTGGTTGTTTTTTGATTACAAAGTGGCGGTTAGTAAGTAACTACATCTTACAAAGATACAAATAAAAAATCAAACAACCAAAAAAATCTCAAAGTTTCCCACAGATAAAAGGATAAAAAATAGAACGCAGATAATAGGTTGCTTCGTTCCTCGCAATGACGACGGATTTACACAACCAACCAGATAAAACATCGTTCATCACTCATCACTCATCACTCATCACTCATCACTTAGTCTCTCGTCTCATCAGTAGCCTAGAATCTTCAACATATTCTTATACGTCTGTTCCTTGCTGAACAGCTTGGTGTTCCAGTCGCCATTTTCGTCACGGTCAACAATAATATGTTTGGGTTGGGGTTGCAGGCAGTGCTGCAATCCGCCGTAGCCGCCAATCGTGTCCTGATAGGCGCCGATGTGGAAAAAGCCTACGTACTGAGGCGTTTCATCATGCTCATACAAGCGCGGGAGGAAAATCGCATTCTGACGGGCATCGGCATTGTAATAATCCTGACTGTCACAGGTTAAGCCGCCAAGGAAGACCCGCTGATATTCCCTGTCCCAATTATTAATCGGCAGCTGCACAAACCGCTGGTTGATAGCCCAGGTGTCGGGAAGCGTGGTCATAAATGAACTGTCAATCATATACCACCGTTCGCGGTCGTTTTGTTGTTTCTGACCTAAAATTTGATAGATAATAGCGCCGCTTTCGCCCACAGTAAAGCTGCCGAATTCGGAAAAAATGTTCGGTTCGGGCACGTCATGTTGGGCGCAAATGCTCTTAATCTGGCCGATAACTTCTTCTGCCATGTATTCATAATCATAATCAAAAGCCAGCGAATTTTTAATAGGAAAACCACCGCCGATGTTCAGAGAATCTAATTCGGGACAAATTTTCTTCAACTCGCAGTACACGCTCACGCACTTGGCCAGCTCATTCCAGTAATAAGAATTGTCGCGTATGCCTGTGTTAATGAAGAAATGTAGCATTTTCAGGCTGAATTTCTTGTTCTTGGCCAGTTTAGCACGGTAGAAATCAAGGATATCACTGTAGCGAATGCCCAGGCGGGATGTATAAAAATCGAACTTGGGCTCCTCTTCCGCCGCAATGCGTATGCCTATTTTACATTTTTCGGTGACATATTTATCCAGCGCATCCAGCTCCGCCATGTTCGCCATGTTGTCGAGCACGGGAATGGTGTTCGACCAGCCGTTATTAATCAGTCCGGCAATATTTTCCACATACAGGTCTTTTTTGAACCCGTTACAAATTATATAGCGATCTTTGTCAATGAGTTGTCGCTCATAGAGGGCGTCTACGAGGTTAATATCGAAGGCCGATGAGGTCTCAATGTGTATATCGTTCTTCAGCGCCTCTTCCATCACAAAAGAAAAGTGTGAACTTTTGGTACAGTAACAATAATTGTAGTCGCCCTGATAGTCGACCTTGGCCATGGCCACATTGAACATGCGTTTGGCCCGCTGGATTTGCTGGCTTATTTTAGGCACATAACTTATCTTTAGCGGCGTTCCGTACTGGGCAATCAGCTCCATAAGGGGAATGTCATTAAAGTATAATTCATTGTCAATAGTCTTGAACTCTGCCTGCGGAAATTCAAAACTTTGCTCAATCAGATCGATGTATTTGTTCTTCATGGCGTAAATTTAAGTTGCTTACTTAGACTAAAATTTTTGAAAGTAGTTTAACCGGATACAAAAAAACGGACAAAAGTAAATAAAAAAACAATACAAATTGACAAAATGGCACATTTTTTTTCATTGGCACCGGATTTGTAACTGATAAAATTATATGAATACTACACAAACAACTAAAAATGAAGCGCTCAACCGTTACGCTATCAATTTGAACGAACGGGCGCGCACCGGCAAGCTCGATCCGGTGATTGGACGCGACGAGGAAATACGCCGTGTGCTGCAAATTTTGAGCCGCAGGACTAAAAACAACCCGATTTTAGTCGGGGAACCCGGCGTGGGAAAAACCGCCATTGCCGAGGGTATTGCTCACCGCATTATTACCGGCGACGTGCCGGAAAATCTCAAAAGCAAGCAAATTTATTCGCTTGATATGGGCGCGCTCATTGCAGGCGCCAAATATAAAGGTGAGTTTGAAGAACGACTCAAAGGCGTGGTGCGCGAAGTCATCGATGGGGCAGGGGAGATCGTGCTTTTCATCGATGAAATCCATACGCTGGTGGGCGCCGGTGGTGGTGAGGGCGCCATGGACGCCGCCAATATTCTGAAGCCGGCTTTGGCACGTGGCGAATTACGTGCTGTGGGCGCCACGACCCTCGACGAATACCAAAAATATTTTGAGAAAGACAAGGCGCTGGAACGTCGTTTCCAAATGGTGATGGTCGATGAGCCCGGTGTTCCCGACGCTATTTCCATTCTCCGCGGATTGAAGGAACGCTACGAGAACCATCATAAGGTGCGGATCAAAGACGACGCAATTATTGCGGCGGTGGAACTCTCCACGCGCTATATCACCTCCCGCTATTTGCCCGACAAAGCCATTGACCTGATTGATGAGGCGGCGGCAAAGCTGCGCTTGGAAATGAATTCGGTGCCCGAACAAATTGATGAGCTCGCCCGCAAGGTGCGCCAGCTCGAAATTGAGCGCGAAGCCATCAAACGCGAGGGCGACACGAAGAAAGTGGAAGAATTGTCCATGCAAATTGACGAACTGGGCAAAGACCTTGCCACACAACGGGCGCAATGGCAGGAAGAAAAGGATTTAATCGACCTTATACAAAAAAATAAGCAGCTGATTGAAGATCTGAAATTCCAGTCCGAAGATGCCGAACGCCGCGGCGATTACGGAAAGGTGGCGGAAATACGCTACGGCAAAATTGCCGAGGCCGAAAAAGAAATGGAGCGACTGAATCAACAAAAAGCCGAGCGCAATTTCACTATGGTCGACGAGGAAGTAGAGCCCGAAGATATTGCCGAAGTGGTGGCCAAGTGGACAGGCATTCCCGTGAAGAAAATGTTGCAAAGCGAGCGCGAAAAATTACTGCACATGGAAGACGATCTGCACCGCCGCATTGTGGGGCAGGACGAGGCTATTGCCGCCGTGAGCGATGCCGTACGTCGCAGCCGCGCCGGATTGCAGGATCCGAAACGCCCTATCGGATCATTCCTTTTCCTGGGTACCACCGGCGTGGGGAAAACCGAACTGGCAAAGGCCTTGGCCGACTTCCTGTTCAACGACGAAAATATGATGACCCGCATCGACATGAGCGAATACCAGGAACGGCACACCGTGAGTCGCCTTGTGGGCGCGCCTCCGGGCTACATAGGTTATGAGGAAGGCGGACAGCTCACCGAGGCCGTGCGCCACAAGCCTTACTCCGTGGTGCTGCTCGACGAAATTGAAAAGGCGCACCCCGACGTGTTTAATATCCTCTTGCAGGTGCTCGACGACGGCCGTCTTACCGATAACAAAGGCCGCGTGGCGGATTTCAAAAACACGATCATTATTATGACGTCCAATGTTGGCTCGGCGATTATTCAGGATAGTTTGGGACAAATGACCGATAAGAACCGCGAACAGGTATTGGCCAAGTGCAAGCTGGATGTGTTGAATTTGCTGCGCGAAACGGTACGCCCGGAGTTTCTGAACCGCATAGACGAAACCATTATGTTTAATCCGCTCACCCGCGACGATATGCGTAAAATAGTGGAATTGCAGTTAGAGAGCATTGAAAAAATCCTGGCCGGAAGCGGCATTCACATCACCGTGACCAATTATGCCATGGATTATTTAGTGGACAGCGGCTACGACCCGCAGTATGGCGCCCGGCCGGTGAAACGCCTGTTGCAGCGCGAGATTACCAATGAATTGTCGAAAGAAATACTGTCCGGAAAAATCGACAAAGACCATCGCGTGGTGATTGACTATTTCGGTGAGGGTTTAATATTTAATAACAAAGGGTAAAGATTGTTTAACATTGATTTAACGCAAGATACAAAAATAATCCCGACTTTTGTGCCCGAAAACAATCCTTTCATGGGTTAAAAGTTTTTGGTTAGGTTAAAGGCATTGAGGACGCGTCATGGCGTCCTTAAATGTTTATTGACGCGGACTGAAATGAATTTCTTTTTCCAGTAAATTAATCGTGAAATTATATTTACTAATCAATTGAATGCCTATCGACGCATCGGCATGCGGTTTCCAATCGCTGTTGCCGGCCGATGACCCTTGCAGCGACACCGGCATATCCGTTTGCTGAATGGCGCCGAAACCGAATGACGCAGCCTTGCCTTCAAACACCGGCGTGCTGATGCCCATGCTCATGGTAGCGCTCTGGCGTTCGGGCTTAAATCCGCTTAATAATAAGCGGTTGTTCCTCACGAAAGGTGCAAAGCCCATGAAATAATAATTAGCGCCCGAATCGAACACAAAACGGCCGTCTACCGCCTTTTCACCAGTCAGGTTTAAAGAACCGGGAATAATAATCACTCCTTTCGGAACGGTAATAGTTTCTGTTACGCCTCCTGCCGGATACGTGTGTGCGCCGAAACTGTATAAATACATTTTCTTTTCATCGAAATCAACACGCACAATGTAATTATTGGCTAAGTTTAATCCTATAAGGCCGTCAACACCCTCGCGCACCTTGTTGAAGATGGCAATGTTCTGGTTGCGCAGTTGCAGGCTGTCTAATCGCACGGTGTTACCTTGCGAAATATTGACTTGTGTATGGCCGCCCACTGCCGATGTTTGTTGCGAAAACTGCGCTTTGACGCCTGCCTTTTCGGCCAGTTCGGAGGATATTGCAATGCCGTCGGCGCCGGTATCAAACAAAAAGCGCAAGGGTTTTTCGTAATTATTCAACTTCAGTGCAACAATAATGGAATGGTCGCCTTCTGCCTGTTCAATAGGGATTACAGCCTTTAATTGTGCAGGTTTATTCCTGTCGAAACCGGAAATCCTGTCGAAATAATCCACATATAAAATTTTGCCGTTGCGTCCGTCAAACACCACGTTGGTGCTCACGGGTTGCTTCCCGTTGACGTAAACCAGCGCACCGGTTTGCTGCTTGAATGCGCCTTGCAAGGCCGTAATGCTGTCCGCCACGGGCACAATGGAGTCAATGGCTATTTGGTTCCATATATGTTGAAGATAAAAAGCCGACGTAGGCCATGAGGCAATGGCCAAAGAAAAGTCCGGCGACACCGACTGTGCCAGCAGGGCAGTGTCTTTAGCTTGCACCGCCTTGGAAAAATCGGCAATGGCTTGCCGGCAATGCGCTGTGGCAAGTAAAGCAACTGCCGGCGTATTGCCGGCAGGTTGTTTGGGGGCGCATGATATCACTGCACAAAAGCAGAGAACAAATAGCAATAAGTTAAATTTCATTTTGCAGTTTCATTAGCAAATTAGCATATCAACACATTTGCACATTATTTCAGTAGTTTCTTCAGCAGCGGTTCAATTTCTTTTGATGAAGGCCGCGGAGCATCTACAGAAGCAATATTTCCTTTTTTATCGAACAGCATGAAACGCGGGATGCCCTTAATTTGATAGAGCTTGAGTATATCATCATTGCCTTCGGTGCGTCCGTACAATTGAACGCCGGGCAATTGTTCCTTCACCACAAAATCTTTCCATTTTTGGTAGTCTTTCAGGTTGTCCGTACCGATGCCGATGAATACAATGTTTTTATTGCCGTGGAATTTCTTTTCCAGTTCTTTCAGGTGGGGGAGTTCCTTTTTACACGGTCCGCACCAGGTTGCCCACACATCCACATATACCACTTTGCCTTTGAAATCGGACAGCGATACGGTTTTTCCGTTGACGTCTTTATACGTGAAATTGATCGCCGGCTTGCCTACGCCCGAAGTATTATGGATTTCCACGATGCGCTCCGTAGCTTTTTGCAGGCGTTTCTGCTGGTCTTCGGTAAGAATGTATTGTCCGTATTTTCCGGTGATATCTTCGAATGCCGAATACTCTTTTACACCGCCTAAAACCTGTAACACCAATTCGCCTTTGACGGTGTCGTTTTTAACAACCTCCACCAATTCGAGCGGCAGTTTCATCGGCTGACCGTTGAATCTGCTTTCAATGTAAACAGCAGCCGACAGGAAATTGTAAGGGTAGGAGAGCATACCGGTATTGGCAGTCAACTCTTCCACCTTGATGGTTCTGTAATAATCCGGGTAATCGGCGTTTTCGGGGTGCGCGGTACGCGGTGCTGCTAAGAAAGTGAGTGCGCAATGCATCAGGTCGAACTTCCTGAATTGGGCAAAAGACCGGTCAAATGTACTGTTGCCTGTTTTTGGGGCCTCATATCCCTTTGCTTTTTCTTCCAGCAAGGGAAAAAAGTTTACGTAGGTATAAGTTGTCCCACTGGGCAACATTTTTTCCATAGGCAGGATATAGTCGTGCCAGGTAGCCATAGCCTTATTTTCCTTGGTGTTTTTTCCTTTCAGCGTATAGCTCGTGTCGTTTACAACAAGGTTCAGCTGGTCGCCGGGTTTGAAATAAAATACATATTTACCCGCACGTCTGCCGGGGTCGCCGGTGCCGATCACATAAAAACTTTCCTTTTCGGGAGTGAAGGCGAAGGTGAATTTTTTGTCGTCCAACAATTGGCTGGCGGCCATCTTCTCAAGCCGTCCGGGCGCAATAGCATATAACGTTATTTCGCCGGCGCCTTTGCGTTCCCAGGTACCTGATACCGTCACCAGGTCGGTTTTTGGCGCGCAACTCCCTATCAATAGAGCAATTAGCGCAACCCAAATAATATTCTTTTTCATTGTATAATTTTTTAATTTAAAATTCTATATCCTACAAAGATAAACAAAAAAAATTACTTACCAAAATCTCCCCACCGGCGTTCGCTGATGAGGGGTTGTGGTCAGTATTTCATGAATGCTTTAAGCGTATTCAAGTATAAGGTGGGGGTCAATATTTAGTTCGGTATATAGCTTTTTAGCCGAAGCTAAGGAAAGGTGCCGCTTTCCGCTTATGAATAAACTCAAAGAAGTAGTATTAATACCCAATATGTGGGCCAATTCATTTTGCTTTATGTCACGCTTAAACATTTCTTCCCTCATTACTTGTACTAACGGAGAATATGTTCGCGGAGCCAGGCGTTTAAACGTCATTTTATTTCTTTCGAAATCGGCACATAAACTGCCTACACGGCCTATTTCTTGGGTATATTTATTATCAGCATCAGGTTCCAAAACACCTTTTTCGGTAGCTTCATCAATTAATGCGTTGACGTAAGCCATTGCTTTATCATATTCGCTTTGTGTTTTGATGACTTCTTGAAATATCTGTTTCATAACTATATAATTTTGCAATTAATTTTATCATATTCGGCGTGAGTTCCAATAAACCGAACAACAGCAAGCCCGGCAATAAACGTAATGGCAGCCACCAGCCGATACTTGTTTCCCCCAATGTTGAATACATATCTGCCATTGCCTACATAATCAGCCGAAGGAAATAATTTTTTCAGGTCATTGTGGCTTTCACATTCGGCTTGATATCAATCCAATGCTCAATAACGTTCAATGCATTGGCGTTTTTGGTTACATATTTGTCAAGTATTTGCCGGTTAGCTATTTTCATTGTTCATAATTTCAGTTGCAAAGGTAATAAAAATTTCTTATTTGCAAAATAAATTTCTCAAACGAAATATTTGCCCCCCCCCCTAATAACCAAAACCCCCCACCAGTTTTGCTGATGAGGGGTTGGTATATACGATATGGTGGTCGGACGTACTGTGGCGCTTAGAAATTCGGCTTCCAGGTTACGCTTTTAATTTTGGCAAAGCCTGTCCATTGAAAGACTTCTTCAGTAGTGGGGTGTTTGTACAGTTCCCACGTAGCGGTTCCCGGAAGCGCCGTGTAGCAGCCCAGGGTGCCGGTGGAGCCGTTGTAAGAGCCCACCATCATATAGGCATAAGGAGCATATATGATGTCGTTGCTGGCGCCAGACTGGGTGTGATTGCCAAAGCCTATATACGTAATTTCTTCTCCTCTGTCGAGCACCTCGTACGCGGTGTTTTGGGGAATATTATATTTATATAACTTACTACCCGCTGTATAGTATATATCTGTGGTGTATGGGCCACCTACGGCAAACAAGCTGGTGTTATCAAGGCCGGGGGCATTCATTTCCTGCCAGTTTTCCTGTAAAAAATTATTGTCTGTTCTCAGCGCCCAATACTTGTCGGTGCCGGGGTCGTGCATTACTACAATGTATTTCATATCTGCAGCAGCCGGGCCGCCGGAAAATGGCAGGCCTGCTCCCATGAATACCACATCTTTTCCCAGATTTTCCCAAGAGGTTGTGAGCTTGGCATTGTCTGTGGGTATGGGTGAACATTTTGAGGCAGTTCCTACCAATTGGCGCAGGCTTTTTGAATCTTCATCAAATAGCATCCAGGGTTTAGTTTGAGCAATGGCAAGATGTGGAGATACGGAGAAGAAGCTGGCACCGTCTATGGTATTGAGCGGGTTAGACCAATATAGCTGCCCCGTTGCATAAGCATGATACACATTTCTTTGCTTTTTTGTTCCTCCCCCTTCTGTTGCTACATCTACGAGTCCCACTGTTATTACATAATTGGTCGTATAATTGAGCAAATTGTCTGCCACAAAATTGGGGGGGGCCATGCCGGGCATAAATTGATTCGCGATATTGTAGCTGGGGGTGTAGGTGAAAGCGCCACCTATGTAGCCTACCCGTTCGGAGGCGTTTTCGCCTAATAAATAAATGGCGCGCCTGCCGGGCGATGCCAAGCCGGGTATGGTAGCATAGCTACTAGCTTCCTGATAACAAATTATCTTGAAAGGGTTGACCAGCAAAGGCATTGCATCACCTACCACCGCATTGAGCGGATGGAATTGATCATCGTAGAGCGAAACCATATCTAAGCGCCCTACGCCATTTGCCTCGCACAATAGCATATAGCCTTGCGAAGTATTGGTTCTTACCGATATCCATAACTCCTCGTCAACCGCTACACCGGTGCTTTTATTGGTCACGCGGTAAAAAACCTGGTGGGGGCCCACGGCTAAGTTCACTACCTGGTCTTGCAGGATACGGGTAGTAGCCAGGGTGTCGAGCTTATTGAGGTCTAAATATCTAAACCATAAATAGGTATACTGGTCTTCGGTGGTTTCGTCAACAATCCCGTTCACTGTACTGGTCAGCACCGGCGCAATGTCAATACGCCCGGTGGTTGTTTCGTACGTTTTCAATGTGTTATCAAACTTTATCGTGAGTTCGTCTATGGGGGTGTAATCGTAGTTCCCCAGGTCCTTGTAGCAGGCCTGCAGGAGCAATAGGGCTGCCAGGGCCAGCAGGGCTGTATATATATAATTTTTCATTTTGCTTATTTTTTTGTTAGTAAATCTGCGCTATTTTTTTAGGGCTTTCCCCTTGTACCCATTTCCATTTTTGTAGTTCCGTCATCCTCATAAACTGTCCGGCCTGCTGCCTCTTCCTGATTTAAGTAAATCTGTGTTTTTCTCGCACTTGCCTGTAAGGTAGGATACGCATTGCGTGAATTGAGTTGTACTTTCGTTCCGTCATTGTTCCACTCTTGTCCATCTAAAAAGGCAGGGGGAAATTGATTGACCTCACAAATCAACAGGAATTTCTTTGTGGAGTAGGTTCCGAAAAAATCAGAAACCGCAGGCCCGCCAGGACGACCACTCCAATATGACGGTATTTTCAGCATATCGGATATGGTCATGCGGTACTGAATCACCGGCTTGCTTTTTTTGGTGGTGAGGTTTAATTTTGACTGGTAGTTAGTGCCAAAGTCCGCACTGGGCACCAACTTTACATTTAGGCGCATTATTTGTTCGGTGGTGCTCAAGCTGGTGTCGCGGATAATGCGTATCGTGAAAGTTCCTCCTGCTTTTCCGGCAGGAATGGTAATGCGGTCTTCCGGAAATTCATAGTGTTTCCCTTCTTCGGCAGTAGTGCCCGTGTCTACCGCAAAGGTGGCATAACGGTCAACATCGGCAAAGGTCCCTGTCACCGATACGGGAATATTCATCAAATACTCACTGCCCGACAGGTTAAAAAAAGCTACGTCTGTAGAGTCTTTCTCTCCTTTTAGCTTGTCATCGTCGAGCCAAGTGAAATAAACATCAGACTGCTGGTCAGCGGTAAAGGTCATCAGCTTGTCGTAGTTGCAGGCCTGCACCGCCAAGGCTGCCAGTGCGAGCAACAAACTATGGTATATATATTTTTTCATAGTAAAATGATTTTTTAGAGGGGTGATTAATTGCGGACTTCCTGTTCGTTGAGCGGCAACGGCACCCTGTATGTTGTGGCATTCATGGTTAGGGGGTTGGAGCTATTGCCATCCGGAATACTGAGGAAGTTCAGGCGTTTATAATAGAAAAACAGTACGCCTTCGCCATAAAATTCTTTCCGGTATTCCTTCAGTATTTCATCGCTTGTTGCAACGGCTATACCGGGGCTCATGAGGTTACGGTGCTTCACCACATCGGTTAAGGCCTGCGCAGCGGCTGCAGGATCGAGCTCGCACTCCGCCACAATGTAGTACAATTCGGACTTGCGGATGAGGGGCTGAAAGTAGGTGAACGTAGTGTCCATAGCGGCGGGCTTGGCATATTTATTAAAGGTTTTGTAGGTTTTATCCACACCACCGGGTACGGACCACATTTTGCCAAAACGCACATCATTATCATCGCCGCTATCATACACAGCATCCAATCTTGCTCCATCGGGACACAGTTCATTTTTAGGTGCGGCGCCGCCTGCAAAATACGTATCGTGCAGGCTGTACATATTCCTGTTGTGAATGCCGAAAATAATTTCCGAAGAGAGTATGCGGTCAGGACTGGTGCCATTGAGTTTTGCAAGGTCTATCCAATTGAACAAGTTGCCACTTTGTACTAATGATGCGTTGAGCACCGCATAAGCAGCAGCCAGCGCTGCCGGCTTATCGCCGCGCCACAGGTGCACACGGGCTTGCAGGGCCTTCACGGCATAGTAGTTCATCCGGTAATGGCGGTTAATATAAAAATCGGCTACCGGGTCCATGCTTTTTTTCGTTTCAATGCCCAGTGTGATGACCCTGTCGTTTTTCAGCAAGTCCTCTGCCGTAGACAGGTCGGCCAGTATTTTTTCTATCACCTCGTTGGCGGGCAGCAGGGGTTGCATTGTTCCGCCTGCATCGGTATTGTAGGGTATGCTTTGGTTGGTAGAGTCCTGTGAATAGACCGGGCCATAGAGGCGCAACAGGTCAAAATGGTGGAAAGCTCGCAGGGCGTAGGCTTCGCCCAACAGTATGTCTTTCCGTTCTTTGGGAATAGTCACGGTAGCCTCCTCCACAATTTTCATAAAATCGTTGACGTCCAATACCTGTACATACATCTTTTCCCAAATGGTAGAGAAGATTGATTTTACGTTATCTTCATCATACTTGTATTGACTGTGATTCAGGAATATATGTTCGGTAGTTCTCGATAAATTATATTGTTGCGCCATCACTTCTATCAGGGTCATGGAGAGATTAGATCCGTAAAGGTTGTTTTGCGCCATATTCATATAAATACCGTTCAGCACGTTATTGATGGCCGGTTCCGAACCAATGATCTGTTCGTAGATGAGCTTGTCGTCCGGATAAATATCCAGGTACTTGTTGCAGGCTGCAAAGGAAAGCAGCGTGCCTATACTTAGTGTTATTAAAACTATTTTTTTCATAATCTGTTTTACTCTTTAAGTTAAAATACGGCGCTTACCGAGAGGGCAATGGTATATGCTTCGGGATAGGATGTTCCGCGCTCACGCTTCACGTTGCTGAGCCTGAACACCCCGCCGGTGCCGGTGATTGTGGCGTTGAAGTCCAAGCGTTCCAAGGCTAAATGGCGGATCCAGGTGCTTTTGTCGAGGCGCCACATGAGGCCTATGCTTTCGCCCGATATGTAGTTTTCCGTCTGCACAAAGCGCGAGGACATGGGGGTGGTGCCGGTTTCGGTAATGGCTCTGAATTCTGCAATGTCGCCGGGGGTTTTCCAGCGCTCGGTCAGTGCCCGTCTGTCCTGGTTGTAAGATATTTTGCTGAAACCGATATTTTCCACCTTATTGTACAATGCGGTGTTGAAAATATCCTGTCCCAGGCTGTAGCGCAGGGCTACCGAGAGGGTCAGTTGTTTCCAGGTAAAATAGCTGAGAATGGTGCCGGATACATCGGGGTCTTTTAATCCTACGGCCATCACATCGCGAGGGTCATGTACAAAGGTGGTTTCGTTGTCTTTGGTTAAAAACAGTTCCCGTCCGGTAGCCGGGTCAATGCCTAAGGAGCGCACAGCCCATATTGTGTTGGGGGAATAGCCGTCCATGTAGCGGGTTAAAGCAGCACTAATGTCTTCACTGTTTTGGTTATTCTCGTTCATGTTTTTCAACAGGTCGCTGAAGCCGCTGTATTCGCCGCGGACTACGCTGCCCATCAATTTCACTCGCCAGCTGAAGCCGTGCCCTGTGTTGCGTATGGCCATGTAAGTCCCTTCAAATTCGAACCCGCGGTACGTCAGGTCACCCAAGCTGGTCGGGTATTTGAGTACGCCGGTAGACGGTGCCTGGTCTATCGATACCACTAAGGGGTTGGTGTGTTTTTGGTACACTTCGAATTTACCCACGAAACGGCTGTCGAACAGGTTGATGTCGAGGGCTAAGTTGGTAGTGGTGGTTTTTTGCCATTCTATAAACGAGTTGCCGAGGTTGGTGAGCGACACGCCTGTTCCGAAGACATTACTACCGGGCAGGTAGGTGTAGACAGAAGAGGACACCACGGAGCCTAAGTTCTGGTTACCGGTTTGCCCTATGGTGGCGCGGAGCCTTAAATTGGTCAGCCAGTGGGCGTTATTTTTTACAAAGCCTTCATTGTGAATGTTCCAGCCCACACCGAGCGCCCAGAAGGGCGTGAATTTTTTGTCCGATCCGAATACGGTAGAACCGTCATAACGGATGGTGGCGTCGAACAGGTAACGGCCATCGTAAGCGTAGTTACCGGAAGCCAGGAAGTTGGCACGGCGGTACACCGTGTTGCCGTAGCCGGGCCGGCCGTCTACATAAGCGTTGGCAAAAGAGGGTTGCCCATTGGTTCCTGTAGGAAAGCCTTCGGCGGCAAAGTTGGTCCGCCGCTTGTTGTCGTGGGCTATTTCACCGCGGGCATTCAGGGTGTAGGTATGTTTGCCGATTTGATTGCTCCAGGTATATAAAAGGTTGGCTACATACGAAAAGTTTTTTTGTATAGACTCTGAATAATTCCCTTTCTTATTATCATCTGTTTCGGTGAAATACTTAGTATGTTGCGGGGGTGTGTAACTGATAGTGCTGGCGTTGGCGGTGGTTAGCTGGAGCATCCCCTGCAACTGCATGCCTTTGTAGAAGGACCAATGCATTTGCAGGCGTTCATCTATAGCCACATTGGAACTTTCGCTCTTGCTGTTCAGCAGGGCATTGTATAATGGGTTGGCTACCGAATAATCCTTAGCGTAGGCATTATTTTTCAGCACTTGTTCTTCTAACCACATGGGCACCTCTCCGTTTTCATCGGTGGTCCTGTAGTAGGGGGAGGTGTTTACCCACTCGGAAAAAGATCCGTAGGGGGAGTCTACAGCCGTGTAGCCCGACAAGCCCAAGCGGTTGGTCACGCGGAATTTTCCCTTGCTATAGGTAAGGTCCAAATCGCCGGTCCAGGTTTCGCGCTTGGAGCCTTTCATTACTCCGGGGGCATTGCGGTAGGAAGCACCTACGTCCACCGTTATTTCATTATTACCTCCGGTCACCCGCACGGATTGCCGGTTGATGAATGCGGCGCGCAGCGGCTGGCTCATCCAATAGGTATTTACTCCTCTTTGGACTTCAGCTAGACGGGCAGAATATAAATGGTCTAACTTCATCTGTGCCCCTACGTTCCATCCGCCGGTGTACTCGTAGTATTTGGATAATCTTTCAAATTCCAGTTTTTCGGCAGCGTTCATCATGTTGTAGCTGGTGAGGTCGGGGGTTTGTACCGAGAAGTCACCGTTGTAGTGCAATTTAAAACGGCCGGGCTCTCCCTGTACAGTTTCCACCACCAGCACCCCGTTAGCGGCGCGTGAGCCGTAGAATGCGGTAGACGCGGCGTCTTTCAGCAGGGTTACCGAGGCTACACGGTTAAAGTCCAAGTCCACAATTTTTTGCAGGGTGGTTTCAAAACCGTCCAATATAAATAGAGGGGCATTCGGGTCGGTGCTGAACATATCGTCCACATCTTGAATGTTAATAGCAGTTTGCCCGCGCACTTCAATGGTGGGCAGCACGTTGGGGTTAGCACCGGCAGCCATGTTTTCCAACACCATAAACGAGGGGTCGAGGGATTTCAAACTTTCCACCACGTTGGCGCTACCCATTTGTTTCAAGGCGTTTCCGCTCACTATGCTGGCGGCACCTGTAAAACTGTCTTTCTTACGTTCAATGTTACCGATAATCACCACATCGTCTAAGCGTGCAGCTTCTTCTATCAGGGTAACGTTTACGGTAGAACGTCCGTTCACCGCCAATTCATAGGTTTCAAAGCCCAGGAACATCACTTCCAGGGTGGCGTTGGAACTTATATCTTTCAACTCAAATTTACCGTCAATATTGGTCAGCACGCTTTTTCTGGTGCCTTTTACCAATACGGATGCGCCCGGTAGCGGAGCGCCTGATTCGTCCACTACGGTACCGGTTACGGTCATCGTTCTTTCAGTCACCTGATTGCCAGTAGATTGTGTAATGGGGGGGGGCGTTTCTTGTGCGGAAACAATGCATGGGAACAGTAAGCAAGCCAGCCATAGGGTCAATAACCGTAGGCTTGCCTGTGTCTGCATAACAATTTTCATTCTCTTTTTCATAGAAGGTTTGGTTAAAATATCCGCGCAAGATAAGGATTTTTTTGAAAAAGACAGAAAAAACAGTAAAAATTCCTAAATATTAACCAAAATTATGCTATTTTAACAAAGAAATCATATTTTTTTGTTAACTATCTTTAAAATTTCTTCCTCGACAGCTTGGGCCTTTTCCACTATATGGGCGCCTTCTTTTAGTACCTGCTCCACATAGTCCTTATCGTCTAATCCTGTCGCGTTAATTTTCACGTTGAGCCAGGCGCCCATTACGCCGGAACGTGCAGCCAGCGCGCCTACTCCGGCATCGCTCACGGAGTTGGGGTTGCCGGTTTCGGCCATGGCCTTGATAATGGACATGCTGTCGGCACACAACTGCATGACCTTGAGTGGCACGGCGATGGCATATTTGGTGGCTGCTGCGATGGCGGCCTTGCGGGCGGCTTTCTCTTCAGCCGTTTCCTTAGGCAGGCCAAAGGCTTCCATAATTTTATTGAAGGCATTGGTGTCTTCGTCCACCATGTTCACCAGTTCGGTTTGTATAGCTTTGGCTTTTTGCGCCCAATCCGAAAAGGCGTCCCAGCCGGGCTTGTGGGCGCTGAGGTTGGCCACCATACCGGCCAGCGATATACCCATGGCGCCCATATAAGCGCTCACGGAGCCGCCGCCGGGGGCCGGTGATTCCGACAACGTTTCGTCGGCAAAGGCTTTGAGGGTCATGCCGGCCAATTTGCCGGTAGCCTTGCCGCCCATTTTGTATTCAATAATTTTTTGCTGCGGGTCGAAAGGCGCCAATTCGTCCAATCCCATGGTGCGCACGGCAATCTTAATGATCTCGGAGTCGGGAATGCCGGTGGAGCGTTGTTGCTTTTCGAGGAAGTAGCGCCCTGCATCGAGTATGGCCTGCAAGGGTACCAGTCCCACCAACTCCGACCCGGTAACGCGCAGTCCGCGTTTTTGGGCGCATTCGCACACCGTATCGAACGCTACGTGCCAAGGGGTCGCGCTGATGTCGGTAAGGTTAAGCGACACCTGCGCCACACCGTATTCTTCAATATACCAGCCGATGCCTTTCACTGCTTTCAGCAGTCCGGCCTGCCAGCTTTCATTGCCGGCGGCGTCTTTGACCTTGCGCCCTTTTTCGCGCACGTCAAAGGCCACAGCGTTGGCGCGGCGGGTGGAAGTGGTATTGAGGTTCACGTTGTAGGCAATAAGGAAATTGCGGGCGCCCACGGCTACGGCGCCGGTTTTGGGCACGAAGCTTGCGGGGCCAAAGTCAGGCTTCCATTCGGGCTTCGCCAGCTTATCTTTCAGCCCTTCATATTCGCCGGCGCGCACCTCGGCCAGGTTGCGGCGCTGTGGCGTGAGTGCGGCGCTTTCATAACAGTATACGGGGAATTTCAGTTCCTCGCCAATGCGTTGCGCCAACTTACGGGCATATTCGGCGGTTTCTTCCATCGTAATGCCGGAGATGGGAATCAGCGGGCACACGTCGGTGGCGCCAAAGCGTGGATGCTCGCCGTGGTGTTTACTCATGTCAATCACTTCGCAGGCTTTGCTCACGGCGCGGAAGGCCGCTTCGCACACCGCCTCGGGTTCACCCACAAAAGTGACCACGGTGCGGTTGGTGGCCTTGCCCGGATCGACGTCGAGCAGGCGCACGCCCTCTACTTCTTCAATAACATCCGTAATTTGTTTGATGATTTGCATGTTGCGCCCTTCGCTGAAATTGGGCACGCACTCGATAAGTTTCATAAGTATTGAGTAATTAGTATTTAGTACTTAGTATTTAGGTAAAGGCAGGCATTTATCGATAAGTTATGGATATTTCATTGAACTGTATTTTACTTGATACTCAATACTCATGACTCACTACTAAAAATAATTTATTATTTTTCCCGTGATGGCGGAGAGCAGGTTGTTGGCCAGTCGGCTGGCGCCGATACGGAAGAAAGTGGGGGTGAGCCAGGCATCGCCCAGCACCGTTTTTACAATAGCGTAATAAGTAAGCGCCTCATCGGCGGTGACAATACCGCCGGCGGGTTTAAAGCCGATTTTCTCGCCGGTGTTTTCAAAGTGCGACTTAATGGTATGGCACATCACCCAGGCCGCTTCGGGTGTAGCGGCAGGCTCCATCTTTCCGGTAGATGTTTTGATGAAATCGGCGCCGGCTTCTATGGCTATTTTCCCCGCAATGGCGATCTGATCAGTATTAAGCGCACCGGTTTCCAGGATCACTTTCAATTGGGCGTTGCCTATGGCTTTCTTGATCTGCATGATCTCTTCCTGCACCTTATCGAAATTGTTCGCCAAAAAAGCGCCTAATGGGATCACTATATCGATTTCATCGGCCCCTGCGTCCACGGCGCGGCGACACTCATCGCATTTCACCTCAATGAAAGTTTGTGCGGCCGGAAAACCCGCGCCTACTGCGGCGATCTTCACTTCGGGTGCGCGAAGGATATGTCGTGTAATAGGCACTAAGTTGGGATATACGCACACGGCGCCCACATTCGGCAGTTGAGGAAACTGCTGTTGGAAATGATTGACCTTTTCCATCATACCCGTAATTTTATCATAGGTGTCGGTAGCATTGAGCGAGGTAAGGTCTATAAAGCCGAAACACTGCGCCAGCACTTCAGGCGTGCGGAGTGAGTCAATGCACAAATCGGCAGGATGAAAGGCGGCTATCATGGTAACAAATATTTATTACAAAGATAAAAAAAAATCCGGATAAAACAAAACAACAAAAACATTGGTTTGATTATCAATTGTAAAGATGTGATGTTTGGTTTAAAAAAATGATGTTGATGGGAATTACAGAAATATTGACTATATTTGCATAAAATTTGAACTAAAGTACACCACTATGGATGCTATATTAACATTTTTGCTCGAAAAATGGCCTGTATTGGTCGTTGTAGTTATTCTTACTCCGCTAGTATGGGGGTTGTCAAAATTGCATAGCCGTTTCATACATGTAGAGGAGCATGCTAAAAACGCTCCTTGTAACAGTCATGTTAATGATATTGCCGAGTTAAAGAGAGAGCGGGTAAATATAGCGGATATGAGTGCTGACCTTAATACGATTGCCAAGTGGGTAATGAAATTTGACCCTACAACCATTGAGTCATTAGCTAAAGGCAGCCCTTACAGGATACTTCCTCATGGCTATGCTTTGTTGGAGTTGTCTCAGGGAAAGAAATGTGTTGATGGTAATTTTGATTTTTTTAAAAAATATATCAACGAACGGAAGCCTGAGACAAAATACGATGTGGAAAACATTGCCACATTGTCGGCAAGTGCATGTATGTCGCAAAGTTTTATGAATCCGGTTAAGGATTTTCTATATTCCGCTCCTGAAAAAATGAATATTAAAGCGGTGGATAATGCCGGAAATCTGATTGAAAAGGAAATGAGTATTTCTACCTTATTGATAAACCAGTTGGTTGGAATATATGTAAGAGATAAATATTTGGCATTATTTAATGACGGTAGGAAAGAGCATTTCTATGTTGAATAATGCTTTTATTCTTAGTCCTTTACGTGTCTTTGTGTAGCATGAGGATAGGGGAAGGTACAAAGATTATTATTGACGATTTATTTAGTGCTGCGTTATCATTATACAAAAAGATGAAAATTAGCAGATAAAATCCGTAAATCTTCAAATCTTCAAATTTTCAAATCTTTAAACCTTACAGCCCCCCTTCTATTGGCCACACAAAGGCGTTGAGCCCCTGGGCTTCCGCCTTTTGGTTCAGG
>QMCD01000975.1_pt1 | contig 19382 bp, 12 predicted proteins | sample 1821841 | NCBI WGS metagenome assembly QMCD01 (sample SAMN01991225, study PRJNA193472) | Termite gut metagenome, whole genome shotgun sequencing project. | isolation source: worker | host: Macrotermes natalensis
GAAGGTGATGAGATTTTCCCTGTATTCTTTAAGGGACGGCTCATCTTCTCCTCCAACGGTCTGGCAGGCTTCGGCGGGTACGACCTGTTCAGTTGCGCTTTCGACAAAGACGGCATCATGCCGGGCGGCGTCAGCCATTACCCTTACCCGGTGAATTCGGTTTTCAATGATTATTATATGTGCCCGGTCGACGTGCAAAGCGCCTATTTCGTTTCCGACCGCGGCTTGAAGTCGCAAGACGACATTTACTATCTGCGCACCATGGAGGATCTGGGCGTCCAACGGGAGAAACCCTTTTACGGCATGAGCGAAGACATGGCTGTTCTGGGCGGTGCGTTGCTGCTGAACGGAGCCACGGAAAATGTCCGCAAGGAAACCGTGTCTTTGAAGAAATTTGTTCCGGAAGGCTTGCTGATGACTCTCTATTTTGATTTCGATTCGGATGCCTTGACAGAAGAGTCTGTCCGTCGCTTGAATGTATTTGCCGATGAAATGGGCAATTATGATCTTTCCGAATTGAAGTTCGACGGTTATGCCGACGAAATGGGTAGTGCAAACTACAACTACGAGTTGTCCGGCCGCCGGGCTGAACGTGTTGCCGATTATCTCCGCAGCCGTGGTGTGGATGTGAACTTTATGATTGAAGCCCGCGGCAGGACTAAACTTTCTCCGGAAGAAGTGAAGGAAGAAGTAGGCAGTTATGTTTGGGGCGAAAACAATATTGACTGGATACGCGTGAACCGCCGTGCCAGACGTGTGGAAATATATAGCAAGAGGTAGAAAATTATAAAAGAAAACAAGATATGAAGAAGAGAAGAACTCATAGTGTGTGGATGTTGCTCCTGTTGGTTGCCACAGTCTGTCCGTTGGCGAAGGCGCAATATATGCCGGTGGTTTTTGATAAACAGTATGGTGATGCGAACCAGATACAGCAAGTTTGCCCGTTGCCCGGTGATGAAGCGGTAGTGTTGGGCAAAGAAGGAAAAGCGTACAGCCTGACCTGGTTAGACCGTTTGGGTGAAGTAGTTTTCTCCTTGCCGTTGACGGGATTTACGAATATCAGTGAAGTGACCGAGGTTGATAACGGTTGTGTGTTGATTGTAGGGCAGTCGTTTCCGCAGCAGATTAAAAACAAGAAGGACCAGGAAATGCTGAGCGGACGTGCGGTTGTTGTAAACCGCAAGGGACTGCTCGTACAGAATATCTATGCCGGCGAGCAAGGCAGTGAACTTCTGAAAGGAACGCTGTTGCGCGACGGTTCATTGGTGCTTTCCGGTACTGAACCCAAAACCACCGGTGAGCGCCAAGGTATATTGCTGAAAACGGATAAAACCGGCAAGGTACTTTATAACTATAAGAATGCCGGTAGCGGCTATTGCAACCAGTTTGTTGTAATGGGCAACGCTACGGAATATATATGCGCCGCCTTTACCGGTGAAAGAGAAAAGGAACAGACCATTATTGTTCGTTTGGATGACAAGGGCAAGCCGTACTATACCACTACTATCCCTGCTAAGAAATACGTGGTAACCGGTCTTCATGCCAATATCAACGAAGGTTCTGTAATAATTACCGGCAATTCTCCGGTAGAAGGCGGCGTTATTTATAAGATACGCCCTGAGGGAGACATTGTCTTCGGCAAAACGCTGATTCCTTCCAGCCAGGGAGTGGCTTTATTGAACCATCTGCGTGTTGCCCGTAACGGCAATATCCTGGTAGGCGGTAGCGGCGACAGAGGATATTACGCCCTGTTGCGTAATGACGGAACGGCTCTCTATTCCGGTTCTTCCACCGGCCAGGTGAAAGGCTTGGGCATGAACCTGGTTACGGGCGAATCGGTGGTGACTACTTACGATATGAATGCCCGCCGCGGTACATTCGTACGTATCCAATCCAGCGGCAAGGCTGAGTTCGACCGCACGATAGACGGTAACTTCAACATGGTACGTGTAGACAATAACGGCGAAGTGCTGTTGCTGTCGTCAGAAGAAGGTAGGGTTTGTATGTTCTCTGGCACCGGACAAAAAGAATTCGACCGTTACGTGACCGACAACCAGCCTACCGCTTTCCGCCAGGCATTCACCACCGCATCCGGCGAGTTGATGTTCCTTGGAAGGGGCAGCCGCCTGGTAAAACTGGGACACGGGCTTTATGTATCCGACGTTAAGATTACCAAACCGGTGGTTGGAACAGCCACGGCTGTGTTTACCGTAACCCTTACCGGCTACGCCACTACCAAAGAAGGCGCTCCTGTTCCTGTAACCGTGGACTATGCTACCCGTGAGGTTTCGGCTACTACGACTAATAACTATATTCCGGTAGAAGGCAAACTATCGTTCACTCCCTCGCGCGGTTCATCAAGCAAGTATCTGGTGAAGCAGGATATTGAAGTACCCATCAAAGCGAACGATTTGGTGGAAGGTGTGAAGAACTTCAAGTTGGTACTGTCTGATGTACAGCAGAGCTATCTGGTGAAACCCGTAGGTGAAGCCGTTATCGACGACCAGCAGGCTGTCGTGAAATTGGTACGTACCGAACGCGGTGAAGAAGGCAGCAAGGACATTGTATATGAACTGGGTCTGTTCAAAACAGACGGTACTTCTTTGGTGAACGCTACCGGCGCCAATATCATTGTCGACGGTATGTACGGCGAAGGCACCACCGATGCACTCGACTTCGATATGGGTTTAACCCCGAGAGTAGTATTCGCCAACGGAGCACGCAAGTCATCGTTCAACGTGAAGACACTTGAAGATACCCGCTACGAACTACCTAAAACGGTTATCATAAACTTCAATAAGACGCATTGTCTGAGCGGTTCCAATGTAATGTTCGATGGTGAAATGTTGAGCTGTAGCGGCGTGGTTGTCGACCAGCCTGCCCGTTTGGCTATTGCTTCGCTGGGCGACCACCGTGTGAACAACAACGTAGTATCCGGTTTCTTCACCGTCTCTCTGCTTCGTGCTTCGGATGGAGCGTTGCTGACCAACGCAACCGGTAGCGACATCGTTGTGGACTGCACAATCCTGCCCGATGCAACGGCTAAGGAAGGTAAGGATTTTGTATTCACCAACCTGCACGACCTGCGCATCAGCGGCGACGGAAACCACAGTTCTACGAACGTGAACGGTGTAATCCTCTATACTACGGATACTGCCGAAAAGCAAGTTAAATTGAAAGTAAAATCTGTGAAACAGCCCGTTGGCGCACAACCCGTCAATGTGCTGGAAGCGGAAAGTGCGGCTGATTTCACTATAAGAAAATAATTTTGAATTTTGAATTATGAATTATGAATGGGTACGCGGACGACGCGGATTTATCACTTTAGTGCTATTATCATTTGTTTAAACAATTGATGGTTTTATGAAAAGGAGTATTTGTGTCACAGGCATCTTGTTTTTGTTCTTGACTTTGCTCTACGGGTGCAATGAAGAAGAACCTGTCCCTATAATAGACGACAGTAATACTTTTCAAATCTCCATGAGTGAGGGCGTGACCCGTTCGCCGGAAAGCGATGCTATACTCGACAACATGCAGTTGTATTGTTTCTCGCAGGACAGCAATGCCCCCCTTTCCGGCAATGGAGGCAGTTGGGATTCCAATTTCAGCCATCAGCTTCTTGGAGTAACCCGGACGAACATGACCCTGCATACCAGCCAGGCGCGGGCAGGCGATTGGGATTTGGCGATGGTATCTGCCGGCGGTGCCGTATTTACTCCACCTGTCGCTAACAGCACAGCGAGCGAAGCCCTGATGTACACATATACCCCGGGAGAGATTCAGACCGACGGCTACCGGAGTCGCGCCCATGAGATCTGGTACCGTATGTTGCGCCTGCCTACCATTGATGGAAATACTGTTACCGCCGCGTCAACCGGCATTACGCGAAATGCGTCGATGGTTCGGGTAGTGATTGACAGGGCGGTGGATGTAGATGTGGACTCGGATGATCACTTGTTTGAACTTCGCGGCGTGCCCGACAAGCTGTCCTGGGGCGGAACCCTTCTGCGCACAGTATCTGCCGGTAAGTACGAAACTTCCACGGACAATCCCGATGTATTGGAAGAACCCCTGACGGGTAAATTTACCTTCACGGACAACAGCGCGGTGGAGACGGGTACGTACAAGAGCGACACGCTTACCTTTATTATTCCCGCCCACCGGGAAGCTGATTTCTGGGCAGACGCTACCACCCCGAACACAAATGTACAGGATACCATTACCCATAAAATGAAGGTTTTTGTTTCGTTGACCAGGGCATCGGGAGGAGGTAAGTTCGAGAAAGAAGCCGAGATTAACCATGTTACCCGTTGCAACGGGATATTGGAGGTGCATATCCGCATGAAAGATACCGGCATTGAATTAAGCTCTTCGATTACTCCTTGGACAGACTGCTTTGTCGATGGAGATATAACGCATCCTTATCTGAATGTATCCGACCAAACAATTACCGTATACGATGGCGCTGCAAGCCGCCTCTATTTCTGGAGCAATCAGCCTGCGGATAGTGTGTATGTGCTTAAAGAAGGATTGCAGGGGACAACGATCAGAATCCCTAATGTGAACACCCTTTTCGACAGTATAGCCGGACTGAACTCCCCGAACAGGCATTATGATCCCGATACACAGTCGGGTTACATTGACATAGCCATGCTTGGTATGTTCACTTCTAACCAGACTGATACAAAGATCTATCTTAAGACAGGAAATCTACGCCGAGAGATCATGGTGAAACGTCTTGCTTGGTCACAACAAGGGCGTAAAGGAATTGCTACCCGTTACGTAGGTACATTCCACCGTTCGGAGCAGGTTGGCGAACGGATAGTGACTTGGAGTAATTCAGGAGAGTGGACGGCATATATTGATGATCCTGAAAACTCAGGGAGCCATGTACTCATTGACCGGTTGCCAAGTCCAGCTTTTTCAAACGGTACTACTACAAGTGGTTTACTGTATGGTACGTCTCCCTTGAATGCTGAGACGTGCCTCGTGTCTGACGATGGCGCCAAGAGCGTATCGGGCAATAATACCATTTATTTCCGGGTAGGTTGGAAGGATACGTCTCCAACAGATGAACCCCGTTATGCCACCATCACTGTTCGGAAGGGTAGAAATAAACCCGACGGAGAAATCATACAAACACTTTATCTCCGGCAGGGAGAAAAGCCGGTTGCTGTTTACTCTCGTCCTAATTCGGTTCGTTTTGCTTCCTTTAACCTGAAACCATTGATAGCGTCGACAACGTGGCCTCGAACTATTGATTTTAAAGGTGGAACCGGGACAGATTTCCCCACGCAAGCCGGTTCTTTTTTCCAATGGATGAACGCTGCAAGGGTCAGATACGCTTATGCTGCTTACCCAGCCTCTACCGGTTCTTGGAGCAATGCTTCTCCTATTTATGAATACTATTGGACAGAATCGGGGTCGACTTTACCCGCTAATTATGAAACTTGTCCTCCGAATTACCGTCGGGTTAGCGATGGTGCTACGGATGGCGAACCCACCGGTACATCGGAATTGCGTCAATCCCTTTGGGCAGATCCGAATGCCGCTAATGCTACCAATACCCTGACGGGATATTATGCGGATGGTTTCTTTGATCGTCTTGCTACCGGTAACCCTTTGGGTAATTCGTGGGTAGCAAATTCTGCCGTATCTCTCAGTAGTGCTGAAACGGTGGCATACAAGGGGCGATTATTTTATAATGTCGATACTAAGGTATCCCTGTTCTTTCCTGCCGCCGGATGGCGCAGACAAACTGACGGCGTTTTAGAAAATGCAGGAGCAAAAGGGTATTACTGGACTGCTTCCTCTACCGTATCCACGGAAGTACCAACAATACCCCTTGGTTTCAGAGCTTATGTTTTGACAAGTCACCGCAATGCCGGCATGAACATTCGTTGTGTAGTAGAAGAGTAGTAACGATTCGTATTGTGAACATAAAAACGAAAATAGAAGAAATGAAAAATAGAGTAAGATATGCTTTTATGTTATTGGCATTGGGATATGGAGTCGTAGCCAATGCTCAGGTGACATTAACGCTGGGTAAGGTACATGAGACTAGTACTACGAATTGGGAGTACAGTATGGTAGAGTGTACTGGTACGACCTCTATTAGAACCATCCTCATATCCATGATTAACAATGATGTAATTCTTGCCCCTACCACCCATGCCAAGGATACATATACTTCGTCCGGTTATAATCCGCGAACGGTATTGTATGTGTTTCATACTCCCATCACGACGGCACAAGCTGCAACTTTTATCGCTGGAATAGATTTTAGACGAGAGGTACCTAATAGAGTTGATGCTACTCCCTATGCAAACATCACTGTAGATGCCAATCCTACCGATCTTCCGGATGTACCAACTACCACCAAAATTACCGTGTGGGACGGTCATCCGGATGGTTCGCTACATTATTATGTTTGGGTACCGGCAAGTACTGATGATACTAAAGCTTATAAATACGCATACGAACATGCTAAGAGGTGCTATTTCCAGGGTATGCGAGGTTATTTGGCAACGATAACAAGCCAAGCCGAGGATGCGAAGCTTACTAATATTTCAGGTTTAGAGGGTTGGAGCGGAGGTGCCCGGACACCGGATGATATAGCGGACGGGGAAACGATTCCTGGCACCGGGCGTGTTCCTACTATGACACCTGTAGACAATTACGGTAATAGCACTGATGTTTATGATGGAAGATACTACAGATGGCTTTGCGGTCCGGAAACAGGCTTTCAATACTACTATCATGCACCAAATAATCCTCCTTATGTCAATGGCGACGGTCACCCCGATCGTAGTCATGTGATGAACAATGCTTACACAGCCTGGAATGGTACAGTAGGACAAATAGATCAAGAGCCGAATAATAATCATGGTGACTTTGGCGAAAATATTATGCAGATTAATTATGGTCCTCAACGTAGATGGAATGACTATTCGCCTACCAATACTGATATTCAGGGCTATTTTATAGAATTCGGAGGTAATGGACAAGCTTACAATGTAACATGGAATGGCGAAACGGCTCACTATCCTGTCAATGAGAATTATTATGAGCCGACATCGACAACGCCCACTACCAATGACCAGTGGGTTGGATTCTCTCCGGGAAACAAGGCCACTACAGTTACTACATTTAAACCTAATCTCATGTATTCCAATGCATTGGTTATTGATGCTGCAGAATAGTGATTTAAGCGTAACGATATAAATATGAATAGAATTGTAAAAACAGTAATGTTCATCGCTATACTGACAAAACTTGCAGGTTGTGCGGAAGAAATGATGGAGGAGATTCCGGTTCCAGTTATTCCTGATGGATATATCCGGGCTGCTCTTGACTTGCAGGTGGAAGAAAACGAATTGATTCAAACAAGAGCCGACGCTACGGATGAGCAAGCTTATGATGATTCAAATGTTTGGGTATTGCTGTTTAAAACCAATAATGTTGGAATCCCCATCGAGTTGCTGCAGGCTCCTGCAAAAGCGACCAAGTCAGAAAATAAGTTGTATGTCTTGTTGCGCTCCACTCCTGACCCTGTAACCCTCTACGTGGTTGCCGGTCTAAGTGCGGACTTGAATACTGCAATGGCGAGTCTTTCGGAAGGAGATGATTTTGCTACTGTGAATACTGCGTTACAAACGGCCCCCATTACGCCAACCGGCGTGCTGATAGGAGGAAGTTCTTATTTCCATCTGAGTTCTGAACCTGCGTTTTATGAATACGGTACCACGTCCATTGTTTCGATTACGCTACCGCTTATCCGGAATGCAGCCAAGATCAATGTAGACGCTTCGGCTATAAGTTCTGATGATTTCCTGTTGGAGGGAGTCACCTTAGTCAATGGCGCTAAGAAAGGATATGTTTTGCAACAGGTGGCTATTTCGGCTAATTATGACTCTAATATACAACAGTACGAAGAAAAGATACCGGGTGACGAAAACAAACTGACATCACAGATATACTTGTATGAAAATGCCGGTTTGCGTTCGGATGGAACAACACCCAATCCGACAACGCTTATTCTCAGAGGTAAATACAAGAGAGCAGGAGGTTCAAGCTATTACCGCATTGATTTATTGAAAAGAAACACCAACGGCACCTATACACCCTATGATATAGAACGGAATCACTGTTACACCTTGACAATCACTAAAATAGAAAATGCCGGTTACCTTAGTTATGACCAAGCTATCGCCAATGAGCCGTCCAATAAATGGTTTCAAACGGATGTTGTGGTCACCGATACGTATGCTCATGATGTTGTCAGTAACGGGCGCTATTATCTGGGAGTTTCCAATTCGGAATATTTCGTATATAGTAACCTCTCCTATTCCGCGAGTCAGCTTATTGTTACAGTGACTACCAATGCTCCGAGAAATACCATTACTTCGATTACATTTTCTTCGAATATTACTGCGGTATCTCCGACGTCACTTACAACCCCTACAGGGGGAGTCACCACGACCAACATCAGTGCAAATCTCTCTGGTGTTGTAACAGACGGCTGGATAGACGTGAGGGTAGGTAACTTAACCCGGCGCATTACCATTCGGAAAAGAGAGGGCGTGGATCATAATTTAGTTAATGGTGTGATAGGAGATTTTGCCACGGGGAACTACATTGCAGGTAAGGTGATGTCCAATGGATCAAATACGGTACATTTAGGTACTTCGGGAAGCGACTACAATTCTTCTTATGGTTCTACCGCTACCTCCTCGCTCGTTAATCCCAATGGGGGATTTTACATTTATTATAATTCATGGGGAAGAGGGAGTGGAACCCGTTTGGGGGAGGTATATCTATCTAAAGCCAATAACGAGGGCCGGGCTAAAATAGTCTTGGTTGTTAAATGACCGCCCTGCTGAACGATTATAGTGAAGAGTAATAAAATGAACCCTGATACTTCTAAAATAAATGGTTTTAAAATTGATGGTTTTATGAAAAAGAATATTTGTGTTACAGGCATCTTGTTTTTGTTCTTGACTTTGCTCTACGGGTGCATTGAAGAAGAGACTGTCCAAGTGATAAAAGACAGTAATACTTTTCAAATCTCCATGAGTGAGGGCGTGACCCGTTCGCCGGAAAGCGAGAGTATACTCGAAAACATGCAGTTGTATTGTTTCTCGCAGGACAGCAATGCCCCCCTTTCCGGCAATGGAGGCAGTTGGGATTCTGATTTCAGCCATCAGCTTCTTGGAGTAACCCGGACGAATATGACCCTGCATACCAGCCAGGCGCGGGCAGGCGATTGGGATTTGGCGATGGTATCTGCCGCCGGTGCCGTATTTACTCCACCTGTCGCTAACAGCACAGCGAGCGAAGGCCTGATGTACACATATACCCCGGGAGAGATTCAGACCGACGGCTACCGGAGTCGCGCCCATGAGATTTGGCACCGTATGTTGCGCCTGCCTACCATTGATGGAAATACTGTTACCGCCACGTCAACCGGCATTACGCGAAATGCGTCGATGGTTCGGGTAGTGATTGACAGGGCGGTGGATGTAGATGTGGACTCGGACGATCACTTGTTTGAACTTCGCGGCGTGCCCGACAAGATTTCCTGGAGCGGAACCCTTCTGCGCACGGTATCTGAATCTCCCAAAGTGTACGAAACTTCCTTAAGCAATCCTGACACTTTGGATACTCCCCTGACGGGTAAATTTACCTTCACGGACAACAGCGCGGTGGAGACGGGTACCTACAAGAGCGACATGCTTACCTTTATTATTCCCGCCCACCGGGAAGCTGATTTCTGGGCAGACGCTACTACCCCGAACACAAATGTACAGGATACCATTACCCATAAGATGAAGGTTTTTGTTTCGTTGACCAAAGCATCGGGAGGCAAGTTTGAGAAGGAAGCCCAGATTAACCGGGTTACCCGTTGCAACGGGATATTGGAGGTTCATATCCGCATGAAGGACGTCAACATTGAGTTAGACAATTCGGTTACTCCCTGGGAACAGGATGAGCCTATTGATGGAGATGCACAGGCCGCTTATCTGAATGTGTCCGACCAGGATATCACCGCGTACGATGGCGCTGCAAGCCGCCTCTATTTCTGGACTAATCAGCCTGCCGACAGTGTGTATGTGCTTAATAACGCAAACGGAAACTCGAATGTGAACGGTACTTTCGACCGTATAGCCAATCCGTATGCCGATAATTTGCATTATGACCCCTCGACAGGGTCGGGTTATATTGATATAGCCTTGCTCTCTGTAGCTGCCGGTCAGCTCACTTTTAGTTTTATTACTCTGAAGGCAGGAAGCTTGCAGCGCAGAATTCAGGTGTGGCGTTCTAGTACGGTACAAGGGCGTAAAAGAATTACTACTCCTTACGTTGGTACATACCACAAAGCGAACCAGGTTGGCGAACGGATAGTGACTTGGAGTTATTCGGGATACTGGACAGCATATATTGATGAACCTGAAGGTTCAGGGGCGCATGTACTCATTGATCGGTTGCCAAGTCCTTCCTTCTCATTAACCGGCGATTACACTTTGTATGGTAGAACTCCCTCAGATGCTGAGATGGGGCTTGTGTCTGATAATGGCGTCAACAGTGTATCAGGCATGAATACCATTTATTTCCGGGTAGGTTGGGATAGCCCGATAGACTCTACAGATGAACCGCGTTATGCCACCATCACCGTCCGGAAGGGTATAAATGATCCCAATGGAGAAAAAATACAAACACTTTATCTCCGGCAGGGAGAAAAACCAAGCACTGTCTTTTCTGCAAATCGTGCCAATACGGTTTGTTTTTCTCCCTATAACCTGAAACCCAATGTCGAGGTATCAACATGGCCCCATGCTGTGCCACTAAACGGTGGAAGATTTACAGACTTCCCCACGCAGTCCGGTTCGTTTTTCCAATGGATGAACATTGAATACCCCAGATACACTTTCCCTGTTTACTCAGACGCTACTAGTAATTGGAGCGCCGTTAATCCTGTTTTTGAGCCTTACTGGACAGAAGCGGGTTGGGGACTACCCGATACTTATGAAACCTGTCCTCCGGGTTACCGCCGGGTTAGTGATGGCGCTACGGACAGTGAACCCACCGGTACGTCGGAATTGCGTCAATCTCTTTGGGCAGACCCGACCGAGGCTGAAGCTGACAATACCCTGACGGGATATTATGCGGATGGTTTCTTTGACCGTCGCAGCACTGGTCCTAATACTACTACTACTACGTATGTAGCAAATTCTGCCACAATCGGCACGAATGCAATGGTGACAAACAATGATGTGGCATACAAGGGCCGGTTATTCTTTAATGACGATACCAAGGCATCCCTGTTTTTTCCTGCTGCCGGACGACTCGTAGAAGGTATCGGAAGTTTAATTGATGTGGGAAAAATAGGGTATTACTGGACTGCTTCCTCTACCGTAAACACAACGCAACCAACAGGCGAAGGAGCCTATGTGTCGACACGTCTCCGCAACGCCGGCATGAACATTCGTTGTGTAGTAGATGAAGATGAAGCCGCAGCCAGCACTCAGACTACATTGTTACTGGGTGATGTGCAAAATATCAGTTCTACAAGATGGAGGTACACTGGGGTAACCAGTACCAGTGCGAACCCTATTACATCCATCATCCTGTCTATGGTTAATAATACATATACGCTGCCTGCCAACCGCCCGTCCGGGGTAGAATATACTTCGTTGCATGACGATCCACTAACGGTATTGTATGTGTTTGATACTCCTATCTCAGCAACACAAGTCGAGGACTTTATTGAGGGAATAACTTTTGAACGAACCGCTAAGTATGGAGGAGTCAGTCCCTATGTAAAAATGACTATAGATGCCAACCCTACCAGTCTTCCGGACGGTGCAAGCATCACTGTATGGGATCATCCCGATGGCTCGCTGCATTACTACGTTTGGGTGAAATCTGTGGATATTCATTATAAGGACGCATACAATAGCGCCAAGTCTTACTATTTTCAAGGTATGCGAGGTTATCTGCCAACCCTGACATGCGCAGATGAAAGCGCATTACTTACCAATATCTCAACTCTGAGAGGTTGGAGCGGAGGAGTCCGAACACCGGATAATATATCGGACACAAGGAATGCTATTAGTGCTCCTTCCTCTGTAGATAGTGGGGAGGGTATTTATTACAGGTGGATTTGTGGTCCGGAAACGAATTTTAAATATTATCAGGGACCAAAGGCTAACTCTAACGGAGCAGGTCCTATGAACAATGCATTTTCGGGATGGGCTCCTGGCGAACCGAATTGTTACGGCAGCACCGGCGAAAACTGTATGCAGGTTAACCATGCCCTCTACAGATGGAATGACAGTTCCGCTATCCCTCTCAATATTGACGGAATTTCGGGTTACTTTATCGAATTCGGAGGTAACGGACAAGCTTATAGTGTACATACTGATGGAGTCGGAAGGGCTTACTATCCTGTCAATGAAGCCTATCATACGCCGACATCGCCAGGTCTCACCAATAATAACCAGTGGCATAATTTCTCTCCGGGAAATAAGGCCACTACATCCTCTACATATAAACCCAACGCCGTGCGTTCCCATGTATTGGTTGTTGATGATGTAAAGTGATTTAACGTAAACAATATGCATTATGAATAGAATAGTAGACACAGTAATATTCTTCGCTATACTGGCAGGATTTGCCGGTTGTTCGGAAGAAACGATGCAGGAAGTTCCGCCTCCGGCTATTCCTGAGGGATACATCCGGGTAGCTCTTGACTTGCAGGTGGAAGGACACGAGTTGGTTCAAACAAGAGCCGACGATACGGTAGAGCAAGCCTATGATAAATCAAATGTTTGGGTACTGTTGTTTAAAGCCACAAACGACAGCGATAGCACTCCCACCGAGTTGCTGCAGGCTCCGGTAAAAGCAACCCAATCGGGAAATACGTTGTATGCTTTGTTGCGTGCCACTACCCAACCCGTAACCCTCTACGTGGTTACCGGCCTGAGTACGGCCTTGAATACTGCAATGGTGACCGAATTTCCGGAGGGAACTGATTTTGCTGATGTAAACAGTCGGTTAGTAACGGCTGAAGTTCCGTCAACCGGTGTGCCGATAGGAGGAATTTCTTATTTTCACATGAGTTCCGACCCCGTGTTTTATAGTTCCGGTACCACGCTCATTACTTCGATTACGCAACCGCTTATCCGGAATGTAGCCAGGATTGATGTAGACGCTTCGGCGATAAGTATTACTGATTTCGAGTTGGAGGGAGTCACCTTGGCCAATGGCGCTAAGGAGGGATACGTTTTACGGCAGGCGGCTATTCCCGCCGCTTATGACGGTGATATACTACAGTACCAGGAAATGGCATCGATTGACGGAAACAGGTTGGTATCACAGATATATTTGTATGAAAATGCCGGTTTACGTTCGGATGGAACAACACCCAATCCGACAATGCTTATCGTCAGAGGCAAATATAAGGATGCAACCGGTAGTGTTGTATCGGGCTACTACCGTATGGATATAGTGAAAAGAAACGACGACGGTACTTATACACCCTATAGTATAGAACGGAATCACTGCTACACATTGACAATCACTAAAATAGAAACCTGCGGTTATCGTAGTGTTAATGAGGCTATTGCCAATAAGCCGTCCAATACCGAGTCTCAAGTCATAGTCACCGATGCGAATTCTTATAATGTTGTCAGTAACGGGCACTATTATTTGGGGGTTACCAATACGGCGTTTATCTCTTATGGCGCTGCCACGAGTCAGACTATCACTACTATAGCGAGCAATGCTCCTTCAGGTAACTATACTAATTATGGAATCCCTGATATTCTTGATGGTTCGTCGTTTACAGTCCCTACAACAAAGGTAGACTTCAATGCAGATCTTTCGGGTGCTGCAGTAAACTATACCGGTGTTGCTACCGTGAGGGCGGGTAACTTGGTGCAGTACATCACCATTCAGAAAAAAGCGGCTGTATCTCATTCATCTACTGGTGTGATAGAGGATTTTTCTACGGATGACTACGTTGTAGGTAGGGTAGTGGGCACTACCAGTGGAGGCCGGGTGCGCATTGCTGTTAAACCGGGCGACTTCAATTCTGCTAATGAAGCTATTGCCTCGTCGCTCGTAAGTCCCAATGGGGGATTTTATATTTATTATAACTCCTCGTCACTTGCGAGTGGAGCTTTAGTGGGGGAAGTGCTTTTGGCCAAAGCCAATAATGCAGACCGTGTGAAAATAGCATTGTATGTTGAATAGGCGAAGCGGGGCTTTGCGATTATGAATTATTTATAAATTATGAATTGTGAATTGTGAATTATGAATTGCTATGCAGCACGATTGCGCGGCTATTCATGATTCAAAATTCATGATTCAAAATTCAATTTTGATTATGAATACGTTATTAAAAAGCATTTTAGTAAAAGAGTTAAAGAATGACGCGAGTGTGTATCTGTATTACTGTGCAGAGACTGATCTTTGGAAAGCGTACGAACAATCGGCGATGCGGCTGATGAATCTTATTCCCAAGCTCAAACCGGCACTGCGCGAAGAGTATATCCCCGGAGCATACACTTTGAAATGTGTTTATGTGGATTTAAACCGAAAAGAGCACAACGTTATACTGGAACGTTGCGTCTCCGTGGATGATGATTATATGGAATTGGCTGTGTAGAAGCAGGCTCTTCTGTCCGCAGAGAGGAGGTGGTAGGCTTAATTAATAATAAATATATCACTGCAAAAAAAACTAACCTTAAAGATTCTTTCTCATTCCTGCCACCTCCCTTCTGCGGGTAATATGTTGTAGTAGTAAGTAGTAAGTAGTAAGTAGTTAGTAGTTAGTAGTTAGTAGTTGATAGTCTTGCTTATGTTTTGCGGAGTATTGGCGTTAACTCCTAAGCCAACTTGTTGGCGGATAACTTCTCTAACCTGCATTATTCATAAGTGTCTTGTCATAAATGAGAATTTAGCGAAGAATGGATACGCGGACGACACGGAATAAGCGGACGAACGCGGACTATTATTATTTAAGAAAAAAATCCGCGTTCGTCCGTTTAATCCGTGTCGTCCGCGTATCCATTCTTCGCTAAATTCTCATTCATAGTATAGAATAATTATTACGAAGTACTTACACTATGAATAATTCAGGATAACTCCTCTAACTCCTGCAATTCTTTCCGAATGAATAATTCAGGTTAGTGCTTTGATAGTTCGCCTCACGCGTTCGGCGGTAGTGATAGGGCGCCAGTAGTCTTCTATATGCACTGTTCCTCCCATAGATACTGCCTCATTGTGGTACAACATACCGCTTTTTATGTTTTCTCTTGCTGAAAAGTGATATTCGCGGATACCGGTTCTGGCGGCAATGCGGGCAATGTTGTTCTCGTTCACTCCGCAGCCTGCCAATAGGATGATGCGTCCTGCTGCCTGCTGCTGCAATTCTTTTAGCAAAGGGATGCCCTGAACTGCCGTAGGTTGCTGTCCGGAAGTAAGGATACGGTTGCATCCTGATTCAATAATCTGTTCCAATGCTTCCTGCGGATTGCGGCATACATCGAAAGCGCGGTGAAAGGTGACGGACATGCCATGCGAGGCTTCCATAAGCCGCTTCATGACCGGCATATCTATATCGCCTTTGGCGTTGAGGCAGCCGAATACTACACCGTCCGCTCCCAGCCTGCGGGCATTGTTGATGTCTTCCAGCATGGTACGTTGTTCGATGGGGGAATAAAAGAAGTCGCCGCCACGCGGACGGATAATGACGTGCAGCAGAGTCTTGTTCAATAGTTGGCGTGCAATGACAATATCTCCGTAGGATGGGGTAGTACCGCCTTCCGGTATTCCGGCGCATAACTCCACCCGGTTTGCTCCTCCTACCTGGGCGGCAATGCAACTCTCTACGGAGTTGGCGCAGATTTCAAATTGATATTGTTCCATGTTATCAAGTAATTTTTTAGACGCGAATAACGCGGATGACACGGATTTTTAGATGTTGCGCTATGTTGCTCTATCTAAAAAAAGAAATCCGTGTCATCCGCGTTATCCGCGTCTGAAATATTATATATTGGTAGTTAAGTAGTTATCACTACTAACAAAGTGCTAACTACTCTAACTACTACAGCTTATCGTTTACTTCGCATAGCTTACAGCACGCGTCTCACGGATTACGGTAATTTTCACCTGTCCCGGATATGTCATTTCGTCCTGTATCTTCTTCGCAATCTCACCGGAAAGGTTTTCTGTCTGCTTGTCGTCAATCTTGTCAGCGCCAACGATTACACGCAGTTCGCGGCCGGCTTGGATAGCGTACGTCTTGGTCACGCCCGGATAGGCCATTGCCAATTGTTCAAGGTCATTCAGACGCTTGATATATGCTTCAACAATTTCGCGGCGTGCTCCCGGACGTGCGCCCGAAATGGCGTCGCACACTTGTACGATAGGTGCCAAAAGACTTGTCATTTCCACTTCGTCGTGGTGGGCGCCGATAGCGTTGCAGATGTCCGGTTTTTCTTTGAACTTCTCTGCCAGCTTCATTCCGTAGAGTGCGTGCGGCAATTCGGGTTCTTCATCGGGCACTTTACCTATGTCGTGCAACAATCCGGCACGTTTTGCTTTCTTCGGGTTCAGTCCCAGTTCCGATGCCATTACGGCGCAAAGGTTGGCTGTTTCGCGGGCATGTTGTAAGAGGTTCTGTCCGTAAGAAGAACGGTATTTCATCTTACCGATAATGCGGATCAGTTCGGGGTGCAAACCATGGATGCCGAGGTCAATCGTTGTACGTTTACCGGTTTCAATGATTTCTTCTTCCACTTGCTTGCGTACTTTGGATACAACTTCCTCGATGCGTGCCGGGTGGATACGTCCGTCGGTCACTAATTGGTGCAATGCCAGGCGGGCAACTTCACGGCGAACCGGGTCGAAGGCTGACAGTACAATAGCTTCCGGTGTATCATCTACTACGATTTCTACGCCTGTTGCCGCTTCGAGCGCACGGATATTGCGGCCCTCGCGACCGATGATGCGTCCTTTGATTTCATCAGATTCGATGTGGAACACTGTAACTGAGTTCTCAATGGCTGTCTCCGTAGCCACACGTTGTATGGATTGGATAACGATGCGTTTCGCTTCTTTACCTGCGGTCAGTTTGGCGTCGTCCATGATATCGTTGATAAAGGACTGTGCCTGTGTTCTGGCCTCTTCTTTCAGGGATTCCACCATGCGTTCTTTGGCTTCTTCGGCGGAGAGTCCTGAAATGGTTTCCAGTTTTTCTATTTCCTGCTGTTGCAGTTTGTCCAGTTCATCTTTTTTCTTGTCGATGATGGTTAGCTGGGCTTCCAGGTTTTCTCTCACCGCTTCGGCTTCCGCTTTCTTGCGCTGTATTTCTTCCTGGCGTTGGTTCAGCACTAATTCGCGTTGTTTCAACTTGTTCTCCGCTTGCTGAATTTTTTGATTGCGGATGGCTACTTCTCTCTCCAAGTCAGCTTTCTTGTTCAGGAACTTTTCCTTTACTTCGAGCAACTTATTCTTTTTAATCACTTCCGCTTCCGTTTCGGCTTCTTTCAGTATATTATCGTATTTAGACTTCAAGCCATGCTTGAAGAATATGTACGCTAAAAATCCACCGATAATGAAACAGGCAATGGATACGAGTATTACTGTCATTTCAATTCATTTTTTAATAAGTATATAAATAAAAACGCACTGTAGAATAAGTTGCTTCCATCTTTCGGGGAAGTTACTTTCATACAGTGCGCGGTTTTTCCTGGTTCTTTTACAGATTTGGTGTCGGAGGTACTAAATAAAGGTTTACAGTCCTTTAAAGTATGTTTCCAACACTTCTGTCAGTTCTTCTATCTTGTCTGCATACGGGCGTGTATCATGCCGGTCTTTCATTTTCAGGTTCTCCAGAGCGAATTGATACGCAACCATGGCGATAATCTTCTCAGAAGTCACATTCCGGTAATGTTCCCGATACGCATTAAGCCGTATATCTACCTGTTTGGCAGCCTCTCTGACCATTTCTTCCTCTTCACGCAGTATGGTGAGGGGGTAGGTGGAGCCTGCCATTTGCAGGTTTATTTTTATCTTATCGTTCATACATCTCGTTATTCATTCAACAAAGCGATGCATTTATCGACTTCACGCACTAATTTCGACAATCGCAGTTTAGTCTCTTTTACGTCACTACCGTTAAGGCTGATTGTCATTGCTGTTTTTAAGTTTGTATAGTTGGCCTCTAAAGTCTGATATTCGGCATGTACCTGTTCGCATTCTTCTTGTTTAGTTTTCAGAAGTTGCTTTAATTCAGCATTTTCACGCCTTAATTCATCATGCAAAAAGAGCAAATGGCGTAATCTTGCTTCAAAGGTACTTAATCGCTTCTTTTCTTCGTCAGTCATTACTATACCAAAATTGACACAAAAATACGATTAACTTAGAGATTACAAAAACTTTCCAAGAAAAATTGTACGTCTTTGGCTAAAATAAATGGTTTGTGCGTTTTTAGAAGTATAAATGATGAGGATTTATGCTTGAAGATTATGAGTTTTGAATTATGAATTATGAATTATGAATTATGAATTATGATCTGTTATAAATTCAACAGACGTTATTTCGGAGAAAAGCTATTCGACAGACTCGTGATGGTGGCTATTAGCTATAAGACCGATTTCAAGTCCAAAATTTATAATAGGACAGCATGCGGATAATCATTAAAAAGAATGCCTCGTAGCCGCACACCGACAGATTGAGGCCGATGAGTAGCCGCCGCCAACCTTCCGGTGCTTTATAACAAAACTCCAACACATCCTCCCAGGTGAATGCGTAGGGCGCGTCATAATCGGTCTGCCCCACAAGGTTTCCGTCCATGTCGAACTCATACCAGATTCCCTTTCGGAAATTCCATTGCAGGCCTTTGAGGTGTATATTCCCGTTTCTCCAATAGAATTGCTTGAAGAGAGTGAAGTAGGAACCGGGAGACCACATGTACTGAACAGTGGCGCACCACCGTAAATACTCATATCCAACTCCGTCCCGTCGGCCAATGTTTTCACCACCCGCTTGAATCTTTCATCGTAATATCGGTCGTAAAACTCCCGGTCGAACCGCTCGAAATCTTTTGTAAGCCGCGTGTCCAACAGTACCGGGATGGTGTCGAAATAGCCGTCGGGGTAGCCGTTGTTGGAGTTGCCGGAGCGGCCGTTGTCGTGCTCGCTCCGGGATTCACTCGCGGCTGTTTCGACACTCTTTTTCTGTCCCCGCCCGCCACAGGCGGTGAGGGCGAGGATGGCCGCGAGCGCGGCGAGGGTTTTAGTCGTTGTCATATTTTCAATTCGTTGCAAAAGCAACGGTGTAGTTGTCAGTGCATGATTTCAATCTTATTTTGT
>QMCD01001646.1_pt1 | contig 19373 bp, 19 predicted proteins | sample 1821841 | NCBI WGS metagenome assembly QMCD01 (sample SAMN01991225, study PRJNA193472) | Termite gut metagenome, whole genome shotgun sequencing project. | isolation source: worker | host: Macrotermes natalensis
TCGTAATCGCGGCAAAGCTCGTCCGTCGCGCTGAAATAATGCGGCGCGGTTTCACACGTCACCTTCACGCCGCGCGCTTTCGCGTCGCGTATGGCGTTTACTGTCGCGGCGGCGGAAACGTGCGCGATGTGTACGCGCGTATGGAGCGATTCGGCCAAAAGTATGTCGCGCACGGCCATAATGGTTTCCGCCGTGTACGGAATCCCTTTTAAACCCACCAGCGACGAAACGAACCCTTCGTTCATCAGGCCGCCCGCCGATAGCTCCGGAACCTCGCAGTGCTCGATCAGAGGCAGATCGAAGTGGCTCGCGTATTGTAGGGCAAGGCGCATCGTGTTCGCGTTTACGACGGGCTTGCCGTCGTCCGAAAGCGCGACGGCCCCGGCTTCTTTCAAAGCGCCCATCTCGGATAGCTCCGCGCCGAGCATCCCTTTTGTAATACTGCCGATAGGGTAGACCTTGGCGTAGCCCGCTTTCTTGCCCTTATTGATTATATACTCGATAACGGCGGGCGAATCGGCGACGGGCTGCGTATTCGGCATGCACGCAACGCCCGTAAACCCGCCATGCGCCGCGGCCAAAGCGCCCGACTCGATGTCTTCTTTATATTCGAAGCCCGGCTCGCGGAAATGTACGTGCATATCGAAGAAGCCGGGAAACGCGTCAAGCCCGCTTGCGTCGATAATTTCCGCGTCGGCTTGTATGTCCTTCGCGGCGTCCGAAATTGTGCCGTCTTCGATTAAAATATCCAGCTTGCCGAGCTCCTCGCCCGGATTGACTATATTCGCGTTTTTGATTAATACTTTCAAACTTCTTGCCTCCTCGTTATGAGATACAATAGGGCCATGCGCACGGCGACGCCGTTGGTTACCTGCTCCGTAATGGCGCTTTGGCCGGAATCGGCGACGCTCGATGATATCTCGACGCCCCGGTTCATCGGGCCGGGATGCATTACGAGCGCATCTGGTCTGGCCAGAGACATTATATCCTCCGAAAGCCCGAATTCCTTCGCGTATTCCGCTACGGAGGGGAAAAGCCCCGCCTGTTGACGCTCGCGCTGTATGCGTAGCCCCATGACGACGTCCGCGCCCTCTACGGCCTCGCGCACGCTCGTCGTCATCTTGAAGCCAAGCTTGTCCAGCTCCGGCGGCAAAAGCGTCGGCGCGCCCGCGAGCGTTAGCTTCGCGCCCATCGTAGTCAAGCCGTGGATATTGCTCCGAGCCACGCGCGAATGCAGCGCGTCGCCGACTATCGCGACCTTCAGCCCCTCGATTTTCCCCTTCTTTTCGCGCATCGTGAACATATCCAGAAGCGCCTGCGTCGGATGCTCGTTCATGCCGTCGCCCGCGTTGATGACGGAGGCGTTTACGTGCTTGGCGAGCAGATGCGGCGCGCCGCTCATGGGGTGCCGCATTATGATAACGTCCGTACCCATGACGTCTATGGTCTTGCCCGTGTCGATAAGCGTTTCGCCCTTCGATACGCTTGAAGCCGAAGCGGATATATTCGCCGCCGCCGCGCCCATGTATTTGCTCGCGAGCTCGAACGACATACGCGTACGCGTCGAGTTTTCATAGAAGAGCGTCGTGATCGACTTCCCCGCCAGGTGCGGCGCTTTTTTGTTCGGGCCAAGCACGATCTGCTTCATGTTCGCGGCGGTGACCAGGATCGTTTCTATCTCGTCCCGCGTCACGCCTTGCAATCCCAATAGATGCTTGCGGTTAAATGCCATGGGTTACCTCCGTGTTATTTGCAAAATAAAAGGGCTATCACATAGCCCCATTTCCTAACGATCTAATGCAAACCTGCTCGGTGCCATCCACCGATTCGAGCTGAACGAGCACGACCTCCTGCCGCGACGTCGGCACGTTTTTCCCGACGAAATCGGCCCGTATCGGCAATTCCCTATGGCCCCTGTCCACCAAAACGGCGAGCTGGATGCGCTCCGGCCGTCCGAGGTCTATAATCGCTTCCATCCCGGCGCGCGCCGTGCGCCCTGTATACAAAACGTCGTCCACCATCACGAGCGTCTTCCCGGCGACGATGAACGGGATCTCCGTACTGTTTATAACGGGATATTCGCTAAGCGTCGAAAGGTCGTCGCGGTAGAGCGTTATGTCGAGTATCCCGACCTCTACTTCCTGCCCTTCGGTTTTGGCGATCTTTTCGGCTAAACGCTTGGCGAGAGGCACGCCGCGGCGGCGTATGCCTATAAGCGCGACGTTCTCAACGCCCTTGTTGCGCTCGACTATCTCGTGCGCAATGCGCGTAAGCGCCCTGTCCATATCGCGCGCGTCCATGACGACGGCTTTGTTTTCCACTGGCTCACCCCTTCCGAATGCTAAAGAGTACGTTGGGGCGCTGCCCCAAACCCCGCTAAAGGAACACATTGTTCCTTTAGAATCCTCAATATATGGTCTTTTTGCACAGCTTTTTCTCTCAGAAAAAGCGCGTACCCAACAAAAAAGCCTTCCGGGTTTAAGGAAGGCGTATATGCAAAAACCATTCGCCTTCCCGGCCTCTCCGTGCCGGATTAAAGTTCGAACTCGATTGATGGGATTATAGCATATATCAGTTCTCTTTAGCAAGTGGCAAAGTGACGTTCCGAATCCACTTAGTCCCCCGAACCCTGAACAAGCACGCAACGCACCGCACAAACACGTCGCAGCGCAGCGCGCAGTAGACGATGAACAGCGGCGCTTCGAATACGAACGCCATAAGCGCGCCCAAAGGCAATGCCAGCAGCCAGAGCGTAAGAACATCGATATACATCGCAAATTTCGTATCGCCCGCGCCGCGCAATATACCCGTTATAACGTTCAGACCGACGGACTCAAATAGCAAAAGAAACGCCAGCAGCGTCAAAAACGAGCGGACGATCGCCGTAGTTTCCGGTGTAATATTATATAACCCGATAATAAAATCACGAAGGAGCAAAGCGGCCGCGCACATGATCACACCTAAAACGACGCTGACGAATAGCGACGAATTCGCGTTGCGCTTTGCCCTCTCGAAATCCCCGCTGCCGACGGCCCGGCCGATCAATATGCCCGCCGCGCCGCTCGTACCAAATAGCATAACGGACATCAGCGACGCTACGGAGGACGTTATGCTGGCCGAAGCCATAGCGTCCGTACCTAGCCGGCCCAATACGACGGACAGGCCCGAAGTTCCCAGCGCCCATACGAGCTCGTTGACCGTAACGGGCATACTATAGCGAAAGAAATCCCTTTGCAGCGTGCGGCTAAGGCGCGTAAGTCCGGAGAACCGAAACCTGAGCGGGTTGTCCGCGAACCGCAGATAGGCTATACACAGTACGGCTTCCGAGGCGCGCGCGGCGAGCGTAGCCAGCGCCGCGCCGCGGACGCCCATCATAGGCGCTCCCAGGTTGCCGAAGATGAGCACCCAATTCAAAAAGGCGTTCACGAAAAACGAGAGAATATTGACCAATAGCGTGGGTGTGGTAATCTGTACGCTGCGCAGCATCATTATACAGACGGTCGTCGCCGCGTATAGATGATACGCGAAGCCCAGTATCCGAAGATATTCCGCGCCGGCGCGTATTACCGCGGGCTCCGGCGTAAATATGCTCATGACAAATTCGGGAAAAAGAAGCACGAAGACCGTAAATACTGCCGCCGCCGCCAAGGAATAGGCGAAGGTTATGTTGACTACCTTTCGGACGACAGCGATATCTCCCTTGCCATGGTATTGGGCGGCTAGGACGGTTCCGCCGCTGGTCAGCCCGAATACCAGCAGCGCGAATATGAAATATGGCTGGTTCGCGATGCTGACGGCGGATATCTCCACCTCGGACAGCGCGCCGACCATGACGTTGTCAAGCATGTTCGTGCCGAATTTAATAAGATCCTGCAAGGCTATGGGTAGCGCAAGCGCGAATAGCGATATATAAAAGCGTTTATCCTGAAAAAGCCGCATATTTCCTCCTATAATTTGCGCAACGATGCAGTATAACATAGCGACTTATATTAATTCAATGTAAAAAGCGGACAATAAAATCGCCCCTATTAACCTCGCATGACTTCAGCGCTTCTTTTTATTGTTGTTAAATAGTATAATAACATGCTATACTGATCTAAATTTACAAATATTGGAGGCTGGAGAGATGGCGTCCAGTTTATCGAATATCGAAACGGCTACAAACACCCACCACCTTCTTTTGAACCATAATATTTTTATCATCTGGGACGACAAGTATAATCTGGGCATACCGATACTCGACGAGCAGCACCGCGGGATCGTAACGATGATCAACTCGCTGCACTTTGGAATCCGGCATAATTACATCGAAAACACGTTCGCTCCCATAATCCAAATGATGAGCGACTACACGCAGGTTCACTTTGAGATCGAGGAAGCTTTCCTTGAAATGCTCGATTTCTCACAGGCGAAAAGGCATCACGATTTGCATCGCGAGCTGATGGAGAATCTGTTGCACACGGGGAAAAAGAGTCTTTATAATAAAGATCCGCATCATTTCCTCGAATTCCTGAAGGGCTGGTGGATTTCCCATATCTGCAATGAGGATTTATTGTTTAGGGATTATCTTCTCGGACACTTCGACGGTTGACGTAATGAGGTATCATCATGGGCGATAAAAAGAAATTCAGCATACTCATAGTAGACGACTCGGGGCCGAACCTAAGGCTGCTTGCCAATATTCTCAAAGCCGATTACAAGCTTTATATAGCCAAAAACGGCTTCCAAGCCATACAAACCGCCGCCGAAAAGCAGCCCGACGTCATATTGCTCGATATTCTCATGCCAAACATCGACGGCTACGAAGTGATAGCCGTCCTGAAAAACGACGAAAGGACGCGCGAAATCCCAGTTATCTTCATAACCGCGCTGGATAATCCGGAAGCGGAGGAAAAGGGGCTTTCGCTCCAGGCCGCCGATTATATCGGCAAGCCGTTCAATCCGGCAATCGTAAAGCTTAGAGTGCGTAACCAGATTCAGATGATTTCCCACCTGCGTGAAGCAAAAGAGATGCGGTATGAGGAGCTGCTTGAAGAGGCCAAGAAGCGTCCCGAGCCGGCAAATCAAGAGAACGCTCTTCCTGCCGGGGCGGAAAATGGGAAGCTATACTGCGACCCGCTTACGGAAATCTACAACCGGCAGTTCTTTGAAGAGTACATAAAGAGCGTCATAAGCCAATTAGCCGAATCCGACGGCGTATTGAGCCTTATGATGATCGATATCGACCGTTTCGAACAGTATAGCGGCGGTAAACAAAAGGGCGGCGAGTGCCTCAAACGCGTCGCGGGCGCGCTTAAAAGCTGCATATTCAATGAAGACGAGTTTGTCGCGCGCTATGACGAGAGGTTTGTCGCTGTTCTTCCAAATGTCGATAAATACGGCGCGCGCCTTGTAGCCCGCAAGATGCTGCACGCCATACGCGGCTTGGATATCCCCCACAAAAAGAGTGATATTGCCGAATACGTCACAGTATCCATAGGCGTGGCGAGCGGACGCGTCCAGCATGCTAACAGCCGCGACGACTACCTTGAGCTTGCAAATGATATGCTGCGCGCATCGAAAAATGACGGCGGAAACAAATATAATCTGGCGATACTGCCATAGACAAAGCCGATTAGCGGAAAACCTGTAGGGGCGAACTGTATTCGCCCGTGGGTTTGCTCATTCCAAGGGCCAGCGCGCGATTTATCCCAAATCCCGCGCCGCAAGTTCTGCGCACAGCCGCTGCGCGCGCTCCCCAAACAGGCACTGCGTATAGTTTCCCCGCGACGAATGCCGCTCTATCGTTATTATTCCGAGTTCACTCCCGCGCTCGCTCGGCAGCTTATTGCCGTTTTCCGCTTTCAGGTATCCTGCCTCAACCAGCGCGGCGTTAAGCTTCATTCCGCTGATTTTCGGCTTGCCGTAGCGAATCAAAACGGCGTTTATGCTGTCCGCGACGCGGGATATTTGTATATGCGCCTCCTCCGTTTCGACTTGGACAAGCAGCATATCCCCGGTTAGTTCAGGATACAATCCGAGGGCAAGCCGTCGCGTCCGGCGCGCCCCGCCTCCTGATAATAGCTTCCCACGTTTTGCGGCATGTTGTAATGTATGACAAACCGGACGTTCGATTTATCGATACCCATGCCGAAGGCGTTTGTCGCGACGATTAGCTTCACGCGGGGTCGTACAGAAAATCGTCCTGCGCCCCGCTTCGTTCGCCGTCGGGAAGCCCCGCGTGATACCGCGCCGCCGAATATCCCTCCGCTTGCAGCCGCGCCGCAACGCTCTCGACCTCCTTGCGCGTAGAGCAATATACGATACCGCTTTCATTTTCTTTAAGCCAGCGTTTAAGCGCCGCGTACTTATCCTTCGGACTCTGCACCTCAAAATACAGATTGGGGCGGTCGAACCCCGCAACCTTGACGAGCGGGTTTTTAAGCGCCAGAGTTTCGAGGATATCCGCGCGCACGCGCGGCGTGGCCGTCGCCGTAAACGCCGCAATAGGGGGGCGAACGGGCAAGGCCTCGACAAATTTCGGAATATCCATATAGCTCGGGCGGAAGTCCTGCCCCCATTGCGATATGCAATGCGCCTCGTCCACGGCGATGAGCGAAATATTCAGGCACCTTGTCAGCTCCGTCATGGCGGGTGTTAACAGCCTCTCCGGCGCTATGTATATAAGCTTATACCGCCCTTGGCGCGCGTTTGCCATAGCTCTATTCATCTGCGCCTCGGTTAGCGTACTGTTTATGAACGCCGCGGGAATGCCATGGGCGCACAGGGCCAAAACCTGGTCGCGCATGAGCGAGATGAGCGGCGTTATTACGAGCGTCACCCCCGGAAGCAGCAGCGCCGGAATTTGATAGCACAGCGACTTGCCCGCGCCCGTGGGCATTACGCCAAACGCGTCTCTCCCCGCCCCCGCCCCCGCCCCCAGCGCTTCGATAATTTCGGCCTGTCCCTCGCGGAATTCGTCGTAGCCGAAATACTCGCGCAATACTTCGTTTGGACGCACTTTGCCGCCTCCCCTTCGCAATACAATCCCGATAATCATATCATCAGGCACAAAAATACACAATCCGAGCATATAAATACTGTTTTTTATGGTTCGCATTTACTGATAAGTATGATATATTTACTTCATCCGCTTCACGTACCGCGCCGCCGACTAATATCCGAAAAGGGGAGCCGCGATGAATAGAATCTACTTCTTTACCGGAACGGGCAACAGTTTATGGCTGGCAAAAGAGATCGCCGCCAAGTTATCCGAATGCGAGCTGCTCGCCATAAAAGCCGGCATGGACATGGCCATACCAAGCGGCCTGGATCGCGTCGGGTTCGTATACCCCACATATGGCTGGGCGTCGCCGCTAATAGTCGCCGACTTCTTCCTAAAAGCGCAGTTCCCGGAAGGCGGCGGGTATTACTTCGCCGTCACTACCTGCGGCGGCTTGGCGCTAAACGCTATCCCGCAGGCGAACGCCATATTAGCGGAGCGCGGCGTACATCTTAATTATGGAGCGAGCGTGCGCATGTTCAAAAATTCCATTATCAATTACGGCATGAGCAAGCGGGCGGAAAAAATCGCGGAACAGTCCGCAAATCGCGCCGCGCCCATAATTTGCGATATCGTAAATAAGCGCGAAGTAAAAATCAAGCCGGTAAACCAGTTCCTCTACCAACAGCACCTCGGCTATATGAAAGAAATAAACAAAACCGCGCTGAACTATAAAGTAAGCGGCGATTGTATGGCCTGCGGGCTTTGCGCGTCGCTCTGCCCCGTAAAAAATATCGCGATAGAGGGCGGCAAGCCCGTGTTTGGGAATAAATGCGAGCGCTGCGTCGCTTGCTTGCAGCACTGCCCGAAACGAGCGATCAACTACAAGGACAAGACGCAAAGCCGCGGACGCTACGCGCATCCGCAAATAAAGCCCGGAGAAATAGCGCGGTATTATTGACAGGCCAGCTGCCTTATTGTGATAATGATAATATGACAATCAGCGCTTGGGTCAAAATAACGTTTTTTTGGAGAACGATATGACTAACCAAATAATCCGCTGCCCGTGGGGCGATATTGCCGACGCGCAAATGCGCGAATATCACGATAACTTTTGGGGCAAGCCGTGCTACGACGAGCGCACGCAATTCGAAATGCTCGTGCTCGAAGGGGCGCAGGCGGGCTTGTCGTGGTCCACCATACTCCACAAGCGCGAAAACTACCGCTTGGCGTTCGACGCCTGGGATATAGAGAAAATCGCCGCCTACGGCGAAGCGAAAATAGCGGAGCTGCTTCAAAACAGCGGCATCGTCCGGAACCGGCTGAAAATCAACGCCGCCGTCGCAAACGCGCAGGCCGCTTTAAAGCTCGGCTCGCTTAGCGGCTTTATCTGGGACTATGTCGGCGGCAAGCCGGTAGTTAACCATTGGGTCACGCAGGATGAAATACCCGCGTCCACGCCTCTGTCCGACAAAATCAGCAATGACATGAAGCGCCTCGGCTTCAAGTTCGTCGGCAGTACTATTATTTATAGCCACCTTCAGGCGACCGGCGTCGTAAACGACCATATCGAGGCTTGCGCGTTTAAGTAGAAGACAAAACGCTGTCTGCAATGGCGATTATATGACAAAAATACTATAATACGGGTTGAAAACAAGGTGATGCGCGTTCACGGCGGCGACATCCTTAATTTCAAACGTGTACATAAAACCGTCATAAGAATAGAATTTATACGTTCCGCTCACGTTTGCCATGAAATCATACTCGGGTATATTGGCGCTGCTTATTTCAGTAAGGTTGCCCGCGGCTGATATATACTGGGCGTGCGTAACGCTCCAAAAAACAATAGGTTCGGCTGCCGGGTCTTTTAGCCGGAATTCTATATCAAACATTATTATAGCCCCTTTGATAGTACTGCTATCATTGTATGGCTATATATTCAATGCTGTGCGCCCGGCAGCGCGATGAGCTGCTTCAATAGCGTCGCCTGCCCGCTCATATCCTCCGAGGAGGCGGCCGACTCCTGCGCGATGGCGCTATTTTGCTGAACTACCTGCGCCACTTGGTCGATACCCGTATTGATTTGCGAGATTCCGGCGGACTGCTCCTTGGATAAATCCGCGATCTCCATTATAAAAGCGCCGCTTTCATTCTTCGTTCTGGACTGTTGTGGAAATGCGCTCGTCGCCTAAAAACACTGTGGTTTCATCGCCGGTAAGCGCTTTTACCGAATCCACGAACTGATTTTGATCCAGCCGGAACCCGACGGATACCGCGCCTACTATCGCCCCTTGCTCGTCGTAAACGGGCGAACCCGTGCCTGAGCCAAGCTGTCTCGACTTCTATATTACATACCTAAATATTGAAGTCAATGCATTTTATAAAATGGATACAAAACTATATTTAAAACGTATCTCCGCAGCGATAAACAGAAAAATAAATATACATTTGTTAAAAAATATTATAAAAAAGTATTGCTCATGACGTAGGGTAATGAGTTATGATTAAGCCAAGGGAGATGAAAACCATTTTCCGCAACACATTCGAATAGTATAAGAAAGGTATGGTTTCTACAATGAAAAAGTTCTTTAAGTTCATGTTAGTCGTATTTGTTTACAGCGTCCTTTATACCTTGCCCAACATGTTTTTGCCGTTTTCGCAGGCTTTTAAGAGCGTAAACTCTTCCGCCGCCGACCCGCTTTCGGCTGTTTTTCTTATGGTTATCAGCGTATTTAATTGCTTCTTGCTCCATTTCTTAGTTTCGCGTTCCTCGTGGAGAGGCGCAAAACGAATCGCCGGTATCGTTTTCTCGGTATTTATGGTCGCCTCGTTCATGACACAGATCGAAACCCTGTTTTTCGGCGGCGCTTTCGAGGCGCTAACAACAGGGGACGTCCTATTGATCATGCTTGCGCCGCTGCCGTCGATCGTCGCCGCAACGCTGCTCTTAGTCAAATTCTATGGCCGAAAGGAGGCATCTCCTGAAGCCGGATCGCTGCCTATTGTCCCGCTAATAAAGCGGATCGCAGTGCTCGGGGCCGTCTACGCCGTCGTCTACTTTCTGTTCGGATACTTTGTGGCGTGGCAGTTTGAGGACTTGAGGGTATTTTATTCCGGAAGCGCGGTGGACGCGGGCTTTATCGGCCAGCTTATGAACAACGAGCTGATCATTTATCCCTTCCAGTATCTTCGCGGGCTGATGTTCGTTTCGTTTACGCTGCCGCTGCTGTCCATGCTGCGCAAGAACAAGAAGGCATTTTTAATAAGCGTTTGCCTAGTTTATCTTACGACAGCCATCGTATTGGTTATCCCGAACCCCCTGTTCCCCGATACCGTCCGGTGGGCGCATTTCGCGGAGATGCTTTCATCCATGCTCCTTTTCGGGATCATCACCGGGTACGTACTATACAAGCCGCTTGAAAAGCCTAACGCTTCTTCGCTGTAAGCACGCGGCGCCCCCAAAACACACATACGCATATAGGGGAGCGCGCCGCGCTCCCCTATATGCCGTAAATTGCCTGTATTCTACATAGCAGCCTTGCGCGCCGCTACCTCGGCACAGACCAACTTTTGAATATGCGGTGCGGTTTTGTCCGAAAGATTGAAGAACATGCCGTCGTTGCGGCATTTTTTATATGTGTTTCCATCGAGGTTGTAAACAAAGCCCATAACGCAGGTATCGCTGCACTCCGACGGATTAAGCAGGCGCTTGCAATCGCGCGAGGCCGTCATTTTTGCTTGCATATCCGCCGGTAGTGCCGCGATTTCCGCTTCATACCGCCGAACGTTGTCGCCGTAGATACGCGCCAGCATGCCCGTCTTGCGGAAAACCCAGTTCATCACCGTTTTCTTATCCCAGCGGTAAGAGGCTGCGTAACCGCTTTTTGCTTCCTTGATATCCAGCTTGCAGCCTTGCCCCAAAAGCTCATCGTGTATATTGGAAACAAAAGCTCTATTTACCTCCGGCACATTTTTCAAAAAGTCTTCAAATACAACTGACATTTTCGCTCCAGCCTTTCATCATTTTCGAATATATACAGATCGTCTATACACGGCGCCGCGCCCAGAGCCTCTGTATCAAAGAAAAAATGAACCGATATGCCAATCAATATATCATAGATTATGCTGGATTGATAGACTAATAATTGCATTCAAAATTCGCGCATTGCCTATGGAGCATCGAGTCCACACAGAAAATGCCGATAAAACTGCCCGTAAATTCCCCATATTTGCAATATTCGTCGGAAAACTCGGAGGTATCGAATACGCCGCCCATCTCTACGAAGCTTTCGCCGTCCCGCGCCCAAAGGAAGCGGCTTTCGCGCCCGTCTATTACTAGCCGTAGCCATATCTCAGAATCGCCGCTTAGCGGGATTCGCACTTCGGACGTCTCCGTTTTGACACCGTTATCCAGCCGCATGACGCCAAGCGCGAGGCTATTCAAAGAATCGCTCCAGTATTTTCGCAGCATGATATAGTTCATGTTGTCATAATACAGCGCGATCCCGGCGTAATGCTGGTATATTTCCGGTTCAAATTCCATTTTCACTGTAAACTGCGCCCTAAGCGAAGTAAGCTTTCGCGCTAGTAAACTCGCGCGGTTCAGCGACGAAAGCGACTCCTGCCCGCGCAGGCGGAAGGCGTTTTGCCCGGTAACGGCGGCAAAGCTCTCCGGCAAGGCCCTCGGCGCGTACCAGCCTAGCGGGATTTTATCCGTATTGAAGCCGTCCTGTTCGTCCGCCGTGAATTTGTATTCCGGAAGCTTGCTCGGCTCGGCGAACTCCCCGGCGATATTCCCGCCGCCCTTTAAACGCAGCCAGCCGCCATCCGTCCAATACATTCGCTGTATAGCCGTTTCGCGTCCGAGCGTACAGCGAAGCTCCGGCAAAAAAGGCCTGCCGCAGTGGTGAACCATGTATACCTCTCCAAGCGGCGTCTCCACTATACTGCCATGCCCCGCCTTTTGCAGCTTCACGCCCGGGCTGAAGCATTGCGGCTTTAAAAAGCCGGTGTCGCGCCGCCCGTAAAAACCGGTTTCGCAGGACGTAAGAATCGGGTTCTCCGGATCGCTCTCGTACGGGCCCCAAATATTATTGGCTCTCCCTACCGTGACGCAATGACCGTAGCCCGTGCCGCCCTCGGCGCACATGATATAGTAGAAACCGTTGCGCTTGAAGATATGCGGCCCCTCGATACAGCCCCTGTCGCTCCCGCCCCGCCAAATGCGCTTGGGGAGGCCGATGATTTTCTTTTTTTTCGGATCGTATTCGACCAGGCAGATAACGCCGGGCTGCTCGTAGCCTTCTCGAAACTCCCATTCCAAGCATGATATCCATTTGCGGCCGTCGCCGCCGCGCCTCGTTATACATGGATCGGGGTTGAACCCGGGCAGTATCGGGTTTTGTATCATAGGCTATAGCCGCCGTTTTTTATTACCTCGGCCAGCCAATACGCGCTTTCCTTAATAGTGCGCTTTTGCGTTTTATAGTCTATGTGCACGATGCCGAAGCGCACAGTATAGCCCCGCGCCCATTCAAAATTATCGGTAAAGCACCAATAGAAGTAGCCGGCGATATTTATGCCCCTCTCTATCGCGCCCGCGACCTCGGCCAGATAGCGTTCCAGGTATTCGCGGCGGTTGGGATCCTCGACCTTGCCGTTTTGCTTTACCCAGTCGTTACACGCCGCGCCGTTCTCGGTTATTATGATCTTATCGGGCGCGTAGTTCTTTTGAACCCATTCGAGCAGCGCGCGGAAGCCGTCCGGGCAGAGCTCCCATTTTGCGTCCGTGGCTTCCCGCCCCGTCTTTTCCGCCGCCGCGAAAACGGGCCAGCGGGCGGCGTCGTATTTCACGTATTCCGCAAAGTACGTATTGATCCCTAAAAAATCGATCTTTTGGCCGATTAGCTCCATATCGCCCTCTAATACTTCGGGCAATACGACGCCGCGCGATTGTAGTATCTCGAAATATTCGGCGGGATAGCGCCTTTTAAATATCGCGTCCAGGTAAAACTCGTTCTGATGCGCCATCATGATTTTTGCCGCCTCAACGTCGCGTTCGTCGTCCGGGATAAACGGATACTCCATTTGCATATTCATAGAGCAGCCAATATCGGCTTTCAGCCCTGTTTTCCGGTACGCCTTTACCGCCGCGCCATGCGCCATAAGCAGATGATGCGCCACAAGCAGCGCATGACTGTAGTCGTGATGGCCCGGGGCGTGCTCTCCGATCCAATGCCCGTTCATCGCCGCTATAATCGGCTCGTTGATCGTGATCCATATATCGACTAGGTCGCCAAGCTCGGCGTAGAGCACCTTCGCGTATTCCTCAAACCAACCTACTATTTCGCGATTTGCCCAGCCGCCGCGGTTTTGAAGCGCCTGCGGCAAGTCCCAGTGATAAATCGTTAAACAGGACTTTACGCCGTTATCGCGCAGGCATTGCAATACCTTTCTATAGAACTCTACGCCCTCGCGGTTTACCTCGCCCGTCCCCTTTGGCATTATGCGCGGCCAGCTTACGGACATTCGATAAACGCGCAGCCCGAGCCGCTTCATTATGGCTATGTCTTCCTCGTAGCGATGATAAAAATCGCAGGAGACGCCGCCGGTACAGCCGTCGTCGATATTGCCGGGCGTTTGCACAAAGCGATCCCAAATGCTCTCGCCCTTGCCGCCCTCGAACGCCGCGCCCTCGATTTGGTACGACGCGGACGCCGAGCCCCAAAGAAACCCCTCCGGGAAATTATACCGTTTTGTCATATTGAGCTTCTCCTATCGTTTTTCGGTATTCTGACGGGCTTTTGCCCTTAATGCGTTTAAACACATTCGAGAAATACTTCTCGTCCTTAAAGCCGACCTTTAACGCTACTTCATAGGTCTTGATCCTGTTGTCGTAATAGTAATCGCAGGCGCGCTCGATGCGGATATGGTTCAAATGATCCGCGAAGCCCCAGCCAAACGCGCGGGAAAACAACGTGGAGAGATAGCCCGGGCTTATACCTATTTGCTCCGCGACATGCGGGAGCGTCAAATCCTCGTGATAGTGTTCCTCCATATAGGCGCTCGCGGCGTCTACCGTCGCGTTTCCGGAGGAACGCACCGGCTTGCTTTCGGGCGCGCCGCCAAGCACGCCGGACGCGACAAGCCGGATACGCTCCAATATCTCCGTAGAACGGCAAGGCTTTAGGAGATAGTCCACGGCGTTAAACCGGAGCGCCTTGCGGGCGTACTCGAAGTCGTCATGGCCGCTCATGATGATCGTTTTGGGGCATACACCCGCAGCCGTCGCCTCTTCCATGACGGTAAGCCCGTCTTTAAGGGGCATCTGAATATCCAAAAGCATGATATGCGGGCGATGGCGGAAGATCGCGTCGATCGCCTCCTGTCCGTTGGCGGCCAGAAATACTTCGGAGACTAAATCGGCCTTCGCACTTATAAAGTTCTTCATACTGTTGCGGACGCTATCCTCGTCCTCGGCGATAAGCAGCTTTATATCAGGCAATGCTTCCACCTCCGTCTTTATCCTCGGGCGGTTCGCCCGGCGGGTTCAGCGGCAGCGATATTCGCACGCGCGAACCCACTCCAAGCTCGCTGCTGACCTCAAGAGTGCCCTCGGCATTATACTTCAAGGCGATGCGCTCCTTAACGTTGCGGATCGCGTAGCGTCCCAAGCGGTGGCTCGAAGAATTTTTGTCGCCGCCTTGAGCAAATATACCGTCCAGCGTCTCGCGGGACATACCCGCGCCGCTGTCCTCTATCGTAAACACCATCCGGCCGTCTTCAATTTTGCCGCCGACCTTTACGTAGCCCCACGTATCCTTCCGCTCAAGTCCATGCACGATAGCGTTCTCGACAAACGGCTGCAAAATCAGCTTCGGTATTTTTTGCTGTAGCAGCGTTTCGTCCACATCGACTTCATAGTCGAACTTTTTGGAGAAACGCATCTTCTGGATGTGCAGATAATGCGTAATAATCGAGAGCTCCCGTTCTACGTAAACGTCGCTGTCTCCAGAGCTTAAAAGCAGCCGGAACAGCTCGCTCATCGCCAGGATATCCTCCGCAAGCTTATCCGCGCCGAAGTCGGACGCCTGCCAATAGAGGGAATCCAGCGCGTTGTAGAGGAAGTGCGGGTTTATCTGCGCTGCAAGCGCGTTTAGCTCGCTTTCGCGTTCGTGCAAGGCCATGACGTAATTGCGCTCGATCAGCTCGCGAAGGTCGTTCACCATGCGGTTGAACTCGCGGGAAAGCTCGGCTATTTCGTCGTCGCCGTCATTCTGTACCTGCTGGAAAAAGTCGCCCTCCTTAAACTTTTGCATGGAGGCGTAGAGCTTTCGGAGCGGGCGCGCGATAATACGCGACGCCAGAACGGAAATCGGCCACAGGCATACCAAAAGCGTCAGCGCCAGCGCAACGGGCAGCGCGAGGCCGCGCGTAATCCATTGCGACCAGTTTTGGGCGTTTGCGAGATAATAAAGATTCTTCTGCCCGTCTGCGCTCGACTTGGAAAAAACGTACCATTCTCCTAAACGCACGGGCATGTCGCCTTCGGGCCTGACAAGCCCCGCCCGGAGGCTTGCGGCGGCCTCCTCGCTTATTTCGCCCGTACGGGCTATTTCGGTTCCGTCCGCGCTAAGTATAAGGATCGCTTCGTTTTCGTGTACCATTGCGTCGCGGCAAATGCGCTCGTACCATTCGACCGCAATGGTTATCCCGAGGAATCCGAGCTTATTTCTTTTTGAAAGGTCGAAAAGCTCCCTGGTAAATACGATTTTATCCGTCCGGTTTATAAGGAACAGGCCTTGCTCCCCGGCGTTTGCCCGGCTGAGGACGTTGTCGCCGCGCGCGGCGAGCGTGCGCTCGTAGACGGGCAGGCGGCGTATTGCGTTTATATCGGTATTGTGAACGCTCGCGTCGTGGCTCACGTAAAACGGCGCGAGGCCGTTTTCGGGATACAGAATGACCGTGAGCATATGGCTCTTTATCGCGAGCATGTCTAAAATGATCTCACGGGGCGCGAAGTTGTTCCAAAACAGCGGGTCTTCGGAGATACTCTCCGTCGTTTTGGCGTTCAACAGATCGTAAATGTCCTCATTGATACTGAAATAGATCGAAATATCCTTTATATCGCGCTCGACCGCGTCGATACTCGAACCGATCGTATTTAGCACGGAGCGGTATTGGTTTGCCGCATCGTTCATGGAGGCCGTATAGCTGCCGTAGAATATCGCGCCGCTCGTTAGGATCAGCACCGGAAACACGATGAGATAGATCATCAAAATGATCTTGTGCTGTACGGCGAGCGACTTCATTTTCATTTCGGCACCAAACCTTGAATTAACCCTTGACCGCGCCCAGCGCGACGCCCTTTGTAATGTGCTTGTTTAAGATTATGTACGCGACGACGGCTGGAATGGCGGTAAGCGCCATTACGGCAAACTGCGCGCCGTAATTCGAGATATATTGGCCTGTAAATTCAAGCACGGAGAAGGGAAGCGTCTTCCACGTCGGGCTGCGAAGATACGTCATCGCCATCATGAACTCGTTCCAATTGTTGAGGTATGTCATGATCGCGACCGTTACAAGCGGCGCTTTAAGCATGGGCGTTACGATCCTCGTGATCATACGGAATATGCCGCAGCCGTCTATTACGGCCGCCTCCTCGATCTCGTAGGGCAATGAGCTTATGAACCCGCTAGTTAGGAATACGCCTTGCGGCAGCGAGAACGCCACGTAGGGTATTAATAGCGCCCAAAGCGTATCCGTTATTTTCAGGCTGTCGAATATGATATAGTTTGGAAGCAGCGTCGCGTGGATTGGGATCATCATGCCAAGCAGTAAAATTGTGCGTACTAGCCCCGATAGCTTCCATCGCATTCGCATACACGCGAACGCCGAAAGAATCGAAATCCCGAGCACGATCAAAACCGCCAATGTATTCACGAGCAGGCTGTTGAACAGGTAGTGCAAAAAGTTGCCGTCCGTAAAGGCCTTTATGTAGTTGTCGATCTTGAATTCCTCGGGAATTATCAAAAGCGACGACGACGCGAATATTTCGGTATTGGACGCGAAGGAAAAGTTAATCAGCCAAACGAGAGGGAATAGCTGAACGACCGCCACGATTATAAGGAAGAGGATCAGGACGATCCTGCCGGGCGTCAATTTCTTCTTTTTATTCATCACGCGCCGCCTCCTATGCCTTTCTCTCTCTGAACACGCGGTTCATTATAAGCGTCGCCAACAGGCAGATTATGATGAACACGACGCTGATGGCGTTGCCGTAGCCGTACCGGAAGGAGCGAAACGCCTGCTCGTATAAGTAGTTGGCCATGAATTGCGATTCGTTGCCGGGGCCTCCCCTAGTCAAGAGATATACCGTCTCCATTTGCTTTAGCGCCGAGATAATCGCAAGCGTAACGTTGACTTGTATTACGGGCTTCATCATTGGCAGCGTGATATGCCATAAGGCGCGCTTTTCATCGCAGCCGTCGAGATACGCCGCTTCGTATAGCGCAGGATCGATACCCTTTACTCCGGCGTAGTAGATGAGCATACCCCAGCCAAAGCCGTGCCAAATCAACACTATCAGCACCGACCATATAGCGTAGCCGGAACCGAGCCAGTTTATGCCGCCCTCGCCGCCAAAGGACTTGATGAGATTATTGAGAAGGCCGAAGTTCGGGTTGAATACAAACCGCCACAGATACGCTATGATCGCGACGGAAATGACGTTGGGGATAAAGTATATCGTGCGCAGGAGCCCTTCGGCCTTTGATTGGAGCTTATCCAAGACTACGGCGGTCAAGATAGCGATGGGATGCTGTATTACGATAAACCCGACGGCAAGCAAAGCCGAATTGCGCAGCGAAAGCCAGAAGGTTTCGTCCTTGATTAGTTCTTGATAGTTTGCCATGCCGATCATATCGAACGAACCCAAGCCGGAATAGTCCGTCAAGGAATAGTAGACGCTTAGGCAGATCGGCGCCAACACGGCAAACAGGAACATAAGAAGCCCGGGCGCGACCAATATCGCGATAATCGCTTTGTTGCTGTATAGCTTGTTCAAAAAGCGTCACCTCCAAAGCATGGAACGTCTGATATGTATGTAGAGGCGGCCGTTTGCAGCCGCCCCTACGATCGCAATTTGAATTAGCTTGCGGCGCTCATTTCCTGAAGGAACTCCTCCGGTGTGAGCGAACCTATGGCGAGCTCGACTACGAGCCTTTCGCTCTTCGTTTTGAAGTCGGACGTTCCGAGATCGTTCATAGAGTTGCCTGTGACGGAGCTCGCGCCCGTGAAAATATCGATATATTCGAGCTGTACCGGCGTCTCTTCACCGGTCTGATACTGTGAGAAATCCTGCGCGGACATGCAGACGTTGTTTTCCCACGTAAGCCTGTTCCAGTTTTCGGGCCTGAAGAAATAGTCGAGAAGCTTAAGCGCTTCGTCTTTCACCTTGCTGTTTGCCGTTACGAAGTATCCGCCGCCGTTCCAAGCCGAAATATCGGTAACCGCGCCGTTGCCGCCTTCAACTGCCGGCAGCGCGAATACGCGGAGATTTGCGCGGATGTCCTCTGGAATATCCGGGTTAACGGCCATACCCGTCTCCCAGCTACCCATATAATACATCGCGGCCTGCCCGCTTGTAAACAAGCTTTGCGCGGTACCATAGTCCGCGGTTTCGAAACCGTTTGCAAAGAGCCCCGCTTGGGCCGCCTCCTGGAAAAGGGTGGCCGCTTGCAGCATCACGGGGTCGTTCCAGTTTTTATTCGCGATGAATTCGAGCTGTTTATCCAAAACGCCAGGGCCGTACAACTTGGCATAAAGCCCTGTCAATAGGATATTCAGCGGCCAGCCGTCCGCGCCGGACGTCGATACAGGCTGAAGCCCCGCGTCTCTGATTTGGCCGGCGAGCGTTACGAGCTCGGCGAAGGTTTGCGGCACTGTCCAGCCGTGTTCGTCAAAAATCGCTTTATTATAGAAGAAGCCCATTACGTCCGTGTTCCTAGCCAGCCCATACAGCTTTCCATCCTTTGAAAAGCCGTCCAGCGAGCCTTCCACGAAACCGTAAGAGGCGTAATCGGCGGGGTTGAGCTCGGCTAAAAGCCCCGCGTCGATAACTTCGTCCAGAAAGGACGGCTGGCCCCATCCGCTTACGAAATCGGGCATTTCAGTGCCGGCGGCATAGGCCTTGAACTTCGTCTTATAGCTTTCGTCGTCAAGGGTTTCGATGTTGATTGTAACGTGGGGATTTTCCGAGATATACGCGTCGATAAGCAGTTGTTCAACGAGGCCTTGCCCGCTCGAACGGTCGGGCAGATTTGAAAATACGTTGATCGTTACCGGTTCCACTGCCGGCGCGGCGGGCTCCGCCGGAGCGGCCGGCGCGGGA
>QMCD01001204.1_pt1 | contig 19367 bp, 15 predicted proteins | sample 1821841 | NCBI WGS metagenome assembly QMCD01 (sample SAMN01991225, study PRJNA193472) | Termite gut metagenome, whole genome shotgun sequencing project. | isolation source: worker | host: Macrotermes natalensis
TTCGATCCCGAGGAATGGCGCGGCCGCGCCCAGAAGCACGATATTGGCCGCACGTGCCGACCCTGCCTGCTGCGCGATGGCGTCGACGTCGATCGCGACCACGTTGGGCAGTGCGGCGAGTTCCTTCTCCACCGCCGCCATTTCGGGGTAGTTCGGGATATTGACGAACGGCGTTGTGTTGGTTATCACCCATCCCTCGCCCGAGAGGTAAGGCAGGTAGCGCAGGGCCTCCATCGGTTCGAGCGAGATGATGATGTCGGCCGAACCGCTGGCAATAAGGTCTGAGGCGATCTCTACCGACGAGATGCGCAGGTTCGACTGCACGTCGCCGCCCCTCTGGCTCATGCCGTGGACCTCAGCCTGTTTGATCCGCAGGCCGTCGTTCAGCGCGGCTTTTCCTATTACGTTGGCAATCGAGAGGATACCCTGTCCACCGACGCCCGAAAGTATGATGTCACGTTTCATTGTTTAGACTCTTTTTAGCTTGATGACTTATTCCCTGCCGTCAACATCCGTACACCGGACGGCTTTGCGGCTGAAAAAGACATGCGTGTCTATTTCCTTGTTTTGCGTTTAAGCGTCTGGATGCACTCCCTGCGCGGGATAATGACCGACACGCCCCTGTATTCGATTTCCTCTTTCATCGTCCGGTAGATCTCCTCCCTGTTCTTGGGCAGGGGCACAACCACGCGGATATGCTCCGGTTCGACGCCGATGCCCGCGCATATCTGCTCCAGACGGCCCGTACCTGCCGAGTCCTGCCCGCCGGTCATGCCGGTGGTAAGGTTGTCGGAGATAATTATCGTAACGTTGCTTTTTTCATTCACGCAGTCCAACAGGCCCGTCATGCCCGAGTGGGTGAACGTCGAGTCGCCGATGACGGCCACCGCAGGGTGTTGTCCGGCATCCGAAGCACCCTTGGCCATCGTGATCGACGCTCCCATTTCGACGACCGTGTCGAGCGCGTGGAACGGCGCGAGCCAGCCCAGCGTGTAGCAGCCTATATCGCTGAAAACCTTCGAATCGTTGTATTCGCCCAACACCTCTTTCAGCACCGTGTATACGTCCCTGTGGCCGCAGCCTTCGCAGAGCTGGGGCGGACGCGGGGCGACTACTTCGCTCGGCTTAAGTTCGGCGTGGGGCTTCATACCCAGACCTTTGCGCACGTTGTCGGGGTTAAGCTCGCCCACGCGCGGCAGGTCGCCGCTCAGCCGGCCTTTCACAGGCACCGGGGTGGGCAGTATTCCGCGCACCTGCTCCTCGACGAACGGCTGGCCGTCCTCGATGACCATGATAGCCTTGCACTCGCGCGACATTTTCAACACGAGTTCCTTCGGAAGCGGGTACTGCGCGATCTTCAGCACGGGGTGGGGGCAGCCATCCGGATAGTTCTCCATCAGGTAGTTATAGCCGATGCCGCATGCGATGATACCCAGCGATTTGTCCGCGCCGTCGGTGTAGGAATTGAATTTGCTCCAGGCCGCCTCGTTCTCAAACTCCACGTTCTCCTCCAACAGTTTCACATAGCGCACACGCGAATTGCCCGGCATCAGCACCCACTGCCGCGAGCGGTCGGAATGCGGGTATGTGAGCTTATTTTGTTCCTTCACGTCGTCGACTTCGACCACCGCGCGCGAGTGCGCCATACGGGTCGTGATGCGCATAAGCACCGGGATATGGTACTTCTCCGAAAAATCGAACGCCGCGCGCACCATATCGTAGGTCTCCTGTTGCGACGAGGGTTCGAAGGTCGGGATAAACGCAAATTTTCCGTAGAAACGTGAATCCTGCTCGTTTTGCGACGAGTGCATCGAGGGGTCGTCGGCCGCAACCACGACCAGACCTCCGTTCGCGCCGGTCATCGCCGAGTTCACGAAAGCGTCGGCGGCGACGTTCATCCCCACATGCTTCATGCACACAAGCGCGCGCTTGCCAGCGAACGACATTCCGAGGGCCGCCTCCATCGCGGTCTTCTCGTTCGCCGACCATGTGCAGTGTACTCCTCGCTCGGCGGCCAGCGGATGCGCCTGAATGTATTCGGTGATCTCGGTCGAGGGGGTGCCGGGGTAGGCGTAGACGCCCGAAAGTCCCGCGTGCAGGGCGCCCAGCGCAAGCGCCTCGTCGCCAAGCAATAATTCTCGTTGTTTCATATCTTGAAATATTTTAACTGTCCGATTGCAAAATTAATAAAATTCAAGCGAATTCAAATATTCTTTTAATAAATCGCGGCTTTCGGCCTAAAGGGATAATGAATTGTCACACGAAATGGCGGTTTTACTGAAAAATTCTTAATACCTTTGTTAGGTATGAATATAGAAGAGCTTCGCGATTATTGCATGTCCGTAAAAGGCGCCTCCGAAAGTTTTCCTTTCGACGACACCGTGCTGGTATTCAAGATAATGGGTAAAATGTTCGCCTACATCGGGCTCGAACCGCGCAACGGAATATTGCGCGTGGAGATGAAATGCGACCCCGACCGCTCGGTGGAGCTCCGCGACCGGTACGAAGGCGTCGGCCCCGGCCACTACACCACCTCCCTGATGTGGAACGCCGTCGCCCTCGAAAGCGACGTCCCCGACCAATTGATCCGCGAGCTGATCACGCACTCCGTGGACGAGGTAGTCAAAAAACTACCGCGCAAGAAACAAGAAGAGTACCTTAATAGCTGAAATCGCGTATCATCGGCCTGGACTTCCTCCCCGCAAACATAGGATAACGGCTATTATCCGGAAGATCAACTGACTTTCGTCCGGTCTACCTTGTCGGCCGTAGCTTCCATATCTTTCTGGAGGCGGGCCATTTTGATGGCGGCGGCGGCGGCTTCGTCGCCCTTGTTGCCGTGTTTGCCGCCCGCACGGTCGAGGGCCTGCTGCTCGTCGTCGCACGTCAGCAACCCGAAAGCGACAGGCATATTCCATCCTATCTGCACCTGGTTAATCCCGTGAGTGGCGGCCTGACAGACGTATTCGAAATGGGGGGTTCCGCCGCGTATAACGCATCCGAGTGCGATCACGGCATCCACCTCGGTGTATTCGGCGAAATATTGTGCGCCCAGTGTCAGTTCGAACGCTCCCGGTACGGCTTTCACGATTATGTTATGGTCGAGGCATCCGGCTTCGCGAAGTGTTTTTATCGCACCTGCCAGCAGCGCCCCCGTGACTTTGTTGTTCCACTCCGCGACGACGATCCCGAATTTAAGGTTTTCCGCCGAAGGTACCGGCGAATCGAACATCGACAGGTTATGGTTATCTGTTGCCATATCTCTTTATAATATATTTGTCAAATCCTCCGGGCGGACAAGCCGCCTTGTGATAAACGAAAGGTTGCCGCGGTTTCCCGGGCAACCTTCGGCCTGTTTCATGTATGTGCGGCAAGTCTACAGTTGTCCGGCCGCGCCCATGTATTTCTCCACCTCGCGCGCTTCCATGCTGTTGGGATATTCGTCGAGTATGCGCTGGTATGCTTTATTGGCTTCCGCTCCATTACCGGCAGCGACGCAGGCAAGGCCCATTTTCTTCAGGTAATATGGCGACGTGAAGGCTGTTCCGCCCACCTCGACAGCTTGTGCGTACATATCGACCGCTTTCGCGTAATCGCCCTGCTGCACGTAAATATCACCGCGAAGCCCGATGTTCTGCGCATTCACGATCGCCGCGGGAACCCCATCGACGGCTTTGTACTGTCCCAGATAATCGAGCGCTGTGTCGAGGTCGCCCAATTTCACATAGCACTCGCCCGCATAGTGCCTGGCAACGTTGCCCTGCGCCGTCGAGCCGTACTGCGAGATCACATCGAGGAATCCCAACTGGTTGCCGTCGCCGTTGAGCGCCACTTCGTACATTTCCTGGGCCATATTCTGCTGGGCGACGTACATCGCGGCGGCGGCCTTTTGTTCGCGGCCAGCCTGATACAGGTGCTTGTAGGCAAAATACCCGCCGATCAACAGAACGATGACGATAAGCGCCGTGAGCAGCGATTTACCGTTATTATAGATAAATTGTTCGGCGCGGCCTATTGCGCTGTCCATCCTCTCTTCCGCGTCCTCAACGCCCTGTTTGGCCTGTGCCGCAGGTTTTGTCGATGCTTTCTGTGTTGCCATATCTGCTTAGTGTACTGTTAATTTCGATTTAACGGACAAAAATACATCTTTTTGCGTAAATTCCGCAACATGCCGCCAATATATTTTTCGTAACTTTGAAATTCCAAAGCCATAGCCACATGTTTCTAAGAAAATTATCGGTGTTGAATTTCAAGAACCTCGCACAAGCCGAGTTGTCGTTCGGCTCGCGGGTCAACTGTTTCGTGGGCGGCAACGGGGCCGGGAAAACCAACCTTATCGACGCTGTTTATTACCTGTCGATGTGCCGCAGTGCGCTTACGATGACCGATGCGCAGAGCGTGCGCCATGGCGCTGATTTTTTTGTTCTGGACGCCGAATACTCTACCGCGGCGGATAAAAAGGAGTGTGTAGTTTGTTCGTTCAGGAAAGGGGGCGGCAAGACACTTAAGCGCAACGGCAAGGAATATGAAAAATTATCGGCCCACCTGGGCCTGATCCCGGTGGTCATCGTCTCGCCTGCCGACACGGTGCTGGTCAACGAATCGGCCGAGGAGCGCCGACGCTGGCTCAACGCGTTCCTGTCGCAGTTGGACAAAACGTACCTCGCCTCGATTATCAAATACAACCACGTTCTGGCGGAGCGCAACCGGCTTCTGAAGCAATCTTATGCACGTTCGACGGGTGAGATAATGGAGATCCTCGACATGCAGCTGGTCGAAGCGGGGGAGGCTGTCCACCGCAAACGCGCGGAGATAATAGAACGGCTCGTTCCGTATGTCGCCGAATATTACCGCATACTTTCAGGCGACGGCGAGCAGGTGGAACTGCATTACCGCTCCGAGTTGAACGACACCCCGTTTACCGACCTGCTCGCCGCGGCGCGGGAACGCGACCGCGTGAACCAGTTCACGACAAGCGGAGTCCACCGCGACGACATGCGGATGAAGATCGGAGGCTACCCGCTGCGCAAATACGGGTCGCAGGGGCAACAGAAATCTTTCCTGATAGCACTGAAACTCGCGCAGTACTCGATCGTGGCCGCCCACAGCGGAGAGAAGCCCCTGCTGTTGCTGGACGACCTGTTCGACAAGCTCGACATGCAGCGCGTCGAACGGCTGATAGGGCTGGTGTCGCGCGAGGATTTCGGCCAGATATTCATCACCGACTGCAACAAGGTGCGCCTGGAGGGCATCCTCGAAAAGAGCGGTCAGGATTACGCCCTTTTCAACGTAGACGGGGGCAAAACCGGCAGGATATGAGGAAGACCGTGCCGATGAGTTTCGGGGAGTTGTGGGATGAGTTCCTGCATACTAATCCCGCCGCCCGCCGCCGCCTCGCCGAAGCACGTGTGGCGGAGGTATGGGAAAGTATCGTGGGCCCGGCAGTCGCCTCACGCACCACATCCATTTCGGTCGAACGGGGCGTTATGTACGTACGCATATCTTCCTCGGTGGCACGCAACGAGATATTCATGCGCCGCGAGGAACTCAGGGAAGCCGTAAATCAGGCGGTCGGGATGCGCGTAGTCAATGTGGTGATCGTAAAGTGAGTGGAATAGATAAATAACTGCTGCCGCGCGTTCTACGCGCGGCAGCAGCATATAAACGACCGGCCTGCATTACCTGATCTCTATCTCATAAGGCATCCGGGCCTGCACACAGGCCTGCCCGATGATGTTACGCAACTGACGGTACTGAGCGAACGCATCGCCTAATTCGCCGTACAGGGCGGCATCGGCGCGGGCGGACGAAGACAGTGCGCGCAGCAGCGAGGAAACCGCATCCGGTTGGTCCACAACTTCCATAATAGTATATGCCCCCGCAATTCCGGCGCGGTCGGCGCACAGTTCCACCGCCTCGGTCAGGCCTCCGATACCGTCGACAAGCCCTATTTCGAGTGCGTCGACCCCCGTCCAAACACGGCCGCCGCCTATCTCGTCCACGCGCCTTTCGGTCAGGTTTCGACCTGCGGCCACGTGTTCGAGAAACGTTTTATACACCTTTTCAACGTTATTCTGCAAGTAATTACGCTCCGTGCCGTCCAGCGGGCGGAACAGCGATCCCATATCGGCGTGTTCGTTGGTCTTGGCGACATCCATGGTAACCCCCAATATATCTTCGAGCGCCTGACCCGCATTGGGCAACAGGCCGAATACCCCTATCGAGCCTGTCAGCGTCGAGCGGTCGGCAAGTATCAGATCGGCCGGCGACGACACCCAGTACCCCCCCGAAGCGGCATAGCCACCCATCGAAACAACCAATGGTTTCTCACGGCGCAGCAGCTCCATCTCGCGCCAGATAACATCCGAAGCCAACGCGCTGCCGCCGGGTGAATTCACACGCACCACGACACCCTCGACAGTATCGTCATTCCGCACGCGAGAAAGTTTCTCAGCCACCGACGCGCCTCCCACGCTGCCGCCGACATCTACCCCGTCGACAATATCGCCATCTATGTAAACGATCGCTATTTTGTCGCTCCGATGCCACGCGCCGGACTGTCCGGTCACCGCAATGTAATCGCCGAGATCTATCATCGTCGGTATCACAACCGAATTGCCGTAACCTGAGTTTGCAATCGCATCCCAGACCACACCCTCGACCACATCCTCGACAAATGTCTCTTCATTCTGTTGCCCTTCTTCGGAATATATATCAATATCGGTAACGGCCACGCCGGTCGCATCGGCCTCGCGTTGTTCCACTTGTGCCAGTTCATGGTCTATCGAGGCCCAATTCGACGTGGCAAGCCGGGAGAGCAACTCTTCCACCTGATCGGGATAGAGTATGGCATCCACAAATCCGCAATGTAGCGCAGCCTCGGCATCCGTCAGTGCAAGATCCGTCGCATACTGCGAAAGCACCTGGGGGGAGATATTGCGCGAAACGGAAATATCTTCCAACATCATCCCCCATATACTTTCCAGCATCGTGTTGAGTTGCAGACGGTTTTCGGAACTCATCCGGTCGAGCATGAACGGCTCGACCGCCGATTTGAACGACCCGTGGCGCAGTATCTCCACTTCGACGCCCAACTTTTCGAGCGTACCTTTATAGAACATAACCTGCGAAGCCAACCCCTGCCAATTCACCGCGCCCCCGGGATGGATGAAAACCCGGTCGGCAACCGATGCGAAATAGTATCCCACCTGTGAATAGACCTCCGAATAGGCGATCACGAATTTTCCGGTATCATCGCGGAATTTCTGCAAAGCCGCACGCACTTCCTCGATATTGGCCAGCGAGATCCCGCCGCCCGTGACATTTATGTAAATCCCTTCTATATTGTCGTCATACGAGGCGTTGTCGATCGCTCCCAGCACCTGCAGCAGCGAGTTGGTGTGGTTCAGGTTGATCCCCCTACCCAACAACCCCGCCGAATGGAAAGGCGAATTGTCGGGCGAATCGGTGACGCCGTTCGTGAAATCCATGCGCAGCACCGAATTTGGCCCCGTCGCCACAACCCTGGTGCTTGAGCCGGTCCCGACAACCGCCATCACCCCCGCGAAAATCATCACCACAAAAATAAAAATGACCGCATTGGCAACCACGATGGCAAGCAACGCCGCCAGAAATGTTTTCAGAAAATTCATACCGTTAATTTTTGATCCTCATACAAAGGTAGTTAAAAATAGGAGAGAACCGGCGTTTTTTGACAAAAAGCGCCGGGCTCCTCCTGAAAAATATCCATATCTTTGCAGAAAATATCAATAGACATGAGTGATAAGTTCGACGGCATAAGGCGGTTGCTGACAGGGATTATCCACCCGGAAAGCGGCAGGAATATCGTAGAGTCGGGGATTATGGGCGAGATAAGCGAGACGGGCGGGATATTGTCGGTAACGTTGGATTTCCCGAAGGCGCGTGATCCATTCGTGAATTCGATACGCCGGCAGGTGAGGGAGGCTGTCGAAACGGCGCATCCGGAGACACGCGGGAAAGTGGTGGTACATGTTAAAGAAGCCGCCCCGCAGCGCAAATCCGGGGAGCTGCGGCCGAAAACCACCACCGACGGTATTAAAAAGGTGCTGGCGGTCGCGTCGGCCAAGGGTGGTGTCGGCAAGTCGACGGTAACGGCCAACCTTGCCGTCACGCTGGCGCGTATGGGATACAGGGTGGGGGTACTCGATGCCGATATTTACGGGCCTTCCCAACCCAAAATGTTCGGGTTGGAGGGTTACGGGCCTGCTGTGGATAACTCCTCCGGGCGGGAGATGATCATGCCGGCCGAGGCATACGGCGTGAAAGTGATGTCGATCGGTTTTTTTATCGGTGAGAGGGATGCCGTGATATGGCGCGGGCCGATGGCCACGAGCGCATTGAAACAACTGATCCACCAGACGGCGTGGGGGGAGTTGGATTTTCTGCTTATAGACCTGCCCCCCGGGACCGGGGATGTCCACCTGACGGTGTTGGGAGAACTCGCGGTAAACGGCGCAGTAATTGTCACCACCCCGCAACAGGTTGCCCTGGCCGATGTCGTGAGGGGGATACGCATGTTCCGCTCGCCTGGAGTGGAGGTGCCAATACTCGGCATTGTCGAGAATATGGCGTGGTTCACGCCCGCCGAACTTCCCGGCAACAGGTACCATATCTTCGGCCGCGGGGGCGTGGAAGAGCTTGCCCGACGTGAAAAACTGCCGGTGCTGGGTGAAATCCCCATAATACAATCCGTTATGGAGGGCGGCGATAACGGGGTTCCCGGAGTTGGGCTGTCGGAAGCAACCGCCGGATACTACCGCGGGATCGCCGAAAAGATTGTTGACAACCCGAAATAATGTGTCGATAAACCCGGATAAAAAATGTTGAAAGTTATTGACTGATTTCAGGAAAAAATGCTTGTGGAACAGAAATCAACTCCATATATAAAGATTCACGAAAAACCCTAATAAAAGATATTAAAATATATATCCAAACAATCGACGGGAAAACAGTGTGGAATGTTAATGAAAATATGAGTGTTTAAATGTTGGTAACTGAAACTAACAATTGTTAATACAACCATATTCTATTCGATGTATCAATAAGTATTGTTGTGTGGATTATGGTGATAACTTTTCTTAACTTTGCATTACGGAAATGCACACCAGGTTATCGACAGTTTCAACAGTTATTGTTTTTATTATATTTTTAAATTTATAATAGGTAAAAAAGAAAAATAAAACATCACAGGGTGTCGATAACCCTGGCAAAAAACAAACGCAATGGATTACGCAAAAGAGATAGCTAGGCTGAAAAAAGAAAAGAACGCCGTCATTCTGGCGCATTACTACACGCATGGCGACGTGCAGGATATTGCCGATTTCGTGGGCGACTCGCTCGCACTTTCGGAAGAAGCGGCCAAGACCGAAGCGGACATCATAGTCTTTGCCGGCGTACACTTTATGGCCGAGACCGCAAAGGTGCTCTCGCCTCGTAAAAAAGTGCTCCTGCCCGCACCCGAGGCAGGATGCTCGCTTGCCGACTCATGCCCGGCCGACGAGTTCCGCGCTTTCAGGGAGAAATACCCCGATCATGTGGTAGTGTCTTATGTGAACACTACTGTGGGGATCAAGGCCCTCACCGATATATGCTGCACCTCGACGAACGCGTTGCAGGTCATCGAGTCGATCCCGCGCGAAAAAAGCATAATATTCGCACCGGACCGTAATCTCGGGTCGTACCTCAGGAGCCTTACGGGCCGTGACAACATGGTCATATGGGATGGGGCGTGCCATGTACACGAGGAGTTCTCGCTCGAAAAGATCCTCGAACTGAAAGCCCTCCATCCCGAAGCCAGTGTGGTCGCGCACCCCGAATGTAAAGCCCCCGTATTAATGGTGGCCGACTTCGTGGGCAGCACATCGGCAATTCTGGGTTTTTGCAGTAAAGACCCGGCACGGGAATTCATAGTGGTCACCGAACCAGGGATCCTTCACCGTATGCAGCACGACAACCCCCATAAAACATTTATTCCGGCCCCACCGATAGATTCCACATGCGGCTGCAATGACTGTGTGTATATGAAAATGAACACGCTCGAAAAAATATACGACTGCCTTCTCGATGAATCGCCCGAAATATCGATCCCCGAAAACGAACGGCAACAGGCGCTCGGCTCCATTGTCGCTATGTTTGAAATAAACGGAAAACCCAAGAATTGAGTTTTAAACAGACTCTTAACAGCCCACCCCGATGATTACGGACACACTTCTACTGGAAACCATGAGGGTCATCTATCCGGCGGACAGTCTGTTCGCGGGTGATCCGTTTACGGTCGATAGTTTGTGTGACAATGCGACGACGATAGCGGAGACGGTCTATGGGGCGGCTTCGGTGCCTGTACCGCCCCCGGATACTATAAATACTGTTGTGAAATATTTTTCGCCGTTGACAGACAACGTTTTCTACGACCTTACCATACTTGTCTGTTTTGTTTCGTTTTGTCTGCTCGTATATTTTTACCGTGATTACGCTTTGGGGATTTTCAGCGTTATGCGCGGCGGCGCAACGACGGATAAGATACTCGGCGAACAGAGTAAGGTTTTCGGAGCGTTCCTTGTTTCCGTTATCTCATTGGGGTTATTCATAACCGGACTCTGCGTGTTGAAATTCACCGACCTTTTTTTGTGGATATACATCGACCGGTTGCCTGATTGGTGGGCCATCCTGCCGATATTTTTGGCATGTGGTACGATTGCCGTTATATGGGGTTACCAGTTTGTTTTACTCAAAATAGCTGGAAGCCTGACACTGTCGCGGGAATTTGTTGGCAGGTTGTTCTACCTTAAAAAAATAGTCGCTGCAATAGGAACTATCACGACACTGCCGGTCTTCCTGCTTTTTGCACTTTCGGACGGATTGAGCACTCGGTTACTCGCAATTCTGATCGCAGGAATAACCATTTTACTTACAATTTTTCTAATTATCAGGACTTTTATGTTGTTTTCACGTCATAACTTTTCTATTTTACTTTGGATTTTGTACTTTTGTGCCGTTGAAATTTTCCCTGTGAGTATCGCCGTCATTATGACGATGAAAGCGATAGGGTAACATAAAACAGTAAAGTTTTGAAAATAAGCAAAATACTGGTTTCACAACCAGTGCCGGCAATACCTGAAAAGTCGCCCTACCACGAAATTCACACCAGGTTTAACACGGTTGTGGACTACCGCCCGTTCATCCGGGTGGAAGGAGTAACGCTAAAGGAATTCCGCAGTCAGCGTACCGAAATACTCGCCCATACGGCGGTGATATTCACAAGCCGGACGACGATAGACCATTTCTTCCGCATATGTGAAGAAGCCCGAGTTACGGTGCCTGAAACGATGAAATATATCTGCAACACCGAGGCGACAGCCTTATACCTGCAAAAGTACATCATCTACCGCAAGCGCAAGATTTTTTTTGCAAACGGCTCCTTTACGAACCTCATGGAGCTGATACTTAAGCATAAAGACGAGCGTTATCTATTGACCCTTTCCGAACCGCACAACCAGGAGATCCCCGATACGCTTACAAAGCTGAAGGTGAAGTTCAATAAGGTGATCCTGTCGCGCACCGTCAGTGCCGACCTCAGCGACCTCATGATCGGGGATTACGATCTGTTGGTCTTCTTCAGCCCCTCCGAAATAGCGTCGCTCACAAGCACGTTCGGGATAGCGGAACTGCCCATGATCGCAACTTTCGGCGACGGTACAACCCGTGCCGCCATAGATGCCGGCCTCAAGGTATATGTTAAAGCCCCGGTCCCGGAAGCCCCTTCGATGGCAAAAGCTATCGAATTGTTCATAAAAAAGATAAACGCAGGGGAGAATATCGAGCCGGTCGAAGCGAGCGAAAATAAACAGGCCGACGAATTCATCAAAACCCACGAACCCCGGACGGCTAAAAAATCCACCAAAAAAACCACTGCAAAGACGTCCGTAAAAAAGGCCGTCCCTGCCAAACCGGCGACAAAATAATAGCGATCCTAACGATCTAAAGACGGAGAAACTGCCTGAAATTTTTAAATTTCAGGCAGTTTCTCCGTCTTTCACATCAGTGGTGCAGCTATTCTCGCAGTTGTGGAATATCGACCGAATTTTCGCTGTCGCCGATCAGGTATTCCGAGAAGTAATCGGCCATTCGCCAGAAGAAATAGTCGGTCATGTTGCCGAAGCTGTGCGCCTGTCCGGGCAGCACGAGCATATCGAAACGCTTACCGGCTTTTATCAGGGCATCCACTACGAGTATAGTGTTGGCAGGATGGACGTTGTTGTCCACGTCTCCCGTCACTAAAAGCAGGCGTCCCTTGAGCCTCGGGGCAATTTGTTGGTTGTTCGCGATCGAGTATTTGAACGTGGTGTCCTGCTTCTGTTCGTTCACCTCTTCCTTCACGCCGTGGTGTTTTTCGCTCCACCAGCGGTTGTAGACCGCGTTGTCGTGGTTGCCCGCACACGATACGGCGACTTTGAAGAAGTCGGGGTACTGCAATATCGCAGCCGTGGACATGAACCCGCCGCCGGAGTGGCCCGTAATGCCCACTTTCGTGATGTCGATAAACGGATAACGGTCGGCAAGCTGGATCGCGGCTGCCTTCTGGTCGGCCAGGCCATAGTCACGCAGGTTGCCGTAGCCGTATGTGTGATACCATTTCGAGCGCGAGGGGTGTCCGCCGCGGTTGCCCACCGAGACCACGATGAAGCCCAACTGCGCGAGCTGGTCGAGCCGGTAACTCGGTGCGTGGAATGTGTGGGTAGGCCCCTCGACCTGTGGGCCGGGATATACGTATTCGATGATCGGGTACATCCTGGTCGAATCGAGGTCGTAGGGGTAATAGAGCGTTCCGTAGAGGTCGGTTATACCGTCGGCCGCCTTGACTTTGAACGGCTTCGGGAACTTGTACCCCGCCTCGAACAGGCGCGACATGTCGGCTTCCTCGAGGTCCATCACCTTGCGGCCGGTCACGTCGCAGAGCGTCGACACCGGGGCCGAGTCGTTGCGCGAGCGGTTGTCGACGAAATAGCGCATTCTCTCGTGCATGTTCACCTCGTGGGTGAAGTCGCCGGGGGTGAGCAGTTTCAATCCGGTGCCGTCGAAGTTCACGCGGTAGAGGAAGTTGTAATAGGGATTTATGTCTTTCTCGCGTCCTTGCGCCACGAAATATATCGTGCGTGCGGCGGGGTCGACATGGAGTATATTGTCGACGTGCCACGGACCGGAGGTTATCCGGTTTTTGCGCTCACCGTCCCAACCGTAGAGGTAGAGGTGGGCCCATCCGTCCTCCTCGCTCCAGTGGATGATGTCGCTGCCCGGGCCATTCGTGAGGCGCAGGCCGCGCGTTTCGAGGTATGTGTTGAAACGCTCTTCGATGATCGTCTTCACGGAGAGCGTTTCGACGTCCACACGACAGATGTCCATGCGTTTCAGGTCGCGGCTCATGCGCGTGAAAAAGAACTCGTCGCTGCTTCCCATCCATACGGATGAACGGAGCGTGTAATCGTCGTATATCGTCCTTACCGGCTTGCCGTTTATAATTCCGACGGTCTGGTCTTTGAACGCGCCGGCATCTATGTTGCGCATCTGTCCGGAGGCCATCTCGAATATATAGAGGTATTGCTGCGGGGCTTCCTTTTCGCCGGGCATGTGATAGCGGTATGTTTCGAGCGTGGGACGCGGGCGGGCGGTGTGGCGGATTACCCACAGGTCTTTCACATCGCGCTCGTCGGTCTTGCCGACGATGAAATTACGCGAGTCGGGCGACCATGTGATACTGGCGTTCTTACGCTTTTCGGCCTCCTTTTTCTCGTCCGTATCCGACGTCATGCGCGAGCTGGCGTATCCGAAATAGCGTATGCCGTCGGTGGTCAACTGGCGTTCGACTATGGTCGAGTCGGCCTCATTCAGGCACGCCTTGTCGTAATTCTCGCGGTCCATGTACCACAGGTTGAAACCCTTGACGAAGACCACGTGCTGTCCGTCGGGCGAAAGGCTGCCCCACGAGGGCGTGCGCTGCGTCTTGTAATCCTCCAGGTGGGTTAGTTTGCCGGTCGAGACGTTGTATTCGAAGACATATTTCTTTTTCCTGTCCTTGTCCATCTTGCCAGTCTCACGGTTAAGTTCCTCCTCTGTTTCCACCTTGCTCTCGACGGTGAAACGGAAAGCCGTTTCGTCGGCTGTGAAACGAATGTCTCTTATGGGCAGGTGCTGCGCATCGTAGGGGTCTTTCAGGATGCGTGTAAGGTCGGCTGCCATTTTGGCATTGTCGAACATCAGGCGTTTCGTCCCGCGGTCGGGATCGACCAGATACCAGTTCATGCCCTCCGACGTGCGGTAGGTATACCAGAACCTGTTCGATTTTTCGAGCCAGTTGGGCTGCACGTTGAGCGAATAGACCATCTGCCGCAATTTGGCCGGGGTGAACCTTTCGGCAGCCTGATAATCGGCCTCCGTCACAGGTTGGCGCTGGGCGTATGCCGATACCGACAGCACGGCCGCCACAACGAATAGTAATAATTTCTTCATTGATGTAGGTTTAGCTGGTTTTTTAAATAGAGGGCAATATAGCTATTTTATTTCGTGATCTTGCCGCTATTTCGGTGAAGCGGCAAAATCGGCGGGTAAGTCGGCGGCCGTGCTTTGCGCGCGGCCCACCTGCCGGTTGCAAAAGTACAGCCCGCCATCCTCCTCTCTTTCACGGCTCGAAATTTATTCTTACTTTTACGTCATGCAACGGCTACCACTCCTGCTCATAATTTTTATTTCCGCCGCCGCCCACGGACAGCGTACCGTGAGCCTTGGTTTCTGGAACGCCGAAAACCTGTTCGACACGATCCCCAGCCTGTTCTACAAAGACGACGCCGACTACACCCCCGGCGGCAAACAGTCGTGGGATACGGAGCGTTACACCAACAAACTCGCGAACATTGCGCGCGTGATTGACCACATGGCGCTCGACGTGATCGGGTTGTGCGAGGTCGAGAACGAGGGCGTCGTATACGATCTCGTGCTGCGGTTAGCCACAGACTACAACTATATCCACCGCATAGCGGGCCGTTCGCGCGGCCGCGACGTGGCGTTGCTTTATAAGGGCGATAAGTTTGTGCCCCACGAGGTGCGCACGGTCGATTCGCGCACATCACGCACGTTCCTTTACGTGCGGGGTGAACTTTGCGGCGAGAGGGTCGACCTTGTCGTCGTCCACCTGCCCTCGCTGCTTAACAGATATGCCTACCGCGAACGCGCTGTCGGGAGGCTTTACCAATTTGCCGACTCGCTTCACCGCGCCGACCCCGACAGCCGGCTGGTCGTGATGGGCGACTTCAATGCCGCACCGGGCGACAGGGTTATGCGACGTGCCTTCACCACAGATGATCCCGCGTGTGAAGACCCGCTCTTTTGTCCATTCGAAACGTTCGCAAGCGATGGCGCCGGAACATACGCCTACGGCAACCGCTGGCTGCATTACGACAATATATTCGTGAGCAACAGATTGTTGGACGGCCCTGTGTGCTTCCGTGAATGCGGGATATTTATCAAGCCCTACATGCTTGAGCAGAATAAAACCAAGCGCAACGGATACCCCCTGCGCACGTTCACGGGCAAAAAATACACAAACGGGTTCAGCGACCACCTGCCGGTATGGGTCGTGCTTCAGTACAGATAGTTGTTGAAAGGATACCGCCCGCTGTGGATCTCGCGCACCATTCCGTAGAGGTCGCGTCGCAGCTTGTCGATATTGGTGCGTTCTTTGGCCGAGATGAAAATGCACGGCGTGTTCGCCCTGGCTATCCAACTGTTTTTCATCTCCTCGAGCGTCATATTCTCGCGAGTGGCGGGCGTGAGGTCGTCCTCGTCCTTGTGAACATACGTGTATGCGTCGATCTTGTTGAAGATCAGGAAAACCGGTTTGTCGCCCGCGCCTATCTCCTGCAACGTTTTCTTCACCACCTCTATCTGGTCTTCGAATCCCGGGTGCGATATGTCGACCACATGCAGCAGCAGATCGGCTTCGCGTACCTCGTCGAGCGTCGACTTGAACGACTCGACAAGCTGCGTGGGTAATTTTCGGATAAATCCGACCGTGTCCGACAGCAGGAACGGCAGGTTGTCGAACACCACCTTGCGAACCGTCGTGTCCAACGTCGCAAAGAGCTTGTTCTCGGCGAACACCTCGCTCTTGCTCACGAGTGATCGTCGACTTGCCCACGTTGGTGTACCCAACCAGCGACACGCGCACGAGGCTCCCGCGGTTGGAACGCTGCACGGCCATCTGGCGGTCGATCTTCTTCAACTCTTCCTTGAGTTTGGTTATGCGGTGGCGGATCACCCGGCGGTCGGTCTCGATCTCCCTCTCGCCGGCTCCACCGCGCGTCCCCGTGCCGCCTCGCTGGCGTTCGAGGTGGGTCCACAGGCCCGTAAGCCTCGGCAGTTGGTACTCCAACTGTGCGAGCTGTACCTGCGCTTTGGCGTAGGCCGTCTGGGCGCGCTGTACGAATATATTAAGGATCAGGCTCGTGCGGTCGAGTATGCGGCATTTGAGTTCTTTCTCGATATTGCGCGTTTGCGACGGTGAAAGCTCGTCGTCGAAGATCACCGTGTCGATCCCGTTCTCCTCGACATAGGCCGCGATCTCCTCCATCTTTCCCGTCCCCATATAGAGCCGCGACGATGGTGTGGACATACGCTGCGTGAACCGCTTCACGCTCTCGATCCCCGCCGTCTCGGCCAGGAACTCCAGCTCGTCGAGATATTCGGCCACCTGCCTTTCGTCCTGCCGGTCGCGGATAACCGACGCCAGTACCGCGCGTTCGATATATCGTTCTTCCTGTTTTGTCTCTGTCAAAGTAAATGTCGGGCTCAATACTCCAATCTTAAAGGGTTGCTATACATTATGCCCCAAATATACAACAATATCGCCCCGGGTGGAAATAAACTCCGATTTTTTGTCCGAAACCTCTCTTTTGTCCTCAGCTCGGAAAAAAGGGTTATATTTGCATACAAAACAAAAAACCCGATCCACATCATGAAAAAATTCACTTTGTTGTTTATGTTGATTTCAGTCGTTGCGCTGAGTTCGTGTGAAAACACGGAGAAGGGCGCCAACCCCTTCTTCTCCGAATGGGATACCCCGTTCGGAATGCCGCCTTTCGGGGAGATCAAGCCCGAACACTATAAACCGGCCTATGAGGAGGCTATACGGCAGCATAACGCCGAGATCGAAGCGATCATCGCAAATGAGCAGACGCCCGGATTCGATAACGTTATCCTCGCACTCGACAACGCCGGCGAGATGCTGGGTCGCGTGGGTGCGACTTTCGGCATGGTCAACGGTTCGGACTCGAACGAGGAGCTCCAGGCCGTTGAGCGCGAGATGAGCCCGATCCTCACGGCCCACGGCGATAACGTCAGCCTTAACCCGCAGCTCTTCGAAAAGATCAAAGCGGTTTACGACAACCGTGAGTCGCTTGGCCTCGACGCGCTCCAGATGCGCCTGTTGGAGAAGAGATACAGGAGTTTCGTGCGTTCGGGTGCGCTTCTTCCGGAGGACAAAAAGGAGGAACTGCGCCGCATCAACAAGGAGTTGTCGGATGCGGGCGTGACATTCCGCACCAACCTGCTGAACGAAGGGAAGAAATTCCTGTTGGTACTCGAACAGGACGATCTGGCCGGCCTCCCGTCGAGCGCACGCGATGCCGCCGCCGAACTTGCGAAGAACGGCGGGCATGGTGGAAAATATGCGTTCTCCCTCGACAATGCCAGCCTGATACCTTTCCTTTCCTACTCCGACCGCCGCGACCTGCGCGAACAGATGTACAAAGGATACACGGAACGCTGTAACCACGACGACGAACAGGACAACAAAGCCGTGATCAACGATATAGTACGCCTGCGCCTTGAACGTGCACAATTGCTGGGCTATGATAGCTACGCCGACTTCGCGCTCGAACTGCGCATGGCAAAGACCGCGGAGAACGTGTACGCACTGCTCGACGACCTCTGGACGCCCGGTCTGGAAGGTGCGAAAAGGGAAGTGGAGGAGATGAAGGCGATCATGCTGCGCGAGACCGGCGCCGATGACTTCGAGGCGTGGGACTGGTGGTACTACGCCGAGAAGGTGCGCAAGGAGAAATATAACCTCGACGAGGAGATGACGCGGCCCTATTTCAGCCTTCCGCAGGTGCAGGCCGGGATCTTCGAACTCTCGAACCGACTGTACGGCATCACTTTCCGCCCGGTCAACGTACCGGTATACAATGACGAGTGCCGCACATTCGAGGTACTTGATGTGGATGGTTCGCATCTGGGCGTGCTGCTGATGGACTTCCATCCGAGGGCGGGCAAGCGTCCCGGCGCGTGGTGCGGAGGGTTCCGCGGCCGCGAGTTCCGCGACGGAGAGAAGACCGCCGACCCGATCGTATTCATTTCGTGCAACTTCACGCGCCCGGTCGGCAATAATCCGGCCCTGCTTTCGCTCGAAGAAACCGAAACGTTCTTCCACGAGTTCGGCCACGCGTTGCACAACCTTTTCAACAACGCTCCCTACAAGGGCCTGCGCGGGACCGAACGTGATTTCGTCGAACTCCCCTCGCAGATCATGGAGAACTGGGCGTTCGAACCCGAGATGCTTCGCAAATACGCTATCCATTACACCACGGGGAAGGTGATCCCGGAGAATATTATCGAAAGGATCCGCAACGCGGCTTACTTCAACCAGGGCTTCATCATGACCGAATACCTCGCCGCGTCGCTCTCCGATATGGATATTCACAACATCAAGGAGTACGCGCCGATAGACCTGAACGCCTACGAACGCAAAATACTCAACGAGCAGCGCGGACTGATCCCGCAGATCGCACCGCGGTACCGCTTCCCGTACTTCAACCATATCTTCGGCAGCGAGGGCTACACGGCCGGTTATTACAGCTATAAATGGGCCGAGGTGCTCGATAAGGATGCCTACGAGGCATTCGTCGAAACGGGCGACCTGTTCAACAGGGAGGTTGCCGCGCGTTTCCGCAACGAGGTTCTTGCAAGGGGCGGCACCATAGACGGAATGGCGCTCTACTTCAACTTCCGCGGCAAGGAGCCTTCGCGCGACTATCTGCTCTACGCCTCGGGGCTCAAGGAGCGGCCTGCTGCGAAGGAAACCACGCTTCCGGAGGTGGTCGACACGATCGACGAGTAGCCGTATCATTGCAGGGATAGTAAGCATGGTGGCAGCCGTAAGGCTGCCACCATGCTCTTTTTTGTCATCCCGAACGCTTGCGGGGGGATCTCCGATTGTCTTATCCCGAACTCAGGTTAAGCATAATAACTGCGGCCGCGCTTCACGCGCGGCCGCAATA
>QMCD01000964.1_pt1 | contig 19359 bp, 9 predicted proteins | sample 1821841 | NCBI WGS metagenome assembly QMCD01 (sample SAMN01991225, study PRJNA193472) | Termite gut metagenome, whole genome shotgun sequencing project. | isolation source: worker | host: Macrotermes natalensis
ATATTCTGTTCCATCGTAAAGGATACCCCTTCCCTCTCCAAAACATTCACACTATAATCTGTCAGGCGTTTAATTGTTATGGTATCATTATGAAGATAATCATCTACTTTTTTAATATATACCGTTAAATGATATTTTGTCATTTCAGGCACCCTGTAGCTTTCGCTAAAGGTAAAAGGATGTTCTACTCCACCAGCAATAGATGAAATATATTCACTAACAGGATCAGCTATCGGATTTCCGTTAGTATCTGTTAGCAATAAACTAATCTCAACATTATTATAGGAAGGTGTCCCAAGACTTCTGTTTTTAACACTCACCGATACCTCAACCAAACTATTGACAGTATCTATGGTATTATTTAGCGGGTTTGTAATATTGACAATATAGAGATCATTTATATCCACTTCCTCCTGCGCATAGAAATCTTCATTAAACAGCATAGAATCACAAACCAAATACCCATGTACTTTCACGTCGTAATTCCGACTCCATGGAACAATATAAGCCGAATCAAAGATGAAAACAGCAGTGTCGTTAGGCTGCAAAGTCCCATTGAAAATATCCTTTGTATTGAAGGTATAGGTGCCATCATCCGATGTAACCGATAATATCAAACCAATAGAAGATAATTCCATATTACCGTACCGGTATTCTTAATGGTAACTTTCTGGAAATATTCAAATTCTGCTGTCGCCGGTTTGGTACCACTCAACTTTTCTATCTCTATCTCAAACTTGGGATTGATTGTAATATTATTTGTTACACTATCATCCGTTCGGTTAAAGTCCCCAGCCAAAGAGCTAATATAAGCATTGAAGCGATAGTCTCCCGGAGTGGTAAAGTCAACATTTGTTGCCAGTGTAATCGTGTCTATCTGTAATCCTTCCATCGTTCCGGTTAGAGGATAGATGATTTTATTGTTAAGGGCTCCCGTAATATCCAAATGCAATTCCATAGGGGCTTTTGTGAAATCAACCTGTTGACTGGTTGTGTTTCGCAAGATTACTTTTAATTCATGTCCTGTAAGAGCACATGCCGAAACCTGAGGCAAAAGCATTGCGTCTAAAGAAAGGTTTTGACTGGAAGTGACAAGAATTCGGTCAATATACTGCCACGTACTTCCGTTCCTGTCCCATTCCATTGCTTCAAAGGCAATGAAAACACAGGTGTTGCGTGCAACAGGAGGCAACATTATCGAATAGTCTTCCCAGCCTCGTGTGCCGGCTTGCTTTTCAACGGTAATTAAGGGAGTATAGGTTGCTCCTCCATCTACAGTAATACGGACATCAGTATAGTCCCTTCCCGGCGCAGTATCGTGGAAATACCAGAAGGTAAGTTTCGGGTCAATAGTTTGCGACAAATCTAATTGCCTTGTATAGAGTGTCGCAACTGCTCCGGGCGATCCGCGGAATGCAAGCACACCATCGCCATGTACAGGTGTAACATCAGCATCATTACCACTACCCGCAGAAACAGGCGACCACTGAGAAGTACCCACTTTTCTATTCAATGTAAAAAGATCATTCATACTTTGCGGCGCAGTGAAATCTTCATCTATCGGCAAGGGGAAACGTCCTGAAACATAGTCATACACCAGCGTATCGTCATAGTTTAAAGTGTCTGTTGCATCCATGTATGCCAAAATATCATAATGACTGGCAATGTGGATTTGGAATCGGTCATCAAGATTTACTGTCAATTTTTCTCTTGCATTCAAGATGCCTGTATTGATAACCGTATCCCAAGCCAGCGTATAGGGAATGCTTAACCGGAAATGCAGATTGAGACTGTTTTGCGAGAAATCAACAGCTGTATTCCCTGTATTGACTACATCTATACTCAATTGGGTGAAGTCAGGTAAACAATCGGTATTGCCGAAATCAAGCCCATGAAACAAAAGAAGGGAAAGGTTTTCGTAAGCATACGGAATGTTTCCTTCCTGAAATCCGATATGTGTTTGATCCGAAATAGTAAGGCTGTTATTTACCGTATCGGTAAAATGAAGAGAATAAGTTACGGTAGTTCCGTAACGCTGTGTCGGAACATGCGCCGACCATTTCCCGCCGGAGAATGTCATGTCTAATGTGTCGTACTCTACATGAGTGCCCAGTACGCTTTGTATATGCAATTTGGGTACAGGCTGATTAACAAGAGCGCCACTTGTTTCCAGGATAACAGCATAAACGTCAAACTCTGTTTCGTAGATATTTTCAGGTACAATGGGATCGGTAAACCAGGCAAGCTGTCCTGTAGTGATAATGGCAGTAACAGTGTCGTTATCCGTAACAGGATTTATTCCGCCGTTTATTTCTTCAAGCCATACCTTTATATTTACCGGCGTACCGTCAAAGAGAATACTGCCGACTGTTATTTCTTCCGTCTCATCAGTGAGCAGCGGAGAGGATGCCGTCCAAAGGATGCTTCCCTGCGGCTGTCCGCCATTGATACTCCAATTTAAGCGAGCACTGTTAATTGCGGCAACTCCCATATTTGCCGCTTCTGCCACAATGTCGAACGTCTGGTTAAGGACAGCTTTTGTATAAGCTACCTTTGTCAGGCTCAGGTCTTCGGCAACAGGATTAACGGTATAGGCTCCCATTTTTGTCGTCTCGAAACGGGGACGTCCAGCAATGTCTCTGTCAATGCCCGCATAATGCGGAACCAGCAGTGAATCGTTGTCCTGGCAACGCAATGAACCAGGCTGGTTATTAAACTGGGGATTAATTTTCACAGAGTGAAGGTCGGAAGTTACGGTAGCCCGCCATGCGGCAATGTCTGCCTTAACACTGCCCGAATAGCCTATATTAGTGGGTGCATACATATTGTTATAATCAAAATCCCCCCAGGAAGCATTGTATTGGTAACGCTGATAAATAGCATAACCGCCTGTATGCTTAACGTAAAAATTGTTATACTTTACTTCGAGAGACTGCAGTATATCCAGATCAACATACATTCCTGCGCTAAGGTTTGCCCCATCAAAGTAAACAGAATTGAACAATACTTTTGTGTTTCTAATCTCACCATTCAGACAAATTCCCGAATATATCCTTGTACCAAACATTGATGATGATCCTGCTCTGCTCGTTTTTGCAATGATTTCATTATTATAGATAAGCGTAGGTCGAGTTGAAGTTCCATGGAAAATACCATAGATTCCTCCTGCGTTGGAAGCTGCATAGGCATGAATCCGGTTTCCATACACTTCAGCACCGGATTCGTATAGACGTATTCCATACCATGTATCATCAAATCCTATTGTGCTATCAATTGTAATCCAGTTGTTAGAAATGTTTTTAAAGTGAGAAGCTTTTTCTATCCATACTCCTCCATACCGCCCGTTTTTAAAGATATTACCGTCGCAGACATTATTATTCCCCTGCGAAAGATAGAATCCGTAATAACCCCCTTCTATCGTATCGTTGATGATTTGGATATTATTATAAATGCTGTTGTTCCGGTCTTCGGTATATATATTGTTGTATGCGGTAGAAGATACGAGCAAGCGGCAATCCTCGATAAGCACATTTTCACATGTTCCAGTAAAGTGAACAGTATGGCGATTGTTGGCTTTGTTCATCTTTACGGTTAATCCTCTGATGACAATATTATTGCTGTTTTTTAGCGTAATTCCTGCCACATCGTTATCCCTGCCTGCAATGGTTACCTCATTAGCATTTCCGCTTACGGAAGCCAGAGTTAACGTATATGAACCCATATAGTCAGTAAAATTTGTTAAATCAATGGGATCGTATTCTCCTGCGGGAAGAAGTAAAGTTACATTCCCTCTGATACCGCATTTGCAGATAGTCTTCAGGGCAATATCAAGAGAAGGGAAGTGCGTACCTATAGTATAGGTGCCATTCAACGTTCCCTGGCACGCATAAACAACATTCTCAACAGTATCATTGGTCAGGTTTTCATCCGTATGCAGTCCCAAGGAGGAAATATATACCCTGACTGTTATATCTTCAACTGTAGAGTAGCTAATGAGACCCAGTGCCAGAGTATCTGTCTGTGCAGAAAGCAGGCTGAGAGGGAAACTCTTTGCTTGCGGGTTTCCTCCGCCAATTGTCCACGTAACAGTAATACTGTCCAGCATGCTTGTCCCATAATTGGTAAGAACAACTCTAACAGTATCTGTGCTCCCTATATAAGCATTAGACTGCAAGTCTATTATTCCCGTAAGCGCTGCATCTGCCGCATGGAACGTTCCCTGATAACAGCCTATATTTGTCATATTGCCTCTGCTGTTTCCGTCAATGTCATCAGGAACTTCTACCCGCGGTGCAAGCGGAGCAAATCCTGCGTAAGAGGATTGTTGCAGGATGCTATCCGGATTAATGTAATCCGGTTCTACCGAGAATGAATTTCTGTCGGAAGTTACAGTTGCCTGCCATGCCTGAAGTGTATTCTTGGCTTCGCCCACGTATCCGATACCGATACCGCTTGTATACATATTGTTATAGTCAATATCCCAGAGAGGAAGATTAGCTTCTCCTATCAAATAAATCGGATAGCCTGATGTGGAGATATTGTTGTATTTTATTTCCGCCTTATAATTATGCGTATGATTTGCCAGATAAATACCGTTAATACTTTCCGTACCCTTACCGTAGATGGAATTAAACATCATGGTTACTGTAGAAGCAGCATTGTAGCATTCTGTATAAATACCACAGCTTGCACTACTACCAATTCCACTCTTATTCAGTATGATTTCATTGTTAGCAATAAAAAGATTGATTGGCGGATCAGCAAATGCACCAATATACTGGATTCCCCTTACATATCGAGCGGCCATTGTAGAGTCAGTGGCATAAATACGGTTACCTATTATGCTGGCATCTGTTCGTGTTGCCAAGTGTATTCCGGTCCAATGAGTATTACGATAATTTAATTTAAGTATAGTATTGGCGGATACGCTTTTTATTGCTGCAGTGCTCGCTATATCTATACCTCTTTGATACTGATTGGTAAGCGTATTGCTGTCTATCCACAGATTATTCATGTAAGCAGCAGATATTCCATGGTTTCCTCCATATATTTCATTGTTTATAATATGTATATTGTCTACTGTTTTCCGTACGGCAGAGCTTAGATCCGTCCTGATGCCAAACGCGCCCAAATTTGAAAGATGGAGATTTATTTTGCAGTCCCGAATCAGAATATTGCTGCATCCTTCGGTAAACTGTACGCCATAGCAGTTGCCGGAAGCGCCGTCAGTAGTAAGGGTCAGCTTTTGGAGAACAATATTATCGCTGTTGTGTAGCCTGATAGCCGTACCGTTTGTTTCTATGATCACGCTGTCAGCTTCATTATCTGCCGAAGTAAGCGTAAGTGCATGTCCATTGGTATAGTTTGCCAGATTGAGCAGTTCAATAGCTGGGTATGTTCCTGCAGCAAAAGCAAAAGTTGTATTACTGTCCATTCTGCAGGAAGAAAGAGCTGTCAATGCTTCATCAAGCGAATTGAAATCAGGTGAAACGCCGCCAATAATATAGCGTCCGCGCATTTCTCCGTCACAGACAACAACCTCAGCCGCAAGCGTATCATTAGCTTTGTTAACATCTGCCAGATTGCCTATATTTTCAATATATACTTTTACATTCCATATTCCACTGGGAATCCATGTAATTGCATCCAGTGTAATGGTATCCCTTGCACAGGAAGGCAATCCTTTTGTCCATACTACCGGTGTTTGCGGCACGCCCCTGATTTCCCAATGCAACACGATAGTGTCCACTACCGTAGCTCCCATGTTGAAAACCTGTACCTTTAGCACTTCCTGTTGTCCCAGCGAATAATTTTTTTGCAGATCTACGATATTTTCCAGCGCTGCATCTACATTTTCCACAACACCATTATGGCATCCGACCTGAGTAACGGCACTGCGTGCAGTTCGTGTAATATCATACGACACTTCCGGCAGCCTGTTTGCAGGAATAAACCCAATGTAATTACTTTGCTCCAGGTTTTGAGTCAAATTGCTATATACAGGCAACTGACTAAACGAGTTCTGGTCGTATGGATACAATATCTGTATATCTTCCAGAGTATAACAGGTCATTTGGCTATTTCCTTCATAGCTTATCATTGCACCCGAAGGAGAATACAGGTTATTATGTTCTACCTCATAATCGGGAAGATCAGCATAAGGTAACTTGATAGGATACTGCACAGGATCGCTTCCATTTAAGACAATGTTATTGTACTTGAGCATGCCGGATTCCTTTGTTTCAAGGTTTATACCAAGCATGGGCTTGCTACCTGAATAATAAAGGGAGTTGTACAGGAACTTTACCCGCGCATCCATAAGAGAAATGCAAATACCTGTTATCGCCTCTGATGTTCCTTTGGCAAAGAGAATCATTTCATTATTGCATACCAGTGCAGTATCAGAAAATCCATAATTGTGGCTCGCTAAACGTAATCCTGTAGATCTTCCGGTGGATCCGCTGCCTATATAGCCTGCACGCATCCTGACATGATTCCCAATGACATCGCCGCTGCAGCCGGTAAGGTATATTCCGTCCCAGACATCTGGTACTGTACCACGGCTTACAATGGTATTGTAGGAGATACTGTTGCATCCCAGTCGTGTAAGAGTAATGCCTCCGGCATTTATATCTGTAATAATATTGCTGTCACAAATACTGTTTGCTCCCATTGCCGGCGATCCGCTAAAGTTGATACCAATATTTCCTCCCGTAATAGTATTATGAATAAAACGTACATTATTGACGGTAAGAGCTCCATCAACACCTATTCTGCTTATTGCCGTACCGGAAGTTCCGCTAAACGAAATCTTACAGTCTCTAATCAATATATTATTACAAGGAGTAGAGTTGCTGAAACTAATTCCTGTCCCGTTGGATTTATTAATAGATAGATTTTTAATTACAATATTGCTGCTGTTAGCAAGTGTAATTCCGTCACCACCCGGATTGAAAACCACACTGTCGGCAACTCCTGCTTTTGAAGTAAGCGTCAATGTGTGTCCGTTCATATAATTGTTTATATCGGTTAAGTCAAGAGTCTGTGAAAAAGTATCGGATAAAAATTCCACTGTAACATCTCCTGTGGGAAAGCAATTTTGAAGCAAGGTCAAAAAACTGCTCCAGTCCGGGAAGTAGCCGCCCGTTCCACAGGTGTAGGTTCCCATGGTATTGCCGTCGCAGGCGTATGAAATTATTTGTATTGTATCATCCACCGTCAATGAATCAACAATACCATTTGGCATGCTTACCCAGGCAACAATCGTATCGAAGTTGCCGGCAGTGGGCATGTAGTCCCCCAAGGAGACCTCCCGATAATAATCCCAGTACAGCGTATCATTATTCCAGGTAATGGGGGAAGAAGAATGCAAACTGCCATTGACCATCCAGTGAATTTTTGCTTCCGTCAAATCTTTCAAGCCCCTGTTTCGGAGTTGTACCTTAACCGGTTGGGGAACGCCTCCCAACACGGCAGTTGCAACAGAAGGGGTAATAAACTTATCCAGGCTTGCCGAATTGTTATAATATATACCGGCAGGTCGGGTAATACTAAAGCTGTCTGTTACCGTAGCTGTATTGCCAAAAGAGTCAACAGCGGTAATCCGGTAATTTACTACACTGCTTTCCGGAAACGGAGGCAGTGCAGCATTCCAGAGTGTGTCTCCCGAATAAGCAGTCATTTGCATGGAATCGGTAGTTGTAACGCTATTACGCACAACTGTCCAGTGCAACCAGGGCTGTGCCAGATTTCGGCTGGTATTTGTCCGTATGCTGGCATTTATGGGAAAAGGACCTGCAGTCGTCAGTATGCCATGTGGACAACCAGCATGAAAGCGTATATAAGGATCTCTCCATTCCCTTTGTGAAGCAAACATTTCTACAGAGTCAATCAGCCAGCCGTAGGCAATTTGCGTACCTTCCGTCTTGCCCCGCTTGAGGACAAAACGAATTTCCACATTTTCGTAGCCTGTTGCCGTACTCAACTCGAAAGTCTCCTCCTGCCACCACGATTGTGAAGGCATGGCAAGGCTGTCATTTACTAACCATTCGGGATAGCTGGCAGCAGTAAAGCCGGCAAATCCCAATGGTCCGGAGATTCTGCCCTGGTCTCCCAAATAGCATTCCCGAGGAACAGCATTCCATGTACCTCCGCCGATTTTGTACTCTATCCACGCCGTATCCTTTGGGGAAATTTTGCAGATATGATGAAATTTCAAACGGACATATCCAAGCATGTCTGTACGGAAATCATACCCTGGGGAAGATGTCAAGTAGCTTACCTCCCCAATCACTTTTGGGACTTCTCCCAAATAGGCATTAGGATAACTTTTGTAATAATTCGCATCTTTCTTCCATGTATTGGAAGGCGAAGCGGTAAACGAGATGCCTGTCCCGTCAAAGTTCTCAACAGTTGTCTGACTAACAAACTGAGAAAATCCGAATTGCAGCAGGAATAATAATCCTGCAATAAGAATAAAATTTTTTCTCATAAGAATAATATTTTATGTTCAAATTAAAAAATCACGAAACAAAAATATTATAAAATATATTCTATCTGAAAAATAACAGGTGGACAAATGGTGGACGGAAAGAAGAAATAATTATTTTGTAATGTTTGTTAGATAGTTATACAATTCTGTTGTATCTATCCCTAATTTGCCTGCCAGACGTTGTTTTTTCTTTTTCAAAGAATCCGGTACGATATTTAATAAACTGGCTATTTCCTTTGTGCTTAAATTCAAGTAAATATAAGATAACATGCGTATATCATTTGCAGTTAAATCAGGATGTATTTCTTTCAGAGAGGCAAGAAATACCGGATTTAACTGTTCAAAATAAACCAAAAATCCATTATTGAGCGATTCCTGACGTTCCATTTTTAGCTGCTGATAAAGCGATTTTATACTTGGACTTTCCATTAATTCAGGGTTCTTCAAAAAAACACCTATAATTTCGTCAATAAGTTTGTTGCGATTGGTCTGAAACAAAACTTTGGCTGTAAGCTGGCGATTTTTTGCTTCTATTTCATTCTGAAGCCGCTCCTGCTCCAGTAAAGATATTGCTTCCTGCTCTTTAAGCTGCTGTTCCAATAGTTTTTTCCTGTTTTTTTCTTTATCCAATTCCAGTTCGGCTATTTGATTTTTAATCTGTGCAATAACTTTTTTCTGTTCATTCTTAACGGATTGAATTCGCAATACCCATATAATTACACATGCCAATATAAGGATAAAAATAATAATGAAAATAAATAATTTACGATCTGCGCTTTGTTTAAGCTGATTTTTAATAAGTTTTTTTTCGGAATTGGCAAGGTCAATCCGAATCTGACTGTTTGCCATTCTGTCCATTTCATTAATTTTGATCAATGAATCTTTTGCCATCATCGCAGAATCTTTATAAACAAGAGCTAAGGTGAAATTCTTATTATCTTTATACAAATTGGAGAGGTATTCATATATATTTATTCCATGTGTCAAATTAGGATGTGCCTTCAATGCTTCATGAGCATACTTAATAGCATCAGGAAGACTGCCTTGCCTGTAATAAATTTGGGATAAAAAAAACAAAAACTGAGATTGTATATCATCAATCTGTATCTCCGGAAAACGTTCCATGTAATCCAAGGCAATTTGTTCGGCTTTTGCGTACTGTTGTTTCAGATACAAGTTTTCAATTTTTATGGTAATTGCATGGGGCATTCCGATAATACTTTGCCGACCTTGAAGCATTTGTAAGGCAATATCAATATATTTTTCAGCGCTATCAAGTTCTCCTATCGTATTAGCGGCAGCAGCTACGTTCATCGCCATTTGACCGATTCGGACACTATCCTTTGTTTTTATCGAAAGTTCGTATGCTTTTTTTGCATATTCTTTCGATTCCCGAAAATTTCCCTCCAAGGAATATAACCATCCTATATTACTTACAGCAATTGTTTGTCCTTTTAGATTCTGTTGAGAGAGTGCAAATTCATAGGATTGCGTAAAGTATTGCATTGCTTTATCATATTCAAAAACAGTTGAATATAAATGCCCTATATCGTTGAGAATATCTACTTGCAAATCCTTCAAATCATTCGTCTCCGCCAAAGATTTCATCTCCAGCAAATAATTTAATGATTTGGAATAATCTTTACTAATAAAGGCTTGTTGATATAAGCGGGAAATCTCTTTATAATATACTGTATCACTATACCCATCAACGGACAGGCATGTAATCAAGAATAACAACCGGAAACGAAATAATATTTTACGCATATTAACTCCATTCATTAGAATGCAAATATACAAAAATTAACAGTGAATGATTATTAATAATATCCAAAAATATGTTCATTAATTTTGGGACATATAGTATTTGGAACTTCCATAGCTCTTTATAATAGACCTCCCCTACTCTTAGGAGAGTGTAAAATAAAGTCTGTCTAAAAAAAGTATTTATTAACGCAAAATAGGCTGAACAAAAAATGTCCAGCCTATATTTTATGTTTACAAAAAACAGTTTAGTTTTTGTATTGTTCTAAAATACCTTTAACATCGTCAGGAGCCAAACGTCCATACACTTGATCCCCAATAGTGATAACCGGAGCTAATCCGCATGCACCAATACAGCGAAGGGCAGTAAGTGAAAATTTACCATCCGGAGTTGTTTCTCCTACATTAATATTTAATAAGCGTTTGAACTCATCCAATACTTTCTCGGCACCACGTACATAACATGCTGTCCCCATACAAACTGAAACAGGATGTTCCCCCTTAGGTGTCATAGTAAAGAATGAATAAAAAGACACTACACCGTATACCTGAGCAACAGATATATGTAATTCTTTTGCTATCAATTCCTGTGCTTCTGCCGGAAGATAACCAATATAATGTTGAGTTTGATGCAATACATTAATCAGTTCGCCGCCATCATTGTTAAATTTTTTACAGATCTCTTTGATTTTATCAATGTGATCTTGTTTCATTTTTATTTTTACACTTGACATGATTATATCTCCTATGTATAAAATTTACGATTAAATTAATTATCCAAGTTTACTTCAAACTTTTTATCACGGTCGAAGTAATGCGTATGCAACAAGTGATGCGATTTATGTCCACATGGTTCGCCCAAAAATTCTTCGTAAATCTTTTTAATAGAAGGATTCTCATGCGACTTGCGTATAGGAAGGTCTTTATCTGCTTTGTAGATGGCTTCCCAACGAGCTTTTATCACTTCACTGTTACCATGATGTAAAGGTTGTCCTCCTCCGTCAATACATCCGCCGGGGCATGCCATAATTTCAATTGCATGGAATGTACTCTTTCCTTCGCGAATTTCTTCAAGAAGTTTACGAGCATTACTCAATCCGTGAGCAATACCAATATTGATTGGAAGACCATCGAAATCAATAGTTGCGGCACGAATACCTTCCAAGCCTCTTAGTTCTTCAAAATCAACTTTAGGTAAAGATTTCTTAGTATACACTTCATAAGCGGTACGTACAGCAGCTTCTATAACACCTCCGGTAGTTCCGAAAATAACAGCAGCTCCGGTAGATTCTCCCAAAGGATTGTCAAAGCTTTCTTCCGGCAAGGTACTGAATTTAATATTAGCTTGTTTGATTAAAGCAGCCAACTCCCTGGTTGTGATTGAAAAATCAACATCAGGATTGCCGTCTACTTTAAACTCATCACGGGAACATTCATATTTCTTCGCCAAACAAGGCATCACGGAAACAACTACCATATCTTCACGTTTAATGCCGATTTTCTCAGCAAAATACGATTTGGCAATAGCACCGAACATCTGTTGAGGAGATTTCGCTGTTGAAGGAATATCCTTCATATCCGGGAATTGATGCTCAAAGAATTTCACCCATGCAGGACAACAAGAGGTTAACAATGGTATTTTTACCTCTTTATCTCCAGCTAAATATTTTGTCAAACGACCCAGCAGCTCAGTTCCTTCTTCCATAATGGTAAGGTCGGCAGCCCAATCGGTATCAAAAACATAATCAAAACCTAAACGGCGTAATGCCGCAGCCATTTGACCTGTTGCAATTGAACCGGGCTTCATGCCAAATTCTTCACCTATGGCAACCCTAACGGCAGGGGCTGTTTGCACAACAACCGTTTTCTTCGGATCGCTAATAGCACGAATTACTTTTCCCGTATGGTCGATTTCCGACAAAGCACCAACCGGACATACAGCAACGCATTGTCCACAGAAAGTACATGCCGTACGAACTAAATCTTCTTCAAAAGCAGGGGCAACAACAGCTTCAAATCCACGATTGATAGCAGATAAAGCTCCTACTGTCTGGAATTCATTACACATCATTTCACAACGACGGCACATCACACATTTGTCCATATCACGGTAGATAGCCGGAGACTGGTCATTTTTATGTGTTGATTTTGCACCTTCAAATGGTATTTCACGAATGCCAAAACGAACTGCCAAATCTTGCAATTCACATTTTCCACTTTTAGGACACATCAAACAATCGGTCGGGTGGTCTGACAATAATAATTCCAAAACAGCACGGCGAGCATTCAGTACTCGAATGTTGTTTGTAACTACAATCATGTCAGGCATACATTCGGTGATACAAGCAGGAGCCAAATTTTTACGTCCTGCAACTTCTACCACACAAATACGACAACTACCCGGTTTATTGGTAATATTCATACCTTTCAACTCAAAATAGCACAGAGTTGGAATAGAGATATTGTTATCTCTTGCAGCCTTTAGGATAGTGGTACCTTTGGCTACTGTTATTTCTTTATGATCTATGGTTAATTTAATTTGTTCCATTATATAAGTTCTCCTTCCTAATTATTGAATACTAATTGCGTTAAACTTACATTTGTCATAGCAAGCACCACACTTGATACACAAACCCTGATTAATCGTATGGGGCATTTTCTTTTCCCCTGAGATTGCTCCTACAGGACATGCCCTTGCACAAGCGGTACATCCTATACATTTTTCCGCATCAATAATATATTGCTTCATTGCCTTACATTGTCCAGCAGGACATTTATGGTCCACAACATGTGCAACATATTCATCCCAGAAATGATCAATTGTAGATAGAATAGGATTCGGGGAAGTCTGTCCCAAGCCACAAAGAGCAGTATCTTTAATCACTTGTCCCAAATTCTTCAATATTTCCAAATCTTCCATCGTACCTTTGCCCCCGGTAATTTTATCCAAGATTTCACAAAGACGTTTGTTTCCTACGCGGCAAGGAGTACATTTACCGCAAGATTCTTCCACAGTAAAATCTAAATAGAAACGGGCAACAGCAGGCATACAACTGGTTTCATCCATAACGATCATACCACCGGATCCCATCATAGAACCTGCTGCCAACAAATTATCATAATCAATAGGAGTATCCAGGAAAGATTCCGTCAAACAGCCGCCCGAAGGTCCTCCGGTTTGAACTGCTTTGAATTTCTTACCGTTTTTGATACCACCACCAATTTCAAAAATAACTTCACGGAGCGTAATCCCCATAGGAACTTCAATCAAACCAACATTATTGATTTGTCCTGCCAAAGCAAATACTTTCGTCCCTTTTGATTTTTCAGTTCCGATAGAAGAAAACCATTCCCATCCCTTATTAAAAATAACAGGAATATTAGCAAATGTTTCCACATTATTTACATTGGATGGTTTTTTCAAATAACCTTCCTGAGCCGGAAACGGCGGTTTGAAAGTAGGTTCTCCACGAAGCCCTTCCATAGAATGGATCAATGCAGTTTCTTCTCCGCAAACAAATGCTCCTGCACCGTAGCGTAATTCCAAATCAAAATCAAATCCGGAACCCAAAATATTCGTTCCTAACAAACCATATTCTCTGGCTTGTTCGATTGCAATTTCCAAGCGTTTAATAGCAAGGGGATATTCAGCACGGATATACACCAATCCTTTGGTTGCACCAATACAAAATCCACCAATAGCCATTGCTTCAATGATACTGTGCGGGTCTCCTTCCAAAATAGAACGATCCATAAACGCACCCGGATCACCTTCATCGGCATTACAAATCATATATTTTTGGTCGGCATGATTTTTACTGGCAATTTCCCATTTCAATCCTGTCGGGAATCCACCACCGCCACGACCTCTTAGTCCTGACTTTTTCAAAACATCTATAGCAGCTGCCGGATCATTTTGTTGTAAAATATTTGCTAAAGCCGTATAGCCATCTCTGGCAATATATTCGTCTATATTTTCAGGATCAATAAATCCGCAGTTACGCAAAGCTATACGCAATTGTTTTTTGTAGAAATCCATGTGTTTGGAATCCGAAACATGTTCTTTCTTATCAGGATCTACGTATAACAATTTCTGAACCTTACGTCCTTTAATTATATGTTCATTTATAATTTCCTCACAATTTTCAGGTTTTACCTGAACGTAAAATGTATTATCAGGAAGCATTTTTACGATAGGTCCTTTTTCGCAAAAACCGAAACATCCGGTTTCTACCACTTGAACCTCATCGCTCAATCCTTTTTCTGTTAGAATAGTATCAAATTGTTTGTGTATTTGATCGCTCTTTGAGGCACGACAACCGGTACCTCCACAAATCAGTATGTGATATTTATAGTTAGCCATGTTGTTATCTCCTTGTTTTTAGTTATCAATTGATTGGTAACTTTGCGGAATTACTCCGTCAAGTATTTCATTATTCAGTATGTACTTTTGCACAATGTCTTTTGCTTTTTCAACCGTTACATAACCAAAAACGATAGGTTCTTGCCCGGGTTTGGTTATTTCCACAGTCGGTTCTGCATAGCAATAGCCCATACAACCTGTTTGTGATACAATTGCTTTAACATTCAGATCTTTGCATGAACCGATAAGAGCATCCATTACCGGCTTTGCACCTGAAGCAATTCCACAAGTGGACATTGCTACTTTGATCTGGACAACCTGATCAGGGCTGTCACTGTTTTCTCGCAACGACATATTGGCTTGAAGATCTTCTCTTCGCTTTTTTAGATCTGCCAAAGATTTTATTTTATCCATGTCTTTGAAATTTATTTTGTTATTATTGTTCAAATATCTTCCTACATTAAAATAAAAAAGTTAACACCGCATGATAAAAAAATGATGTTAACCATATTATATTAATTACATTTCGCAAGCAAAGATAGTAAAAATTTCTTTATAAACATATTTTTCCTTTCTTACGAAGAATATATAATATTATATTGATTTTCATAATATTGTAATTAATTAAAGTGTAAATATCTAAAAAAGCGTACAAAATCTTTCTTTAAAAAGAGAAGAAATAATCCACTCTAAAATATCTTAGCTAATTTGTAATATTTTTCTCTAAAATTATTATTCTATTTTTATACATACTACAAAATCATCATGTGGCAAATAGTTCTACATAAAACAAAGAAGTGAAACATGGAATGCATGTACGATACTTTGTAAAGAGAATAAAGTACTGCTTCTATAATAGGCTTTTTCGGAAAATAAATTTATATTTACTCAGTGTTTTTTCCGGCAAGCCATATTCTTTTGAACTGCCTCAAAGATATTTTTCCAACCTAATCACAAACATCTTGTGAGCATAATCACAAACACCTTGTGAGCCTCGACACAAATACCTTGTGAGCATAAGTGAAGACATCTTCGCCTATATTTTCCAAATAAGTCTATTATAACGTGAATTCGAGGTTTGCTTGTTTGATTAAGATAATAGTAAATGAGAGAATAAGAGGGCGTTATGACGAGGCATGGAAAAGACACCCGAACTTAAAGCAGGTGAAAGAATAAAATAATAAACCACAAAGTTACGCAGGGTTTTATGAAGTAACACAAAGGATTTTTACAAAAGCTCGTTATAGGTAAATAACCAAATTTTCCTCCTTGTATCATTGATCCTGAACTCACGTTATTATAGAAAAAGGCTTCTGCTATTAATATATGAATTGTATTGGAACAACTTTGAATAATGGCTTAACAGCAAAACCCTTACTGACTTTGCAATGAACAATGCAGAGGCATTTAAGGCGATTGTTGACTTAGTGAAAAATAAATCGACAGCTTCAAATAGTTTTAACGATTTAAAATCAATGATAAAAAAGAGTTGCTCAAAATGCAGCTTTGTTAGTATAAGTCATACTGCCAAATTGACATTTCTTTTGCGTTTGGCAAGTTATTTGGTATACTAAACAAAGCTAAAAGGATACGATATGGAAGAACATATAGACAATATAGAAAACGAAGAAAATCAAGATACTAATCTTGGAAATGAAGAGCAGGAATTGGAAACTCCTGTAGATAATGAATCTGCAGAAAAAGAATCAAAATCTGGCGGATTTTTTGGGAAAAAGGATAAGAAAAATAAATCCGGCGGTAATCTTCATGCTGAAATAGATAAATTGAAAATAGAAAACGCTGAATTGCAAGATAAATTCCTGCGATTATATTCGGAATTTGACAATTACCGTAAACGTACTCAAAAAGAAAAATTGGACATTATCCAAAATGCTTCCGAATCTTTAATTATCAATTTACTGCCAATTATTGACGATATGGAACGTGCCATAAAGTACAGCGAAGATCCCAATGCAGATATACAATCTATAAAAGAAGGACAAGTGCTTATTTTACAGAAATTAAACAATCTGTTAAAACAAAAAGGATTAACACCAATAGATACGAAAAATGCAACTTTCGATACGGATTATCATGAAGCTATAAGTATGATTGCTGCTCCTACGGAAGAAGACAAAGGAAAGATTGTCGAAGAGGTAGAGAAAGGTTATATGTTGAATGACAAAGTAATTCGTTTTTCAAAAGTTGTTATTTATCAATAAGGTAGTTTATGCAAAAACGTGATTATTACGAAATTTTAGAAGTCCAGAAAACAGCTTCCGCACAAGAAATCAAACAAGCGTACCGGAAAAAGGCACTCGAATATCACCCCGACAGAAATCCGGGAAACAAAGAAGCCGAAGATAAATTTAAAGATGCTGCTGAAGCCTACGAAATACTGAGCAGTGAAGAAAAACGTGCCCGATATGACCGATATGGACACGCCGGCATGGGCGGATTTGGCGGTCACAGCATGAATATGGAAGATATATTCAGCCAGTTTGGCAGTATGTTCGAAGAGTTTGGATTTGGAGGTTTTGGTGGAAGTTCATCAAGAGGAAGCACTACACGAAAAGGAACTAATATTCGTATCAAGGTGAAACTTACTTTGGAAGAAATTGCCAAAGGTGTTGAAAAGAATATCAAAGTCCAAAAATATATCAAATGCGATTCCTGTAATGGAAGCGGAGCCAAAAGTAATGATGCTGTAAAAACCTGTTCCACATGTAATGGATATGGATATACGATTCGAAACCAACAATCTATTTTCGGGCAAATGCAAGTCCAGTCGGAATGTCCGACTTGCCATGGAAGCGGGAAAATGATAACTGACAAATGTCCCAAATGTGCGGGAAACGGAATCATAAAGGGAGAAGATGTTACCAGCATTCGGATTCCGGCGGGTGTTTCGGAGGGAATGCAATTTGCGATGCGAGGAAAAGGAAATGCTGCTCCCAATAATGGTGTAAACGGTGATTTGCTGGTATTGGTTCAGGAAGAAAAACATCCTGTTTTTGAACGCGATGGTAATAATCTGTATTTGGAGCATTACATTTCCTTCTCTCAAGCGACTTTGGGTGATAGTATTGAAATTCCCGTCCTGGAAGGAAAGGCAAAGGTGAAAATTGCTCCCGGAACACAACCTTCCACCTTATTACGCTTGAACGGGAAAGGCTTACCGGATGTTCATGGCTACGGAAAAGGCGATTTGATTGTCAATGTAAATGTTTGGGTGCCAAAAACACTAAGCAAAGAAGAAAAGCAAATGATGGAAAAAATAGCCCAATCGGAAAACTTTAAACCGGAGCCTCCAAAACAAGCCAGTTTCTTTCAGCGAGTAAAACATTTCTTTGAATAATATAACACAGTCTCTTGCTTAACATGAGTTCGGGGGTCAAATGAAGTTGTTTATAATTTAAAGTTTATAGCTTAATGGTGAAATAGTATGGAAGTTAGAGAAGTTAAGAAGTTATAATAATATAATAGTACAATGTTTAAACTTTCCGCTTTCAGCCTTCAACATTATCGCTTCCTGTAACTTCATCTAACTTGTGTAAATTCTCTTAACCAAACAATAAATCCCGAATTCACGTTCGCTTAGCAAAATTAGTTATTATGAAATTAAAGATGTACAATATTATATAATATGAATACCGTTGAAGTTTGTCTGTTGCCGGAATTGTATTCTCACCGCAAAACAACAGGAAACCATGTTGCGGTAATTGTAGATATTTTGCGTGCTACCACTACCATTACAGTTGCTTTGGAGCAGGGAGCCTCTAAAATAATTCCCGTAAAAGAATTAAGCGACTTATCAAAGTATAAGAAAAATGATTGTTTGATTGTTTCGGAACGCGATGGATTACAATCTGATTTTGCCGATTTTGGAAATTCTCCTCTGCAATTAATTGTTGCCGATATTAAAAATAAGACCATCGCTATCAGTACCACAAACGGGACACGTGCTATTGCAATGGTAGATAAAGCCGACAGAATTTTTCTGGGTGCATTCGCAAATATTTCTGCATTAGCCAATAAATTAAAGCAACTTCAACAAAATATTGTTATTGTCTGCTCCGGTTGGAAATATCGTTTTTCTTTAGAAGACACACTTTTTGCAGGAGCGCTCTGTGAAAAGTTGACATCAACTGATAATTTTTCTTTCGATGATGATAGTGTTATCGCCGCTATGGATTTGTGGAAGACTGCGAAAAACGATTTATTGAATTATGCTTCTCAAACCGAGCATTACAAGCGCTTGTATACTTTAGGGATGGGGGAAAGTGTTTCCTATTGTTTTGAACTGGATACTTGTTCGGCAGTTCCCGTGATGGAAAATGGGATACTATATGAAAGTGAAAATTCACAAAGATAAAATAGCAAAAACAAAGCTGTTCAAAGTCTGGGGAAATCTCTTGTTAATTGGGAGAGTCTCCCGACAAAAAATGAGCTTATAGTTTTCCCCTGTTTTATGTAAACCTGTTTCAGGATGGGACATAATAGATCTCTTCGGAAAATAAACTATCTTCTTTTTTCCGGATGGCTTCGTTCCTCGCCAGGACGCTCTTAGCTTTCGTCCGTCCTCTTATTACCTTATTTACTTATTTACCATTCTACTATAAACAACTTCATTTGACCCCGAACTCACGTTTATTTACTCATTCATTTACCATTGTTACTATAGGATAAAACCCTGAACTCATGTCTATATGTAATTTTTTCTCCCTGGCAATCAGCAAAA
>QMCD01000929.1_pt1 | contig 19343 bp, 23 predicted proteins | sample 1821841 | NCBI WGS metagenome assembly QMCD01 (sample SAMN01991225, study PRJNA193472) | Termite gut metagenome, whole genome shotgun sequencing project. | isolation source: worker | host: Macrotermes natalensis
CACCCATTTAAGAGCATTTATCTTATCCCACTTTTCTCTAGATAGTTGTGCGTGTAATTTTGCTTTAATATCATTTCCGCTTTTTGCTGCCTTGTATTCTAGTTCAGCTTCTTCTTCTGCTGACATGGCTAATATCTGAATCTGCTCAAGTATTTGCTTTTTGTCTTCATGATAAATCCTCTCTAGTAAAGCGTGTAACCGCGCTTGTTGGCGTATTCTTCGATCTGCTTAAAAGGTAGCTTGTATTCACAATAGGGCGTGTAGCTCAGTTCTGACATGGTTTCAATGTGCTTTGTATAGCGCTGTAATGTTTCCCCGGTGTAGAGTGCGAATAACTCATACTGGTTTCTAGCCTCGTTGAATCTGACATTAGCCTTTTTCATAGTGATCCTTTCCGGCAGGGCTTTAATCCCTGCCATGCTGATAGTTTTACACTGCTAAAGCAACTTGCTTTTCAGTCTCAACACTTCTAGAACCGTACATACCGCGAATGTCTGACATTGTGTATGTACCCTTGCCATGGCGCTTATAACCTTTGGGAGCTAAGTACCAAGCGGTTTTGTTTTGCGACCACTTAAAGCCAAGGGCTTTAATTTGGTCTTTGTATGTCTTGGTGTTGCCACTGAGCCACACAAAAGAGCCGATAATTTCGATGGTGATACCTTGCATATGAATGAGCTTGCTAATAATGTCCTTGAATTGATCCGGGGTCTCTTCGGTAGCCTTTTCATAGGTTGCGCCGTCTTTGTTGTGATGTACATTTTTGACCTGAGCGAACAAGCGCTCGTATTCGGCGTTGATAGCTTTCATGGCTTCATCAGTACCGCCACAATCCGGGTGAAACTTGATAGCTAGCTTGTGATACATCTTCTTGAGTTCTTCAAGGGTTTGGGGCTTTGGTGTGAAATATGTATGCATGTTTGCTCCTAACTGATTGCTTATCTAATGTATACATTGTCTCAAGTATTTTTGACAATGTCAAGATATAATACAAAATAGTTTAGACAATGTCTAAAAAGAAATTGACAGTTTCTTTATTTGTTGATACCATATGCAATGCAGCAACAAGCTGCCCCCCTACTTAGGGAAGGGGGTGATGCTTATGATCTTTGAAACTTTGATTTCTCTGTTGGGCTTACTGATAGCTACAGCGAGCCTAGCGCTAGATGTAATAACTTTTGTTATTGCTGATAGAAAGAGAAAGAGACCGGACAAGCGGTCTCGTTCCAAGGGTTAAAGTGTCAAAGCTGGTGAGGATGTATCAGGCATCCTTACCAGCGCCCTAAGCACATTATACAGTCGTGCTTAAGGAGTTGCAAATATGGATACAGAAAAGCAAATTAATGCAGCAGCGGCATATGTAGGCATGTCACAGGCTCAAGTAGCCGAAGCGGTAGGCATGTCAAGAGCTGCATTTAACAGCAAGATCAAGCGAAACACTTTTAAAGATGAGGAACTAGAGAATATAGCTTTAGTTATGGGCGCAAAGTATGAAGCCCGTTTTGTTTTTGAAGATGGCACAAGGATATAGCCATGACAAGCGATGATATGACTAATCAAGAGTTCATATTGGTATTGCGAACACTTGACCCACACCCACCCATTTCAAAGGATTATGGCGGTTGGGGAGCAGGTAAAAAAGGACATTACCAAAGCGAAAAAGATCACATGATAGAGTGGTTTAGATATCAAAAGACGACCGGAACAGGGGCATACACAAGGACAACCCCAAACAATAGCGCAAGGGTGACATATGAGCGCCTGTTAAACCACAGATCGTTAATCTGGATAATTGAAGCTATAGGCGAAAACACAAAGGTAGTTAGGGCAGCCGTAAAAGCTGCAAATGAAGTGAAAGACTACAGAACCAAGTGTAAAGTGATTAGGTCAGTAGTGCCTTGGTCGCGAATAATGGAGCTTGCAAAAGGTAAGTAGCCAAAACTAAATAAACCACTTGAACGCATTCGAGCATTCGCCCGGGTGCGTTTTTTTATTGGAGGTAATATGCCAACCATCATCAAGGGTCAGCCAACCAGCAAAGAGGTTATAGCAAAGCTTAAAGCTTTAAACGAACCCGTGTTACTTGCTTTTTCATGCGGCAAAGATTCTATAGCCGCATGGATCGCGCTTGAAGATGCCGGAATTGAAGTCGTGCCTTGCTATTTGTACGTAGTGCCGCACATGCAGTTTGTTGACGATTCAATAAAGTACTTCGAGCGAGTTTTCAATAAAAAGATTTATCAATACCCACATCCGTCAGCTTACGAAATACTCAACTCCTATGTTTCACAAGCCCCTCAAAGAATACCGGTCATCTATTCAGCAAGTTTGATAACTTTTAGTTACGAAGAAATGTGGAAGCTCATTAAGGAAGATTTGAATCTTCCGGCTGATACTTGGGTAGCTGACGGAGTTCGGGCGGCGGACAGTATTCACAGACGCGCATCGTTTGTCCGTTATGGTGTCATGAAAGAGAGAAGTCGCAAGGTCTCACCTATTGCAGACTGGTTAAAAGCAGAAGTAATGGGAGCAATTAACTCACGAGGCATTGAGCTGCCTGTAGATTATGAGATGTTTGGGAGATCGTTTGATGGAATAGACGCACGATTCATTATTCCACTGAAAGAGCGTTTTCCAGAGGATTTTAAGTTGCTGTTAGAGTGGTTCCCGATGCTAGAAACTGTGTTTTTGAGAGAGGCAGAGCGCGATGGCTGAAATCGTTAACGGCAAAAGGATTTTTACCAAGAAAACAACTAAGAAAAACGGCAGTGATTCGATAGATAGAGACTATAGAGAGCGCGCAAAAAGAGAAAAAGAGCGGTTTGATGATGCGGTCTCTGATGAATACTGGTTTTGTTTATGCTTCTCCAACACCAAAGAGCTTGAGAAGTTTAGGACACGATTAGATTTATCAGAAAAGAAGTTTATAGGGGCGAGAGAGTTTCAAGAGGCGGTTAAAGGGTTCAAACCTGAAAAACGTCTAAAAACTTTTGCTTCCAAGTCGCCAAAGTATCCAAAGGTGGACAATCCTTTTGATGGGTATCCTGATGATCCAAACTTTGAGAAAGATTCTTGTCTGACGGCACGACTTTTATTAGAAGCAATGAAGTCTGCTAATGACGGATATAGTGGCTCACCGATTTTTAGTGGTATTTGGATATGCGTAGTATTCGGAACGCAAAAGCAAAGAGACTCTTTTATTGCTGACTACAACCTAGGTAAAAGAGCGTCTTTTGGAAACACCTATATTGATGCCGATAACTGGCTAAACTAGTTTTAAGCGTAATTGACCGCCAAACCGCCTAAAGGGGCGGTTTTTTCTTGCCAGAAAGGAGGGAATTATGCCAAAAGCAAGCAGGACATCAAAAGCTACGGGCAGTGGCAAAAGCGGAAAGATAAAGGCTGCCGAAGCTAAAGCAAGACGGGCAAAAGAGTTTGTACCGAAACGCAGCGGCTATAGTAGATAAGCACAAATTAAGGAGGATCAGCCATGCCAAAACAACCAAAAGTAAAAAACACAAAACCAACGCTACCAGATACAAGCGAATGGCCACAAGAAACCGAAACATGGTTTGAGGCATGGCGCTCTTCTACAAGAACGAACAACTGGGATCAAGCCCAGTGGCAATACTTATACGACACAGCTTTAGTACACGCTGAAGTTTGGGGATCAGGAAACATGTTTTTAATCGGCGAACTCAGACAACGAGAAGCCTACATGGGACTAACTTTTGAATTCAAACCAGAGCCACAAATAATGGAAGTGAGGGTAACGCCACTTGAACGCATTGAAGCGCGCCGCGAAGCCCAAACTTTGCGGAAATCAAGAGCCGCGAATAAAAAGAGAGCCTAAATACCACCATACTGATGGCGAAGACGCAGCGGAGTTAAGTGCAGAGTATGGACTAGTTCCTGATCCTTGGCAAAAAACTGTGTTGAACGCATGGTTAGGGCTTAATTCAAAAGGCGTTTACACGTCACCTGTTTGCGGTTTATTGCTACCACGGCAAAACGGCAAAAATGCTGTTATTGAAATGCGAGAATTGCACGGCGCAGTACTGTTAGGCGAAAAGATACTACACACCGCGCACGAAGTGAAAACTGCCCGTAAAGCATTTAATAGGCTGCTGTCATTTTTCGAAAACAAGCGACAATATCCTGATCTAGTCGCTCGTGTAAAGACCATCAGAAAGACAAATGGACAAGAAGCCATAGAGCTAAAGAATGGCGGATCTATCGAGTTTTCAGCACGTTCTACTGGCGCGGCTCGTGGGTTTACTGTTGATGTTGTTATTTGTGATGAAGCGCAATTCTTGACCGATGAACAGCTTAAGGCTCTGCAATATACGAAATCCGCAGCTCCTTTAAACAACCCACAAATCATATATACAGGTACACCTCCAAGCGTAGATATGGAGGCAGCAGTGTTTCGCAGAGTACGAAAAAGAGCACTTAAGCAAAAGCCGATATCAAAGGGTATCTGCTGGCATGAATGGTCTGTTAAAGAAATAGGAGATGTAACAGACAGGACAAGATGGTATGAAACAAACCCAGCATTAGGAATACGCATCAAAGAATCTACGATTGAAGATGAACTGCTGTCTTCATCGGCAGAAGACTTTGCATGTGAACGCTTGTCATACTGGGCTGAAGTTGGCGGCACTCGTATCTTAGGTGCGAAAGAGTGGAACGCTCTAGCCATCGATACACCGCCCGAAGATGGCAAGCTAGGCTATGGTGTGAAGTTTTCTGTTGATGGTCAAACCGTGAGCGTGGCGGTTGCTGTTAAACCAAAACAAGGAACGCCATTTATTGAGGTTAAAGAATACCGGTCTCAAGTCGAGGGCATAACTTGGCTTGCCGATTACATAGACGAAAGACGAAAAACCGCTGCCGTGGTAGTAATTGATGGGCTATCAGGGGCAGGAACATTAATAGACGAGCTAAAAGAGCGGAAGTTTCCACCTAAAGCACTTATAGCACCATCAGCTCATGAAGTCGCTACGGCGGCTTCTTCTTTTTTAAATGCGATACACGAAAAGAAACTTAATCACTTTGACCAAGAGCAGCTTAATGAATCCGCTTTGAACGCCCAAAAGCGGCAGATTGGTAAGGCTGGGGCTTGGGGCTGGGGCGGAATCGGTGACACAGATGTAACGCTTGTTGAAGCCTGCACGTTGGCTTACTGGGGCGTTATGACGACCAAGAGAAACCCCGGCAAAGGATCGAGGATACTTTAATGCTGTACAACATCACAAAGCCCACAACGGTTAGTGGAATTACACCTGTTGAGCAAGAAATGATAGATGATCTATGGAACGTTTACACGTCTAAGCTAACCAGAAACACTCTCAAGCATAAATACTACCACGGAAAGAACTTGCTCAAGGATTTGGGTATTTCAATCCCTCCACCGCTTAGAAATATCGAAACGGTAGTGGGATGGCCAGCGAAAGCAGTTGATTACCCTGCCGCAAGATCGACATTTGAGGGCTTTGTTTTTGATAATGGAGAAAACAAGCTCTTAAACGACATCATAAAGCGCAACAGGCTAAAGGTGCTTTATAAGCAAGCGACTAAAAGCGAGCTTACAAACAGTTGTATGTTTTGGACTATCGACAGAGGCATTGACGGTGAGCAATCTGTAGTGATCTCGTCTTACTCCGCTCTCTTTGCGGCAGCACTTTGGGATTACCGGAAAAAACGTATCAAGTGCGGCATGTCCGTTATCGACATCGACAAGCACGGCAAAGCAACTTGGATCAACATATATACAGATGATGCAATATTGCAGCTCAAACGAGCCGGAAATAACCGTTTTGTCTGCACTCGATTGCCAAATGAGCAGGGCATACCTTTAATGGTACCGATGATGTATAACCCGTCTCTAGACCGCCCTTTTGGCAACTCGCGGATTAGCAGAGCGGTTATCTCTATCACGGATTCGGCGGTTAGACAGGCTCTTAGAACAGAAGTATCATCTGAGTTTTTTACAGCTCCGCAAAGATATGTGCTTGGTGCTGATGATGACCTTTTTAAGAACAAAGACGGCACAGAAATGCCAAAATACCTTGCCTATATGGCAAGCTTTCTGGCTATCACCGCAAACGAAAACGGCGATATTCCTCAAGCTGGGCAATTTCCGCAAATGTCTATGCAGCCGCACAACGACTATATGCGACTGCTTGCATCTCGCTTTGCAGGGGAGACAAACATACCGATTTCGTCCCTAGGGGTAATCCACGACAACCCGGCAAGCGCAGAAGCAATGTATTCGGCAAAAGAAGACCTTGTAATTGATGTAAATGACATGAACGCATCAAACGGTGAGGCTTTAGAGACCCTTGGACGCTTAGCATTGGCAATTGCTCAAGACAAGACCATTAATGACCTCACAGACGAAGAAAACAGCATCACGGCTAAGTTTAAGAACCCTGCCACACCGTCTATTGTCTCTCAAGCTGATGGAGTGGTTAAGATCGCGTCTGCTGTTCCGGGCTTTGGTGAAACAGATGTTGCACTTGAAGAACTTGGGTTCAATCAAGAGCAGATCAAGCGCATCAAAAATGACAAGCGACTGGTTGAGGGCAAAAGGCTAACAGATCAAGCCGTAGCAGAGGAAAGGGCAAGGGTAGCTACACGACAAGGTCAAGAAAATGGCTGAAAAAGTTAGCTTTAGCCAATACGATGAAAAAATTGATGCTGCATCGAAAAAAGCTACCAGAGAGCTAGAGGAAATACTAAGGAGTCGGGGCGCGTTTCCAAACGTTGAGAAGTACCGCGAATACTTGAAACAAGAAATACCAAACTTAGTAGCAAAATATGAAAAGTCTGCAGCATCAACAGCAGCCGAATGCTACAACGATTGGAGAAAGCAAGTACTGGGCAAAGATATAAAAGAGCAGACGCTAAATCCAAACGAGGGAACTTACAGAGAGAGATCGGAAAGTTCAGTACGCAGCCTGTCTCACTTGTTGAAAGAAGCAGAGCAAGGGAATATGTCATGGGAAGATGCTGACGAAAAGACTATCGCTCGGTTTTCAAAAATGGTAGATAGGCGCATACGTGCATTTGCCAAAGATACGATGATGTACAACAGCAAATTAGACGAGAAAGGCACGGGATGTGCAAGTGTTCCCAGAGGTTCAAAACCCTGTGCTTTTTGCCTAGAGATGGCTAAGGTCGGTGTTGCCTATAGTTTTCAAGTCATGAAAATCAAGAATAAGACATTCCATGATAGATGCCGATGTGTATTTGTTCCCGGGTTTGCAGGACATGACATAACCATAGATGTTGACGGTAGAGAATATAGCAGTGACCATATCCGAAATGCTATGGATAGCATTAGGCAGACGCTTGGAATCAAGCAAAATGCAGAGCCTACACAAGAAGTTGTAAATGCTGAAAGGCAAGAGCTTGCAAGGCGCGATTACGATTGGGTCAAGTGGGGGGAAGATGCTGGGGTTGAATACGAAAAAAAGCGTAAAAAACTATCTGAAAGGGAGAGAAAAACCGCTGATGTCTTAAGTAGCAAAGGAATCTCACATAAATGGGTGAAGGAGAATAACGGGGGAATAGCAAACATTGACCTTAATATAAACGGTCAGAAGTGGGAAGAAAAATCTCCTTTAGGCGCATCAAGATCAGCGGTGTTTGAAAACCTTGCCGACGCTGTCAGTAAATGGGATAGATTGAATCTAAAGACCGAGCGGAGAATCGTATACTCCAACGCTTATGGCAAGCGTGAAGATAGCATAGTCAGCAAAGAAATAAAAAGCATGATGTCTGAATTAAACATCAAAGAAGTTTTATTTATTGGCAAAGACGGCTCACTGTTAAGGCTTAAGAAACAGTAAAAGCCCCAAAGTGCACCTCTCGATACACTCCCCGCTTTCAGAGGCAGGGGGGGCTTTTGCTAAACAGAGTTTACCATATTCAGCCACAACTTAATAGCGTCATTGGTCTAATGGCATGATAACGGTCTCCAAATCCGCAGATGGGGGTTCGATTCCTCCATGACGCGCCAAATCAAACAAAAGGAGTAAAGAAATGTCACACATAAGAAAGTCTGCACTCATTTGTAATAAATGCGGCACAAAGTTAGAAATTGATCCAGATGTTAAAGACCCATTCTTTAGCTTTACTACACAACTTGAATCTTCGTGGTGTGACTGGATGAAAGTAAGCGAAGACCACCATCTATGCCCTGAATGCGCCAAAGAATACAACGCTAAAAAGGCTGAAATGGAACAAGAACTTAAAAAGGTAGCAGGAATTAAAACTATCGAGTTTGATATCTGATAACAACCAAATAGCTTGGCAATTCAGCCGCCTTAAGGGCGGCTTTTTGTTGCCCGAACGCGCCGGGCATAGGTAAGCGCGGACTTAACACCGCATTTGCGGGGAAAGGGGCAGAAATGTCCGAAGAAACTACTCCGGCAACGGAGGATAAAACCACCTCAACAGAGGGAAACGACTTTAAGCCAATTACTACTCAAGCCGACTTAGACAAATTAGTGAGCGACCGTCTAAAGCGTGAACGCTCCAAATATGAGGGCTTTGAAGAGTACAAGGCAAAGGCAGCAAAGTTTGACGAGCTGGACGAAGCCAGTAAGTCAGAACTGCAAAAGGAGCAAGACGCACGAGCGAAAGCCGAAAAAGAGCTTGAAAGCTACAGGCAAAAAGAGCAAATCGCAGTGTGGGCAAGTGAAGTTTCAAAGGCTACGGGTGTGCCAGCAGACGTACTCAGAGGTTCAACCAAAGAGGATATCGAAGCACACGCCGAGCAACTTAAAGACGCATACAAAACAAGTACTGCCCCATCTGGAACAGATAAGGGTGGTCAGCCGCCAGCCGACCAAGTTTCAACTGGTGACTGGATACGTGAATCGTACAAAAGATAGGAGGGCAACATGCCTGATATAAACACATCAATTAACCGCGAGAACATGCCTGAATCGCTCGTACCTGAGCAGATTAGCAAAGAGATCATCCAAGAAGCCCCTAAAAGCTCTGTCTTGCTTTCACGAGCACGCAGGGTGCCGCTAAGCAGAAAACAAGCAAGACAGCCTGTTCTATCTGTTTTGCCGTCTGCCTATTGGGTAAATGGGGATGACGGTTTGAAGCAGACCACAGGGGCAGAGTGGAAAGACACCTTTATCACAGCCGAAGAACTGGCAACAATAGTAATTATTCCTGATGCTTTGTTTGACGATTCCGATGTGCCTCTATGGGATGAAGTAAGACCACTTCTATTTGAGGCAGTAGGCACAAAGGTAGATAGCTCTGGACTGTTCGGAGAAGATAAGCCCGAATCTTGGCCGCAGGGAATAGTCCCGGCGGCAATCGCAGCTGGAAACACAATTACAAAAGGAACAGGGGCAGATTTCGGTGTTGATGTTGCTTTGCTAGGACAGATGATTAAGAAGCAGGGTTACGGAATCAACGGTTTTGCGTCTGTGCCGGGTCTGCAGTGGGAGTTAACAGCCCTGCGCAATACAGAGGGTACTCCGATTTATACAAACGCACTATCTACTGGTGGTCCTTCTGGACTGTACGGCTACCCGCTTGACGAAGTGGATAACGGCGCATGGGATGAATCTCAAGCTGAATTACTTGCTGCTGATTGGAGCAAGTTTGTAATCGGCGTGCGTCAGGATTTCACCTACCAGATATTCGATACAGGTGTTATTTCTGATAACACGGGCAAGGTTTTGTACAACCTTATGCAGCAAGACGCTAAGGCTATGCGTGTTGTATTCCGTGTGGGCTTCCAAGTTGCAAAACCTCTAACCCGTATCGGTGGAGAAAACCGATTCCCTGCTGGCATTATCGCCCCAGCTGTTTAAGGAGAACCCATGAAGTACAAAAACACTAAAAACGGTTTCGTTGTTGATTCAAAAGTTGCGCTTGGTGGCGTATGGAAACCACTAAGCATGGCTGACGCTAAGGCAGATGCTAAAGCTGCAAAGACCGCCAAAGCTACCAAGGACACAAAAGACGCTGACGCTAAGGCAGATGCTAAAGCTGGCGAGGGTGAGCAACAGGAGGGCTAATCATGTCCTTTGCAGAAGTTGAAGACCTAATTGCTCGTTGGCGCAAACTAAACACCGATGAGGTAGCAAGAGCAACCGTGCTGATCGAAGATGTGACGGTATATATAACCGCTCGTCTTGATTGCTCAGGGGTAAAGCTTGATCCGGAAAACGAAAATCAAGTAAAGCTACTCAAGATAATTACTTGCGATGTGGTAAAGCGCGTCATGCAAACACCAATCGACACGCCGCCGGTTACCGCCATGCAGCAAACAGCAGGCACTTATCAGGGGTCACTAACATTTGCAAACCCATCAGGCGATAAGTACCTAACGGCTGAGGAAATGCGGCTTTTAGGTATCAAGAAGAAGCGGCAATCCATAGGCACGATTGCGCCGATGATTGGGGGCAACCATGAGCCTGTTTGATGGGAAAGCAGGGGAAACGGTCACAGTTGAGATCGAGGAAGAGACAGGTGTAGAAGACGCACACGGAAACCCGATATATGAGCCATCTGAAATAGACGTTGAACACGTTTTGGTATCGCCCGGGGCGCGAAGTGATCTTGATGATCCTATGCGCCCTGATGGCGTTTTAGTGACTTATACGCTGCATTTTCCGAAGACTTGCGACCTAAAGCTAAGAGGATGCCGGATAAAGGTTCGAGGGGATTGGTACAGGGTCATAGGTTCACCTGACCACTACGACAAGGATTTAACGCCCGGTCATTGGTCTATGCCTGTAGGAGTGGAGGCAGTACATGGCTGATTTGGAGATCAAGATGGATTATGGCGGCTGTAACGAGCTTAGAAACGATCCATCAGTGCAAGCCATGTTACTTGGCATGGCTCAAGATATTGCCGCTCAGGCTACAAGTTCAGGCTGTACATGTGGCGCTATGGTCATGTCCGGTCAAAAACGTGCTAGAGCGCGTGTAGCTACTACAAATGAGAATGCAGCACGCAATAACTACGCACACAATACGCTGCTTAAAAGCATGGGAGCTGGGAGGCGGTAAATGATAGACATTGAAGCAGCCCTTATCCCTTATTTCAGGGGTAAGGGCTATTTGGCGCTTACGGAGATACCGCCGGATCGTCCTGAACGATTTATATCCATAGAACGAACAGGCGGCGATAGATCTGATTACGTCTTAGATCATCCGAACGTGGTTATCCAGTGCTGGGCTAAAACACGAGCCGAAGCATCAGCACTTGCCTATGAAGTGGATGACTTAGTCGAGGGGCTTTCAGAAGTCCCTCACATTTTTAGTGCCAAGCGAAACAGCTTGAGCCACTTCCCTGACGTTGAGGGAAAGCACGAACGATATCAGCTCTATATCGAGCTAACAACCAGATAGAAAGGAATACAGATGGCAACTAATAACGCAAACAACATTGCTTTAGGTGCTCCTAAAATCGGCGGTGCTATTTTCGTAGCGCCAAAAGGCACGGAATGCCCGACTGATGCAACGTCGCCACTTGGCGACTTGTTTCAAAACGTGGGCTATTGCTCCGAAGATGGACTGAAGCGTAAAGAGACAATCACAAAGAAGCCTGTTGTGGAGTGGGGCGGTAGCACCGTCAGACAACCGCTTGACAAATATGAGGCTACTTGGTCGTTTGGAATGCTTGAGACAAGCACTCTAACAAAAGGCGTTATCCACGGCGAGAAAAATGTTGAGGGAGATGACGAAACAGGATTTGCTGTTGTGGGTCGTCCTGAGTACCGCTCAGAACATGCTTGGGTTATCGAGCAAATTTTGGATGACGGATGGATTAGGCGCACAGTCATCTACCGTGGAGATATTAATGATATCGCCGAAGTAGCAAGTTTGCCTAAAGACCCTGAGACGTACAACATCACACTTAGCGGAATGGCTAATGGAGAGGGAATAACTTACAGGGAGTATTATCGCCGCATAAGCAATGACGTTGTGGTTACACCGCCGGATGAAGTAACTGATCCCGGTGATGGAGAAACAGGCGATACAAACCTTGGCGATGACGGAAATGCAGGCTAATCATGTCCAAGAAGAAAATCAAGTCCAAGAAAGTACCTGTCACTGTTGACGGAATCACACTGCAGTCTTATCCAGACCTGGCAAATCACGCTAGAGTGACTCTATATATACAGCGAATAGAAAGAGGTGGAAAAGCCGCAGAAGATGCAGCTACGCGCCTTACCGAATATATTCTTGGTGATGATATTGAATCTGTCATTGATGCGTTGGACGAAAAGAGCGAAGACGGATATGCGACCGCCGCCGATCTAGGGGCGTTTGCTTTTAAAGTCATTGAAGCTCAATCAAAAAACTCCGACGGTTCATAGGCGCTTACTTAGGGCTAAATGCTGAGCTTCGCGGTGATTTCCAACAATACTACAACTTAAATCTAGAAGAGCTTGGACGGGCTTACAGCCTTAAACACGCTGCAGAGTTAACCAGCGTACTACCTGCTGAATCTCGTGTGAATTTAATACTAAATCCACCTAGGCATCCATATGTACCTATGGATGTGCCTATGAACCAACCTAAATCAGTGCGGCAAAACAAACCGCCACAACCAAACCAACAAAGAAAACATTTCGTCGCAGACGTGGATACCTATTTGCGTCTGCTCAACACCCCTAGAGAGGTGAAAAATGGCTAATCAACTCGCAACTGCTTATGTACACCTGATCCCCTCTCTTAAAGGTGCTAAAAGTCAGATAGCAAATGAACTAAAGGGAATAGATACATCTGCATCGGGTCTATCTATGGGTAATGGACTGATAAACGGCATGAAAACCCGTTTATCAGCCGGATCAGCCATGATAACTGGTGCTATCGCCGGTGTTGTCTCTCAGGCTACAAGCGCCATGATGGCAAGCATGAGCGCAGGAATTGAACGCGCTGACCTGATTAACAACTTTCCTAAAGTCATGTCTAACTTTAATATCCCGGCTGAAGAATCGACAAAAGCAGTAAATAAGCTTTCTGAATCTCTCAGAGGACTACCTACCGGACTGGATACAGCTGTATCAGGCGTGCAACGCCTTGTGTCAAAAAATGGGGATATTAGTACATCTACTGACATGTGGCTAGCCATGAACAACGCCATTCTAGCAGGTGGCGCAAGCATGGCAATACAGCAATCAGCAAGCGAGCAGCTAACGCAGTCTTACGCTAAGGGTAAAATGGACATGATGGAGTGGAGAACGCTCCAAATGGCTATGCCCGGACAATTGAAGCAAGTTGCTGAGGCTATGGGACTAACCACTGAGCAATTAGGTGCGGGGCTGCGAGATGTTGACACGGATGTTAACTATTTACGCACCGTAACCATGGACGAGTTCATGGGCGTAGTGACTCGCTTAAATACTGAGGGTGTAGGCGGTTTTCAGTCCTTTGCCGAGCAAGCCAAAAACGCAACCGGTGGCGTGCAGACATCAATGACCAATGTCGGAAACGCCATGTCTAGGGCATGGCAAAATATCATTAATGCTATCGGTGCAGATGAAATCAAAAACGCTGCATCTGGCATTAGTTCGGGCGTTGATGCCATGGGCAAAACTGTGAGCGGCGTAATCACAGAGCTAAAACCACATCTACAAAGTCTTGTGGGCTACTTCACGGAAGATATGTCTCGCGCTGTGCCGATTGTTGGCAGTGTCGCAGGTGCTTTTGCCGGGTTAAAAGTTGTAAGCCCGATGCTTACAAGCATATCAGGGGGCATACAGGCGTTTTCTGCCGGAGCTACGGGAGCAGCAAAAAGCAGTGCCTCTATGTCGTCTGCTTTGGGCGAATCTGTGTTTTGGTTCAGAACTGCACGAGAAGACGGCAAAGGACTTGCTACGTCTTTAGGAGCAGCTGCGACAGGGTTTAAAGAAACCACGGCAGGGGCTAAACTCTTAAGCGGCGTTACGTCTGCTCTAAGGGGTGGGCTAATCATGGTCGGTACGGCTTTAGCCGGAATGATGATCGCCGAAGCCATAGAAAACTTTCAAAAGCTAAAAGAGCGCGAAGAAAACCTTAAGAAGATCAGTGAAGAACTTGTGCCTCCACTCAAAAAAGTTGGAGAAACGCAAGTAGAAGTCGCTAAACAGGTCGAAGATTCTATACCGTCTTATGAAGATATGCGAAATGCGGTAGATGAATCTATCAAAAAGCACATCGAGTTTAAGGAAAAAGTACAAGAAACCTATGACGAGATTACAGCTGATGCAGGGCTACTTGATGAATATGTAAGCACCATAGAAAAGCTCGCAGGAAAAGCAAACCTTACAGCAGAAGAACAAGCGATACTCACTAACGCACTCAAAGCGTATAACGACATGACGGGCGATACCGTACAAGCAACCGACATTGTAAACGGACAGCTTGACGCTAGTATCGACAAGATCAAGGCACAAGCTGATGCATGGAAAAACAATGCTATCGCTCAAGCAGAAGCAGAGATTTACAAAAACGCCTATGTGGAAAAACAAACTCTTTTAACACGCCTTGAGGGTGAAACAGCAGCGGTAGAAGCACAGCGTCAAAAAGTTAATGACCTGAGTGAGGCATACAATGATCACGGTGCGCAGCTTGATGCTTATGCTGGCGGAGCTACCCCTTTCCTAGACGAGCTGATCAGAGAACAAGAAGCCCTGAGTAACTTAGAGGCTATAGCTGACGATACGACTACCGTAATTGCCAATCTTGATAAGCAAATGGCTGACAGCACGCAACGCATGACAAACTCAACTATGGAGCTTGATAAAAGTATCACTCCAATGAAAGAGACACTGAACAAGGTTGCTGAATCATCCGACAAGCTAAACGATGTGAATCTTGATGGATTTTCTACTGCATTATCACTGGCTGGTGTATCGTCCAATATCCTTGCAACAAAATCAGATGAAGATATCAAAAAAGTTGCTGATGCATGGAACAATGGCGGTGACCAGTTAGGTGAAGCAGCAACAAAGCTAGCTGCTGAAATGGGGCTGTTTCCGGGAGAAATGGCTAATGCTGTTGCGGCTGGTGTACCAGAGGTTATGGCAGCTTTTGAAGCTCTTAAAGCACAAGGCATCGAAGACCCGGTAAGTGAAATCCCCGGGCTTTTGGGAATGTCAGTCGAAAACGGCTTACAAGTGATGACTGACAAGATTAACTCAAGACCAAAAGACGTTGCCGAAGCAGTGGAAAAGCTCAAATCTGTTGGCATTGAAAAACCGTTTTCGACAATTCCCGGTCTTGCAGCAATGGCTACCAATGATGCCATAGACACTATGGCGAAAACTTATGAAACCAAAGCAGCGGTTATTGCAGACGCAGCGCAAAAGGGCATTGTTGACAGTGCCGCCACACAGCTAAACAAGCTGCCTGATAGATTTGGCGCTCTTGGTGATGATTCTATCGGTTCGTTTAACACATCTTTATCTAGTGCGGATGGAACTGACAAAGCCGCTACATCGCTTATGGATACTGCCGAAAGTGGTATAGACGGCGAAAGCTTAAAAGATGTAGGAGACAAGAAAGCCAAGGAGTTTACAGATGCGCTAAACTCACCTACGGCGCTTAGTGCTGCAAACAGCAACGCTACAGACATGGCAAACAGCGCAAAAAGCGGACTTGAGTCTGTTGATGCAAGCGGCGCAGGAAACGATTTCGCAAGCGGCTACATTAACACTCTTGGGTCGCAATCAAACATTCAGAGTGCTATGAATGCAGCTGCCGCACTTGCCCGGGCTGCGCTGCAAGGGATTAAAAACGAACAACAGTCGCAATCCCCAGCCAAGGCAACCAGAAAAGAAGCCAAGAACTTTGTTGACGGATATTACCTAGACATCGTAGCCGGAGAATCAAAGCTTAAAAAAGCAGGTGAGGGTTTGAGTAAGGCTGCCTTGAGCGGACTTACTAACGAGGCGACTTTTGACATCACGGCAAATACCAGCGGTTTTGATGGTCAAACATCAAATAGCGTTGGTGTGATGCTCAGCGCAGAGACAGCTCAAGACAGCGTATCTACTGACTTGCTGGAAAAGATATTGACAAGTCTTGATCGACTAACTGAAATTACGGTCAAGTTTCTACCTCTTGCCGCTCAAAACGGCGATGTAATACTCAATAACAAGGTAGTTGGAGAAATCCACAAAGGACTAGCAAGGAGCTTGACATGATACTTAAGCTCACAAACGCACTGAAAGATACATTTGACCTAACAGACCTTGATTCCTTTGCATATGAATTTACCGGGCTAGGCGTTAGCATGGCTAATACATACGCCGATGCAAGCCCTAGCCTTATTAGCCTTGAATCAAAGGCTGAACCAAAGCAAGGAAACTTGAAAGTGATATTTGGTGATGACGGTGGGGGAAGCGCAAAGGTCTTTGCTAAGTTTGCAACCTTTCTTTCAAAACCGCCTTGCACAATCACATATCAAACCGAAGTAGGTACGTATCAAAGGGATTTCAAGGTAAAGGAAGTCACCAGAAGCAATACGGGTAAAAACAGAGCAATTATGGAGGATATCACAATTGATTGGCTAACTCCTTGGTATCGCTGGGTGACGCTAACAAGTAAAAATGATCCAATTGTTGAGATTGAACCCGGCGCATACGGCAAGACTTACGCAATCCCACAAAATGCTGATCCGCCAAAAGTGGAGCTGATAGATGATCCTGCAATAGTGGATTTTGAGAGCATCGAGGTTTCAAGCGAATTGAGACAGTTTTACTCGCTGTCTCCAAGGGATGCGCTATTTGAACGTCACAACGTTTTGGCTTTTAATGGACTTGCAGCCCTGCAAGCAGGCGCATTGTTTAGCGCCAATGAGCTAACCTTTAAGATGGCTGAAGGTACTGAGGCAAGCGGCGCATGTAAGTTTGAGTTTTGGTACAGATGCGATGTTGTGGATAACGACTACGGAGAATTTGAAGTAACAGGTCGTCCATATATACGTCTTGATAGATCTGATATTACAGGACTTGCTAAGGCATCAGAAACAAGCACAACTGTATTTCTGCCTCCATCAACAACTACCGGATGGCACAAGGTTGTGATGTATTTTGAATCAGCAGCGAACCCTATGCTAAAAGTCTTGAACCGTAGGCAATATGTCTATTTCACTCAGCCCTCTTTGTACGATGTTGTCGTTCACTCAGGCGGCGAGGGTAGATATATTTACGGACTTAGCTATGTGTATGGTGATTCAACTGACACGGTACATGAGCAGTTTGGAGTATTTCATATCGTCAATAACTCAGAGACGATAGACGAATCTTCAAGCCCTACTATTGTGCGGATTACTCGCGGAACAAATAACCCATCTTGGCGTGTAGTAGTAAATAACCAAATCGTTCAATCAGATGGTTATTTCCTTGAGACATTGCCCTCTGAGACGCTAGAAGTCTCAAGCGTACCGAACTCACAGGTAGCGCAAACTATTCAAATGGACGGAACAACTAGAAACATTTACGACTGTATAGACATGTCCAGAACGAATTTCGTGATGATTCCGCAAGGATCATCAACGCTTGTATTCGAGGGTGTTTCAGGTGATATTGTTGTTGATTACATGGAGGTGCATAGCTTGGTATGACGACTATTAATTGCTATGTGCTTGACCGTAAAACGCTCAAGATAAAAAAGACCTTTCGATCTGCGGATTGGGAGGTCTTTTTAGATTATCTGACAAACGAAAAGAGCACTTTTACACCTATTGGCAAGGTAGAGGGTATCAAAGAGGGAGATTTCCTGATAGCGAAGCACGGTAGTTTTGATAAAACCATCGGTGCAAGTTTCAAGCCTTTTTACTTTGGCGTAATTAGCTCATTTGAGCTAAACGAACAGGAATCGAGAATCACCACTTGCGATCTTTACAATTTGTGCAATTTTCAATTCTCGGCTGTCAGGGTTACAGGCGCAGATATCACAGCACACGTAACAGAGCTAATCACTAAGTATTTGCTTAATGATCCGGGAAAAAACCTTGGAAACATTCAGGTTGTGGCGGATGATTCGAGTGTTTCTTACAGCTATCAGCCGTCTGATCCTCCAACGGCAACCAACTTGACGGAATACATTGTAGGAGCGTTTCAGAAATACAACGTTGTGTGGTCGGTTGATTCACTAACTTATGCAGAAGAAAACGCATTGCAAGTAAATACCTCTGTAAAGCTGATAACAACTGAAATTGCACTAAAAAACAATGCTTATGCATTCCTCAATTGGGAAGTGTATGTTAACCCCGGAGGTGGCTCAGACTTTAATAAGTTGGTCATTGTGGATTCTCAAACTACCTCAATGGTAAATCCAACGGTATTGGCTACGTACTACATCCAAGAAGACGGCGGCATAACCAGAACACTAAACGATCAGGTGCGCCTACCGGTAAGGGATAAAGTCTATATCTATGATACGGCTACAACCGATGCGCCACTGCCCGATGATATAGCAAGGTCTGAGTTATCAGCAGCAAGATACAGTCATGAAATCACTTTTGATCTTGTTCGTGACAATAAAATCTTAAAGTTCGATCAGCTTGAAGTAGGAATACTTGCAGCACTAACGTATGACACAACGGCTTATCCGTCAGTCATGACGGGCTATAGAGTTAGCTCTAGTGATCCGAATATAGGATTGCTTTTTGGGTATGTCCGCTCAACACTTAAGCAGGTATTGAACAACCTTGCTTCAAACTTTGTTAGTTCAAGCAGTTCTTCCAGTTCCGGCGGTGGATCAACTCCGGTAGGTGGGATATGGTCAATTGAAAACGGCGGCACGGGGTTAGATGTTAGCCCGTCAATGCTAACCAACCTTGGAAGCACAACCGCTGATGACATATTGCAACCATCTCCACGACCCGGCGTAACGGGCATACTAGGCAATGCAAATGGAGGGTTAGGCTCAGACATATCGAACGTATCAAATGGCTTTTTGTACAAAACAACAGAAAATGTAGGCGTGCTCACAAGGACAAATGCTGGCTTTCCTGGCTTTGATGCTAATGGCGCTCCGACACATTATCCTCTGCCTCTGACTACAGATAACGGTGGCACAGGCATCAGTGCAGACAGCAAAATAGAGCTACTCAATGAACTTGGCGCTCTTTCTATGGCTGATGCAACGCCAATCCCGGCGGTAGCAAATCTCGATGGCTATCGTACCCATGGAGCTTATTGCTGTAACGCAACTGCTAATGCAGTCACAGTTTTGGGCATACCTAAAGACCTAGTACGCGCTTTCAGGCTGTGGGTCTGGCCGTCTCTAATCAATTCGAACGGACAACCATCACCTAGTTACTGGACGCAGCTAATCATGGACTTCAATGGCTGCATATGGAC
>QMCD01000930.1_pt1 | contig 19336 bp, 11 predicted proteins | sample 1821841 | NCBI WGS metagenome assembly QMCD01 (sample SAMN01991225, study PRJNA193472) | Termite gut metagenome, whole genome shotgun sequencing project. | isolation source: worker | host: Macrotermes natalensis
GAATTGAATGAGAAAATCAATCGGCCTACTTGCCTTCCTCGCTATCTGGGGTGTGCAGGTATGTTTTGCGCAGACGTATGAAACGAGCGGTACGGGGCGGACCCTGACCACTGTTTCTACCGCCAATCCTGAGCCCGGCCACGGCGCCGCCACGGGGAGTATGCAGTTGCAGCAGGCTCCCGCGCAGCAAACCACCATCACGGGAACCGTTACCGATACGGAGGGTGAACCGCTGGCGGGTGTTACCGTGCGGCTCAAATCGCAACCGGGCTTGGGTGTCAGCACCAACGTGTACGGGGAGTTCAACATCAATGTCTCCAGCATGAACGAAACGCTGATCTTCTCCTTTATCGGGATGGAGAACAGGGAGTTGACACTGCAACCCAACGTTACCAATTACAAGGTGACTATGGCTTACAGCGAAACGGCCCTGGAGAGTGTTGTGGTGCAGGCGGGTATCCTCCAGCGCGACAAACTGGGCTTTACCGGGTCGTTTAAGACGGTGACCGGGGAAGAGTTGAAATCCACCGGTAGCATCAACGTGTTGCAGAGCCTGCGCTCTTTGGACCCCTCCCTGGCGTTTGCCGAGAACAACCTGATGGGTTCCGACCCGAACACCATGGCGCATATCACCCTGCGGGGCGGTTCCACCATGAACATCACCTCCACGTTCGACGACATGTCGGTGAATCCGAACCAGCCGCTCTTTATCCTGGACGGTTTTCCCACCACGCTGCAGGTGGTTAACGACATGGACATCAACCGCATTGAATCCATCACCATCCTCAAGGACGCCTCTTCCACGGCCATCTTCGGTTCGCAGGGGGGTAACGGGGTTATTGTGGTGGAAACCATAAAGCCGAAAGCGGGCGAAGTGCGCATCGCTTACAGCGGAAACTTCAACCTGAGCCTGGCGGACCTGAGCGTGTACGACCTGATGAATGCGGAGGAGAAGCTGGAGTTTGAGCGCCGGGCCAATTACTACGGCAATATCAACGACTGGGAAACCAATACCGCCAATATCGCCAACTACTACGGCAAGCTGGAACGGATCCGGCAGGGCATCGACACCTACTGGCTGAAAGTGCCGATCCGGACGGGATTCACGCAGTCTCACTCCCTGACGATAGACGGCGGGGAGGGGAGCTTCCTCTACCAGTTCGGCGTAAACTACAACAACACGCAAGGGGTGATGAAGGAGTCCGGCCGGGAAACCTTCGGCGGGAACGTACAGCTGCACTACCGCAAGGACAAGCTTAATATCCGGAATAACACCACCGTGTCGGTGACCAACGCCTCGGACGGGTCGTGGACCACGGGTACGAACTTTCAGAATTTTGTCCAGGCAAGCCCCTACTACAAGATGCAGGAGGACGACGGCACCATTTCCAAATTCTTGGGCGAAGAGACCGCAAGAATGTGGGGGGATACAACCCGAAGAGAGCACGCCATGAACCCTTACTACAACGCTGTAAAGGCCGGGGACAGCCAGAACAACTCCAGGAGCTTCTCGCTGGTGAACAACACAAACATCGACTACATGCTCCTTCCGAACCTGCGCTGGGTTACCTCCCTGCAGCTGGCCACCACACGGGGCAGCAACCTCTACTTTCTGGACCCCGCCCACACCAGTTTCGACGGACTGGACTACACCCTGCAGGGCGAATACCGGTCGGGCGTTTCCAATTCGTGGAACTACAACCTCAACACCCGCTTCACCTACACCTACAGCTTGCAGGAGCTGCACAACTTTACGCTGAACGGGCGGGCGGAGATCTCCTCCAACCAAGTGGACGGCACCGGATACACCGTAACCGGATTCCCCGAAGGGGTGGGCCCCATTCCAACCTACGCATATGGCTTCAAGGAGAACAGCAAGCCATCCTATGCGGAGAGTACGAACAGGATGGCGAGCTTCGTGGCGGCCTTCAGCTACAACTACAACAACCGCTACCTCTTCGATTTTAACTACAACTACGACGGTTCCACCGCTTTCGGGCGGAACAAGAAGTTCCAATCCTTCTGGTCGGTCGGTGCAGGCTGGAACGTAGACCGGGAAGCTTTCGCCGAAAACTGGGAGTGGATGAATGCCTTGAAGCTGCGCGCTACGTACGGAAAGAACGGGAACCAGAACATCACCAACCTCGCCACCAACGTCTACGGCTACTTTTCAGGTGCAGACATCTTCGGGACGGCGGCCTACCTGTCGCAGTTGGCCAATCCCGACCTGAAGTGGCAGGTGGTGACAACGACCGACGCCGGTTTGGACCTGACCCTGCTGGACAACCGGCTGAACGTGACCTTCGATGTTTTCTGGAAAAAAACCGACCCGCTGGCGGTATCCCTCGACCAAAAGCCCTCTTCGGGTGTGTCGGGGTATTCGCTCAACCTGGGCCATTTGAAGGTGAAGGGGTGGGAGGTCTCCGCCAGCTACAACATCATCCGCGACATCGAGCGGGATATGCGATTGAACGTGCGGCTGACTGCGAGCTCCCAGAAAAGCACCTACGGCGGGTTTGCCGAGTCACTGGCCCAGTTGAACGAAGCCTATAAAAAAGAGACCGGGGTAGACCCCAAGCTAAACGTTAACTCGCTGGTACACTACCGCGACGGGTACAGCCCGAGCGATATGTGGGCGGTGCGCTCCCTGGGGATCGATCCGGCCACCGGCGTGGAGATGTACCTGGACCGGTTCGACAACCCCACTGAAACGTACTCTGCGGACGACCGTGTAAAGATCGCCAGCCAGGAACCCGACCTGCAGGGGATCGTCGGGTTGACCTTCCAGTACAAGGATTTCACGGCCAACTTTAATTTCCGTTACAGTTTCGGCAGCTATGCGTTGAATACGGCGCTGTTCGAAAAGGTTGAGAATGTGGACTCCTATTCGGTGCTGTACAACCAGGACAGAAGGGCGCTCTACGACCGGTGGCAAAGTGCCGGCGACATCGCGCAATTCAAAAGCATCAGGTTGATCACACAGGCTAACCAACAGACCCCGCTTTCGTCGCGCTTTATCCAGCGGAACAACTACTTTGCCGGCGAAAATGCCAAGCTCTCCTGGAATATGCGGCGGGCGGAGTGGATCAGAACCCTGGGGCTGGAGTACCTGACGATCAGCGCTTCCTACCAGGATCTCTTCTACCTCAGCTCCATGAAGCGGGAAAGAGGGATCGGCTACCCGTTCGCCCGTTCCGTGATCTTTGGCCTGAGTGCCCAGTTTTAACGCATTAAATCGATGAACAACATGAAAAAACAGATACTATTACTGCTGACGGCCGCGCTGTTCGCTTCGTGCAACGACTGGCTGGACGTAACACCCACAGACCAGACGCTGGACACGGAGCTGTTCGCCACAGAGGGCGGCATCCAAAGCGCCACCAACGGTTTGTACCGGGAGATGACCTCAACGGCGCTCTACGGCGGACAATTGACACAGACCACCGTGGAAGTGATGGGGCATTTTTACGCCTATGAAAGAGGAGGGAATCCTGCTAATCTCCTGAAGGAGTTCTGGAGCCTGGCCAATTTCCGGTACGATGACGTATCGGTAAAGGCCCGGTTCTCCAGTGTCTGGAGTACGGCGTATTCCAACCTCCTCCACCTCAATGTCTACATCGATAACCTGCGGGAGTCAACGGCGCCGATCACTGAAAAGAACCGGAACATCCTGCTGGGAGAGGCGTACGGCCTGCGAGCGTACCTCCATTTCGACCTGTTCCGCCTCTTCGGCCCCGCCTGGAAGGACCGGACCGGCAACAAGATCCTCCCCTACAACAACCGGTCTGCGATCATACTGAACCAGGCCGGGTACGAAGAGCGGGTCTACAGCACGGCCGAAGCCTACATGGATTCGCTCTGGAAGGACCTCAACCGGGCCGAGGACCTGCTGGAGGGGAACGATCCTATCATCACCGATCCCAGAAGCATCGCAGATACACTGTTGGACGACAATTTTTACCAGAACCGGAACCGGCGGATGAACTACTACGCTGTGAAGGGGTTGCAGGCGCGGGTGCACCAATACTGCGGCGACGACGAACTGGCCGCGCAGGCCGCCAAGGTCGTAACGGACCAGGTGGGCGAATCCGACAGCAAGGAGCGTTTCAAATGGGTGAATCTCTCGAACTTTGAGTCGCAGAACAACTTTGTCTTTTTCTCCGAGGTGATCTTTGGGATCAACAGCCTGGATTACACGTCGAACGCCACTACGTGGTACTCCGGTACCGAGTTCTATAAATGCTATGTGGTAGACAAAGACAATCTGACCGGCAACATCCTGGGATACGCCGGTGCATTGGAGGCCATGTACGACATCCGTTCCAAACAGTGGATGACCAGTGCCATAAACGACCTGAACGGTTTGGCGCAATACTCTCCGGACGTTCTCTATGTCTCCAAAAAGTACACGAAAAATTCGTCGCGGGATGTTCCGGCCATTGCCAATTTGCAGGTATTGATGCGAATGACGGAGATGTACTACATCCAGGCCGAAGCGGCTTTGAAAGCCGGGGACAAGCCGAAGGCGGTGGAACTGCTCAACGAGGTGCTGGAGCACCGGGGGCTGGACCAGACGGAGTTCCTGGCCGAGACAGATGCGGAGGCCGACATAGAGGCGCACCTTGTTAAGGAGTACTACCGCGAGTTTTTCGGCGAAGGACAGGTGTTCTTTTTCCACAAACGGCGCGGCAGCACCAGCATGTTCTACGGGAACAATTCGGGCAATGCCACCATTGAAAATCCGGCGACGGCCTTTGTAGTGCCCATTCCGGAGAATGAGAAAAACAGTTAACATTAAACCATAGAGATACAATGAAAAAGATCATTGGCAAATTAAGCATCGGAGCGCTGCTCCTGTCCGCTGCTGCCTGCAGTGGGGACGACCTGCCCGTGTACGAGGACGTAAGCAGGGTCTATTTCTTCTGGGCAACTCCCGATGTTGCTACAGATCACGTTGACATCAAGCGTTTCAGCTTCGGATACGAAACTCCCATGAAATCCGATTCGACCATCTCCATCTCTGTCCGGGTGATGGGACGGCTATCCGATGAGGACCGCCCGCTGAAGGCGGAGGTGATCTGGGCGGAGTCGACCGTTGCACCGGGGGACATCGAATTTCTTCCCTCCGTTATCCCGGCCAACAAGCGCGACGGGAAGCTCCGCGTAAAGGTGAACAACTCGGCCAAATTGCTGGAGAAGACCCTGTGGGCAAAGATCCGGCTGGCCCCCAACGAATACTTCCACGTGGACCGGAATGCCTTCCCGTACGGCGATGCCAGCTATGCCGGCCTGGAGTACAACATCGAATTCGACGCCAAGGCCGACATCCCCAACCTGTGGAAGGACGGAACACTCCTGCAGCAGATATTTCTGAACCACTCCAAAGTAAAGGAGGAGTGGATCTACGATCAGCTCGGCTATACCCGGGAGGACTTTACCTACGATCTGGAGGCTGTTCAAGCAGCTATGGAGGAGAACGACTCTTCATTTGGAGATGAGATTTCCAAAATAGAAGACAAATTGATCCCCCCCGGCTATCAGTATGGAATTCTGTCGCAACTGGGCCGCTGGCTGAAGATGTACAAAGACGGTACCTCGCTTTACCCCGACGGAGCGCCCGGCAGCAAAAAGGCAGGGGAGCCGCTCAGGGATGAAAACGATATGATCGTTGAGATACTGGGTAGCAGGAATGAAACCTACAACTAAGAAAAATGACACATTTATAAACACATGAAACAGATGATACAACATACAACAAAAGTTGTCGCTGCACTCTTTCTTGTTGCCGGTCTGTTTGCCTGCAACGAGGACAAGGGCAACTACGACTATACGGAGATCGGCTCCGTTACCAAGATCGACAGCATTGAGAGCAGCTATGCGCGCACGCTGGAGGATTCCCTTGTCATCCGGCCGAAACTGACCTTTGACACTGTGCTCTACCCGCAGGTGAGCGAGGCGGATTTTACCTATGTCTGGAAGATCGAAACAAGAGGCGGGAACAACGGCATGCTGGGGATCCTGCACACAGGGCGGGATCTGGAGATCCTGGTGGACACCCCCACCTTTGAGATGAACAAGGGCTACAAGGTCGTCTACGAGATCACCGATAAAGTAACGGGTATTCCGTACCGGAGCATATTTTCGGTGAACATCCGAAGTCGCTACGCGATGGGGTATGTGGCCCTGTGTCAAAAAACAGCCGGACTGGAGCTGGATATCGTGGCGGATTACAACGACGAGTTCACGCTGTACACCGACCTATTGGACCTGATGGGTTCCGACCTGGACCGCAACGCCACCCCCCGGGACATCGTGACGGCGGAGGTCGGATTCGCCCCGAGCCCGTTGGCCGTAGAATCCACTTATTCGCTCTTTATCCTGACCGATCAGTACACCACCCGCCTTTTGCCGACAGACTATTCGTGGAAACCGTCGTACGACATCTCCAACATGGTGGAGCGGAACTCCTACCTGGATTCGAACTATGTGCAGAGAGGGTTGCCGATCATTGCAAAACAGTTGCGCTATTCCTATCGGGGGAGCGACAGCCAGATGAGAGGCTTTATACTGATGCAGCACGAAGAGGAGAGCGGAGAGAGAAACTGGTATATGCAAAAAACATTCGCCCAGTTCTCCAACTTTTCCGTACAGATGAACCGGATACGGAGGACTGACACCATGGAGCTAAGCGGAAAGGTACGTTACGAACCGGCCCCCTTTGTAGCCATGATGTCCAGCGGTAATACAAGCCAACCCAACAGCAACATGTTCTACGATGTGGAGCAAAAACGCTTTGCAGTCAATGCAGTCGCCAACGGCGCCAGCGAATTCGGAACGAGTAGATTTTACTACAGTGAGCCGATTAACAAGCCGGGAGGGATCGGTGAGAACCCCTCTCCCTACCGGATCACGGACGCTACCGACAGCCTGCTCTACATGGGGGAACTGTATGCGAGCGGCCGGTATTTTGAGCGGGCCTATGCAGTCCGATTGCTGTCGAATGGGACCCTCCAGTACATCGAATGGGATTACAGGGGCACGACGCCCGCCTTGTGCACTTCCTCCGCCAAAATCAGGTATTCCAATTTCCCCGGAGGGAGCCAAATCGCCAACGCTAAATTTTACGCCAGGATGCCCGACCAAAGCAGTGCGTGGCTCTACTACGCTACCCACGACAACCGGGTGTTTAAAGTCAGCCTGAGCGGAACGGCTGCTGTGGAAACGGAGCTCACCGACTTGTTTGTCAAGGACGGGTACAACGAAATCACCGCGTTTAAGTTTACGCGGCCGGAATCGACCGACAGGGGGGGAAGGCTGCAGAATGCGCTGGTGGTGGCCACCTACAATGCGGGCATCGGACTGGATACCGGCGGGAAGGTGGAGTTATTCCTGTCCAACAATACCACCGGGGATGTGGAGGTAGCCAAACACCCCGAACCTGAGGATGAAGACGATGCATACCAGGTCATGTCCTTTACCGGCTTGGGAAAAGTAGTGGGCTTGACGTATAAGAGACAATAATTTAATGCAACACATTATGAAGAATTTACTGAATACAGTGTATGGGGCGCTTGTCCTGGGGTATGCCCTGGGGGTTGCAGCGTGCAGCGACAATGTACACGACTTCTCCAAGACGACGCCGGCGGACGAGGCCGTCAGCATCTACATCAAAGACTCGGTATTTACCTACTCTGTCGACTGGAACCTTAATATGGAGTATACGGCCTCCATGGATACGGTACTGGTGCGCTTTCCGGTGCACCTGACCGAAGCGGTGGAGCACGATGTGGAGGTTATGTTGATGGTGGACGACCAACTGCGCATCAACTACAACACGGCCCACGACATCAACTACAAGCCGGTAGAGGCCGAATATGTGGAACTGACCAATCAGAGATTGATCATTCCGGCGGGAAAGACGCAGTCGGACTCTGTGGTTACCGTGGTTTGCAAACGGCCTGTGAGTTGGTTCCAGGATACGACCGGTTATATGATCCCGGTCCGGATGCGCTACTACAAAGGGGGCGGTGTAAAACCCGGTTACGAAGAGCGCCACAGCCGGATCGTTGTCAACACCAGCCGGGTAAACGGGGTCTTTTTTGAACCGGCAAGCGTTGTTGTGCCCTATATAGTGGACGAAGGGGTTAATATCGGTGGCGACTTCATTACTCTCAACGAGCAATCGTTCAATTTGTCGGCCCTGTGGAAGAGCAGTGCAAACGTAACACTGACGGTTGACAACGATTTGATCGAGGCGTACAATGACAGCCTTGGCACCGATCTCCAACCGGTTCCGACTGGGGATCTGCAGCAATCCTATACCTTTTCCCTGGCTGGAGAAAGGATGGAGGGGGATGTGTACCAGAAACCCTTTACGCTGAACTATACGGGAAACGGGTTGGATGACACAAGAGGGTATCTGATCCCCTTGGTGATCACCAACGTAGAGGGAGAGGACATCGAAATCGTACCCGTTAAATCGGTGTTCTATGTACGTATAGATGTCGGCTTGGGGTACGTGACGTCGGTTTCGAGCGCTCCGGGAACGCGGGTGAGCGATCGGAGCCTGTTTACGGCATCGGCTACCAATGCAAATACAGGTGCGGCTCTGGGCGGTAGTTATGCCACTTTATTTGATGGCAATGGTACCAACATGCCCGGTGCATGGACCGTTCCGGTGAATCTGACCGTTGATCTGGGGGCAGAGATTACGGGTATCACCGGTTTGTGCCTGAGAGTGAATAATCAGATGAACGGTATGTACATCAATGCCGGATATTATCTGAGAAGATTCGATGTAAATATTGCCACGGCGGCGATGCAGGTGAGTGGAGTGCAAGCCTCCATGGGAGGCCTTGCCGGTTTATCCCCCAATGAGTACTGTTACGTTCGATTTAATCAACCGATTACGGCACGGTATATCTACATCAATAACATAAACATAAACATAAGCAGTGGCTATTCAATGATAACAGAATTTGATATTTACCAATAGCCTTTTAACAGCTAAATAAAAAAGAGCCACCTTTGGGTGGCTCTTTTTTTATTACAGTTCCGAGAGCAGTTATTTCAGGGCGGAGAGGTAATGGGGGGAGAGCAGCTCTGCACACCCCTGTGCCGTGTTCCGGATCATCTCCCTCCCCCTTTGCCGGGGGATGCGGATACTTTCGCCGACAACAAGCATGTCCTCGATGGTAGGGGTTCCGTGGTTGTTAACGGCGGTAGCAGGTTACTGTGAGTTTATCGACCGGTCGCACGACGTCCTTTTTTTCTGTTTTTGTTTTTGTTGATGATTTCCAACTCTTCCATGGTGCTGAACAGCGGCTCGGCCAGCAGCTCTTTTATCGCTTTTGTGTAGCCCAACGCTTTGGCCAACGCTACGTAGGAGGCCAGGGAGATGGTGTGCTTCTGTTCGAATTTGGCAATGGTGGGTGCCGGAACGCCGCTCAAGCCGGTCAGGGCCTCCCGGGAGAGTCCTTTTTCAAGCCTGCGTTTCTGCATATTCTTGGCCAAAATTGCCAGCAGTTCTTCGGGTTGTTCGATGTCAAAGTTGTAAAGTAACGGCATATTATCGTATCTGATTTATTGGGAAATCGCTGTTTTTGAATACAATGATATCCAAATGTAAAGATAATACATTTGCCTGTAAAAACAAAAAAAGAAGGTGTCCACTGAAGGGATAACCCGAAGCTCTGCGAAATTCTTGATCTTGATAAGTGAATGATGCCGGTCGAAATAGTTGAACCGGAAGCACAGTTCGCACTAAAAAAACAAGGAGGCGTCTCAATCAGACACTTCCCTGTTCATTCTTAACTTTTTAGAAAAATCCGCCTTCCGCTTATTCCTTCACACAACGAATGGAGAAAGCCATCGCGCGGTCCTCGTCATCCTTGTCGAGACCGGTGCTGCTAAAGTTCAGGAACCACGCCAGATTTGACAGATTCGGCGAGGCCGTCCAGTAATACCCTCCACGCTGGTCTTCCAAAAACGCTTTCAGCGTTCCGTTGTTGTCAGCCCGGTAACCGGCAGCCGGCAGGAAGATCGCATCTCCGGTCGTTATATCCGTAAAGGAATACCCTTCAACACCGTCCTGCTTCGTCCACGTCCTGGTAACCTTCGTATTGTCCAACAACTTATCCAACTCCTCAACGGTGGGCACTCTCCACCCTGCAGGAGCAGGAGTTGGCGTTGTGTCCGTACCCCAGACATCTCCCTTGGGTTTGGCGGCGTTCCACGAAGTTCCGTTGTCGGAATTCTTCATCGGATCAAACACACTCCAACCGGTAGCCCTGCCCCATTGATAGAGCAATCCGGCGTCCGACGGTTTAGCCGAAAATTTACCGGGTTCGGCCACATTGCACTCCGCCCAAGTCACTCCGTTAATCACCTGCCCGACAACTTCTACTCCCTTCACGTAGATATAGAACTGTTGCAGGCCGAAAGTCGCGTTGTTTCCATGCGCAATGTCGTTGAGGTGGATGTAGCGGGCGGTAACCGGTTCGCTGAAACGGAGGTACGTATACCTTGCCGGTGAAGCAATCAGCACTTTCCCGACAGCAGCATCCTGGTTCTTCGCGTACGTCTCTTCGGTGGAATACCTCACTTCCAGAGATGTAATCCATTGTGCGGCAGTAGCACTATACCCCTGAAGTTCCACACCGGTGATCTCCTGTTCGGTTCCCAGGTCGATCGTAAAATTCGCCAGATTGCCGTTAAAAGAACCTTGGCTCCAGTTTGTTCCATCAGCGTCTGTAAATATGTTGGAAACTGTGCCGGTCAGATTGGCACCCGACATATCGACTGCTCTCAACACCTTGTAACCGGTCCGGCCCGCAGTTACCCGCGATCCCGTCATGTCGGCTATGGCTGCCACCGCATCCAACTTCAAGGTGGAAACAAGAATCTTGACATAGTACACGCTTCTTGCCGTAACCTTATTCATACCCTCTCCGGTTACGGAAGTAATTTCGAGCGGAATAAGATAGCCTTTCAGATCGTTCAATGAGGTTTTGTCTCCTGTATACGCCAACGATACTGTTTTTGTAACCTCTCCCACGGCGAAGTCAATGGGGTACGATTGCGTCAAGGCACCGGCAGGCACCGGCAGGAACTCCGTTCCGTTCGTCGTGTTGTAGGCATCGATCAGGCTGTTGTTCACCGCCACGGTGACCGTGGCGGCGCTCTTCGCCGGATAATACGCCGACAGTTGGAACGAAAGGGTGTTTACATCCACAAATCCATCCGCGTATCCGGTCGGGGCAACTGTAAAATTAGCGATGCTGGTTTCCTGCCGGGAAAAACGGACCGCGTTCTCCCGGGCCACATTCAAAAAAATGTAGCTGTGCCGCCCCTGATAATCGGGTGCTATATCCACACCGCTGTAATAGCGGATCCGGACCGGGATCATGTAGCCGTTTGTATCCAACAAGTTTTTTATGGACTTGTTGTAGGCAATGGAAACAGAATCTGTCGATTCGGTTTGACCGGCCGGTATCGTTACATCCAGATCGGTGGTCAGGTCTGCAGCAGCCAACGAACTGTAGTTTGTACCGTGCTCCGCATTGTAAAGCGTCATCAGATCGTTGTCAATCATCAGGGTCACCTTGATGTCGCTGGCAGCCGGTTTGGTTACCTGTACCGGAAACTTCACCCAAACAGTATCCACTCCCGCATCGACCGTATCGGCGTTCCAGGAGAGGCGGATCGGAATGATCGAATCGGCAATAAAGACCTGTTCGGCAGGGTTCGGGGCCGTTTGGGTGGTATAGTCGTTGATCTCTTCGTTACACGCCGCCAATCCCAAGACAGCCGCCAAGAGCCACCCTCCCTTTTTTATGATAGTACTCTTCATAATTCCTCTGTTTATAATTTGTTTTATCGTCTTTTGTATGTCAGGCCGATGATTTTTCCAAAGCCTTCCCACGACATATCCACTTGATAGTCATCGCCAGGGAGCGGAATTCTCGGATATTTCACCAACTCCAGCGTCCCATCGTTTACATCCGTAGGTTGGAAAAACTCTAATTTTCCACCCGTCTGCATCCCGATAGAAGCGTTGTAGGTACCCACGGCCAATGCCCTTTTCAAATCCGCTTCACCCCAGTTAGATTCCGGGAGAGCAAACTTAAACAGGGTTATTTCGTTGTACCCGTCATTTTTCAGGATCGAAGAGGTGATGTCTGTGCTGGTTCCATCTGTCAAACTGACCTTATACACCTGGTTGTCGGGGGTCACGTAATAGAGGTAGTTGAGATTGGCCAGTTGGGGCATCCGGGCAATAAACCTGGCATTTTCCAGATTGCTGCTTGACGGAAGGGTTACCGTCCTTAATTTACCGGCGGCATTGGTTGCCAGGACGGCTGGACTCGTTGACACAAATTCAATGTATTTATACGTACCGTCTGCCTGTTTCAGGATAGCGTACCCATTTCCGCCGGCTCCGTCTCCCAACACCTCTCCCATGTGCACCAGCGACCTGTAATTCGGATCGTTGAATAGAAACATCGTGGTGGTTTCCGTCGGTATGGGTTCTGAATAGAATAATGAATTATTGATAGGATTGTAATTCATCGTATTCACTGTCGCCCACATAAAAGTGTTTGTCGTCTTGTTGTAGTACATGAGGCTGGAGTTCAAAGTAGCTACATGGGGAGCCGGTTCGAAACGCTCTTTGGTTGTCCGCAGAGCGTTCATCGTTACGGCAAACGGGCAGAGCATCATGTACGGTTGGTAGAAGTACCAGTTTCCGGTATTCTCATCTTCCTTGTGGTACATGGACAACATGCTGTAACTGCTTACGTAATTGATTCTTATTTTTTCTGCAATCACCGGCTCTCCTTTTTTCACATACATCGTATCCAAACGGGACGCTTTCTCAATCATATTGGAGATGTCGTAGTCCTCTTTCCAGAAGAAATCCGCCGGCCTTACACGGGTCGTGTATTGGTCGGTCAACACAAACATGGAGTAGTCTCCATCCGGAAAGAACGTATTCATGTCAAAACGGTCGTCGTAAGCCAGAATGTCCCGCGCTTTGACGCCTGTACGGGGCAAATCCGAACCGGTTTGTTCCAATAAGTCTGTAAAGAGGGTAAACCTCCTGTCCAATATCGACAACATGTCGATTTCAATGCCCTCCTCCTTGTCGCACAGCACGGCATATCCAATCGCCATCTCGTTGATCACATTCACCCTGAACACAGTAGCGTATTGAAGGTCATACTCTTTGTGTGTTGCTACAAAAACCAACTGGCGGTTTTGAGCGATCCTGAAATTGGGTGCGTTTATTTCAACCTCCAGCGTTTTTCCCTCATCAAGCATGATATACACCTGATTGTTGTCATCGTTGTCCGTTCGGAGCAGCCACATAAAGTCAAAATCAGCTTCGTTTGCCCCGACGAATGTGGTGTCTAATTTCAGGTCGGGTTCAATGCGCAATGTACTGCCGAACGCAACCGTGGTATCGCGAACTTTCAGACTCTCGATGGTACTGAAATCGATATAATCGTAGTTCCCTTTGTCCTCGTTGCAGGCAAATAAACCTGCAAACAGAAGTGCCAGAACCACTGCTTTTACACTATTTGTTATCATTTTTTCATGCATAAAAAGTTCGTACTTCTTCATCATATTCCTATACCTCCGGTGTAATACGGAATTTCATTACCGCTTTTGCCGTAGATGCCGCCGTCGCGCAACGGTTCGTCGGCAGGTTTGGGGGTTCCGTCCAGATAGGTCGTTCCCTCTTTATACTGCTTCAACCACCGGTTTATAACAGACATATACGCCATACCGATCTGACCGTCCTTAATCCGTTTGGCGGCAGCCGCTGAAGCCGTCTCCACGGCCGGATCGTATGTAAAATAGTCCCTGTCCACCCCCAAAGCGGCGTATATCGCCAACTCTTTCGGTCTGCTCCATGCGCCGAAATAGTTGCTAAGAGCAGCCCACAAATTGGGTTGTTCCGACTTGGCGTCGAATTGGAGGTTATACTCCAACGGTTGGAGTTTAGCGCCGGAAGAAGGGATTTCAAAGTAATTCAAGTTGGTGTGGAAATACTCGTTCGGAGTCAGACGGATCCGGGCAAACATGGTGGTGGTGAGCAGGGTGTCGGTATTGAGCAGTTTCACCCACAGCTTCCCGGTGTCCTTGCCGGCCGGAATATAGGAACTGTCCGGGATAAAGACGAGATTCGCCCCCTCCGCTGCATTGGACTCGGCGCCGATCACCTCCGCGGTGATATACCGTTTTTGGTCGGAAACCCGCCCCAACAATTTCACCGTGATTTTAATGGTAGAGTCCGGTCTCATCGGAGTCTCGTAGCCAAAACTGATCGTTTGTTTGTTGGCATCTTCATCCTGAACGTAGTTGAAATACACCTGGCTTACATCTTCGTAAACAGGCAGGTCATCCTCACAGGAGAACAGCGGCAACAGCAGCGCTCCAATGCACAATTGACCAAGGATTGTTTTCATGCGTTGTATTTTCATTTGTTCTGTTTTTTCATCCGTTTTTATATATCTTTCTCGCTGTTCGGAACCGGTACGACAAAAGCAGTGGCCGGATCGGCAATGGTTTCGCTCCCCGGTTCATTTCCTTTGAACATACTGGTGCTGCTCAACCGCTTGTGGTAGAAGAAGATCTGCCCTTCTCCGAAAAACTCCCGGTAGTACTCCTTTTCCAGGTGCGCCTGTATGGCCTGTTCCGTAGCATTGTCCGGCAACCGGAACTCGGCGGGGGCCAGGCGCCTTGTCGTCGCCAAATCGTTCAGGATGGTGATCGCCTCCGCAGTCCGGCCGGCTTTCATGGCCGCCTCGGCCTGGATGTAAAACATCTCCGAAATGCGCATCAACACCTGCAACTCTGTAAGCGCCGGCAAGAGGGCGTTGGACGGAATGGGGTCGTACTTCCTGGAACGGTAATAGCCATGAGATGCAGGATAGAAGGGCCGCAGGGTTATGACCTCTGTGGCCATTACCCATTGTCTGGCGCGGATATCGGTAAGCGCAGGCAGACTTGCCGATGAACCATAGCCCAAAACATTCTCCATCAGATGGTCAAACTCCACTTCGTAGCAATAACCGATATCGCTGCCTTTGTACCACGTGGTGGCGTTGGCATACATCTGCAAATTGTTGATCCCGAAGATCACTTCGGAAAAGAAAACATAATTAAAGCGGTCGTTCATTTCGGCTGTCTTGACCCATTTAAAGCGGCGGTTTTTCTCCTCATCCTTGGTGGCGTCGCCTACCTGGTCGGTAATGAATTTGGCCGCTTCGGCCGCCAGCGCATAGTCTCCGCAATACTGGTGGATCCGCGCCCGCAACCCTTTTACAGCGTAGTAATTCATGCGCCGGTTCCGGTTCTCTGTGTAGAAGTCTTCCCCCAGCAAGGTATCGGAAACGCTTCTGGAGTTAGCGATAATGGGGTCGTTTTGCAACAAATCTTCGGCTTTCACCACATCCGCCCACAACAACGCCATGTACTCATCGGCCGAACTGTACTCGGTCTCCTCGTAGTTTTCGTGGTTTAGCGGCATATCGGGCCGGTTGTAGTAATACAGGATTTTGTTGCTGTTCCGATCCTTCCAGGCAGGGCCGAAAAGGCGGAACAGGTCAAAGTGGAGGTAGGCCCGCAAGCCGTACGCCTCACCCAACAAGAGGTTTTTATTCGCCTGGGGCATGTTGGCCGGAGACTCCTCTACATTTCTGAGATAGGTATTCAGGTGCAACAACGTGGCATAGGCCGATGACCAGAGCGAGGAGATCCGCTCCTGCGCCGCATCGGTGTCAAACTTAAACTTGGCCAGGTCGTAAAAAATCTTTTGAGGATCTTCGGTAGCCGGTTGGTTGACCGGATATGTATAGACATGCCCCATCACCTCTACGGTTGTCTGGCTCAATTGCCCGCCGTAAAGGTTTGTACCGATCAGTTCCCGGTACAAACCGTTTGTGGCGCTCCTAATACCGAATTCCGTGGCATACAGGTCCTTTTCGAGCTGTTTGTCCTCGGGGCTTACGTCCAACCAATCGTTGCACGAGGCAAACAGCGCGGTTGTCAGTAATAATAGTATCTGTTTTTTCATCTTTTTTTCGGTTTAAATCATTAAAATTGGGCGCTTACGCCAAAGAATACGGAACGGGCGAACGGATAGTCTATTCCCCTCTCCCGCTTCATGGTGCTGATGTGAAAGAGATCGGTGTAGGAAACGCTCACCGTCAGGGTCTCCAAACCGGCCGATTTGATCCAGGGGTTCTGGTTGAAATCCCAAGCGATCCGGGCATTGTCGCCGGCAATGTAGTTGTTGCGCTGGATAAAGCGGGAGGAGAGTGGCGTGTTGATCCAACGGGTAGCGTAGCGAACTCCCTGAATGGCCCGGAATTGGGCCACATCACCCGCCTTTTGCCACCGGTCGTACAACGCCCGCCTATCCTGATTGAATACAACGTTTTCAGACGAAACATTCTCCACTTTGTTGAACAATGCCTGGTTGACATTGTACCCGCCATAACTGTAGCTGAAGTTAAAGTTAGCCGTCAACGCCTTGTAACGGAGCGTAAAACCGAATATCCCTTCAATGTCCGCTTGTCTGTTGGCGATCACCACGCGGTCGTCGGCATTGTACGTAAAGGTTGGCGTACCGTTTTTATCGAGGTAGAGTTCATCCCCGGTAGCCGGGTCAATTCCCAACGAGCGCACCGCCCACAAATCGTCCGGACTGCCGCCGTCGCGATACTGTACCAACGAATTCAGTTTCATGTTGTTCAAATATTCGCTATCTCCTATTTCCGATTGGTAGGCTTTGTTCAGATCATCCAGTGCATTCTGGAAACCTCCATAGGTGCCTTTGCTGGTACGACCGTTGATACGCGCCGTCAGCACGATCCCTTTCGGAATGTTTTTGATAATCTGGTAGCTGGCCGAAAATTCAAGTCCTTTGCGGGTGATGTGTCCCAGATTGACCGGATAGGTGTTGACCCCGGATGACGGTTTCTGTGTAATGTTGTGAACCATCGGGTCTGTTTTGGTCTGGTAAACGTCGAACGTAGCGTTCAAGCGGTTATTCAAAAAGGTAATGTCAATCCCGGCGGAACTCTTTTTCACCGTCTGCCACTTCAGATTGGGGTTGGCATATTGCGAAAGGTAAGCAGCAGCCCCGAAAATGTCGGAACCGGAATAGTAGCTGTATACGTTGGCGGAGATATTGGTCACATCCTGGTTGCCGTTCTGTCCGTACGAACCTCTCAGCTTTAGCGCCTGCATCCACTCCCAATTCTCGGCAAAGGGTTCCCGGTCGATGTTCCAGCCTGCCCCCACCGACCAGTTTGTCTGGAATTTGTTGTTCCGTCCGAAAGCGGTGGTGCCGTCGTGACTCAGGGTGAAGTCCAACAGGTAGCGGTACAGGTAGTTGTAGTTAAAGGCGAAGAGGAAGTTCACCTCCCGGGAGCTCCCTTTCGAATAGGAGGGGCGGCTCCCTTCCTTGTAGTCGTAAGCGTACGACGGGTTGGCGTCGATTCCTTTGGGGAATCCGCTTACTGCCCATCCGCTGCCCTTGCTTTGGGTGGAGGTAATATTGGCCCGCCCGTTCAGCGTAAAGTTGTGCATCTCCTGCAACGAGAGGGTGTAGGTCAATCGGGTATTGGCCGAATAGTTCCACACATTGGAGTTGTTCGAAGTATATTCCCCCTGTTGGGTGTGGTTCGAAGATCTGTAATCACTGTGCCGGGGATCTTTAAAGGTCATGTTCTCCACTTGGGTGAAAGAAAGTTGCAATGAATTGGTCCAGCGCAGGTTGGGAAGAATAAAATAATCCAGGTTCGTATTGTTCGTTACCAGGAAATTTTTGGACTCCTCTTTACTGAAATTGGCCACCACGGCGTTGTAGTAAGGGTTCCAGGCCTCTGCCTTCGGATATCCCGGTTGCGATTGGTACGAGTCCAGGTTCATCGGGATGTTTCCCTCCTCGTCGTGCGTTGTGTAGTAGGGATTTGCCTCGGCGAATTTCTGAAAACTGTTGCCGGTGGTCCACGAACCGTCAAATGTGTTGGTTACCGATACGGAGAGGTCATTCCGGATGTTCAGCTTGTCTTTCCGGTACTGAAGCATGGCATTTCCGCCAAACGTTTCCCGGTCGGAACCCTTCATAACCCCTTGGGTGTTCTTATACTGTACGCCAATCTGATACAAAAAGCCGGTTTGATCCCCGCCGTTGATGTCCAACGAATGGGTATGCGACACCCCGGTCCGGATCGGCACCTTCAGCCAGTAGGTATCCACACCCGCTTGCACCTTGGCCAATCGTCTAAAGTAATCGGCGATATTGTCCCCGTTGGTGGCCCAAAATCCGACGTTCCGGTAGCGCTCGGCCAATACTTCAAAGCGTAGTTTCTCCTCCGCGTTCATCAGGTTGTACACGCTCAAATCGGCAGCACTCAAATTCAACGTACCGTTGTAGTTGACCCGCACTTCCCCCGGTTTCGGTTTCACGGTCTCAATAACGATCACCCCGTTACCCCCCTGCGAACCGAAGATGGCCGTGGAAGCGGCGTCCTTGAGGATGGTGATGGATTCGATGCGGTTGATGTCCATATCGTTCACATACTGCAAAGTGGTCTCAAACCCGTCCAGAATAAAGAGCGGCTGGTTCGGGTTCACCGATACGTCGTCGAACGTGGAACTGATAACCATGGTCGAACCGCCCCGAAGGGTGATGTTGGCCATGGTGTTCGGGTCGGAACCCATCAGGTTGTTCTCTCCGATTACGAAAGAGGGATCTAAAGAGCGCAGGCTTTGCAATACATTGGTGGTACCGATGGACTTCAACTCTTCCCCGGTCACCGTCTTAAACGACCCGGTAAAGCCCAGTTTGTCGCGCTGAATGATACCGGCTTCCACTACGACACTTTCCAAGTCGGTCGTGCTGTAAGCCATAGTGACCTTGTAATTGGTAACGTTGGGTTGCAGCTTCACCTCCCTGTTCTCCATCCCGATAAAGGAGAAGATCAGCGTTTCGTCCGCATTAGCGACAGGGATGCTGAACTCCCCGTACACGTTGGTGCTGACACCCAAACCCGGTTGCGATTTGAGCCGCACGGTAACACCTACCAGCGGTTCACCCTCCGTATCGGTAACGGTTCCCGTGATGGTGGTTTGTTGCGCGGGAGCCTGTTGCAACTGCATACTCCCCGTGGCGGCGCCGTGGCCGGGCTCAGGATTGGCGGTAGAAACAGTGGTCAGGATCTGCCCCGTACCGCTCGTTTCATACGTCTGCGCAAAACATACCTGCACACCCCAGATAGCGAGGAAGGCAAGTAGGCCGATTGATTTTCTCATTCAATTC
>QMCD01001117.1_pt1 | contig 19335 bp, 18 predicted proteins | sample 1821841 | NCBI WGS metagenome assembly QMCD01 (sample SAMN01991225, study PRJNA193472) | Termite gut metagenome, whole genome shotgun sequencing project. | isolation source: worker | host: Macrotermes natalensis
ACGTGTCAGTGCGCCGGCGAATGCCGCAAGCGATTCGAAATTATATATCTCCGGCTCCAGGGTATTCGCCACCATCGACTCGAAACTGTCGGCATCGGCATTGAGTACCACAATGGGCATTGTAATACCGCGTTCACGTAAGGCAACACCCTCGTCGGCAAATGCCACAGCCAGATAATCCACTCCCTGATGTTGCATCGTGGCGGCGATCTCGTATGCCCCATGTCCGTAAGCGCCCGCCTTTACCATTGCCATGGTACGCGCTCCGGGCACGCGCAAGGCGTTAAGATTATGCACTACTGCATCGAGGTCGACCTCCAAGACCGTCGTATGGCTGCGGCTGCTCAACGCATGGCTAAGTCGTTCGAAACGCGAACCCCGATTTCCCTTGATCAATATGGCACGCCCCGCAATATCGTCGCGCCGCAACACACCCAAAAACGCCTCCACGGAAGGATAATACTCCGTCGAAACGATAAATTTATGCTGCCCAATACGCTCACCTACCGCCACCATATTCTCCATGCCGGAACGTGCCACCATATCGTCTACGCGCGCATAGAGTTCTTCATCCGAGAATCCGCTCTGCAAAATATCTCCCAGAACAAGCGTCCGCGGACGACCGCCGGCCACACTCTGCAAATAATCCAATGCAATACCCAGCGAATTAATATCGGAATTATAGCTGTCGTCGACTATCACCGAACCGTTAAGTCCCTCTTTCAATTCCAAGCGCATCGCTACGGGCGGCATATCTCCCACAAGTACATCATGTCCCAAGGCCTTCCACAATGCCTCTACCGATTCGCGGTTGTTGCCACCGCTTATAACCTCGTGTGCGCCCTCGAAAAGTTTCATCTTCTCCTCTCGCTTCTGTTCGGGGCTGCTGAAATTCTCCTGGTGCGCATCGCCCAGCATAGTAAAGATACCTATATCGGGACGTATTATCCGTGCCAAACGTTCCATCTCGCCGGGCTTCGATATCCCCGCTTCGATGATCGCCACATCCTCATCCCCTTCGATCATCAGTACCGATAACGGTACCCCGACTTGAGAATTCCAACTCTTAGGGCTGCGGAATAATTTGATCCCCGCAGGTGCCGATGCCGCGATCCACTCCTTAACAACCGTCTTACCATTGCTACCCGTAATGCCCGCCACGGTACCTCTGAACTTCTTCCGCCAGTCGGCAGCCAACTTCTGCAATGCATCGACACTATGGTCCACTTTGACGACACTTGCGTCTGACGGCAATTCCACATCCCTCTCGATCAAGAATGCCCTCACGCCACGCGCATACAATTCCATTATATACTCGTGCCCATCGTGGTTGCGTCCCGCTATGGCAACAAAAAGATCACCTGCGACAAGCGTTCTGCTGTCGACAAAAGCACGCTCCACGACCATACATCCATCTCCGGCAAGTCTCCCTCCGGTGATCATCGCAATATCTTTCAGGCTATATTTCATTCGCGTCGTAATGTTATTACAGTAATCTCGGGCCACACGCCGAAACGGATCGGATAGTTTTGCCCTATTCCTACATTGACGTAAAGCCCCTGTCCGTTTTCAAGATACATTCCTCTCCACTCGCGATAGACCAACGCAGCAAACGAAAGCCCTCCCACGGCAAATTGTCCCCCGTGGGTATGTCCCGAGAGAGTAAGGTCGACCCCCGATCCCAAAACCTTACGCCGCCAGATAGAAGGATCATGGCTCATCAGCACCGAGAACGTACTGTCTGCAACACCTTCCAAAGCCGCTTCCAAGTCGCTGTAATCGTGAAAAATATCACCATCGCCCGCATTCTCTATCCCCACAAAAGCTATTTTCTTGCCATCCCTTTCGATAAATTCATGTTCGTTATTCAGCAACCGCCAACCCATAGCTTTTTGGCGACGTTTCAAATCCTCTAAGTTGGCACGTATATCGTTCTCATTGTCGAATGGATAATAGGGTGCATAGTCGTGGTTGCCCAGCACCGACCACACTCCGTCGGGAGCCTCCAGCTGCCCTAAAACGTCCTCGACACCGTTGAGTTCCGCCGCAATATGATGTACCAGATCGCCCGTCACCATTATGACATCGGCTTTTTGTGCATTGGCGATCTCCACGACCCTCTCCATAACATCCCGTTTACGGTCGCCCCAGCCCGCCAAATGAATATCCGACAGTTGCACTATACGATAGCCGTCAAAAGCCTCGGGCAATGCCGGCGAGACGAACTCCACCTCCCGAACAGTGAACTTTTCAGGCCCACGGATACTCCCATACAAAATGATTACTATTGTTGCCGCTGCCAATACACCGCCCAAAACGGTAAAGACCCTCTTGTGCCGGAAAAATCTCCTCAACGGGATATCCAATACCGAAACAACGGCAAAAATCGTTTGCGGCACAGCTACTGCAAGAACCGTGGTTAGAAAAATCGTTCTGTACTGCGCCGTCCTCTCCGTAATGAGGAACCATAAAACTCCTAAAGCAAACAATACCCAAAACCCGAACATAGCCGCCGCCCACCATCTCTTATTCCGCAAAAATGCGAAATAAATATAGATGTCGACTATCAAAAGCCCCCCAAGCAAAAACAAAAGTATTTTCAGAAGCAATCCCATGTCTATCTTCTTTTCAATGCATAAACTCCGAACACCGCCACCAACACCATATTACACAAATACTTCGCCACCGGAGGCAAAAGGGCCGTGGCAAAACTTGCGCCATACAATGCCGCACCGAGCAAGGTATATTCTCCGATGCGCCGCAAGGGATAGGGTGTCGGGCAGTGGCGGCGGTTCAGGCGGTAGCTAAGCATCGCCATCGCCGCCTCACATATCAATCGAGCCAGCGCGGCTCCGAAATAACCCAACTGCGGCACTAAAAGAATATTAAATACCACCGTGAACACCAACCCCGTACCCGTAACGACGATCGCAAAGCGCGTGCGCCCGTACTGCTTATACCAGAACGACAGGTTCAGCACCACTCCCGAAAGGATATTGCTCACCAATACCACCGGCAGGATATATATCCCCTCGCGGAAATCGGGTCCGATAAGTAATGCAAAAAGGTCGGTGAACAGCGTAATCCCGAGGAATATCGCTATCGACGCTATGATAAACCACTTCATTGCCTCGGCGTTAGTTCGCACGAAATCGTCTTTTTTGAATCCCGCAAGAAAAAATGGCTCGGCTGCCAACCGGTACATCTGCGTGAATAGCAACAATACGACCCCTATCTTCACCACCGCACCGTATACCCCCAGCGCGCCCATCGCCTCGCCTGCGGGCATTAGGTACTTGATCATCTGGCGGTCGATAAACTCGTTTGCCGTACCCGCTATACCTCCGATAAGCAACGGCAGGGAGTATAGAAAGACCGGTTTCAGCGTACGCCACTCGAGACATGGCAACATACTCCGAACACAGGACGCGCGCGCGCGCGTTTTACCTGATTGCCTAAATGTACCTTCAGGGCATTCCCTAAGTGACAAAAGCAGTATCAATAATGTCAGCGCACTTGCCGCAAGGTTCGCAACAAAGACCCAAACAGGTCCTTCGCCGCACATAACGCTGTAAAAGAACACCGTCAACGCAACATTTACGGCGACCGATATAACCCTTACCGCCACGAACATCGCCGAACGCCCCTCCTGCCGCAAGCGCGCGAAAGGCAACGCCGTAATAACATCCAACGCAATTATCGCCCCCACGAGAGTAACATAATGAGGGGTTTGCGCATAATCCATAATTCCGGCGATCCCGTTTCGGAAAAGCAAAACCACCGCAAAGAAAACCGCTCCTGCAACTGCCGTAGCACCCCACACCGCACGGAACACTCTCCTCTTATCGGCACCCTCCTGCCCCGCAAACTTGAAATACCCCGACTCCATCCCCATTGTCAGCACCACCAACGCGAATGGTATCAGGGCATACATATCGGTAATCACTCCATACTCTTCGCGCGTCAAAAGCCGTGTCAGATAGGGCGTAAGCAGATAATTCAACAGCCGCGCCGCAATGCTGCTGATGCCGTATACCGCTGTCTGCGAAGCGAGGCTTTTAATTTGCGATTTCATAAATTAGCAAATAACCTTGTCATAATTGCCCTGTGCGGGCACGCACCCGCTGTCTGCGAAGCGAGACTTTTGATTTGCGATCTCATAAATTAGCAAATAACCCTGCGTAATTGCCCTGTATGGGCACGCACCCGCTGTCTGCGAAGCGTGATTTTGGAGCTGTGATTTCTAAATTAGTAAATACCCATGCCGTAATTGCCCCGCATGTTAATGCGATGTCATCTCGAAGCGTGGAGCGAGAGATCCTGTTGAAAGATGATATCTCTCGCTCCACGCTTCGAGACAACATCGAAATCTTAATCACTTTTTAATCCCATATTTCACGGCCAACTCCTCCATCAGGGCATAAGCCTGGTCGTAGTTGTTCTCAATACGGCCGTCGAGGATGGCCTCCTTGATCTCGGCCTTGATATCGCCCACCACCTGCGATGGAGGGATACCGTAAATCTGCATAATCATGTCGCCCGTGACAGGGGGTTGGAAGTTGCGTACACGGTCTTTTTCCTCTATCTCGTGCAGTTTTAGGCGTACGAGTTCAAAGTTGCGCATATATTTCCGCACCTTGGCTTCGATTCCCGAGGTTATGTCGGCCTCACATAGCACCATCAGGGAATCGATGTCGTCTCCCGCCTCGAACAGCAGCCGCCGCACCGCCGAATCCGTAACCTCATCCTCCGACAAAACGATAGGCCTCAGGTGGAGAAAAACCAACTTGCGTACAAACTTCAGATGCTCGTTCATTGGAAGTTTCAGTCGCCGAAAAATCGAGGTCACCATCTTGCTTCCCACCACTTCATGACCGTGGAACGTCCATCCGAGACGTGGGTCGTAGCGTTTGGTCGCAGGTTTACCTATATCGTGCAACAGGGCGGCCCAGCGCAGCCAAAGATCGTCGGTATGCGGCGCGATATTGTCGAGTACCTTGAGTGTGTGGACGAAATTATCCTTATGGGCGTTGGCCCCTACACGATCGATCCCCTTGAGCGCCGACAACTCGGGAAAGATCAGCGGCAGCAGCCCTGTCAGGTCGAGAAGTTCGAATCCCATCGACGGCCGTGGTGCCATGACTATCTTGTTCAGTTCGGTGGCTATGCGCTCGGCCGAAACGATCTTGATGCGTTCGCGGTTGCGAACTATGGCGTCGAAGGTCTCCGGCTCGATGTCGAAACCCAACTGCGCCGCAAACCTCACCGCACGGATCATGCGCAACGGGTCGTCGGAAAAAGTTTTATCGGGATCTGTCGGAGTGCGTATGATAAGGTTTTCAAGGTCATCCATACCGTCGAAGGGGTCGACCAACGTACCGAAATCCTCCTCGTTCAATGACCATGCCATCGCGTTTATTGTAAAATCGCGCCTCAGTTGGTCGTCCTCTATGGTGCCGTCCTCGATCGCCGGTTTACGTGAATCGGGGCTGTAACTCTCCTTGCGCGCCCCCACGAACTCCACCTCCCACTCTCCCGCACGCAACATCGCTGTACCGAAAGTCTTGAACACCGATACGTTCGTTCCCAACTCTCTGCCCAACTCTTCGGCCACCGCGATACCGCTGCCCGTGACCACCACATCGATGTCGGTCGACGGCCTGCGCAGGTACCAGTCGCGTACATAGCCCCCGATAACCCATGCGCGTACACCCTGCGATGCTGCAATACGCCCTATACGGGCGAACAAAGGGTTAGATAACGGTTCGTTCATCCTACAAAGTTAGTGATTTTGTTAACAAAATCACTAACATCATCGACCACAGGCATTCACCTGATTTTGATTAGAATATTTTACCGACCAATACTATATGCAGATAAAATAAGGTTACATAAATATTTCGTATCTTCGCAACGTGAAACGCTATCGGGGCATCGTTATACATGGCAAACAGTTGGGCAGGCAGTTGGGCTTTCCGACAGCCAATATTGCTACCGAGGGAGGTGACACAGGGGTTTATGCGGCTCGTGTTCTTGTTGGCGGACAGTGGTGGAATGCAATGGCGAATATCAACGCCGAGGGATTGCTGGAGGTACACCTGTTCGGGTTCGAGGGAGATCTATACGGGCAGGAGGTCGAGGTGGAACTCGTAAAGTTCATTCGCCCCATGCAGAAATTCGATTCGCACGAAGAGCTTCGCAAAGCGATAGGTGAGGACAAAGAAACAATATTGCGGCATTTCCATTCATAATTTATAACTCATAATTCATAACTCAATACATGGACTACAAAGTTGCCGATATGGGCCTTGCGGCATGGGGCAGGCGCGAGATAGAGATCGCCGAACACGAGATGCCCGGACTGATGGCGTTGCGGCGTAAATACGGCGCCGAAAAACCTTTGAAAGGCGCACGCATCACAGGGTCGCTGCACATGACCATCCAGACGGCGGTGCTTATCGAAACGCTCACCGAACTCGGCGCCGATGTGCGTTGGTGCAGTTGCAATATCTTCTCTACGCAAGATCACGCCGCTGCGGCCGTGGCCGAACGCGGGGTGCCGGTATTCGCATGGAAGGGCGAAACGCTGGAAGAGTATTGGCAATGCACGGCGTTGGCGTTGGCATTTCCCGGAGGCAAGGGGCCTAATATCATCGTCGATGACGGCGGCGACGCAACGCTGCTGATCCATAAAGGCTACGCCGCCGAGAACGATCCTTCGACTCTCGACGTCAAACCGGAGAATACTGAAGAGCAGGTAATCATCGATACACTGCGCGGCATACTTGCGGAGACTCCCCGTCGTTGGCACGACACAGTGACCGAATGCCATGGCGTGAGCGAGGAGACCACTACCGGTGTTCACCGCCTCTACCAGATGCGCGAACGTGGCGAATTGCTGTTCCCCGCGATCAACGTCAACGATTCGGTAACCAAGAGCAAGTTCGACAACCTTTACGGCTGCCGCGAGTCGCTTGCCGACGGCATTAAGCGCGCCACGGACGTGATGATAGCCGGTAAAGTCGCCGTTGTATGCGGCTACGGCGATGTTGGCAAGGGCTGTGCAAGAAGCCTCGCATCCTACGGAGCGCGGGTTATCGTAACCGAGATAGACCCCATCTGTGCCCTGCAAGCTGCAATGGAGGGTTTTGAAGTGAAACCCCTCGAGGAGGCGTTGCCCGAGGGTAATATCTACGTTACCTGTACCGGAAACCGCGACATTATAACCCTCGACCATATTCGCCTTATGCGCGACCAGGCGATAGTGTGCAATATCGGGCACTTCGACAACGAGATCCAGATGGCGCAGTTGGATGCTTCCGACGCCGTGAAAACCGTTATAAAACCACAGGTCGACAAATACACCTTCCCCGACGGCCATTCGGTATTCATTCTTGCCGAAGGGCGTCTTGTGAACCTCGGCTGCGCTACCGGCCACCCGTCGTTCGTAATGAGCAACTCGTTCACCAACCAGACCCTCGCACAGTTGGAATTGTGGCAAAACCGCCCTCCCGTAGATGTCTACCGCCTGCCGAAGCACTTGGACGAAGAGGTCGCACGACTCCATCTGGAGAGCATCGGTGTACGTTTAACCGTACTCACCGAAAGTCAGGCATCATATTTGGGAGTGCCCGTAAACGGGCCCTACAAAGCGGAACATTACAGGTATTAAAGTGTTATTAACTCGACAAGCACCCCAAGTGAGCACGCGTCAGACAACCATTAATTTTTAACGCAATAGCTTCCCAACGTGGAACAACTTGCATAAGAAAATAGACATAACACAATAATCGCTCACCGCGAGCACGCAAAGATCACTGTCGAGTATATAAATGCGGCAACTTTCCGGCTTGGGGTCGACTTGCATAGAATATTAACTTGAAACAATAATTGCTCACCGCGAGCACGCGAAGGGCACGCACATGAAGATGTTTTATTCCATAGGAGAGGTTGCGGAGTTGTTGGATATTCCGACGTCGACCGTGCGGTTCTGGGAGAAGAGTTTCGATATTCTTCGCCCGCAGAAAAGTTCTGCAGGTCATCGTAAATTCACCAATGCCGACATTGAGAATCTCAAGACCATCTACCACCTCGTCAAAGAAAAGGGTATGACCTTAGAGGGTGCGCGCCAACGCCTGCGCGAAAATCCTGCAGGGATATCGCATGACAGGGAGATAATGGACCGACTGTTAGGCATACGCGCCCTGCTGCAAGAGATACGTGAAGAGTTGGGGAATATACCTGCGCAGGGCGGTTATTATGTCAGTGCGCCTGACACATCGGAAGAAAAGTCAGGTATCGAAGAGCACGAAAGTATGCTCGCAGATAGTGGCAGCAGCATGCTTAATAACGACACTCCTGTCTATGAGAGTGATCCGGTTACCGACAATAAAATAGATACTCCCACGATCATCGAGCAGACATTGTTCTGACAAACGGGAAACCGCGGCTTAATAGCCTAAAGATTACTAACGATCTTATACAAAGAAAAGCTTCTACCCTGGTAGAAGCTTTTTGTTATACCGAATCGAGTGTTTTTATTAAGACATTTCGACAAGCTGTCTGCGGTATGCCGCAAGGATACGCGATTTGCTGACGAAACCCTCGTAACGTCCCTCTTTGTCCACCACAGGTAAAACCCACGCTCCCGTATTCTCGAATTTAGAAAGCACACTCACGATCTGCTCGTGTAGCTGTATCGTATCGGGTGCAGCTATCATATAATCCTCTATGGGCGTCGCATATTTAGCAGGCTCAAACATATCGCCACGCAGATCGTCCAACTGAACGACACCTTCCAAAACCCCGTCGGAGTCGACCACGGGGAATGTGTTACGCTTAGCCTGTGCTACCACTTTCACCGCATCGCCCAACGTGGAATCGGATCTCAGGGGTAGAAAATCCCGCTCCGTAAGCTCGTCCAACCGCAGGAATACCATAACCGATTTATCCTTGTCGTGCGTAACGATCTCGCCCGTCATAAGAAGTTTTTTGGTGTATATCGACGCCGGTTCGAAATAATGACCTATGACGAACGCTACGATAGTAACTATCATCAGCGGAATAAACAACGAATAGCCGTTGGAAAGCTCGGCGATCAGGAATATAGACGTCAGCGGTGCCTTCATAACTCCCGCCATGACCCCCGCCATACCCACTAAAGTGAAGTTCAGCAACGGCAGATCCAGTCCCAAATATGTGTTCGCCAAAAACGCTATCGACCCGCCGGTGAACGCACCTACAAACATCGACGGTGCGAAAGTACCGCCTACGCCTCCCGCGGCGTTGGTCGCTGCCATGGCCACTACCTTGAAGAACAATATCCCTAAAAGATATAACGCCACAACCCATGGCACACTCCTCCACTGATAGAAAAGCGAATTGTTGAACAAATCATCGAACCGTCCGTGCATCAGGTCGGCAAAACCGCTATAACCTTCACCATACAGTGGCGGAAATATAAAGATCAATACGCCCAACACAATACCTCCGGCGATCCATTTGCGGTAAGCGCTCCGCATGCCCTCGAACCACCGCGCGATCCTACCGTTGACACTCGTAAAATAATACGACACCACACCGCACGACAGCCCCAAAAGCAGGTACATAGGGATATTGCGAAGCATAAAACCCTCTATACCGGCAACATCCAACACAGGGTCGAAGCCCTTTAAGAAAAATATCAGCGTCGTGGCCGTAACCGAAGACAGCACCAAAGGTATCACGGCCGCCATCGAAATATCCAGCATCAGGATCTCCAGCACGAAGATTACTCCCGTTACCGGCGCCTTGAACACTGCCGCCAACGCCGCCGCCGCACCGCAACCCAACAACATCGTGATCTGGCGGTAGTTCATCCTCATAAATCGCCCCACGTTCGATCCTATGGCAGACCCCGTAAGCACTATAGGCGCCTCGGGGCCTACCGAACCGCCGAAACCGATCGTAACCGCACCACCTACCATCGAAGTGTAAGTATTATGTGGCTTGATACGCGATCCCTGCTTGGCTATTGCGTACAGAACTCGCGTAACACCCTCCGAAATATTGTCGCGCACGACATACTTAACCCACAGCGTCGCCAGAATAATACCCACCGCAGGATAGACCAGATACATCGGGCTGGCCGTATCGGGCGAGAACCACCCCACCAAACCCTCCTTGATCCAATGCAGCAACGTCTCGAACAACCACGCCGCCAACGCCGCCAACACCCCTACCACCACGGCGAGGATCATCATCAGCTGTTTGTCCGTCAGTCGGCGGCTCAACCGCATAGCACGAACATATAGTATGTCGAGGCGTTTCATCATCGCAAAGATAGAGAAAAGATAGTGATTAGCGCGTGCTCGCGCAGAGCAAATATTAGCGCATTAAATAATAGTCTATTGACGGGTACGCTTCGAGATGACAAATAATAAAAGAGGCGTATGCGGGCGCGCACCGTCGACAGCTCACCGAAGACATCCGGCTGCTTGTGACGGATTACTATTGATTAGAACACGGACTTAAAATATCTGCCCTGTGCGGGCACGCACCGCGGGTATTCATATAAAAAGGGCCGTCCTTCATGGACAGCCCTTTCTTAAATAATTGCTTCACAATGAGCAATCCGAATAATTGCTCGGCGCGAGCACACCCCATGCATCCCGTGGATAGCGTCTATCGCGCGCCTGGCGCCCTTCGTTCAAAACGTTCGGCGGCATAGCTGATCTTCAGCGCATTTGCATGACGCAGATTCTGCTTGACGTCCTGCACCAAACCCATGTTGATGTCTTTGTCCGCCTTGAGGCATACGGTCATGTATGTACGTTGGATCTCGGGCAATTTGTCGCGCTCTGAAGCGACGAACAACAGAATATCCTCGGGCCGACGGATGGCATCATTGAGCTGAATACGCGGCGACGTACCCCATTTTGCAACGTCCACAGGACGCCCCATCTGGATATAACTCACCAACGATTTCTTCTCCAACTTCTGCGCCTCCGACGCTGTAGGGACCTTATACTGGACCTGCAATTCCACATCCCTCATGCTTGTAGTGACCATGAAGAAGAAGATAAGCATGAAGATAATATCGGGCAATGATGCCGTCGATACCGCGGGGACTTCATTACCCCCCTTTTTTCTCATTACTGCCATATCTCTACCTGTTATCGTGGATTTCGGCCTCGGATATCTTCAGCGGCACAGCTTCGTTAACAGCCTTTGTAGCTGCCTCGGTAAGGTCGGCATAGTGTTTTCCGAATTTCTGCATCGCCACGTCGTCACGGAGTTCGTTGAAGGCTTTTGTAAGCTCGTTCTGCACACTTATGTACATTCCGTAGCTTGTTCCCCTTGTGTTTTGCAGTGATACGATACCACTACTTACAGGGTATTCTCCCATACCTTCGATCTCGACCATTTCTTTTTCGGGCAGATTCGGACTGTTCGTCCTGTTCAGAACGAATTCCTTGGCTGCCGCTTTCAACTGATCGATCTGTATTTCTTCCGAGTTGACCATAAGCCTGTCGGCGTCGTTCACGAACACCTTGAGGATATTACGTTCCTTCTCCTGGTTCTGCTCCATCTCTTCCTTGATAGGAGGTAATAGGCGGTTGATACCGGAGTCGGTGTTCATAGTCGTGGCAACAAGGAAGAATATCAGCAGAAGGAACGAGATGTCGGCCATCGACCCCGCGTTGACTTCCTGAATCTTTCTTTTGTTGATAGCCATAATTTTACTTGAAGCTATTCTTTATGCCTCCCCAGATGACCGCACCGACGGCAACGATCATTGCAAAGTAGGCAGTGTAAAGCCCCATGTCCGTAACACGAAGGCCGAAGTTGTTGGTATAGAACTCCTTACCTCCCTTTACAGGAATAGGTGTGGTGCTCGACAACAGGTACGAAACGACAAGCACCACGACCAACACGATTACACCGTAGAGTGCCATCTTACTGCCGCCGGGGTTCTTGCCCGCATTAACTATCGACATGATGACTGCCGCCAAAACGCCGAAAATCAACAATATGTAAGCCCACCAGAGGAGAATATCCAGGCCGTTGAAACCTGCATAGTTCCCCGAGATGTCGCCATAGTGGCCGTCACTACCCCTCATAATGAAGAGCAGAGCCAAAGCCACGACGGAAACCGCCAGGATCACATACATTATTATTTTAGAAATATTCTTCATCAGAGTGATTATTTCTTCTTATTGAAAGCCGTGAGCATATCGATCAGCGTGATCGAGCTGTCTTCCATCCTGACCACAAGGCCGTCGATCTTAGAAACGATATAGTTATAGAAGAACTGCAGGATGATAGCGACGATAAGACCTGCCAGCGTGGTCAAAAGAGAGACCTTGATACCGGCGGCAACAAGCGTCGGGCTGATGTCGCCCGCAGCCTCAATGTTATCGAACGCACCGACCATACCTACTACCGTACCCATGAAACCCAACATAGGAGCAACGGCGATAAACAGGCTGATCCATGTCAAACCGCTCTCCATCTGGCCCATCTGAACCGAACCGTAAGAAACCACCGATTTCTCGACAACGTCCAGACCTTCGTCGTAACGCATCAAACCCTGATAGAAAATGCTCGCTACGGGACCGCGTGTGTTACGGCAAACTTCCTTCGCTTTCTCGATACCGCCATGTTTCAAAGCCTCTTCAACATCGTTGATAAGTTTCTTGGTATTCGTAGTAGCGAGGTTCAGGTAGATAACCCTCTCGATAGCGACTGCCAAACCGATGATCAAACACAACAACACCGGCGTCATCCAGCCAACAGAACCTTCGATAAATTTCTGCTTCAACTGCTGGTGGAAAGGCTGTTTGGCCATCTCCGTCTCCTCGGGGTTCAACACGACCTCCTCGGGTGCGGCAACCTCTTCCTCGGTAACGGTTACCTCTTCGGTAGCCACCTCAGCAGCAGGCTCCTGTGCGAAACAATCAACAGCGCCGAAACCGATAAGGCCGGCAACTGCAAACATTAAAAAAAGTTTTTTCATTTTGGTTTTGTTTGTTATTAGTTTTTGTTTTTCTGTCATTCCGAACTTTAGGTGAGGAATCTTCCTTCTATATTCTGAGTGTTATCCTGCAGGATTCGCTCGTGCAAAGACGCTCGCGCATCTTTTGTGTCTGTCCGGCGGAATTACGTCGCTCGCGTTCGTTCGCTCCGTGATCCCATGGACTCCTTTCTTAAAGGCCTCCGAAAGCGGGATCGAGAGATAAATTATCCCTTCGGGATCTGGTGTTAAACCAATGCCGTCTTAACAAAGACAAGTTTTTGACGCCTGCATTGATCTAACCGCACCGCTTCGCGGCAATTTACTTCTCGGCCCCGCTTTCTCCGGCCTTTGGCGGAGAAAGCGGGATTCGAACCCACGATGCCCTTTTGAGGCATACGCACTTTCCAGGCGCGCACCTTCAGCCACTCGGTCATTTCTCCATTTCGAGCAAGAACGGAAATCCCGAACAAGCTCCACATCACTAAATTCGGCGAAAATTACAAAAAAAAACTGAACAAAAAAATTCTTATACCGTAATTTCACCGCGTAACGGCTCTCGTAACATCTTCTTAATCTCTTCCGTCCCCACTCCGAGGCCTGCCAGCCACATCAATTTGGTCACCGCCGCTTCGGTCGTAATATCTCGCCCGCTGACAACTCCCGCACGCTCCAATCCTTGTCCCGCCTCGTAAATATCCATCGCAACGCTACCGCTTACGCACTGCGTTACATTCAGAACCACAACTCCGCGGCGCACGATATCTGCCAATGCTTCGGTAAACCATGTCGCCGTAGGCGCATTCCCCGCCCCATAAGTCTCCAGAACCACCGAATGCACACCCTCCACACCCAACATGGCACGAAAAACACCCTCGGTAAGTCCTGGAAATATCTTGATTATCGACACCCCCGTCACGAAATGAGGCCGAACACGCAAAAACCCCGTCGGTCGGGGTGCTATAAACGGAGTATTGAAGCGCACGCTAACCCCCACATCGGCCAGCGCCGGATAATTCTCGGAATGGAAAGCCCCGAACTCCTCGGCGCTGAATTTGGACGTACGGTTACCGCGAAAAAGCTTATTCTGGAAATACAGTCCCACCTCTGGCACCTCTCCTGTAGCGGCCAACTCTATCGCCGTGATCAGGTTCTCGCGCCCGTCGGTACGCAGAACACCTATCGGCAGCTGGCTCCCCGTAAAAACCACCGGCTTGCCCAACCCCTCCAACGCATAACTCAACGCCGACGCCGAGAACGACATCGTGTCCGTCCCATGCAATACCACAAAGCCGTCGTAATCATAATACCGCTCCATGATGGTCTCGGCCAACCGTGTCCACAGCGCAGGCGTAACATCCGAAGAATCGATAGGCTCGAACGGACATATATCCACCGTCGTCTCCAACGAATGCAACTGCGGGAACTCATCGTAGATCGACCCGAAATCGAACGGCGCCAAAGCCCCCGTCCGAACATCGGTCTTCATCCCGATAGTCCCCCCCGTATAAATCAAAAGTACTTTTGCCATTTTTACTGTTCTTTCTTACAAGAAAGAACCAAAGAAGTGTGCGTGCCCGCACGGGGCAGATATTATGTATGTTTAGTGTGCTAAAAACCTTATTGCGACTTCCTGTTGTCGATGAGTTCGCGTGGATTTTTTGCACGAAGTGCATAACTTTTCTTTATTCCCAAATTCCGGAAATGAATTTCCGGAATTTGGGAATAAAGAAAAGTTATGGGCTGCGCCCGAAAAATCCCCGAGTACTAAGTTTCGGTAATGCACTGACCCAGTAGTAGCCCCGCGCTGGCAAGCGCGGTTTTTTAGCGCCACCTTTTTATCAAAAAAGGTGGTATTAATAAGCCCTCGCAAACAGTACTCGTCGGTGCGACGGTTTGCCGGAGAATATGCAGGTGCCTTCTTCTTCGGGAGCGTCCAATGGGATGCAGCGGATCGTGGCTTTGGTGGCCTCTTTGATCGCTTCTTCGGTTTCGGGTGTGCCGTCCCAGTGTGCCAACAGGAAGCCGCCTTTCTCGTCGAGCACGCGTTTGAACTCATCCCAGGTATCGACACGGGTGGTCATCTCGTTGCGGAAGTTGTGCGCTTTCTCGAAGATGCCGGACTGTATCTCGTCCATAAGGCCGATGATACGATCGGTAAGGCCTTCGACGGGCACTGTTTCTTTTGTCAGAGTGTCACGGCGGGCAAGTTCGATGGTACCTGCCGCGATATCGCGTGCACCCATAGCCAAACGTACCGGAACACCTTTCAACTCATACTCGGCAAACTTGAAACCGGAACGCACATTGTCGCGGTCGTCGATCTTGACGCTGATCCCACGTGCGCGCAACTCCTGTGCAATAGGTTCCAGGCGCGAGACGACATTTTGCAACTCCTCGGCGCCCTTGTATATGGGTACCATAACGACCTGTATGGGCGCGAGTTTCGGCGGCAGGACAAGTCCGTTATCGTCGGAATGCGCCATGATAAGCGCGCCGATAAGTCTTGTCGACACGCCCCACGACGATGCCCACACATACTCCAACTTACCTTCTCTATTGGCGAACTGTACATCGAACGCTTTCGCGAAGTTCTGTCCCAAAAAGTGCGATGTTCCCGCCTGCAATGCCTTGCCGTCCTGCATCAGGGCCTCTATGCATAGCGTGTCCTCTGCACCCGCGAAGCGTTCGTTAGCGCTCTTGTGGCCCACGACTACCGGTACCGACAGCCATTTCTCGGCAAAGTCGCGGTATACGTTCACCATGCGCATGGTCTCCTCGATAGCCTCTTCGCGCGTCTCGTGCGCGGTATGCCCCTCCTGCCACAGGAATTCGGCCGTGCGCAGGAACAGCCGCGTGCGCATCTCCCACCGCACCACATTTGCCCATTGGTTGACCAAAATGGGCAGGTCGCGGTAAGATTGTATCCATCCTTTATATGTATTCCAAATAATAGTCTCCGATGTGGGGCGTACGATCAGTTCCTCTTCGAGTTTGGCCTCGGGGTCGACCACCACGCCTGCGCCCTTGGGATCGTTCATCAGGCGGTAGTGCGTTACCACCGCACACTCCTTGGCAAAACCTTCGACATGGCTCGCCTCACGGCTGAAGAACGACTTGGGGATGAACAGCGGGAAATAGGCATTCACATGACCTGTTGCCTTGAACATATCGTCCAACGCACGCTGCATCTTCTCCCATATAGCATAGCCATAGGGTTTGATGACCATACACCCGCGTACCGCTGAGTACTCTGCCAGTCCCGCCTTGACCACAAGGTCGTTATACCATTGCGAGTAATTTTCTTCTTTACTCGTCAGATCTTTGAGTTCTTTTGCCATTGCCTAATCGTTCATATTCTGCCCTCCCAGCATGCTGTGGTATTAATCTGTGGTATCCGAAAATTAATTAACGCCGGTCGAACGCCCGCAAATTTAGTTTTTTTTTATATATTTGTACGCATTCGGCGTACATTTTGTACATTTGAAACGTTACATATATAAAGTAGATAATCATGAAAAAGCTGATTTTTGCGGCCATAGCGGCCATCGCATTTGCGGGATGCAGCGTCAGTTCGCGTTCCAATAGCTCTTCGGGCAACGACCTTTATGGCGTTCACGACCGGCTTGCCATCGCCCAGCGCGAGAAAGCCGAGGCTGAAATACGTTACCTGCGCGCCGAAACACAGCGTCTCGAAAACGAAGCCTACAACCTTGTTTATGACGAACAAGAGCAGGTTGTTCTGGTTGAAGAGTACGACGGTATCTATGCACAACGTCTGCACCGTTTCGATGTGCCGGTATATGTGTTACCGTCGAATTATTACACTTATACTTGGGACATGTGGGCTAATCCTATGTTCGGTTTCGGGTTTAGCTTCGGATTACGCAGCCCGTGGTATGACCCCTGGTACAACCCTTGGTATGATCCGTGGTACGGTTCATGGTACGGAGGTTGGTACGGCGGATGGTACGGCCCTGGATGGAATTACGGTTGGCACCATCACCACTATTATGACCACCATTACGGCTGGGGCGGCTATCACGGTCCTGTCTATTACGGGAACTATTACGGCTCGCGCACGTTCGACTATGTACAGCAGCAGGCGTAACGCAGGCCGTCCGGTAACAGGCCTCACGGTATCGGGTAGTTCGCGTATCACTTCAAGGGTGGCAGGAAGTTCTTCGCGCGGAACCGTTACGGGCAGTTCGCGTGGGTCTTCAGTGCGAGGGTCTTCGGTCGGGACCTCTTCGAGAGGGTCTTCCGTAGGTACATCGAGAGGATCGTCGGTGGGGACTTCTTCGAGAGGCTCTTCTGCGGTGGGGACATCGAGAGGAACCTCGACAAGTTCTTCGAGAGGATCGTCAGTGGGCACATCGACGTCGAGAGGTACATCGACGACAAGTACTTCAAGAGGGTCGTCCGTAGGCACCTCCTCTTCAAGGGGATCGTCGGTGGGAACTTCATCGTCGAGAAGTACATCAACGAGTTCGTCGCGCGGAACGGCAACCAGAAGTTCGAGCAGTTCATCGTCCTCATCGCGCAATAGCGGGGTAAGTTCGAGTTCGTCGCGTAGCTCATCTCGTAACAGCAGTTCGAGTTCATCGAGCAGTTCGAGTTATTCACGCGGTTCGTCGAGCAGTTCATCTCGCGGTAGCAGTAGTAGTTCGAGATCGTCGCGCGGCAGTTCATCGCGCGGCAGTTCGTCACGTTCAAGATAATCGATCATGAAAAAGATCCTTATTACAGTTGCAGCCCTGCTGACAGGCACTGTCGCTCATGCACAAAATTACGGATTCGTAGATTTCTACTCCGACTTCAACCTGTCGCGTATGCATCAGATGTCGACTTTCGACACTAACCTCTCCACGGCACGCAGTGCGGCAATGGGCGGAGCATTTACCTCGTTGGGCGCCGACCTAAGTTCATTGCATATAAACCCCGCCGGTTTGGGCATGTACCGTTCTTCGGACTTCGGCATCACATTCGGGCCGTCGATGAGCAGCGTCACCAACTCTATGCGTGGCGAAAACTCCGTGACAGACAGCCGTACGGCATTTACGGTAAACAATTTCGGTGCGGCGTTCAATTTGTTCGAAGGTTCCGGTACGACGACGAGTTTTTCGCTCGGTGTCGGCTACTCACGCCTCGCTGATTACAACTACCGTAGTCGTATGACTATAAAAAACGGACATCACAGCATACTCGAAACTTTCGACACGCAAGTAATTGATAATGGCCAAGGTGCGAGATGGGGAGCTCAACTCGCCCTGGACACCGAATTGCTGCGTATGGGGAGCTCACCGTACTATTTTTCCGACGTGTTATCGGACGAGGCCATTGTGCTAAAGAATATGAATGAATTCTCACGCGGCAGTGCAGGTGAATACTCCTTCGGCGCGGGATGGAATTTCCGGAACAAGTTTTACTTCGGATTCTCGCTCGGCATCATCGATATCTATCAAAAACGCGAGATGACCTACTCCGAAGACTACGAGAATAACGAGAGTGCTTTCGACCCCGTCTACTACATGGACTATACTCAGTACATAAAGACGATCGGCTCCGGTTACAATCTGAAGTTGGGTGTCGTATACCGTCCTATGCCTGAGTTGCGTATCGGCCTCGCTTTCCACACTCCTACTGTAGCCTCTATACGTGAATACTCCGACCATTATATGGCAGCAGGGTATTACGACGAAGAACGGTGGGCAATGCCGGAAGTGGAAGATGAATTCGAAGAGAAATTCTATACCCCTGCACGTCTTATGGCCGGTGTTTCATATACGTTCTTCGACACAGGTGTAATTGCCATTGACTACGAGCGTTCGTTCTATAACGGCATCGGGGTTTATGGAGACATTTACAATCAACAAACCAAAGATGACTTCCGTAGCAAGGTTCAACGCTACTTCACAGGCTCCGACGCCCTGCGTGTGGGTGCCGAGGTGATGGCGACCGACGAACTCGCCCTTCGCTTCGGATACGGGTTCACACGCGACGGTTTGAAAAAACATACTATCGACAACCCGTTTGAACTCGACCTGCCGGTGCGCCGTGAAAGCAGTGTCTTCTCGGCAGGCTTTGGGGTAAAAGTAGGCCCGAATACATCGTTCGATGCTACATACACATACCTCGATGCCAAAATGACCGACTACGACATGTTCTATTTTGACGGCGACCCCGCACTGTTTCCTGGTAAAGATGTGCTCGATCGCACGGAACAAAAACTCCGCCGGCATAATGTCATGCTCTCTCTGAGTTACAGGTTCTGAGTGTATACCTTACGCAAAGGAGACATCACCGCTTAATTCAACTAACAAACACAAGGGGCGCTTCAG
>QMCD01001116.1_pt1 | contig 19325 bp, 13 predicted proteins | sample 1821841 | NCBI WGS metagenome assembly QMCD01 (sample SAMN01991225, study PRJNA193472) | Termite gut metagenome, whole genome shotgun sequencing project. | isolation source: worker | host: Macrotermes natalensis
ATTCAACTATGGAGTTTGGTTTAAGATATGTGTCATCTTTCTTAGTAACTGCAAACCCAAGCCTATGATAAGGCAAAAATTGACTTTTGAAGCGATTTATATCTTTTCTTTCAAACCATTTTTTGTCATAAACACCACGGGTTAAAGCCTTTTCAATCCAACTAAAGGTAGAAATAAGCTTGGCTATCGTACTTTTTCCAGACCCTTGATTGCCAACAAAGACTGTAACTTTATTTATATCAAGCCATCCGTCATTTCCTTGATAACCATCTTTGATAGGTCCAAAATTTTTAATCCTTATTTTACTCATTTTATTAAATTATTAAGACTGTAAATTTACAAGTATTCTTCTTTTGCAGGCAAATTTAGCAAAAAAAATTTAGCAAAAAAAATAGGGATTCATCTCTGTTACATCTTAAAACCTTTATTTTTACCTACTTCGGGTTTGATGTTGGCTCTTGCATTCCGGATGTTTTGCGTATGAGCGGCTCGTATGTTTGAATAAGTTTTTCGGCCAATACTTTTTCATTGTATCGTGTGGCCGACAGTTCGATCGCTTTTTCTTTACTTTTTGTATAAAGGTCTTTGTTTGTCAGTATCTTTTCCAGCGCTTCGGCTAACGCTTCACTTGTATTGGGAGCATAAAGGACGCCTCCTTCGCCGACGATCTCCGGAAAAGAGCCGGCGGAGGGTTCGACAGCCGGACGTCCGGCGGCAAATGCTTCGCACAGGTAAAGCCCGACTCCTTCGTCGAATGTGATGGGTACGGATATAACCGATATATCTTTGTAAAAATGTGTGTGTGCATCAAGACTGTAATCGTCACTTACTTCTACCTCATCTTTGTAAGGTTCGAGCAGCTTTTTTATTTTATTCAGGAACCGTTTATCTTTGCCGGTATATCCGCCGCCGATTTTCAGTCTGAGTCCGGGTATTGTGTTTTTCTTCTTTAAACGGACAAATGCTTCCGCCAGAATATCCAGCCCGTTTGCCCGGTTCATCCGGTAGAAAAAGCCGATAACAGGTTTTTGGGGATAATCCGGAGACGCATATTTATGAGGGTCAACACCCGGATAGATCACATCTATTCCGTTTATCAGGGGTATCTTTTCCGCAGCGATCTTTTTATAAAACTTACTTGTGGTGATAAAACGGTCAATGTGGCGGATGTTTTCCGTTATTCCTTTCCACGCGGTATCGGCGTCTTTTTTATTCAGGCTGTCTATCCATACTTCTTCGTCCTGTAACGAGCAGACGACCGGGATGTCAACCTGTTCACGGATCGCTTTGGCGATTCCGATCAGCAGGGAACTGGACAGGTGTATCACGTCCGGCATTTCCCGGTCTTTAATCCATGCGATCAATTCATGAACCTGCCTGCCGAAAACCGCGTCGTTGCCCGTTATCATCGACAATGTGATGTCTTCCATCCCTTCGGCGGAAGTGGTTCCGGATAAAGAGGAGGCCAGATTCAGCATTGTGCCGGAACCGGTAATGCTTTTGAGCCATCCCGGCATTCTCCTGTTTTTGAAGAATTTTTGTTCGGTATAATAGGTGGTAGCCGGAAAAAACAAAGGGGTATCCGCCTGAAACGACTCGTGCCGCAACGGAAGGTAGAGCGGCATGATGATCACATCGTGTCCCGCTTTTCGCAGAGCGGAAGCCTGCAGGTTATCACGAAAACAATTGCCGCAATAAAACGAATCGCCCGAACCGGGTATGATAAAAAGTATTTTCAATTTTCAAAGGTTTAGAGTTTCACATTTCATAATGCAGGAATTGAATGTTGTTGTTTGTTTGAAGTCGCGGCTCGTCCGATTTCCCTATTCACCGACTTTTTGACGAAAACAATTACGCACAACACAAAAAATACAGCGAATACGATGGCCATTAACCATATCCACAGACTGATATTCGAAAAACCGATACTGATACCGACCAGCGAACTGATGACTCCGGTAGCTATGGCATACAGCGGTACAAGGATATTTTCCCGATAAAGTGTCCGGCCTATCTTTTTATCCGTGAAGCCCAATGTCCGGTACAATATTATCTCTTTACGGCGCATTATCAGGTTTTTGCGGATAACGATGATAAAACTCATGATACCAAGCAGCAAGCCTAATCCGCCGAGTGTCATGAAGATGGTCAGGTAGGTATCCGTCACGGTATTGAATTGGCGGAGCCGTTCGTTGGTGGCGGATACAATGACCCCGTATTCGCTGAGCGCCTGCGAAAGCTGCGAAAGGAGTGTTTTTACATTTTCTTTTTCGGCTTCTTTCGTCTTTAACAGAAAGACTTCGCTTCCTGCCGTTTCTTTCCATATTTCGGAAAACAGGTTTCGATCCATCAATATATTTCCCTGAAAAACGGAGTTTGACAATGTGCCGATCAATTGTATCGCCACGCGTTCTCCCTGGTCATTCTCATAATAGAGCGTATCGCCGACATTCATCATCAGCCCCCATACTAAAACGGTTTCGTCGACAAGGGCCGGATAAACGGGTATGTTTTCCGGGTAGTCGTATGCGCCTGATTGCATGCGTTTGAAAACTTCTTCACGTGTTGACGAATGGAGGCTCTGCGTGATCCGGAAATCGGATGCCTGTAACTTTTCTACCTCAACGCCTAATACCGTGGGTGTCGTTACTTTATTGAGATTCAGGCAGCTTGCGTCGTCCGCACGGTAACGCAGGCATTGCATAACCTCCGTATCGGGCGGTAAATCCGTGAGTGATAGTTTTTCACGCCCGGCTTGTGTATTCATATTGTGATAAACAGGTATGCTACTCTCACACCATAATGCATAACCGCCCGTTCCGGAACGAAGCCGGTAACTGTCTGAAAAACTTTGCCGGTTCAATCCGACGGAAAAAACAATGAATACGCCGCTCGTAAGCGTAAAAAACGATAAGACGGCCTGTTTCTTGCCCGCAAGCAATGTATTCCAAATCATTTTGTCAGACCGCAAGCCGTTTTCGGACGATGCCGCGCCTTTCCGGCAGATGAGATAATCTCCCCATACGGCGGCCGTTCCTATCATTATAATTCCCACGATTACAAAAAGAATGACGGAATGCAGGAAAAATAAGTTGACCACAATCATCGCAACCGCCAAGGCGGAAAACGAGAGAACCGCTATTTTTTTCATTTTCAACGATCCTGTCCGCGGCTTGTAATCATCCGACTTTTTCTTCAGGTTACGCACGATCGTTATTCGCAGAAGCCAGAGTGAAAGTCCGGCGCCCACGGCAAATCCCGCAAGGATTGTTGTTGTATCGGGATAAACGGCAAATCCGTCCGTATGTGTCGCTCCTTTCCAGACATTTCCCAGCAGCCACATGACAATCGTAGTATAAAGCAATCCTGCGGCAGCTCCAACCAGGGATGAGATGAGCACGACCGGCGCCGATTCCCTCCAAAGTATTCCGGCGATACGTTTACGGGTGTATCCGAGCGATTGAAGCAGGTTTATTTCATCCTGCCGCCTGTAGAACATTTCCGATAACGGTATCAGCATCAGCAATATGGCCGATATAATGATGAAAAATCCGAGTGCGAGGAACAGGCTTGAAAAATCCACACCGTTCCGCGCGGCATACAGGCTTGCCGCACGGGGCGAGATCAGTTGTATGCCGAACATTTCCGCACGAAGTTCCGATAAGTCGGGATCGCTTTCCGCCACGCGAACGGCAGTCGCAATCCCGTATGTATTCCCCCATTTTTCCGCAACCGCCTCGTATGCGATGATTGCCTTGGGCGTACTGCGGTATAATTCCCAGTATTTCTCATCCTCGTCGGTTATCAGGTCCATATTGATCGGAAGATCGCTGTCCCAGTCCGTGCATCTTTCCACATCCGATAACCCCGGGAAATCCGCACTTAATGTTTTGTCTTCCCGTAATTCGGCTAACGGTACGATTTTTTTTACCGCCAGTTTTACCGTATCGGTTTGTAAGGTTTTCAGGTTCCGGGAAGTGAAATAAGTAATCCGGATCGTGTCTCCCGTCTGGGTTTGCAGGCGTTTTGCCGCATAGTCCGACAATATCACTTCATCTGCTGATAAGGGTTCATCCTTGTACCTGTCGGCAGCCGTGATAAAAGAGTAGGGGATGGAGGCCTCGTCCGATCCGATCGAATTGGCTAAATATGAAAAAAGACGATTGATTCCGTTGTGGTTGTTTTGTATGGAATGAACGACTTCTTCCTGCAGGAAAACACGGTCGGAAGTTATTTCCGTAACATGTTCATGACGGTCTACGGATAATCCGCTTACCGCATAATCCCAGGCATTATTCAATGCTGTTTCCGTCAGTTTCCTGTTCGTCAGGATCAGGTTTATTTTGCCTTTTACATCCAGCGCGTCAGCCAGTTCGTTTCTGTGTACAAATATATTTAACGGGATAACCTGTTCGTTTTTCAGGTTGATGTTTCCGCCTTCTTCCACACCGGTTATTCCCTTAAAAGAGAGGCGTATGCTTGTGGTATAATTCTCCGTAACAAACAGCGAGCCGGACGGAACCAGGCCTGTCGCAGGCAGCCGGAGCACGATTGCATCCGGATCGTTATCTGCCGGCGGTTTGTTGTTGCCGGTGATTTCTTTTACTAAAGCCCGGTTCAGTTTTGCCGTTCCCCGCGGAACAGATGGGTCATCTACCCCCCAGACATTGACCGGTATAAGTTTTCCGTTATGAGAAATAAAGCCGTTTGACAGCAGAATACCTCTTGATTCATCTTTAAAAATTTGATTCTCAAGTATTTTTTCCGACATGAACGAATTGCGTGAGAAAACAATCGTTTCGGTAGATCCGAGACGTTCCGTAACACGTTTCACCAGTGTTGTACGTACGGAGTCTCCCACGGACATACTTCCGACAATTACAGCGATGGTAATAAGCGCTGCAACCGCTACCTGTTTATAATAGCGGATGAAAAAAGAAATGTTTTTATATACAAGGTGCTTTCGTTTCAATGTATTCTTCCTTCTTTAAGTGTTACGATCCGGTGTGCCGCCGCTGATGTTTTATCCGAATGTGTAACCATCACAATCGTAGTGTTCAGGTTTTTATTGATCTCCGTCAGCAGCGAAGCGATGTTCAATGCATTTTCAGCGTCCAACTGTCCGGTAGGTTCGTCGGCCAGTACTACGAACGGCTTCATGATTAATGCCCGGCATATAGCAACCCGGCTTGCTTCTCCTCCCGATAAGGAGTGTGGATATTGGTTTGCCACTCCTGTAATATGCGTCAGTTCAAGTAGTTGGTGTGCGTAATCCGTCTGTTCTTTTCCCGATTCGGAAGAAAAGGCAAGTGTCGGCAGCAGTATGTTTTCGAGGGCGGTATACTGAGGTAGTAACCGGTGATCCTGAAACACAAATCCGATCTGTTGGTTGCGTATCAAAGCATAATCCGTACCGGGCAACGTCATTTCTGTTCCGTTCAGCAGGTAGCTTCCTTCATCCGCCCGGAGAAGCGTGCCGATGATGGAAAGTAATGTCGTTTTTCCTGAACCGGAGGCCCCTTTCACGGCGACAAATTCCCCTTTTTCAATCTCCATGTTTACTCCCCGGAGCACCTTGTTCAGGCGGTTTTCGCCGTCCTGATAACTTTTTTGTATGTTTGATAATCGAATCATCCTGATTTGATGTTTAAGTTGCCTTTTTTATTTATTTCCGAAACATAGCAACGTGCCTTTTGCCGTTAATATCAGAAAATAGCCTTTAATAACGGCCGGTGAACCGACAATCTGTTCTCCGGTATCATACTCCCATTCCGGTTTGCCGTTGCCGGCATTCAGGATGGAGACAATTCCCGTTTTTGTGCAGACAATTACCTTGTCGAGGCACACAACCGGCGAACTTTCGCCGACATTCCCTTTCAGCATGTATTTCCAGTTGACCGAACCGTCTTTGCGGTCGATGGCATACAGATTCCGATCGTCGGACAAGAGATATACCGTTTCGGGGGTAATGGCCGGAACCGAAACAAAAGAACCGCTTTCGTTTTCGGACTTCATTATTTTTTTATGACGGATGATTTTCCCTCTCTCCAACAATATTTCGTAAATATTACCCGAATAGTCGCCCACATAACAATAATCACCCATTACGGCCGGGGATGCGGGTACATAGGCATCCAGTAACAGGGAGTCTGTTTGCTCTCCTGTTTTGCAGTTGATAATGCGTAACCACGAATCGCATCCTCCGAATAGAACGGATTTCTTGCGGAGAGCCACTGCTCCATTTATATAATAACCTGATTCAAAGCGATTAATCTCTTTTCCATCTTTATAGTCTACACAATACAGGAAATTATCGTAGCTTCCGAATACAACGGCTTCCCGCCCTTCGAAATTCGCAATGTTAGGCGATGCGGAGATCTGTCCCATCGTCTCGTAATTCCATATCGTATCTTTTCCGGCCAGCGAAATAGCTGTCAGAAAACCGTCGATGCGACCGATAAATAAAATCGAATCATAGATCATGGGAGTGGCTTCGACGGCCGTCTGCATATCATATTCAAACACGAGTTTGCCGTTGATATCCACGCCCCGTATGTATCCTCTCTTATCACACCAGTAGGTGGTTCCGTTGTCGGTTACAGGTGACGAAACGGTTCGTGTTTCGCCTTTGTATGTCCATAGCAGGACTGGTTTTTTAGGCAGACGGGTATCCGTATATCCGCTTAGCGCCGCATCCCCACGGAATATATGCCAGTCCATATTCCCGGAACTGCATGACTTATCCGGCTCTCCTTTGCAGGATATGAGCAGGTATATCAGGGTAAAAAATAGTACGGCTTGTTTCATACGTGTAAAATTTATTTTGAATCTACATAGATCGCTCCTGTGGGACATAATTCCGCCAGGTTTTCGGTTACGTTCGTCCGATTTTCATCGGGTATCACCACCTGCATGCCAAAACCGCGGTCTTTGAATGTAAATCCATTGTCACTGTTGTACACACATAGACCGCAACGGATGCATTTGGCTTGTTCAAACCACATATTATTCATGATATATACCTTATTCATAGCCGGTTGGGATGACGAAGCGTCGTATCGCGGACGTTTTATTCCTTCGGCCGTGGCATACATACGCAGCTTGCAATCTTTTTGACCTGCACAGGCGCAATGCAGGCAGTGGGATGGTGTAGAAACCGTTTCTTTCAACCGTTTCCGTTCTTCCTCCGAAAACCGTCCGAGCCGGGATTGAAAGAGTGTCTTGTCTTTTTTATGGACCGGCGGTTTTATGTTTCCGGATGTTTCGCCGGCATCCGGACTTTGCATGCTGCCATCAGTTACCGGCGAAGGTTTGTAATGATCCGCAATTTCCCTGATAATCGCACGAATGGAAACGGCTTTGTCAATCGTACCCCGCCGGCAGGCTTTTTCACAGGGCGCTTTACAGGTGTCACAGCCGGTTTCCGGAAGGGCGAATGTATCATCCAGGATGGCATAAGCCTTTTGGTACAAGCCGTGATCATAAAATCCGAGCACTTGTTCCACATCAAGTCCTTTCGGGCAGACCATTGAACAGGGTGCATCGCAATCGGCCCGGTGATCGCTTAACAGCAGTTCCAGCGACAAGGAACGAACTTGTTTTACCTCGTCGGTATCGGTTTCAATCTTCATCCCCTCGGTCGGTATCGTCGTACACGAAGGAATCATTTGCCCTCTGACGCAATCTTTTACGACACAAACCATGCAGGATGATTTGTGTTTGGCCTCTTTGGCGTAACACAATGACGGAATAGTATGTCCTGCCCGGCGGGCAACCTCAAGCAAGGTTTCACCCGGAAGTACCTCTGTCGTTTTATTGTTTATTACAATGTTCATGTTTTATATTCCAAGTTCGTATTATTTTAAATTCCGTATTCATCTGGCATCCGGCAACGATCCTTCGCAGTCGCAAAGCAGCTTAAAATCATATCCTTCGGACGGATCGCCCTTTACATTTCCCAGTCCCGGATATTCGACATGCATTCCTGCGATGCGGATCCGGTTTTCCGAAACATACTTCAGCAATTGTTGGCGCGTCTTGATTGCCTGCTCCGGATTTGTATCGTATGTTACGGCAATTTCCGGACGGGGAATCTGGACCGGCGTTACATGCGTCAGGTCTCCCCAGATCAACAATTGATAACCGTCCGAATCCAGTAGATAGGCCGTATGTCCCGGCGTATGGCCGTAGGCGGCGATGCTTCGTATGCCCGGCAACAGTTCTTGTTTCATCTTATCCGCTTCGTCCGGAACAAATAATTGCAGTTTATCCCGGTAGATTTTCACTACTTCTTGTGCATGTGTAAAACCTCTCCGTTTGTTTTCCGGCAGACTTTGCATAATTTCATTATTTGTCCAGTAATCATGTTCGGCATGTGACATATAAAGAGTCGCATTGGGAAAAACTTTTTTTCCGTCTTTCAGCAGGCCGCCGATATGGTCGCCATGCATGTGCGTAAGCAGGATGATGTGTATATCTCCGGGATTCTTTCCGCATTTTGCCAGGTTGTCGGTTAACCGGTTCCCCACTCCCGCATCTACCAGTATATTTTTACCGGAGGATTCCAGCAAAAAAGCGTTTGTCGCACTGTTGTACGTACCTCCCGGGATATATTGATTCAATATTTCTTCCGTAACGCCGATCAGGTTATTGGGTTTACTTGGTCGCTGCACTTCGTGTTCGTTCAGCGTAGTGATCGTAAAAGATCCCGCATCAAACGTGATCGGTTCGGTTTCTTTCTGTGCCGTCAGCGTGCAAACGGATGCCAATAGTATGAATGATAAGAATATTTTGTTCATAATTACGATTCTTTATGACGTTTTCCGGTTTAAAAATTACGATTTCAGATTCTTATGCCATAGCCCCGGCTTTGGGTTCCGAACTATATCCGGATACTTTTTTGATTGCGTCGAAACTGCATTCGTCAATACATAATCCGCATTGCACACATGTTTCTACATGGATCGTATGTATGGCGTAGGGAGTGTAGGGTATGGCATCTACCGGACAGGCTTTGGCGCATTTGGTGCAGCCGACGCAGTCGTCGGTCACCACATATCTGACCATCTCTTTGCATGTTCCCGTCTTGCAGATTCCGTTTACATGTTCTTCATATTCTTCGCGGAAATATTTCAGTGTCGTCAATACCGGATTGGGAGCGGTTTTACCCAACCCGCAAAGAGATGCCTTTTTGATATTCAACGCCAGTTCTTCCAATTTATCAATATCTGCAGGTACGGCTTTTCCGCTGCATATTTTGTCAAATATGTCGAGCATACGGCGTATGCCTACCCGGCAAAACGTGCATTTTCCGCACGACTGTTCGCAGGTGAAACTCAGAAAATAACGGGCTACATCCACCATGCAATCGTTTTCACTCAGTACGACCAATCCGCCGGAGCCCATCATGGCCCCCATCTGGTTGAATGCATCGAAATCAACCTGTACATCACATAAATGGGCCGGAATACATCCTCCCGAAGGTCCGCCGATCTGAACCGCTTTCAGTTTTTCTCCGCCTTCCACGCCTCCGCCTATCTCTTCGATAATTTGATTCAGCGTGATCCCCATCGGTACCTCAATAAGTCCTCCGTGACGTATTTTTCCTGCCAGCGCAAACACTTTTGTACCTTTACTGCCGTCCGTACCGATTTGGTTGTAATAATCGGCTCCTTTATGGATGATATACGGGATCTGGCTTAATGTCTCTACGTTGTTCACCAGTGTGGGAAGGCCGTTCAGGCCGGCAACGGCAGGGTAGGGCGGCCGCTGCTTCGGAAATCCCCGTTCACCTTCTATTGAAGCGATAAGCGCTGTTTCTTCCCCGCAAACAAAAGCGCCTGCCCCTTCAAAAATAGATATGTCAAAGGAGAAATCGCTGCCGTTGATGTGCCTGCCTAACAGATTTTGCTGGCGACACAGTTCGATGGCTGTCCGTACACGCGTTACCGCCAGCGGATATTCGGCGCGGATATAGAAAATTCCTTTATCGGCCCCTACGGCATAACCGGCAATGATCATTCCCTCAATCACGCGGAACGGATACGATTCCAGCATCATACGGTCCATAAATGCACCCGGATCGCCTTCATCGCCGTTACAGATGACATATTTTTCTTTGCTGTCCGACGAAGCGACAATCTCCCATTTTTTTCCGGTTGTGAACCCGCCGCCGCCACGGCCGCGGATACCGCTTTTAAGGATACTGCCGATCACGTCTTCTTTTGCGGCGGATGACAATACTTTTTTCAATGCTTCAAAACCATCGTGGGCTACATATTCATCCAGGTTAAGCGGAGCAAGAAAACCGTATCCTTCTGTCGAAATATGTTTTTGTCCCGTCAGGAAACTATCTATCACCCCGGTTCTTTCGCGTTCGTCTTTCCAAATCACATTGTCCCAGGTTACATCGGTATGAAATATGTCGATATGATTCAGCAAACTGTTTTTCAGTCTTTTCAGATAGCCTGCCGGTTTGAAGTTATGGTGCAGGATCTCTTTTATTTCCGCTGCCTTTACATTCGGATAACGCGTTATCGAACCATCGGGAAACACGACATCAATCAAAGGGACTTTATTGCAGACCCCTACGCAGCCGACAGGTTTGATACGAACCTCGATTCCCAGTTCGTGAGAAGCCGTCAGAAGTTCCCGGTAAATATCCGATGAGCCGCTTGCCTGACAACAGGATCCCATACCGAGTCGTATTTCGCCGGCAACTTTATGTTTTTCTTTCTTTTCTTTTTCCTGTTCTTTCTCGGTTTGCAGCGACAGAAAATCGTCAATGACTTCGTTTACTTTTCCGGGGAGTACGTGGCCGTATATTTTTTCGTCGATCTGAACAACGGGAGCCAGCGTACAACATCCGAGGCAGGCAATTTTTTCGATGGAAAAGAGCCGGTCGTCTGTCGTAATGTTGTCTCCTTCCATTTTCAGTTCGCGCCGGAATGAATCGTATACGTTTCCGGCGCCTTTTACATGACAGGCCGTCCCCGTACATACTTTAATAAGGTGTTTGCCGTACGGTATATGCCGGAACTGGGAATAAAAAGTAGAAACACTGATCAGTTGCGCACGGTCAATCTCCGTCCGTTCGTAAACGCGTTCGAGAGCAGCCGAAGGGAGGTAACTGAATTTCTCCTGCAAAGCCTGTAAAAGAGGAATAATTGTTTGGCGCGACTTACCTGTTTTGTCGATAATAGCATCTACGCCGGCTATCATCGCTTCATTCGTTTCCGTTCTGTTATTTTCACAATTGCATGCCATATCAGTTCGCTGTTACACAGTAGATACTGTTTTCGGTTCGTACTACAATTTTTCCATCAGTGAAAGCCGGTGTGGCAAACGTTTTTTCTCCCGTCTCGAACGAATTCAGTAAACTGAAATTGTTGTCTGCCGAAAATATATGCATTTTGCCGTCGTTACTGAACAGGTAGATCTTTCCTTCCGCTATTACGGGCGACGAATAAAACTCCGTATTCAGTTCGTGCTCTTTGCGAAGTTCTCCGGTTTGTGCATCATAAGCGGCAACCACACCGTAACTTGTTGCAAGATACAGGTTGTTTTTTGTCGCTACCGGACTGGATACTTCCGGAAGAAAATCCGTTCCTTCCCACGCAACACTTCCGTCCGTACCGTTGATGGCTATTAATTTCGAGTATTCGCTGGCGCCGAAGATCATGCCGTTGCTGCTGCATGCGCTGGAGCCGACTTCGCCGGTCAGGCATTCCACCCGCCAAAGCTGCTCGCCGTTATTCGGGTTATAAGCCGTAATAGCCGGATTCCCCATCAATACGAGTTGCGGTTTGTTGTCCACATACGCAATGACCGGTGAACTCCAGGTCACTTTCTCCGTCCGGCTTTTACTCCATTGTTCGGCTCCCGATGTGATATCGAGCGCAAGTACCTTGGGAGCGTTTTGGTTATCATATTGTACAATCACCAGATTACCGAAAATAAGGAGTGAGGAAGCATATCCGTAATGATTATCGGGCACGCCTAAATTTTTAGCCCACAATTTGTTTCCGTTTATATCCGCACAGATGATATCGCCTGTCGCAAAAATCGCGCATACCTGTTTCCCGTTGGTGGTCACACTGGAAGCGGCCAGACCTGTATCTTCCGTTGTTTGGGGCAGTTGCGAAGGAGAACCCGGTATACCGGTCGCCGCCAGTTTCCACAATTGTTCGCCTGTATTCAGATCATAGCAATACAGTTCGCGCATTTGTTCGTCCGCACCCGAAAAAAATACTTTATTTCCGTTGATAACCGGCGAGTTATATCCTTTGCGCGGAATCTCTTTTTTCCATGCGATGTTTGTTCCGTCGCTTAAATTCCATTTTTCGGGCACACCCTTGGCCGTAGATATTCCGTTGGAGTTATTACCCCGGAACGCATTGTGGGTTACCTTGGATACAACAGGTTCGGAGGGTGCTGCTGCGGCGGTATTTGAAGTATCTGCGACGGCTGTTTCGCGGTTGGTATCCGTCGGTTCGGCCCCGGCAGCCTTGTTTTCTTCGTTCGTTCCGCCGGTTTCATCCGTCCCGGAAGAACCGGTGTTCTCTGCCGGTGTACCGGCATCTTCCGCAGTTGTTTCCGTTTCCGTCGGATCTGCCGCGGAAGTTACTTCCTGCGATAATTCTTCCCGACCGGAGATGTCTGCCGTTAGTCCGGCATTTTCCGTATCGCCGGTTTTGCTCCGCAGGTAGGGAGATGTCATACATACGAAAACCAATGCGATGACTGCAAGGCCTGATGCCACCCATACCACATATTTCCGCGCCTGCGTTTTAATCGCCCATTCGTCAATCGGATCAATCTCCTTGTCCGGAATATCTTTATCTTTTGCAAAATAGAAGCGTACACAAACAATGAAAACAAGTAACATACCTAATAGTATATAGACTCCGTTCATCAGATGATCCAACCGGACAAAATAGGCCTTTCTGGCCAGTAAGTCCAACCGGCGGATTTGTTCCTGAAGGGCCGGATTATTCGAATTATTATCGTTTAATTGTTTCAATGTTTCTACAACCTCTGTCTGAAGAGGAGTTGTACCTCTCACCTGAAAATAATTGGTGATGAGCATGATTGAAAAAGTTGCGATAAATATCGCCGATACAATTGCTATATTCCTGAGAACTGTTTTCTTCATTCTATCTTCTGTATTTATTGAATGTTCTACGTTTATATTTGAATTTCATCCTTTTTGCGAAGGTTGCGTTATCTTATTTTGCGGACAATAACCGAAGCATTTTCCGCATGCGACGCAGTTTGCCGTATCTATTTCATATTCCTTGCGCGTGCGTTTGACCGACAGGTTGATTAACGTAATGCCGATTACCAGTCCGATAAGCGCTCCCGCAACGGTTGAATATAATTTGAAATCCTTCTGAATGGCTTCGTAGCGTTGCGTCAGTTCTTCAACCATACCGCCTTGTCCGTAAAAAGCCTCCAACTCGACGGACAGTACATCCTGCGGATTGGTTTCATGTTCCATCACCAGCTTGTAAAGACGCACATCTTTATGCGGCTGACTGAGTTCGACGCTCAGCGAACGGGTGATGAACGCTCCGGCTGCAATCATCAGGGGTAAGACCACAAAATAACCGATGATTCTTTTTACTCCCCGTAATCTGTATTCTTTTACCTTATTTTCATACGGTGGCCTGATGGCATCGACGGGGCATGCATTATGACACAACTCACAATTGATGCACGGTTGCGCCGTTATTTTTATCTTCCGGATGGAGACGCGTGAGAAAAGACTCAGCAAGGCTCCGTACGGGCAAATGAAACGACAGAAAGGCCTTCCCGTAAAAATGGCCGCAATCAGCAGTAAGACGCCGAAAATGATAAGTCCCAAATCTCCCCCGAGACGGAATATGCCGACAAACGGGTCGAAGCGACAGATTATAAAGCTGCTTCGCGTAACTGCGTAGAGGATGGCGAATATCAGGTATATCCAGGGTATCATGCCCAGTACGGTCGTTAATGCGCGGGACAACCGGTAGTTTTTCAGGTTTACCAGTTCCTGTAACGCACCGAGGGGACATACCCCTGCACAAAAGACCCTGCCGAATAAAAGAGCAAACAGGATCGGAAGTATGAAAAAGAGAAAGACGGACACAGGCAGCATGTATGTATTGTCGGCAAATGCCAAGGCGACGTTCTGGACGGAACCGATACTGCATATGCAACCGTTACGGAAAAAGCCGAAATAAGCGACTGAGATTATAGAAGTCCAGACAACCGGTTTCCGGGTTCGTTTTTTGATGACGGCCCAGGCAACAATACTCATCATCAGGATGAGTAGTATGATGTCTGTAATTACCCAGAGGTTTTCGTCCGGTACCGGATATTGTATGTCGGGGTATTGGTAACCCGATTCGAAATCCGGCTTGGGGAAACGGTTCTGCGCATTTAGAATACCTGCGGACAGCAAGGCGGTTCCGGTATAAAAATATTTTTTGATGGTATGCATTTAATTCAATAGTTACGATTCAAAACTCCGCGTTTCAGCTTTTATGTTCGTTAATCTTTCAGTTTATACGCCTTTCCGACAGGTACGCGACTGATGGCATCCGACGGGCATACGGTTGCGATTTCACATTCGTTGCAATCTTTACATAAACTTCTGTTGATTTGCAGGTAAAGTGATCCGTTTCCGAATGAGCTGCAACCTTTTACACATTTACCGCAACCATTGCACAAGCTTTCATCTATTGTATATTCGAAGTAAGGATCTTCCACGAATTTACGTTGAATGGCTCCCGTAGGGCACATCAGATTCTCCGCCGCGGTATTCAGTTCTTTTACATTCGAACGATAATAGCCCCCGCACAAATCGCAGTATCCGCATACTTTATTGGCATGGAAACATTTCACGGCCGAAACCGGTAAAACGCAATCTGTCTCACACCGCCCGCACTGGGTACATTTCTGCGGATCTATCTGCCAGTAATAATCGCCTTCCTGCGCTTTGACCCGATGTATGAGGCCGCCCGACAGAGCAAGGATGGAGCCTCCCGCTACCGTTGTCCCTACGATTCGCAGGAATTTGCGGCGTGCTATCGGACTGTTTTTATTTTCTTTTTTCTGTTTCATTCGCTGTTTAAAATTCAGGATTTTATACATTCACTCCGTTTCGTAACGGACAATCCGTTCCACAACCCGAACATGCTGTTTGGGCTGCCGACTGTTTGTCATACCGGAAAGTGGAAATCAGCTTTTTCCCGGCGACAAACAGTTTGTCTTTGTCGACCTTCACATCGTAGGCCGTATAGCCTCCGCCGAGCGTTTTACCGTCCAGCAACACATTCCGGAATTCGCCGTTCGTTCCGTAACAACTGATACGGGGATTTCCTTTTTCGGAAGTAATAATCTCTCCCGCAGACGTATAAGCCAGATGAACCGGGTTGCAACATCCGCCGAACATACCCGTCGCTCCTCCTGCTTTTCCGAAAGCGCCTATATAGTTGCCTTCCGGGGAGTATTTTTCGACTTGATGTCTTCCCGGATTGGAACAATAGAGGATTCCGTTCGTATAGGTTATGCCGAACGAATAACTCGGAATAATAAATCCGTCGGGACTTTGTATGAACTTTACAAAATTTCCGTCCGTAGTATATTTACAGATATTTTTATTGGCAACATCCGTTACGAATACGGCGCCGGGCGCGATTGCCATGGCGCAATAGTCGGACTGTTCGCTGCATGCTTCCCAGTCGCGCAGCCATTCGCCTTCGTGGTTATATACTTCAACACGTGTCGGAAAAAGCAGGTATATCCGGTCGTCGTCGGTTGCTATATCACGCAGATTGCTCCCTACGGCAAAGTTATGCAGCAGGTTTCCCGTCCGGTCGTAAATAAAGATATTGTTCGAAGTTGCTGCGATCAGCTTTTCCCCAGCCAACTCAAATGCTTCTATCTTGTCGGGTACACTGAAAGAGGATACCATTTTGTAGGGCGAAGTAAAATGATCTTGGGGGAGACCGGCCGTATTCATCTTGTTTTTTCCGTCGGAGAGTCCGCGACCGGGATTCAATCTTCTCCGGAATAAGAAGCCCGAAACTCCCAACATACTTCCTCCTGCAAAAACCGCGCTACAGATTTGCAGGAATTTTTTACGGGATATTTTATTTTTACCTTTTTCCATATAACCTGTCATTTATATTTTGCGTTTCACATTCTTTATTTATCCTGTTCATAACCGTAGATTGTTATTTCATTTTTACCGGCAACATAAAGATAGTCTTCGCAGGCGCTTGCTTCATAGGCATTACTGCCTCCGCCCATCAGGCGACCGGTCAGCAACACCTCTTTAAAGACGCCGTTTCGTTCAAAAGAACTGATGCGGGGATTTCCTTTTTCGGATGTCAGCAGTTTGCCGTCGGGAGTGAATGAAATGTAAGCCGGATTGCAACATCCTGCAAAGAAACCGGTTTCCGTACCCGGTCCGCCGAACGCCGCAATAAAATCTCCGTCCGGAGTATATGTTTCAATCAGGTGTCTTCCTGAATTAACGCAGTAAATCGTGTCGTTACGACTTTCAATATCAAACGAATAACTCGGAATGATAAAATGATGCGGGCTTTTGATGAATTTTACGAAATTGCCGTCTTTCGTATATTTACAGATATTTTTGTTTTCCGCATCGGTCACAAATAAATAATCTCCGGCAAGCGTAAACGAACAATAGTCCGACAGTTCGCTGCATGCTTCCCATTCGCGCAATAACTGTCCCTCTGTGTTGTATACTTCGATAAAAGTGGGGTATAACAGGTAGACAGTATCCTGTTTCGCCGTAATATCCCTCGCGTCTTGTTTTACCGGGAATGAAGCCGTTTGCGTTCCCTTCGTATCGTATATATAGACCGATTGCCCTGCGGAGATGAACAGTTTTCCGTCATATAAATCGAACCGGTTGATCTTTTCCGGTAATTCGAACGATGACAGTCGTTTATAAGGAGTATTCAGCGGGACATCCTGTGTTGTCCCGGCGTACGTTTTTTCTTCTTTCCTCATCGACCGGGCCACATACCATACGAAGCCGGTGATAATGGCGAAAATGGCGATATTAATCCATATTTTAATCCCTTTTCCCATAGTTATACGATTTTGAGGCATTTAACCGTATGGGCGTCCCGTACAATCAACATCCCGTCTGCATACGCAATAGGGCCCCAGGCATCCGCTCCGTCCTCAATCACCCGCTGCTTTTTCAATAACGTCAGACTTTGCTGTTGAACTTCATATATATATAATTCACCGTCATCCTTGAAAACAAATAATTTGTTGTTGATGACGATATAAGGGCCTAAGCCGAAACGTTCGTCGGCAGCCGAAGTCCATACGGGCGTATGCAGGTCTGAGGGAGAGTAACATACTAATTTTCCCCTGTGGGCGCCTCCGTCCTTAGGCATAACGCTGAAAATCATGTTATTGTATAAGATCGGCGTTTGCTGTTCGCTGGATAGGCCTTCATTCGGTTTGTACTGATCCGTGACGGTTGCCGTCCACTTGCCTCCGGCATGATCGACATTGAGCAATGCGCCTCCCGTACCGTAACCGGCAACCATAAACACCAGGTTAGACGATACCTGAAGAGGTGAAGGCGCAACTACCGAAGGTTGCCACTTGCCGGTTTCCCATAACAGCGTACCCCGGTCGTTTTCTTCCGCCGATACGCCGCAAACACCCCCGACGCCAATATATACATAGGTCTTCTTCCCGCCCAGGGTCATCGGCATAACCGATGAATGAGACATCTTATAGTGTAATGTATTGGGAGTTTTCCAGCGTATTTCGCCTGTTGCATAATCCAGTCCGGCTAACAGTACTTCTTCTCCCGCCGGTGCAAGAACCAGGGTATTACCGTCCACATACGGACATTGACCGGTATACCAGAACGGAACTTCCGTTTTAAACTCTTTCTGCATATCGAGTGACCATTTCAGGTTGCCCGTTGCCGGATCGCAACACATCACATGCCCTTCCGGTCCAATCGTTATAATGTAATCATCGCCGATAGCCGGAACCGTACGTGAAAAACCGTGATTGCGCTTGATCGGCACCCGGTACCATCTGCGCCATAGCTCTTTGCCCGTTTCAAGCGAAAAACAACGTAATGCGTCGGAGTTTAATTGTTCATTGTAATCCAGCAAATACACTTTGCCGTTATAAATTACCGGCGCCGCATGCCCTTCACCTGTTTCCACACTCCACTGTATCGGAAAATCTTCCGCAGAAATATTGATTTTATCGGATGTTAGAATGATATTCTTTGAATTTTCGCCGCGAAAATTACTCCATTTTTCCGATAATCCGTCCTTTATATCCGCCCCGGAGCCGTCTTCATCATACGTCATAAAAAATTCTCCGATCACCACATCATTGGCCGTCCTGGCCAATCCTTCGGGACGGTTATCCGCACCGGGAGCCTGGATAGAGAGATTTTCCATAGGTGTGTATAAATGCCACCCGATAAGAACACCGGCATAAATGAATACCGTTAAAATGGTGATTATTGTTACTGTCTTTTTATTTTTTATTAAACTCATTTATCTGGATTAGAATTATTTTAATAATTTTCTATCTTTCACATCTGCTAATACCCGCATTTGCTGAATGGCTATCAGATTTAATTTGATTAACCGTTCGCGCTGTGAAAGCCCTTCGTTAATGAATACAGCATTCAGATTCTCCATATTCGAGAGACATATCAATTCGTTAATTGTGGCATAATCGCGCATATTACCCTTTAGGTTAGTATTGGATTCACGCCACTCTTTAGCCGTTATACCGAAGAGCGCCATATTCAGAACATCAGCTTCGGTAGCGTAAATTACCGAAGTTTGCTGCGATGTGAGTTCGGCAGGAATAAGGTTATGCTTAATGGCATCGGTGTGAATATGGTAGTTTATCTTCGACAATTCACGTTTGGCGTTCCAGCCAATTGCTTTTTGATCTTCTTCTTTGAGGCGTTGGAATTCTTTAACTAAGTACAGTTTGAATTCGACTGAAATCCATGAGGCAAACTCAAAAGCAATATCTCTATGAGCGAAGGTTCCACCATAACGCCCTGCTTTTACCACCAAGCCAATTGCATTTGTTTTTTCGACCCATTGTGTAGGCGAAAGTACAAAAGCATTTAATCCTGCTTGACTTTTAAACACATCGAATTCGATGTGTTTAAAATCTGGATTGTGGAGTGTTTCCCAAAGTCCGAGCAATTCAATAGTCATTCGGGTACGCATCCAATTTTGAATTATTACTTCACTGCGACTATCGCGCACTTTTGCAATATCTGTCAGAGAAATATAATC
>QMCD01000932.1_pt1 | contig 19319 bp, 13 predicted proteins | sample 1821841 | NCBI WGS metagenome assembly QMCD01 (sample SAMN01991225, study PRJNA193472) | Termite gut metagenome, whole genome shotgun sequencing project. | isolation source: worker | host: Macrotermes natalensis
ACCCTGGTCGCCCTGCTCCTGCCGGCCGTGCAGGCGGCTCGCGAAGCGGCGCGGAGGATGGGGTGCGGCAACACGATCAAACAACTGGCCGTCGCCTTGCATACGCACCACGACACGTACCAGACGTTTCCGGTCGGCGGCGGGCTCGAAGGCAAACATGCCGCCCCGTTTTGGAGTGCGCACAACACGTTCATCCGCCTGTTGCCGTTCATGGAACAGTCGGCGTTTTACGACGAGATCATGGCATCCACGGCCAATCCGTGGCACGTCCCGGAACTTTACAGCGCGAACTCGGCGATGATGTTCGCTTGTCCTTCCGAGCCGCTGCGAGGTCAGCGAGTCCTTGCCCGGGTCAGTACCAATACGACCTACCCGAGCAGTTACGTCGTTTCGCTCGGCGATACGACACTCGGCTCGCGATTCGACAACGACGCGACCAAAATGATGAACCGCCGCGGTTTTTACGGCGGGCGTTACGTCGTCCGCACCATGTCCGACCTCCTGGACGGCACCTCGAACACCATCGCCTATTCGGAAACGATCGTCGGGGAACAGGGCGACAAACGGGTCGGCGCCGGCATTTCCGCCACGGAAACGGAAAAGGTGGTCAACGGTGTGAGTGTCGTGGAGAATCCCCGCGACTGCCTGTCCCGGGCGACCGGGAAGGAGTACAACGGAGCGATCATCGCGAACGAGATCAGGGGGCAAATGTGGTTCATTGCCGGTTCGTCCCAGCATTGTTTCGAGACGATTCTGCCCCCGAATTCGCCGTCGTGCGGCGTCAACGGAGGGTCGTCCTGGGACCGCCCGACGGTCCTCAGTGCGGCAAGCAATCATACCGGCGGCGTGATGGTCGCCTTGTGCGACGGCTCCGTACGATTTTTCGCCAATACGATCAGCACGACCAGCAGCGGGGTGACCGACCTGACCGACCCTTACAGCCGAGCGGTCGTTCCGGGAGAAAGCCCCTACGGGGTCTGGGGCGCCCTGGGAACCATCGACGGGGGGGATGCCGTCAACCTGTAAAAACGGGGGCGCACCGTGCGCGAAAAAACGAAACATCAACGATAACCATATTGTACGATAAGCGTTGTACGATAACCATTGTTTAGAGAGGACCGGGCATCCGTGAAAGTTGCAACGATCGAAACAGCCAAGGGAACCATCCGTATCGAATTGTTCGACGATAAAACGCCGAAAACCTGTGAGAATTTCGAAACGCTCGTTGCCAAAGGATTTTACGACGGGCTGACGTTTCATCGCGTGATTCCCGATTTCATGATCCAGGGCGGTTGTCCGAAGGGAACCGGAACGGGCGGTCCCGGATACCAGTTCGAGGACGAATTTCATCCGGACCTGAAACATTCCGGCCCGGGAATCCTTTCCATGGCCAACGCCGGTCCGGATACCAACGGCTCCCAGTTTTTCATTACGCATGTCCCCTGTCCGTGGTTGGACAACAAACACACCGTCTTTGGCCGCGTCCTCGAAGGGCAGGACGTCGTCGATTCCGTCGAGCAGGGCGACATCATGGAAAAAGTAAGCGTCACGGAAGAATGAGCGTCGAAAAGGCAGTCGAACGGACGCCGGGAAAAACGAAAAAAGCGGGCGCCGAAGCGGCGTCGCCGTCGATGGATGTACCCGCGTTTACAGCACCGTCGTTTACGGCATCGTCGTTTACGGCACTATCGTTTGAAGGCGCGCTCGAACGGCTCGAAGAGATCGTCCGGCAATTGGACGACGGTAAAACCGACCTGGAGACATCGCTCTCCCGTTACGAAGAAGGGATCGGCCTGTTGCGCCACTGCCACAGCCTGCTCGGCGATGCCCGGCGTCGGATCGAAATGCTCAGGGGCGTCGATCCGAACGGCGGACCGATTGTCGAGACGAAAAACGAGTCCGATTTCCGAACGGAAATACACTGACGACGCCGTAATTTATACCGCAAACGGCATGAAAATCCTCCCGCGAACCGAACGATCCGTTTCATGCAAGCCCGGAACGAAGTGTAGCGCAGTGACGGGAGACGACGGTAAATCCCGAATGTCCGTTTTCATCGCGTTTCCGGTATACCCTGGGGATTCCGATGTCGAAAAAGCTCCTTCTTTTCACGCTCGCGATTTTTTCCTGTTCTTTTCTCCCGGCGCAGGAGTCGCCGCTTTCGCAACGGCAAAAGCAGCTTTCCGAACGTTATTCCCAACTGGAAAACGTGTTGCTTCGCATGGCCGAGATCAATGCCCGGACGAATCCGAAACGGGCGGCTCTCCTGAAAAAAGTGCTGGCCGAGAGCAAGGATCGCTTGATCGACATGCGGTTCGACGAGCTGGTCGCGATCCTCGCAAAGCACCGGCTCACCGAGGCGATCGACGGCCAGGAAACGCTGGAGCGGGATCTCGCGGAATTGCTCAAATTGCTTGAGAGCGAAAACCGGGCCGGGCGACGTGATGCCGAGAAGGAAAAGATTGCCAAGCTGATCCGGGAACTCGACGAACTGATTCACCGCGAGAAAGCGATCCGGGGAAAAACGCAGCGATCGGATCGTTTCGAAGCGATCGAGAAGGAGCAGGCGGACGTGCGCGACCGGGCCGACAAGCTTTCCGATAAAATGAGCGAATCGCAGGAAATCGGGCCCCGGAGTGACAACCGGAGTGACAACCGGAGTGACAGGGATCCGGAATCGGACGACCCGGACGAGGTTGATCCGGAAGAGGTCGATAAAAGCCGTTCCCCGACACAGCAGGCGATGCAGAAGGGCATGCGGCGGATGAGGGCGGCCGGGAAACGGCTCCGCGAATCGAAGAAGGCGGAAGCGATCGAGGAGCAGGAGGAGGCGATTTCCGAACTCCAGAAAGCGAAGGCGGAACTGGAGAAAATTCTCCGGCAGCTTCGCGAGGAAGAGTTGATGCAAACGCTTCTCTGGCTGGATGCCCGGGTCAAAAAAATGCTCCGCGCGGAAAAATCGATTCATTCCCAAACGGAGAATGCGGTCGGTTTCGCTCCGGGAAACGAGGGTGGCGGGGGCAATGTGGAAACGAATGCGGAAACGGAGGAAACGATTCGAGCCCGGACGATCCGGTTGAGCCGGCTTGCCGCCGACCAGTCGCTCGTCATCGTCGACGCGGATGCGGCCCTGATCGTGTTGCGTGAGGACGGGACCGCGCAAGCGATGGGGGAATCGCTCCTCCAGGCTCGATTCGACATGGAGGAAGTACGGCTGCGATTGAACCGGGGCGAAGCGAGCCCAACGACCCTCCGGGTTGAGCAGGCGGTGATCGACGCGCTGGAGGAAATGCTCGAAGCGCTCGATTTGGCCAAAAAAGACGCCGAACGCAGGCAACAGCAGCAGCAACCGGGCGCTCCCGGCGGGCCGGCGGATCAACGGCTCCTCAACATCCTCTCGGAATTGAAGATGATCCGGTTGATGCAGGCCCGGGTTTACGAACGGACCCAGCGCTACGAAACGATGCTTGTGGAACCGGGAGCCGATTTGCCGGCGCTCCAAACCGGCGTTGAAGAACTTGCTCGGCAGCAAACGCGAATCGGACGTATCCTCAATTCCATCGAAATCGGAAAAAACGAGTAATCCCGGACATCATTGATACCGAAGCCGCCCCGTTTTCCGTTCAAGCCGCCCCCTCGAAAAACGACATGGCCCTTCGGACAGTCGCTCGCTTCGGCGACCATGCGGAGCATCGGGAGGCGGTCGTCCGCCACGGCCCCGCTTGTGCGGCACGCATTCGGCTTCGGGGAATTTTCAACGGCGTTCCGTTTATGAGTGAAAACCGTTTCCCGTCACGGCGTTTTTTCGTTTTCGGCCTGCTTTTGGAAAGCGGAATGGGCCTGGTCGCCCTTTTTCTCGGCCTGTTGCTCGGCTTGCCGATGCGCGAGTGGCTACAGCCGGACGGGATGTCGGTCGTGATCGGACTGTATGCGACGTTGCCGATCATTCTCGGCTACCTGGCTCTCGATTCCTCCCGGTGGAAACCGCTGGCCGGGATTCGAAAGATCGTCCGCTTTTTCAGCACGGAGCTCCTCGGGGACTATTCGCCGGGAACGTTGGCGATCCTGTGCGTCGCAGCCGGCATGGGCGAAGAACTGTTGTTCCGCGGGCTGATCCTGGGCGGAATTCTTACCTGCGACGGCCTGACCGGCTCGGCGACTTTGTGGACGGCGCTCCTGCTTTCTGCGACATGCTTCGCCCTTGCCCACGCGATTACGAAAACATACGTCGTGTTGACGTTCGTGATCGGGATGTACTTCGGGTTGCTTTTTCTCTGGACCGATTCGTTGTGGCCGGTGATGATCGCCCACGCCTTGTACGATTTTTTCGTCTTCTGGTTTGTCAGGAAAGCGGAATCGGTCCAATAACGGTCCTCCACGGTCCGGCGGATACGCGAATTCCCGAATTTGTATGTTTTTCGATACGGAAAGGTCTTGAAAATCCCGCTAAAAAGTGTAGACTCCGATTACCAGAGTTTCCTGTAACAGAGGGTCGGGGGCCATTCGATTCGATCCAGTTCGCGCGGATTCCCGCGTATCGTGACCGGCGGAGGTGACCATGCATCGAGATTATGCGAACGATGTCATACGCGAACTGCGCAATCAGCAGGTGCGGTACGCTCCCCGCGAGAAAAAAATCGAACAGGCGGCCCGGGCGGAAGAATTTTTGTACGAAATCGACCCCCGGGCGTCCTACCCGTACAAAGACGTCTGTTTTCGCGTCACGGACTACAAGCCGGAATTCCACGCGAACGACCCGCTCGGCGGCGCTTCGCTCAAGGGCGACCTGCTTCGGTTCATCGAAGACCTGTACGGCTCGGCCGCCGTCGATGTCGCGCAGGTCGGGGAACGGGTCTGGACGATCGAGGAATTGTGTCTCCGGTTCAGCGTGACCGCGAAGACCATTTCCCGGTGGCGCAAAACGTCGCTGGTGGGACGCCGGTTCACGATAGACGGTAAAAATCGCATCGGTTTTCTCGATTCCTCGCTCACGCGTTTCCTGGAAACGCACCAACGCACGGTCGAACGCGGGGGGCAATTCAGCCAGCTTTCGGACAAGGAAAAGACGACGATCCTCCGACTGGCCCGGCGCCTCGCCAAAGCCGGGGGAACGCCGACCGAAATCGCGCGCCGCCTGGCGGAAAAAACCGGTCGTAGCATTGAGACGATTCGATACACGCTCAAAAATTTCGACGAGCAGAATCCCGACATCGCCTTGTTTCCGAACCGTAAAACGCCGATGAACGACGATCTGCGCCGCCTGATTTTCCATCGTTACCGGCTCGGTGAATCGGTGGAACATTTGGCCGATGTTTTCCAGCGTACCGTCGGCAGCGTTTATCGCGTCGTCGGCCAGATGCGGGCGGCGCGCATTCGCGAACTGCCGCTCGATTATGTCGCCGCTCCCGAATTCAAGTCGCTTTCCCCGGAACAGGTGGCCCGGTACTGCCGGGCGGTGCCGCAGGAAGTCGAAACGAATCCCGCCCCGAAATACCCGCGCCGGATGGAAGGCGGTCTCACGGAACTTCCCGATTTCGTCGAGATCGACGCGATCGACGAACCGGACCGGAAAACGGAACGCCGGGCCGCCGGCGGATTCAAGGTTCGCCCGGATTCGGGGCTTCCGCCTTACCTGGAGGGGCTTTACCTGAACCCGTTGTTGACACGAACGCAGGAAACCCATCTTTTCCGCAAGATGAACCTGCTCAAATACGAGGCCGCCGCGTTGAGGGAATCGCTCGATCCGGAACACCCGAAATCGCATATCATGTCGAAAATCGAGCGGCTTTACGACGACGCGATCGCGACCAAGAACCGGATCGTCACGGCCAATCTCCGCCTGGTCGTTTCCATCGCGAAACGGCACATCGGCACGGGAATCAATTTCTTCGATCTCATCAGCGACGGCAACATCGCCCTGATCCGGGCGGTCGAAAAATTCGATTATACCCGGGGAAACAAGTTCAGTACGTACGCGACCTGGGCCGTGATCCGCTGCTTTGCGAGGGCGATCCCGGACGAGAAAAAACATCGCCTGCGGTATCGCCTCGTCGAGGACGAACTCTTCGACATGCAAGAAGACAGCCGGACCGATTTCCACATCGAGGAAAAGGAACAGACGGAACGGGAAGTCCAGATCGACCGCCTGCTGGGCGAATTGGATGAACGGGAGCAGCAGATCATCACGCGGCGCTACGGATTGGGCGACAGTAAAGCCTCGCAAACGCTCCGGGAAGTCGGCTCGGAAATGGGCGTCACGAAAGAACGGGTTCGCCAGATCGAGGCGCGCGCGCTGCAAAAACTGCGCAAAGTCGTCGAAGAGGAAAACCTCGAAATCCCGGGACTGTAAGCGTCCGTCTTTAGACCGAAGCCGATTCTCGGGAAGCCTGCTTTCCGAAGGTAAGCAGGTGGATGGGACGGAAAACTTAACCGGCTTCGGTATATACGGCGTATACCGGAAGCGGTTGAAACACGATGGGATTTTTACGATGGGATTCCTACCGCCGTCGCCGTTTACTCCAGGCGTTTGATAAAGATTGCGCCTTGGTCGATTTCCTGGAGCCCGAAAGCGCGAAAAGAGGGAATCAGGTGGGAGGACTCGTCGCTGATGACCGTTTCCAGTTCCAGGATTTCGTCTTTGACGACCAGTTCGCGCAACGTTTCGCCGATCGCGTAAGAAAAGACGCCCCTCGCGAGATAGTCGGGCCGGACATGATAATTGACGATGTGGGCGTATTTTTTCTGCCGGAACGACTTCGCCTCGTCGGAATGGTGCGATTTGGCAAGGGCCGGAATCCGGACTAGGATGCGGGCGACCGGACGGTCGTTCGGTTCGACGATGATCAGGGTTTCAAGCCATTCGTCATTGGCCTTGATCAGGGCGTCCCACCAATTTTGAGCTTTCGGGACGCGTTCGAAAACGATTTGCGATTTGTCCCGCCAACGCGTGGCCGTCAGGATCACCGGCGGACGATACTGTTCGAGCGACATTTGCATCCGTATCGGCCGATTGTTGACCGTATAGCCGTTTTGAATTAAAAATTCGCACGAGGGACTGCCCGCCGGGACGCATGACAATCCGATGGGACCGGAGAAACCGACGAAAAGTTGAACGCTTCCCCGGAAGGCGCCGGCGTAAATCGTCTTCATACCGCGATGGATCAGGTATTCTTCCGCCGCCGTGAGGAGCGCGACCCGCGCCGCGGCCGCCGACGGGGTGTCGTCGGGAACCAGGATCATGCAAATCGAACCGACGGTCGGCCCCATATCCGCCTTGCGCCGGTTCGGTACGAGGACCGCGTGAATGCAACCGACCGGTCTCCCCTTTCGTCGCACCCCAAGCGGTCTTTCTTCCCAAACCGCATCTTCATCCCAGGCGATCAGCAACCCTTCCGGGTCAAACGATTGCTGGCCGAGAACCCACGCCTCAAGCAGTTCGTAAGAAAGCGGCCTCAGGCAATCATCGGAAACGATCCTGGTTCTCCTCCACAGATCCAGAATGGCCGACGGATCCATATTGCGAAAGGGACGGATCGAAATCATGGAAAAACCTGCGAAATGAAGGCGTCACCCGACGATCTTAGCATAAAATAACGCATGGACAAGGGGCAAATTGCGGCGGAAAAAGGATTTTTTGAGCGGTGGTCCGACGGGCGGAAAACATCCGAAACAAACGCCGGGAACGCAGTACGGCACAGTGACCGGAGCGGGGGTGGGGGGAGAAACCGGTGCTTCGAAGATGCCTGCGATTGGAAAGCGCACATCGGAATATCCGCAAAAAAAGGCGGATCGGTTTCGCGATGAAATCAATCCGCCTTGACGATTGTCGACGCCATTTTTCTCAATTATACCATAAACGGCCTGACAACCCTCCCTCGCACTATCGCCCGCCTCTCGAACGATCCGTTTATGTCATTGCAATAACAGAAGCTAGAAGCAAGTGAGTACGGCAGGCAGACGTGACCAAATGTCCGTTTTCATCGTGTCTCCGGTACGCCGTCCGCATTGGACCCGGCATCCTTCGAAACGGCCGGTTTTCTCGGACGGAACAGATCGCTCACGGAGCCGGATGAGGTCCCGGTTCCTCCCGGTCCGCTCCGCTTGTCGAACAACGGGCTCACTTTCCCGTCGGCCACGGGCTTCATTCGTTCCGAGTTTTTCACCCGGGCTTTTTCATTTTCCGTGTCATACAACGAAGACACGTTTCCGTTGGCGACATTCGACGTCCGTTTCGGCTCCATGCGGATATCGGCCTCGGTCGCGTATTCCCCGTAACCCTTGACGGGCGTCACATTTTTCCATCGCATCATATTAAGCAGATCGGAAAGCGTGATCGAACGGATGCCGAGCTCGTCGGCCGTTTTTTTCATCGCCGTATATTGTTCCATCGCCTCGCCCTTGGCGTCTTCGTTGGAAACGTCGCCCAAGACGAGGAACGACGTGTTCCGGTCGATTTCCCCGACGAGCTTTCCTTCGTCGTCGACGTAGGCGCCGATTTTTCCGCCGTTGGATTTTATCAGGTTGATGACCGTTTCAAGTTCGCCGCCGCCCTGGCCGATGCTGCCGTCGCGTTTGCCCAGACCGGGAATGACCATCCCGTTGGTCAGGGCGAACACCTGCTTTTGTCCCGGTTTCCAGATCGGGGTGAAAATGACGTCGCCGGGCATGATCGGGCTCGAAAGGTGGTCGTCGAGAATGCGGGCCTCCGCCGCGTGTTCGCCGAGGATTTTCGTCACTTCAACGCTCGCCTTCGAGGCACTGAGCGACATTTCCCGTTTGCAGACGATGCAGATATTGTCGCCCTCGTTCATTCCCGCGGGAACCGGATAGGAAATTCCGGTAATCGTCGGATCGTAAACCGTAAAGATGGTCCGGACCATCAAGCCGTCGGCCGCTCCGCGATCGAGAAACACGATGCCGCGACCCTGGTTGACGCCGGTGATTTTCCCGCAGGGCTCGTCGACTTCCGAACGGGTCAGCTCGTGCAGCGTCCTGCCGATCTCCCTGTTGCGGATCGCGAGGGACCTGGCCCTTTCGATATTCTGGTCGCGCTCCTCGTTGGCCGACGCGACCTGTTCCCCCGCCTCGGTCGAGATTCTTTCCTTTTCCGCCTGAATTTTCCCGACCTCGCCCCGCAGGTCGTCCACGACCTTTTTGTCCGCATCCCGTTGCGTATCCCGTTCGGTAAACGCCGCATTGCGGTCGTCGTCGTGTTTTTGGGCGATGGCCTGATACAGGACGGTCGTGTTTTCCAGGTTGGCTTCCAATTGTTTGACGTTTTTATCCAGCGCGTCGATTTTTTTATCGCGGTCGCCGACCTCGCTTCGCAGGAATTCGCAGGCCCGCCGGAAACTGTTGTCCGTTCCCGGATAACCGGCCATGTATTTTTTCATGTCGTCGTTGTACGCCTTTTCGATCGTGTCCAACGTCGTCTCCGCCGCGTAATTGCCGATCATCTGTTTGAGCGAAATGTTTTCCCGGACCGCCTCGCCTGTTTTCGCAAGCTCTTCTTTGGCATTGGCTTCGGCCTTGACCGCCCGTTCATTGGCCGAGGTGATCGTTCCGCTCATCGTATAAATCGCACCGCACAAACAGAAAAGAATGATCACCAAGACCGCGATCACGACCTGAAAGACCCTGTCATTTTTACCCATGAAACGCTCCCGACGAAAAAATGGAGAATGGTGAAATCGCGGACAAACACCCTGATAGTTCAGCTAGATATTGTATTGTGTCAAAATGGGCAAGTCAACTAAATTTTATAGGCATTGTTCGTAAGGCGCGTCGTAAGCGCGACAGACCCGCACCGTCTCTGGATCGGCAGAACGGGGACCCGGAACGGCACCGAAATGCCATCCCCCGCCAAATTCCCAAGAATGGTGCTCACCGTGCAACGATTGTATCGATCTTACAGCCCGGCACTGCAAAGCGGCACCGCCGACCGACACGACCGGACAACACGGCCGGACAACACGACCGACCAACACCGCGGAATGAGAACGGGATCAATGGCCCCCGCAACCGGGACATCCGCCACCCCGGGGAAAATTCGGATTTTCGATGGAAAACCCGCGACCGGCCGGAGAATCGACAAAATCGATCTCGGTGCCCTCAAGATGAAGGTCGTATTTTTTTTGCGTCACCAAGGCGACGCCGTCGAATTCGTATCGGGTATCGACCGCCGGGTCGAAATGGGTGTCGAAGCCGAGCGAATACTGCATTCCGCTGCAACCGCCGCCGAGGATGCTGATCCGTAAGACCGTCCCTTCCTGCAATTGCTGGGCGGCGATGATTTTCTCGACTTCCCGACCGGCGTTCGGCGTTAAAAGAATCGACATATTGCTGACCTTTCCCATATCCGGTCGATATTTACCGGTTGATATTTGTTATACCGAAAACCCTTACGATTTCCCGAAGCCGACGATTGAGAAGTCTCCTTGAAAAAAGCCTCCCTGAAAAACACGGTCCGCAGGTATACCGGAAACGCGATGAAGACGAACACTCGGCCAAGTCCGCCTGCCGCACTCACTCGCCTATAACTTCTGTTTGTATAATGACATAAACGAGCGGGTTAAACGGGCTGTGTTTACCAACGACTCAATCGGTTTCGGTATCATCACGCCGTATTGGGCCACACCACTGATCGCGTACCGTACAGCTTGGTCAACGATTCTTTCGGATCAAGGATTCGCCAAAAAAATGAACCGATCGGACGTCCGGCCCGTAGTACATGTGGTACGAATTATACTGGAAACGCGGTGAAAACGAACATTTGGTCAAGTCTGCCTGCCGCACGCAATCGCCTCTAACCGCTGTTTGTACAATGACATAAACGTTTCGTTCGAGCGGCAGGCGATTGTGCGCGGGAACAGTTTCAGCCGTTTACAGTATAAAAGGCAGGGAAAAAGCAAGGAAAAAGTAAAGAAAAAGGGCGAGGAAACGTATTTTTCCCCGCGACACCGTCCATTTTAGCCGGTTCGTCGCCCTTTTCAAAGGTATTTGACAAAGAACTCCTGTGAAATCTTGAGAAAAAAGCAAAAAAATGGTCGGGAATCGTGTTTTTTTTGATATTATTTGGTAGAATCGGCGCAAATGAGTCAGTGGGGCCTACGGATGGCACGCAACCGTTTGGATTTTTGTCGAAAATCCTTGTTTTGTCGTGGGCGACTTGCAAGTAAGTGTTGGACAGGGCGTCTCGAACGTTTTTCCCTTGTTTATATCGCTTATCAGCCGTCGTCCAAATCCACGAGCGTTTTTTCCACCGATCGACGGGGGTTGAAAAGTCCCCGGGAAATGTTTCGAGGAACCGTTTCCAAGTCGGTGTACCGTCGTCCCTTGTCGGCGGCGCCGGCCGGGGAGAAGCGACGCACGATTTCACGGAGGAAAGTGAGGAGAGCCGTTGTGAGTACGTCGGGATTCGTTTCACGCCTTGAAACCCTGTATCGAGAGTACGTCGAACGCCACGACACCTCCGCCTTTTTATCGGAAGTGGGCCGTTATTACACGCAAGCGACATTGCTGCGTCTGGCTTTTTCCGTTTCGGTCGAGGTCCGGCGCGCCGTGGTGCTTGCGCTCGGTTTCCTCGGGGATTACGAAGCGAATGCGACCTTCGGGCGGCTCTTGAAGGACGACGACCGGAGTGTTCGCCTGCTCGCGGAAAACGGGATTAAAAACGTATGGAGTCGCGGGGGCAACGAGCGACAGCGACGCGCCCTTCGCCGGGTCATGCGGTCGATCGCCGTCGGCAATTTCGACGAGGCGGTTCGGTTGGCCAATATCCTTCTTGAAGAAGCCCCACGCTATGCCGAAGCCCGGAATCAGCGTGCCATCGCGCTCTTCGGCCTGAAGCAATACGAGGAAGCGATTGAGGATAGCGCCCAGGTGCTGGAAATCAATCCGTTCCACTTCGGCGCCTGCGTCGGCATCGGTCATGCCTACCTGCAACTCGACGAACCGTTCTTGGCGATCTGCGCCTTTCATCACGCCCTGAAGCTCAACCCGAATCTGGAATTGGCCCGGCTCCAGATCGCACGGATCGAACGCAAGCTCAAAACGGAAGAATGATCGCCGACCGTCGGTACGCGCCCCGCCCGGGCGCGAACACACGGCGCTCACCCTTCGGGAAACGGCGACCGGACACAGGCGTTGTTCAAGACGGCCTCCCTGTATTCCTCCACCTGCTCGGGTAATTCGAAGTACTGGTCATAGACCCAAAGATCTTCGTATTCGCATTTCGCGGTCGTGTACTCACGGCAAATCGCCGGCCGGTTTTCATAAATTCCGCAGCGATTGTCTTCCCGCAAATGCTTGCATTTCGTATGAACGAGCAAATACCAAGCGCCGTCGTCGACGAAAACGGTAGCCCGTTCGTGCAGGAGAAACCAGCGGACGGAATCGAATTCGCGGCGTGTTTCCGGCGTATCGATCGGGAGCGCGAAATAACGGCAGCACTTTCCCGGGCAGTACATGCACAAGTATTCGCCCTCGGGCAAGGTGGCCCTGCTCGGTTTCGTTCGCGCAGGCTTCCCGGCGGGGACCGCGTTTGTCAACGGTGTTTTTTTGCCCGGCGTGTTTTTGCTCAGTATGTTTTTGCTCAGTATGTTTTTGCTCAGTGTTTTTCCGCTCATACTCCTCTATTGTATCGATCGCCGGATAAAAATCAAACGAGGGCGCACCGGGCTTTTGTAAAAAGTCCCGGTAAGCCCGGACCTTCAGGGGGCAACACGGTCGCCTCATGGTCGATTTTCAGCCTGAAGACCAATATGGACCCGCGAATAAATTTTGACCCGTCGGTCGAGCCGTCCCTGCGCGCCGTATGGTGGAAATACGGCGCGGCTTCCTTCGGCGCCGCTACGTTCGCATTTTATTCACAGATCAGTAACGGCTTTCAGTATATCCCGCTCTTGACGGCCGGTTCCGGTTTTGATATCGTTCCCCCGCGTGCGCTCGAACCGATCGGAAAACGTGGTGGTTCTTCACGAGCCGGGCATTGCGGTACTCCGCATCAAAGGGCATTGCGGTGCTCCGCATCAAAAAGGAGCCAAGGAACTTCCGGAGCACGGTGTTGCCTGAACACTGCGATGAAAGCTCTTTGGGCCACGAATGGTGAGCCTGGCACCAAGGTTCGTTTTTTCGCGGAGAGCAATATGTTCCCGGATGGCTTACTTTCAGCATATCGGTACAAACAATGGATTTACGACATTTCGTCATGCTCGTGTTCGTCCTGAACGGCCCTATCCTGAACGGCCCCATCCTGAACGGCATCGGGCCCGTCGCCGTTTTCGCCCAACCGCCCGCCGAGGCGAAAGATTGGGGAGGATACGCGCCTCCGTCGACAGCCCGGGCAATGTCCGGATTAACGGCCGGATCAACGGCCGGGTTGATCGGCATACCGACGGAACCGGCGGTGCAATCAATTGATGCGACGCATCCGCCCCGATTCATTCTCCTGAAATCCGGAAAAATGTACGAAGGAACGATTACGCCGCTCGAAAACGGATATCACGTTCGACTCGATTTCGGGAGCATGACCGTTTCGCGTTTGAACGTGGAAAAACTCGCGCATGACAAACTCGAAATTTATCGACACAAAAAAGCGAACACGCCGACGGACAGTTGGCAGGAATTGATGAAATTGGCCGACTGGGCGTTGTCCAACGGGTTTGAAGATCGCGGCATCGAAGATTACGACCGGGCTCTCGAAGCGGCCCCGAACCGGCAGATCGCCCAATTCCTGACAAGCCGGATTCAATCGATCGTACCATCATCCGACGCACCATCATCCGACACGAAACCGGCCGACGATTCCATGAAGAATTCGACGGGAAAAACCGGGGCTCCGGATCGTTCCGTTCAATCGGTTCCATCCGTCGGTTCCCGGGATTTTCACGGCGAAAAACCGACGTTTCCCGGCTCCGACATCCTGGAAAACGAAGAACAAAAAACGATGGAAGAGGAACTCGGAACCTGGATTGCCCGGCTTCCGAAACAACAGGTCGAGTTTTTCGCCAAAAAGGTTCAGCCGATTCTCGTCAACCGCTGCGCTTCGGCCGATTGTCACGGAACGCATTCGTCGAGCCGCTATCAATTGGCCCAACCGCGTTTGTACGGCGGGACGACGACGTTCAAAAACATGCGGGCCACACTGAAATACGTCGATCCCGTCGATCCGGCCGCCAGTGAGCTGTTGGTGGTCCCGATCCGGGTCCACGGCGGACCGCGACCGATTTTCTCCAAGCAAACCCAGATGCAATACGAAATCCTGCAAGCCTGGGTTGAATCCGTTGCCGGTTTTCAGACCGTTCCGCGGGACCAGCCGCTTCATGCGTCTTCGCAACCGGTCGGGCGAGTGTCGCCGTTACTTGCCGCGGACGAACAAAACATGCAACCCGATATTTGCAAAGACGTTGAGGCGAGTGATAGCACCAAGCAGTCTTCGCCAAACAATCAATTTCACCGCGTTGCCGGCATAAAAGGCCCGGCAACTCCGCCGAAAGAAGGGCCGTCGCAGTTCTTCGAACCGCCGCAAACCGGGGACAATCCCGTTTCATCCGTTTCCGGTTTCCGTTCGCTTTCCACGGAATCCGGGAAGTTCGAGAGGTTCGGCGAATCTGCGACCTCTGTAGAGGCAACTTTCCCCGACACATCCGATCCGCTGGACCCGACCGCATTCAATCGGTTGTATCATCCGAATCGCTATTGATTTGAGTCCGCCAAACCGGTCGGGCGGAAACCGTCCGTTCTCGGCAGAACCGGCCGTACTGCACCGCGCGCACTGCACGAGCGCGCCGCGCTTACCGTCCTTTCAAGGCCGGGTGGGAAAGCCGGATGATAAACGTTTCCAAGAGAAACCGCGGATCGGCCCGGCTGCCCCCTTTCAACGCAAGATCGGTTTCGAGCAACCAGCCGAGCAGTTTCATGCCCCGGGCCCGGCCCAGTGCGCGGAGATGCCGCTCGGTTTTTTCGAGAAAGAACTTGTTGACGCCGGCCTGGGCGAGCGCCGCCGGGACAGGCAGCTTTTTCCCGTTCTTTTCGGCATCGAGAATCAACCGGGTCGCGGCCGCCATTTTTCGCAACGAGGCGGCGATCTGGGCCAATATCCCGACCGGATTTTCCCCGGCGGCAACCAGTTGTGCCAGTTGACGCAGCGCCTCGGCGGTTTTTCCCTCCAGCGCGAAATCGAGCATTTCGAACGTCGTTCGCGAGCGCCAGGAACCGACCGAGGCTTCGACCAGCCCGGTGGTAATGGTCCCGTTTTTCTCGACCAGCAGCGACAATTTGGCCATTTCCTGGTCGAGGAGCCCCATCTCGTTTCCCGCCAATTGAACGAGCAATTCCGCCGCCGCCGGATCAATCCCGGTTTGATGCCGCTGTTTCGACCAGCGTTGGATCCATTTCGGCAAGTGTTTTTCGGCAACCGCCGAGCAGTCGATGGGAAATCCTTTTGCGAGCACCTTTTTGTAGAGATTCGTATTGCTTGCGAAGGTTTGGAGCTGAAGCAACAACACACTGCCGGCGGAAGGGGAAGCGACGTAATCCTCCAACTCGGGCCGGTGCTTTGAGACAAACGTGTCGGCATCCTCGACAAGAACGAGGCGCCGGCCGCCCCCGAACATGGCAACCGTGGAGAGTTCCTCGACCAGCCGGGGCCACGAAAGCGAACCGCCCTCGAAGCGGGTAAAAGAAAATTCCGCGTCCTCGGCGTCGAGCACCTGATTTCGCAAGTGCTTCATTGCCTCGAACTTGAGAAACACCTCGCCGCCGAACAGGACACAAACCGGCGGAATGGGGTATCGGGACGGCTCCCAAAGGTAATCGGTTACATGAAGCATGGTCCGTATCGTTGTTCGTTCAGCCGGTGTTTTGAAAAATGCCCGGTGTTTTTCGAAGAATTTTGAAGTATTTTGAAGAAAATTCCGGAATTCGACGAGATTGGTATCCTCTTCTTACGTAGTATTTGGTATACACTGGGAACGCGATGAAATTGGTTGTTTGGTCAAGGCTGCTTGTCGCACTCACTTGCTATAAGACCTTTGTAAATATCCTGTTGCACGTTGCGTTCGAGCGACAAGCGATTGTTCGCGGGAGGAGTATCATGCCGTTCACGGTATGGATGTACCCGGGGGCCGTTGGATGGAAAACTCAACAGGCTTCGGCATGAGAACGTTTGGAATACGTCTCTTTTCTTTTGCAGTCGACGGAGGGAACCATGACAATCACGACACTCGTCATCCTGGGGTTTATCGCGCTGTTGGACGGGGTGATTTCACGGAAGCGAAACGCCTTGCCGCGCTAAGGTCGTCGCGCCAAGGTCACCAGGCTGACGGGTCACCAGGCTGACGGGTCACCAGGCGAACGACATTCCGCCCGGGGACCGATATACTGGAAACGCGCTGAAAAGGACATTTTGGTCCGGTCTGCCTGCCGCACTCACTCGTCCCTAACTCTTGTTAATGCACGTGTTTATGCGGATCGTTCAAGTGGCAGGCGATTGTGCGCGGGAGGATTATCAGCCGTTTACGGTATATCATGCCGTTTACAGTATAAAATCCCCCATCATGCGGAAACCGTTCGCGTAAAACCGATCGGAAAGCGCCGCCGTCTGTTCGTCGTACCGCCCCGCCCCGTTCGATTCGATATCGCTGCCGACCCAGAGCCACGGTACTTCGCCGTGCGTGTGTGTCTTGAGCGCGCAAGGCGTCGGGTGGTCCGGGGAAACAAGCAGCCGCCAACCGTCGTTTTTTCCCTCTGTCTTCAACGCGTCGAGAACTTGCGGGACGATGTGCGCGTCGATCTCTTCCAAGGCGCGGACTTTCTTTCCGGAATCCCCTTCATGGCCTGATTCGTCGGGTGATTCGATGTGAACGCAGACCAGATCGTGCGTCCGCAACGCCTCGGCGGCATACCGGCCTTTCGCGGCATAATCCGTATCGGTGTAACCGGTCGCTCCCGGAACGTTGATGACGTCCCATTCCAGGTAGGTCGCGATTCCCCGGAGCAAATCGACGGCCGTGATCATCGCGCCGCGGAATGCCGGATTACCGGCCCGGGTCCCGTACCGCCGAGCGAAACTTGCGATATTCGGGCGGCGTCCCTGACCCCAGAACCAGAAATGCGTGCACGGCAATTTTCCCGCGGCGACGCGCTTTTTGTTGACGGGATGATCTTGCAAAAGCGTCCGGGTCAACGAGGAAATCCTGCAAAGCATTTCCCCGCCTGCGCCGACGGGAAACTTTCCGGAAACCGATTGGCCCGTATAATCATGGGGCGGATACGTCCGGGTCGATTCGGAGAACGGCGATTGCTTCCCGTTCCAGATCATCAGGTTGCGATAACCCACGCCGGGATAAAAATGAACGGGAATCCCCAGGGCCCCGGGCAGTTCGGCCTGGATATATTCGATCAATTCGGCCGACTCTTCGCTCGACAGGTGGTCCGCCGTAAAACTGACCATGATCTCGTCTTCGATCGTGACCGTGTTGCAGCGAAAGGCCCAATCGGTTGGTTCCATCCCGATGCCCATCGCGGCCGCCTCAAAGGGCGCGCGGCCCGTATAACACTCGCGCGGATCGTAACCGAGCAGGGAAAGGGTCGCGACGTCGGAGCCGGGCGTCAGGGATTCGGGAACGTTGAGCGAACGACCGACGACGCCGGTTTCGGCCAACATGTCGAGATGCGGCGTCCGCGCCGCCTGGAGGGGTGTCCGATTGCCGAACGATTCGATCGGCCAGTCGGCACAACCGTCGGGAATGATGATCGCGTATTTCATTATACTTCAGACGGCATGATACTCCTCCCGCGAACAATCACCCGCCGCCCGAACAATCCGTTTAAGTGATTGTCTGACCGGAAGTCGGGGCAAGCGAGTGCGGCAAGCAGGCTTGGCCAAAGGTCCGTTTTCACCGCGTTTCCAGTGATAATGCCCGGATAATGGCCTACCAAAATCGGATGTTGACGACGCGCTACTCCTCCTCTTCGGCCAACTCGGCGGAGGCGATGATCTGTTGCTGGATGTTGCCCGGAACAATGTCGTAACGCAGGAACTCGATCCCGTAGCTTCCCTGGCCGCCGGTCATGCTTGCGAGCGTTCGGCTGTAGGTCGTCACTTCGCTGAGCGGTACTTCGGCGACGATCGTCTGCATTCCGCCACCGGCCGCTTCCATGCTCAAGGGACGTCCGCGCCGGTTCGGCAGGTCGCTGTTGACGTCGCCGACGTTGGCCATCGGGACGGTCACTTCCAGCTTCACGATCGGCTCAAGGATCGCCGGTTTCGCCTGGAGGAACACGGTCTTGAACGCCATGGATCCGGCCGTTTTGAAGGCGTGTTCGTTCGAATCGACGTCGTGGTATTTGCCGTGATACAATTCGACCGCGACGTCCTGGACCTTGTAGCCGGCGATCACGCCCTTGACGATCCGGTCCTTGAAGCCCTTCTCGATGGCCGGGAAAAAGTTCGACGGAATCACGCCGCCGACGATCGCGTCGATCCAGAGAAAATTATCGTTCGCGTCGTAATGGAAATCCTTCATCGAAGGGAACATGTCCTTGTTCGAAGCGAATTCCTGCGGATCGGTCCCGTTGGGAAAAGGATACATGCGGATGTGGACTTCGCCGAACTGGCCCGCCCCGCCGGATTGCTTTTTGTGCCGATACATTCCGTCGGCCTTGGTCTGGATCGTTTCCCGGTAGGCGATTTTCGGCTCCTTCGTTTCCAGCTCGACCTTGTCGCGCCGCTTGAGACGCTCGCGGATGATCTGGAGGTGCAGTTCGCTCATCCCGGTGATCACGAGCTGCTTCGTCTGCTCGTTCCGTTCGCAAAGAAAAGTCGGATCCTCCTGGGTGATCTTGGACAAGGCGCCGGAAAGTTTCGCTTCGTCGCCGCGGCTTTTCGGGGCGGCGGCCAGCCCGACCATCGGAGTCGGCATCGGGAATTTCTCCATCGTGAAATCGCCGACCGTCGAATAGTTTTCCAACTCCTCCAGCTTGGCGACGGCGACGATCGAACCGGGAACCGCGTCTTCAACCGGGTGCGATTCGTTCGCCTGCATTTCGAAAAGTTGGGCGATCTTGATCCCGCGCCGGGCGGTCGAGGCGTTCAACGGGACACCCGCCTTGAGCGTTCCGCTGTAGACGCGGATGAAATTGAGTTTTTGGACGAACGGGTCGATCCGGGTCTTGAAAACCTGGGCGCAAAGCGGACCGGCCGGGTCCGCTTGGAGCACGACGTCCTCCCCGGCGCCGTTTTTCGCCCGGCGCTCGATCACCGTCGGGGGCAACGCGCACATCGCAAGGCCGTCCATCAATTCCGTGAGCCCGACTTT
>QMCD01000933.1_pt1 | contig 19312 bp, 18 predicted proteins | sample 1821841 | NCBI WGS metagenome assembly QMCD01 (sample SAMN01991225, study PRJNA193472) | Termite gut metagenome, whole genome shotgun sequencing project. | isolation source: worker | host: Macrotermes natalensis
GGGATGAGGCAGTGCTGTATGCCGCCGAAGCCGCCCAACGACTCCTGATAAGCCCCCGTGTGGAAGAAACCTATGTACTGCGTCTCTCCGGCCTGGAGCTTGGGAAGGAACACTGCATTGGAGTGGTACTCGCCGCTGTAAAAATCCTCGCTGTCGCACGAAAGGCCGCCGAGAAATACCCGTTGGTACTCCCTCTCCCAATTATTTATGGCCAGCAACGGATAACGCTGGTTGATGCCCCATATATCGGGCAGGGTGGTCATGAACGAGCTGTCGATCATGTACCAACTCTCGCGGTCGTTCTGCCTCTTCTCGTTGATTATCGAATATAGCGCCGCGCCGCTCTCGCCCACAGTGAACGAACCGAATTCGGTGAATATATTGGGCTCATCGACGCCATTGGTATTGCACACATTTTTAATCTGGGCAACGATCTCCTCGGTCATATATTCGTAATCGTAATCGAACGCAAGCGAGTTCTTAATGGGAAATCCGCCGCCTATGTTGAGCGAGTCGAGTTCGGGAGCCAGCTTCTTCAGTTCGCAATATATCTGGAGGCACTTGACCAACTCGTTCCAATAGTATGAGGTGTCCTTGATGCCTGTATTTATGAAGAAGTGAAGCATCTTGAGCTTGAACTTCTTGTTGTTCTTTATCTTCTGCTTGTAGAAATCGACTATATCATTGTAGCGTATGCCGAGGCGCGAGGTATAGAAGTCGAACTTGGGTTCCTCCTCTGCCGCAATACGTATACCTATCTGGCATGGCTTGTCGAGTACGTCCTGAAAGAGGTCGACCTCCTCCTTATTGTCGAGGACGGGAATGGTGTTGGTAAAGCCGCTGTTGATAAGGTTTGCTATGTTATCGACATACTGCGGCCTCTTGAAACCGTTGCATACTATATATATATCCTTGTTTATCAATCCACTATCGTAAAGCGCATTGATTATATGAATATCATATGCCGACGAAGTCTCCAGATTTATTTCGTTCTTCAGCGCCTCCTCCAACACAAAAGAGAAATGCGAACTCTTCGTGCAATAGCAGTAGTTGTACGATCCTTTATAATCAACTTTGGCCATCGCAACGTTGAACAACCTCTTCGCGCGGTTGATCTGCGAGGAGATCTTCGGCAGGTATGATATCTTCAGCGGCGTACCGTACTGCTTGATAATATCCATAAGCGGCACATCGTGAAAATACAATTCGTTGTCCTCTACTGAAAATTCATCTTGCGGAAATTCGAACGTCTGTTCGATCAAATCCATGTACTTGGTCTTCATTCCGTCTAAGTTTAATTTAAATCAAAAAATAAATCCGTCTCGATTACTTTACAATTTTTCCGCCAAAGTAGCTCGCGCGGATCGTCATTCAGTAAAAGGACACAAAACAAGCGATTCTTTTTGAGATTATCAATATTTTCAGCAAAAATTTTCGTATTTTTGCAGAATAATGGCCGATTAAGCGATAATTTATGGCACTCGACAGGATAATAACAGAATATATATTGTCGCCGGATGCAAGGAGGATAATAATACCGGGCATCGGAGCGTTCATAAAACGCGGCGGCGGCGAGTTGGTATTTATGGATATCCTCTCTGCCGACGACGGCGTATTGACCGGAGAAGTGAGCCGGCAGGAAGAGATTCCGGCCGACAAAGCGGCCGATAAGGTGGCAAAATATGCCGCCTCTCTCAAGGCTGAACTTGACAAGGGGCGCGCAGTGAACATCGAGGGATTGGGAGCCATATCCCCTAAGGGCGGCAAAACCGTTTTTGTTCCCTCGACACAACCGCAGCCTAAGCCGTACGCAAAAGAACAGAAGCCGGAACCAAACAAAACAGAGCAACCCTTTGACAGGCCTGCAACGAAGCCATACAAAATACTTGCAACGGAGCAACATGCAACGTCGGTAACAGAGCAACTACCTGACAGTCTTGCAACAAAGCCATACGAAATACTTGCAACGGAGCAACATGCAACACCGGTAACAGAGCAACAGGCAACATCGAGCAATGCACAACCGCACACCGACGATGTTTTTGTTCCGAGGATACGCATCCGCCAGCAAACCAAAAAGCGCAAGCGCACCGACGTGGTGATGATAATAGCCATCCTCGCCCTATTGGCCGCCGTGGCCGCCATAGCCTACGGCATGCTCGTCGAAAACCAAATACCGATAATTAACTGAAAAATTACGAATGGTTAAGTGCTTTGCACATATTATCATACAGTATAAACACTTCCAAATTCGTAACTCTTAATTCGTAATTTATTAAATGGATCTTCTTTCTGTCAAACAACGCTTTGGAATAATCAGCACCAGCGAGGCGATGGACAGGGCGCTCGAAATAGCGCTCCGTGTCGCTCCGACCGACCTGTCGGTATTGGTGACGGGTGAAAGCGGCGTAGGCAAGGAATTTTTTCCACAGATCATACATGCTTTCAGCTCCCGCAAGCACAATAAATACATAGCCGTCAACTGTGGCGCAATACCCGAAGGCACTATCGACTCCGAACTGTTCGGCCACGAGAAGGGGGCTTTCACCGGAGCGTCGGAGTCGCGCAAGGGTTATTTCGAGGAGGCCAACGGAGGCACGATATTTCTCGACGAAGTGGCCGAACTGCCCCACTCCACGCAGGTGAGGCTGCTGCGAATACTGCAAACCGGCGAATACATCCGTGTGGGCTCGTCCAAGACCCAGAAGACCAACGTTAGGGTCGTGGCCGCCACAAATGTGAACCTCCAGAAAGCGGTGGATAGCGGCCGTTTCAGGGAGGACCTCTACTACAGGCTCAACACTGTTCCGATATACGTTCCGGCGCTCAGGGAGCGCAAGGAGGATATCTGCTTGCTGTTCCGGCGGTTTGCCGTCGATGTCGCATCGCAGTACCGCATGCCCGTCATCACGCTCGACGAGGATGCCCGCCGTATTTTGGAGGGCTACTATTGGCGCGGCAATGTGAGGCAGCTCAAGAATGTAGCCGAACAGATATCGGCTATCGAGGAGTCGCGCGTAATATCGGCGGCGATATTGGCAAAGTACCTCCCCGACGACGGCAACCAATCCTCGGCTCCGATGCTTATAGGCAACGGCAGCCGCGGCGACAGCGAGAGGGATATCCTGTACAAGGTACTTTTCGATATGCGCACCGAGATAAACGACATCAAGCGCATGCTGCACGAGCTTGCCGGAGGCAACACCACACCCGAACAGATCGACCGCATAGCGGGCTACCTGCAAGCATCCAACACCATGCTTCCGTCGGCACAACCACTGCACGACGGGCACCAGGTGATAGATACCGAAGTGGTTAGCGAGGAACAGCCGCAGGAGCTTACCAAGGAGCAGGTGCTGCGCGAGGCGATAATCAAAGCTCTCCGCCGCCACAACGGCCGGCGCAAGGAGGCCGCCAAAGAGTTGTTCGTATCGGAACGGACACTGTACAGAAAGATAAAAGAACTCGGCATAGAGGACTTGTGAGTTATGAATTATAAGTTATGAATATTAGAAGAATAGCAACATACACCGTCGCAGCGATAGCGGTGATGGCATCGTTTTACGGATGCAAGGTAACATATTCGCTTTCGGGGGCGGTCATTCCCGCCGCCGCAACAACGGTCAGCATAGCATATTTCCCAAACAATGCCCCTTTGGTAGCGCCCACGCTAAGCTCGACACTTACCGAGGCATTGCAGGACAAGTTCTCGCGCCAAACAAAGCTCGACATCGTAAGGGATAACGGCGACCTTGCCTTCGAAGGTGAGATAATCAACTACACTACCGCACCTGCGGCAATATCGGGCAGCGAGGAGGCCACAGAGAACCGACTTACGATAACCGTAAAGGTATCTTTCACCAACATACACGAACCGCAGTACAGCTTCCCTCCGCGCACATTCTCGGCTTTTCTTAACTACCCTACCAGCCAGATGCTTCAGGAAGCCGAAGGCACCCTCATACCAGAAATAGTGGAAATGCTCGTGGACGACATATTCAACGCGGCGGTATCTAACTGGTAGTTTGATGAGTTATTACTATATGAGTAAAAAAGATAAGAAAAAGGAGAAAAAATCGGCTAATGCCTCCGCAGGCGTAAAAGCTACTGCAAATAAAACCGCAGATGTGACACCTGCTACGGCCGCCGATGCTGCGGCTAATGTTGTCGCGGTCGATTCCGTTAATGCGGCGACGGCGGAACGTATGCACTCTTTGGCTGAAAAGTACCCGTGGTTCGACGGGGCTGTCATCGCTTCGGCGGGCGGCGACATGGGCGCACTGCCCATCCACATATTGTTGCGCATGGCCTCGCGCCCCTCGCTTGTTCTGCACGGAGAGCCGACAGCCCATGGAGTATCGGATAACGGGCAAGCAACAGCCGAACCTTCTACCGGCGAACCGCAGCTCTCAACGATAGATATTATCGACTGCTTCATGGAGAATGGCGAACACAAAGTGGTTGCTACGGACAACACTCCGGAGTTTATCTCCGACATTGTTCATGGGCCGGGCCTCACGGACAGCGATGAACTCGACGACGAACTGATAACCGAAGATCTGGCAGAAGTATATATGAATCAGGAGCTATTCGACCAGGCAAAATCAATATATGGCAGATTAAGTTTGTTATATCCGAAAAAAAGTGTTTATTTTGCCGAGATTATTGAAAAAATAGAGAGCAGGAAAAACCCTGCCGCAAACAACAACAAATAAGTAAACTATTAAATAACAAATCTATATGTACACTCTCTTTGTCGTTCTCATCATTATCGCAAGTATTCTGATCATCTTTGCCGTATTGGCGCAAAACCCCAAAGGTGGTATGGCCGCCAATTTCGGAGTGTCCAACCAGGTTATGGGCGCACGCCAGACTTCCGACTTTCTCGAAAAATTCACATGGACCCTCGCGATATCTATCGTGGTATTGAGCCTTTTGGCATCCATCACCATGTCGTCGCACAGAAAGTCGGCCGGAAGTGGTGATGCGATCATCGACGAAATAACAACGGCTGTCGAAAGGGAAACACCCGCCGCGGCCCCTATCACCATCCCCGCCGAAGATACAGCAACAACGACGACGGAAGAGTAAAGAGTCGACATTTACAAATATAAACCCCCGCAAGAATATCTTGCGGGGGTTTTATGATGTCATCATGAACTGACCTCTAACAAGTGAGGAGCAGCACTTACGCTAACTTCGCCGAGTGAGTAGGAAGAAGGCCGAAGGCCAACCACCGCAGACTTTAGCCGAAGTTGAAATATCTCATACAACGTAAAACGAAGTAGCGTCATTACGAGGAGTTGAACGACGAAGCAATCCAGCATATCAACAATGTCTTTTTGACTTTGCCTAAGGCTACGCTCAACATGACAGCAATAATAAGGGTAATGATGCACAAAATAAACCCTCGCAAGATTAATCTTGCGAGGGTTTATGTGATTTTGCACTTTACAGTCGGCATTTTGCAGCAATGCAATATACCTATTTGATGCCGAGCTTCTTTTTCATATCCTTAGGTATCATATCCTTGTGGATAGTGATCGCGGTGGTTTTGTAGGCCACGAATGCGGGCGAGGCATAGAAGTAACCCTTATAGATTTGGTCTGTGCCCCATGAGTTCTTAACCTTATAGAACCTGTTGCCGTTCTGGTCCTGTGCGATACCAGTAAAGAGCATGCCGTGGTCGTCGGTGGTCTGGTAATTGTCGAAAGCCGCCTGACGGTTCTCTTGTGTAACTTTCATTTCGGCTATCGGCTCGGTAGCATTGGCAACCATAGTGTTGCGCTGCATTGCCGACATCTGCTCCCAGCGCGCCCTTTCCGAGTCGCTCATATCCTCTACTTTAGTATTGGGGACAACAGCAAAACCTTTGGTGTATTGGAATCCCTGTTCGCTGACATCCGAACCCCAATCGACTGCGTAACCATTTTCGAGCGAGCGGTCTATGAGCGATATCATCTCCTCGACAGGCACGTTGTAGTAAGTTCCCCACGCCCAGTTGTCGGGTATTTCGAGTGCTATCTGCGTGTAGAATGGGTGGTGCGAGAAGGAGGTGAACGCAATGTAATCGTTCATATCGAGGCCGAGCGACGCCGCAAAACTCTTCGGGGAATACTCCTTACCCTTATATGTAAACTTTTCGGGCACCTTGCCGAGATAGGCGTCGAGTATGCCATTAAATCCCTCTTGCCAAGCAGTCGTTACCGTGCGGTTCTGATTCTTTATAACCGCATCGATGTAAGCCTTGAGGACTGCGTCGAGTTCGCCGTGGCGGTGTATGTCGGTGCCATACTGAAGGCCGGTGTAAACCTCGTCGGGAACGATACCGTAGTTGGATATCACATTATAAACATCGTGCGTTGCACCGCCTGCCGCAAACTCTATCTTACCGTGCATACGCACATATTTGACGGCTTTCTCAAAGTAAGTGTGTCGTACTATCCACATTTCGGATAGGTCATACTCTCCTTTGCCCGTGCGCAAAAGGTCGCTCTCGATCATGCCTATACCGGCAAAACTCCAGCATGTCCCGCTGCTGCTCTGGTTCTTTACCGGCGTCGCGGGAGCTTCCTTGGTATCGGTAAATTCATAAGGGCCGCTCTTGTGGGCGGCTTCCGGTGTCTGCGCACCCACCGAGGCGGCAAACATACTCGCAATAAAAATTAAAAACAGTCTTTTCATACTACTTCATTATCAATTATAAATTGTCATTTTTTTACTCTCCCCACAGTTTGGCGATATTTATTATGGTTTTCACCGCTTTGTGCATGGCATCGAGTGATATACATTCGAACTTGCCGTGGAAGTTCATACCACCCGTGAACAGGTTGGGACATGGCAGCCCCATATACGAAAGGCGCGAACCGTCAGTGCCTCCGCGTATGGGCTTTATGAGTGGTTTCACTCCGGCCATTTCCATTGCGGCAATGGCCTTCTCTATAACTTCAGGGTGCGGCTCGACCATCTCCTTCATGTTGTAATACTGGTCTTTAATGGTCAACACTACCGTACCCTCGCCGTATTTGCGGTTCAGGAAATCGGCGACATCCATTGCAAACTGCTTTTTGGCTTCGAATTTGGGGCGTGAGTGGTCGCGGATTATGTAGCTTATCTCTGCATTTTCCAATCCTCCCCCCATGCCAATAAGGTGGTAGAAACCCTCGTATCCAGACGTATGTTCCGGCCGTTGGCTCGGCGGGAGCATAGAGTTGATCTCGCAGGCCACCTGCAAGGCATTCACCATTTTATCCTTGGCATTACCCGGATGGATGCTCTGCCCGTGTATGGCGAACTTCGCACCTGCAGCATTGAAATTCTCATATTCGAGTTCTCCCTCTATACCGCCATCGACAGTATAACCGAACCGCGCCCCGAACCGTTCCACATCGAAGAAGTCGACTCCGCGGCCGAGCTCCTCATCGGGCGTAAAGCCTATGCGTATCTTGCCGTGGGGCACTTCCGGATGTGCGATAAGATATTCGGCCGCCGTCATTATTTCGGCGATACCCGCCTTGTCGTCGGCTCCCAACAGCGTCGTGCCGTCGGTGGTGATAAGCGTGTGCCCCTTATACTGTGCCAGTTCGGGGAATTCGCGCACGGTCATGGTAACACGGTAGTTGAGCCTCACATCATCGCCATCGTAATCCTCTATTATTTGCGGCTTTACGTCGGCACCGCTCATGTCGGGGCTCGTGTCCACATGGGCGATAAAGCCTATTACAGGCTTGTCTTCGTGCCCCTTAGTGGCAGGCAGGGTGCCCATCACATAACCGTACTTGTCCATTTCGACCTCTGTAAGCCCCATAGTGCGCATCTCTCCGGCAAGGTGCTCCAGAAGCACGAGCTGCTTGTCGGTCGATGGATAACTCTCGCTGTTCTCGTTGCCCTGAGTGTCGAAAGAGACATATTTGAGAAACCTTTCTTGTAAGTTCATAGTTTATTTGTCATAAATATTGATCTATCCCTTTTCCCGTGCGAGTCAGCCCCATACGGTCGCTGTTATGCAATATCTCCTTGTTTTTCGATTCGTTGTGCCGCGAATTGAGCTTGTGCCACACATGGTAAACACCGCCTCCGAACTTAAGGAACTGTTTGCCGACACCAGCATTCCTCATACGGACGGCAAGTTCGGTATCTTCATACCCCCAGCCGACCATATCCTCATTGTAGCCATTCACCTTTATGAAATCCTCCCTCCAAAACGCAAAGTTGCACCCGCGGCCGAGCTCGTTCCTGCTCTTCTGCTTGTAACGCCCCGCCAAAAAGCGCATAATAACAGGACAACGGAAGGCATTGACCACCGTCATACGCAGCCATAAAGGTATGCGTATGCTTTTGGACTCGAGCAATGAGCGGGAAAGTTTTTCGGGGAGTAGTATTCGCGACCCTGCGCAGAATGTGTGCGGCTTGGCTATGGCTATATGGTCTTCCACGAAGTGGCGGCCGAGGATTATATCACCGTCGATCTGCATTATGTAGTCGCCCTTGGCAGCAGCCACAGCCTTGTTCATTACTTCGCCTTTGCGGAAACCGTCATCCTCGTGCCATATGTGCGTTATGGGCATGGCGGCCAACTTCCGGTATTTGTCTATCACCTCTTTGGTCGATTCCCCCGAGCCGTCGTCGGCGATAACTATTTCGTTGGGAAGCACCTTTTGAGCAAGTATGCTTTTAAGCGTAAGCTCCAGATATTCCGGCTGGTTGTAGGTCGAAAAAAGGATCGTGGTAGAAAAATTCATTACAAGTTGTCGTTAAAAGATGCCGTCCGGAGCCTGCCGCTGTATGTACACACCCCGGACGGAACCCACATTATTTAATTTTATCGGCCTTACCGCGCATCGAATCCCATATGAAGTAGCCTATAATTGCGATATAGACCACAACTGCGACATACTGCGCACCGTCGGTACCATTCCAGTCGGTCATGAACCAATCCACACCGAAGTTCTTCATCAGCACACTCACCACACCCATTAAAGCGCCTCCGGCAATAAGCCCCGAAGCTATCAGTGTACCGCGGTCGTTGCGCGCCTTGTTCACGGCTTCATCCTTGCTGCGTGTCTTGACGAACCAGCTTATAAGGCCGCCGATAATGAGCGGTGTATTGAGGCTGAGAGGTATGAACATACCGAGCGCAAATGCGAGCGCCGGAACCCCTATCATGGTAAGTATCAATGCGAATACAGCTCCCGCGAAGTAAAGCATCCACGGCGTGGAGCCTCCCTCCATGAGGGGCTTGATGACCGCCGCCATGGCATTTGCCTGTGGGGCGTTCATCGCACTGTCGGGGCCGAAACCGTAAGCCTTGTTGAGCATTATAATAACGCCGGCAACCGTGGCCGCCGAGACGAATGTACCGAGGAACTTCCACGCCTCCTGCTTTTTGGGAGTAGTGCCGAGCCAATATCCAATCTTGAGGTCGGTGATAAGGCCACCAGCCATGGAGAGCGCCGTACACACCACACCGCCGATTATCATTGCCGCCGTCATGCCGCTCGTGCCGCTCAAACCTGCGCTGACGAGTACGAGCGAGGTGAGGATGAGGGTCATAAGTGTCATTCCCGATACGGGGTTCGTGCCTACAATAGCAATTGCATTGGCCGCTACGGTTGTGAACAGGAATGCTATGACGAATACTATCAGCACAGCAATTACCGTGTGCATCCAATTACCCAACACTCCGAATTGGAAGAATACGAACAGTGTGATAAGAATTGCTATGATAACTGTAAGGATTACCTTCATGGAGACATCGCGCTGTGTGCGGCTTGTGGCCTCCGATGTTTTCTTGCCTTTGAGTTCGCTCACCGCGAGGCCGAGCGCCTGACGTATGATCTTCGACGAACGTATTATACCGATAAGCCCCGCCATGGCGATACCGCCGATACCTATCGGACGGCCGTAGTTGGCGAAGATATCGCTTGCCGACATAGAGCCTATAAGGGTGTCTATCCCCTCGCCCACCGGTATTGTCTGGCCTCCGGCAAAGTAGCTGAGGAACGGTATCAACACGAACCAAACCGTAAACGAACCGGCACATATAAACGCGGCGTACTTCAATCCGACGATATACCCAAGGCCGAGCACCGCTGCGCCCGTATTGACCTCGAACACAACCTTGAACTTGTCGGCTATGGCCTGTCCCCAGCCCATTGCCTTGGTCGAGACGGTCTCCGCCCAAACGCCCAGTGTGCTTGCAACAAAGTCATAAAGACCTCCCACGAGGCCGCTTACGGCGAGTATCTTGGCCTGATTACCCTTCTTCTCGCCCGACACGAGCACTTCGGTCGTGGCAGTAGCCTCCGGGAACGGATATTTGCCGTGCATGTCCTTGACGAAATATTTACGGAAAGGTATCAGCAGCACTATACCCAACAAGCCACCCAAAAGCGACGAGAGAAATATCTGGTAAAACTTCGCCTCGAGCCCGAGGATGTAGAGCGCCGGAAGGGTGAATATCGCCCCAGCGACTATAACGCCCGAACTCGCGCCTATGGATTGGATTATCACATTCTGCCCCAGCATGTTTTTCTTGCCGGTGATCGTGCCCACACCCACGGCGATTATGGCTATCGGTATGGCGGCTTCAAATACCTGTCCCACCTTAAGGCCGAGATAGGCAGCTGCGGCTGAGAAAATCACGGCCATCAGAAGCCCCATCGACACCGAATATGGTGTCACCTCCTTGGGCTTGCTGCCTGTCGGCATCAACGGTTCGTACTCCTCCCCCTGCTTCAGTTCGCGGTAAGCGTTTTCTGGCAGCGAATTGTTCTGTTGTAGTTTGTCGTCCATAAGCTGTCGATTGATATAGTTAATAATTATAGTATCATTTTCGCATACAGTTTGTAAAGATACTGTTTTTCCCCGCACGCACTGCATGGCCCGCAAAAAAAATTTCAATAAAAAAATAAACACGACAGCCCCGACATGCAAATATTATCACAATAGCCTTGAAATGTATCATAAATAAACAGATTTCATAGCCTATAAAATTTTCAAATAACATAATACATACATTTATGGTGGAAATAATTCCACATAATCGATTAGCTATAATCAGATAATGAGAAAATTTTTGCTTTATTTACTGCTTGCAGCCATGTTCGCAAGTTGCGGCGAAACACCGAACAACACAGGCTCTAATGTAGTGACCGGCAAGGAAGAGAGCGGGAAAGAAGAGAATAGCAAAGAAGGTAACAACGAGGAGGAGAAAGGAGAAGAAGGTAATGGTGAAACTTCGAATTTAGATAAGTTGCCTGACGCCACTTTATCGGAATCCATATGTACGAATGGTTATTCTTACATAACTGGCGCACATGGTGAATATAACGGTGTTGCTCTCCCAGAGATTAGAAAAAACGCGAATCTTTTCCATACCCTGATAAATTCAGATACGGAGGTTGAAATGCATTGTCGTTTTTCATTTGGGGATGAGAGGTTTGTTATTGTAATCCCTAACATCCCTATATTGGGCAAGCCTTACGACGTCAGTTTCGACCATGAGGCTATCGACGCATATATACAACGCGACACAAACGAGCACCCTGCCGTTGTGACCGTTACGGGATGGATGAAGGCTGTTGGCGCAATTGAGGCCGGTAATGATTATTACCGCCCCGATTATGAATGTGAACTGCATCTGGCTTGCCAATTTGAAGACGGGCAAACACTTAACGTCACGATTACAGCTGTCGATTTCAGTAGTATGCTTATTATTGATTGATTCTATAGGTTTAATGTAATAACAAAGGCTGCCCCATTAGAGGCAGCCTTTGTTATGCGGTCATCGTGCAAACTCCGTGATGTCAAAACTCCCTACCTCGGCCCGAGGTCGTTCGTGGGGTCTTGGTTCTCGACGAACGAGCGCTGCGACTTGAGCAGGTTGCGCGACTGGAGCACCATAGTTTTGGTTTCGTTGAGAATGGTAAGGTAGAGCATGCTCGCCTTGGTGCTTGTGGCCTTCACCTGAATGCGGCGCAGCTGGTTCTTGATTGCGTCGGCAATGGTGTCGAAAAGGTCGTCGCGCATTTCGAGTATCAGGTCGAGCTCCTTGTAGTCATTCGTCACCAGCATATTGTTGATATGGGCATATATCGCCGACACGTCGTCGTTGATGCGCAGCAGGTCTGCCACCTGCTCCTCGTTGAACCCTTTGTGGTTATTGTCGATATGTTCGAAACAGGGGCGCGTGATATGCACCAGCGATTTGGTCATTTCGCTTATGTAATCTATCACCTGAACATAGAAATGCCCAGCCTCGATATAGTTGTCCTGCAACTTCTGCAACGTGGAGAGTACCGAATATTTGCGGTCGCGGGCGTTGTAGAAGAAGTCGTTAGACTCGCGCACCATTTCGCGCAGGGTCTTGCGGTCTTCGTTGAGCGTCGCTATAATGGTCTTGCTGTATATTTCCGTGGTGCGGGACATATTGTTGCTGATGTCCGACATGATATTTTGAAGTATCTCCTTGGTATTGCCTCCCTCGGCGACATTGGCACTTTCGGGTTTGCTCTCCTTTGCCGAACGCCTCTTGTGCATTATGTTGCTCTGTATGAACATGAATACACACAGTACGGAGATTATGATTATTGCCGTGACGCCGCCCCACATAAGCGCGTAGGCTACCACGAGCGCCAAAATGAACGCTACCAGAGCCGTAACGAACCAACCTGCGATAACCGTAACGACACCCGTAATGCGGTAAACAGCGCTCTCCCTGCCCCATGCCTTGTCAGCCAACGAACTACCCATCGCCACCATGAATGTAACATAAGTTGTCGATAGCGGCAGCTTGAGCGATGTCGCCGAGGCGATAAGTATGGACGCCACCGTGAGGTTCACCGTAGCCCTTATAAGGTCGAAGTGGGCTTTCCCCGCCTTCTCCTTGGGCTTGAGCGGCAGGAATCGTTTATTTACCGCCCGTTGGAACGATTCTGGCATGACATTCTCGTACCATCTGTTGAGACTGAGGGCTGCGCGCACTATCGAGCGCGAGAATATCGTGGAGCCGAAACGTTCGGTGCCTTCATCCTGCTTGGCAAGGTTGATCTCTGTATCGCTCACGCTCTTAGCCTTCTTCGATGTCCACAGCGTGATAACCATTATAAGACCCGATGCTACCAAAAGCCACTTGTTGGCAACCACGGGCTCATTCAACTGCTCCATAAGCATGGATGCGTCGCCGCCCGCCGCGTTCACTATATTATAGGAGTCGAGCCCGGCTATCGGAACACCTATGAAGTTCACCAAATCGTTGCCCGCAAAAGCCAACGCGAGCGAGAACGTACCTGCCAATATGGTCACCTTGAGGATTTCGACCTTCATAAGCTGGAGGACAAACATAAGGATGCTGCTGCCAGCCCATACGATAAGCAGTGCCAGCATCATATGTTCTGATATCCACTGCATGAACTCCGGAGCGACGAAACCCGAATCCTTGAGCCCTTTGAACAGTGCGAAGTAAGCTATCGCGGTAAACGCTATACCGCACCATAGACATCCGAAGCGCTTGAGTATCTTATGATAACGGAAAGTGAATATAAGCCGGCTTATGTACATGACCACGGCGCCCGTGATGAACGCCACCACCACCGAGGCCAATATTGCCGATATTATCACCATCGTCGAACCCGAATTTATAAAGTTCGACATATCGTCGGCCACGAGATTGGGGTCGGCCGATATCTTGGTGGATGCCACCGCAATAGCCGCGCCGAGCAACCCGAATACGAGCGAAACGGTAGTAGATGTGGGCAGGCCGAAAGTATTGAACAGGTCGAGAAGTATAACATTTGCGAACATCACGCCGAGGAAGAGCATCATCACATCCCTGAACGAGAACATTTCGGGGTGGAACACCCCGCTTCGCGCCACCTCCATCATGCCGCTCGACGTCATGGCACCGATTATTATACCCAGCGAGGCGATGATAAGTATCACCTTTCGAGGGGCGGCCTTGGACCCTACGGCCGAATTCAAAAAATTAACCGCGTCGTTTGATACCCCCACTACGAGGCCCGACACGGCTAATACCATTAAAATCGCTACAACTACAATGTAAATTGTCTCCATATATTTCCAAACTCTGTTTTATATCCGGTTTCCTCTTTTATGCCGGATTTATATTGACGAATTTGGATACAAAGTTATATGATATTTTCGAAAAATCTGAGCTATATTACCGATTAGTTAAGATTTTATTAAGAAAAAACGCAGCTGAATAGATTGCAAATCTCAAACAATCCCAAATCACCTTACAACTTTTTCAGCGACAGGCGTATCACATCCTCGACGGAAGCCGATGGGTTCTCCTTGACGATGCTGCGCACTACTTTATCCGAGGCCGCTTTCCCGAAGCCGAGCATGGCGAGAGCTGCGACAGCCTCGTCATAAACCGCCCCGCCAGACTGCGACACAGGCAATGCCGACATGCCCATATTGCTGCCGAGGCCGGAGATCTTGTCCTTAAGCTCTACTATGATCTTCTGGGCTGTCTTGAGGCCCAGCCCCTTGACATTTTTCAGCAACGAGGCATTTTCCGATGCTATGATATTGCTCAACTCCTGTGGTGAGTAGGTCGAGAGTATCATGCGGGCGGTGTTGCCCCCCACTCCCGACACACTGACGAGAAGCCTGAACAGCTCCCTCTCCTCTTTGGATGCGAACCCGTAAAGCAGCTGCGCATCCTCGCGGACAATGAAGTGCGTGTAAACCCGAGCGCTTTCTGAATTTTCAAGTTCGGAATAGGTTTGGAGTGAAATTATAAGGTAGTATCCTACCCCTCCCGCCTCTACCACGGCGTGGGCAGGCGACAACCCTGTTATTATACCCTGAATATATTCATACATGTGAGAGCCTGTTTAAAGTTTATGCAAAAATACCGTATTCTTTTAGAAAATTCATATCTTTGCCTCTCATTTAAAGGTAAAGGTATAATAATATGAAAAAAATGTTTTTCGCAGCGGCAATAGCGTTGGTTTCGCTCGCAAGTTGTGGCAACAACAACAATCAGTCCGCGGCTACGGATACAACATCTGCTAATGAAGGAGCAACAACGGTCAGGGAGACACCTGTCGGCGGTATGAATGTCGCCTACATACAGATAGATTCGCTCCTGCTCAAATACGACATGGCGATAGATTTGCGCAACGCATTCGAATCCAAATACAACCGTGCCGAACGCGAATTGCAGGCAAAGGCGCAGCGTCTCGAAAAGGATGTTCTCGACTATCAGGACAAGGCTTCCAAGGGGCTTATGACCCGCCAGCAGATGGCCGAAACCGAAGAAAAGCTCAACAAGCAGCAGCAGGATTTGATGGCCGACCGCGAAGGTCGTCTCGGCGAACTCGGCGAGGAGGACAAGGTTATGAACAACCGCCTATTCTTTGCCGTCAGCGACTACCTTAAAGAGTACAACGCCGATTACAAATACAGCATGATAATCAGCACTTCGGCCAGCGGCCCGCTCCTCCATGCCGACCCTGCGTTCGACATAACGGGCGAAGTACTGAAAGCCCTCAACGAACGCTACGCGGCAGAGAAGTCCAAGAAATAACATGTTCATTAGTCGTCATTGCGAACCGCTTACGGTGAAGCAATCCAGAATATAAAAATGGATTGTTTCGTCGTTACACTCCTCGTAATGACATACTCAACAACTCATAACTCATAATTTATAATTCATAACTCAAAAATAAAACTCCGGCCTTGTAGGGTCGGGGTTTTATTTTTTGTGTATTTTTGCGGTAACTTATTGTTACGGTATGAAAGAGGAAAAAATTATGGAAGAAAGGGATCCGCACATACAGACATCGTCGGGCGAGGAGTCCGAAATTCGCGCCGGAGGTTCCGAGTTTCAGGTAGAAAGGCGGGAGATGCCCGCTGAAAACGGAACGAATAAACATTCCGAACAGCGCAAACGCAGCAGCGGCACAAAAGGAGTGTTCAAGCAGTCGTTGGACAAAACAGGCAATCAACTCAAGAAACGTTTCGGCAGGCTCATATCGCCCGCATTCCTTCTTATGCTCGTGCTCTCGTTCGGCATGTGGTACATGACCAAACTCGGTTACACTTATGTCTCCGACATAGAGGTGCGCGTAAATATCGAGGGGCACAAAATGGTCATCCCCTGTATGGCCGAAGGGGAAGGCACTGACCTGCTGCGCGGAGGCAAGACGGTAAATATTAAATGGGCAGACTTGGACGTCACACCGTCGGCGGCCAACCCGGGACATATTACAATATCATACGAATCGCTGCGGAATGCCATATCGGTAGGCCGTCCCGACATAAAGATAATATCCATAATAGGCGCGATACCCGAAGTAGAGTTATGACACTCTTAAAAATAGGCGTTACAGGCGGCATCGGCAGCGGAAAAAGCACTGTCTGCCGCTTGTTCAGCATGCTCGGGAGGCATGTCTACGACAGCGACCTGCGCGCAAGGGAGCTCATGTCGTCCGATGCCGAGCTCATCGAGTCCATAAAAAAGAGATTCGGCGCAATGGCTTACACCGGCACAGAACCAGACCGCGCATGGCTTGCCGAGGCTGTATTCAAAGACAAGGGGGCTTTGGCCGCGCTCAATGGGCTTGTACACCCTGCCGTGATGCGCGATTTCGGACATGTTGCGGCAAAACTCGAAAAGGCCGGAGCACCCTATATAATAATGGAGAGCGCCATAATATTCGAGAACAACCTTCAGGCGGAGTTGGATTATGTGGTAACGGTGTCGGCGCCTGCTGAGCTGCGCATAGAGCGTGCAATGAAAAGGGACGGCGCCGCACGCGAAAAAATCGAGGCACGGATGGGCAACCAGATGACCGACGCCGAACGCGAGCAAATAGCCGACTTTGTGATATACAACGACGGCAACTCCCTGTTATGGGAACAAGTCCTGCACTTGAACGAAATTTTCAGAACCAAAAATGCAAAATAAGATAAAAATATCACTCGGCGGGGTACAGGCGGAGATTGCCGTGCCTGCCGTAATGGGTATCCTCAACGTAACTCCCGATTCGTTCTTCGAGGATAGCCGCATGTTCACTGAGGAGGCTGTCGCCGAACGTGTACGCGAGATACGCGACGGCGGGGCGTCGATGATCGACATCGGCGGTTATTCCTCGCGCCCGGGGGCTGCCGATGTGTCGCCTGAGGAGGAGCTTCGCAGAGTAGGCATCGGCGTTGCGGCAGCTCGGCAGGAGGCCCCTGAATTAATAATTTCGATAGATACTTTCCGTGCAAGCGTGGCGCGCGGGATTATCGAAAAGTATGGCCCGTGTATCATAAACGACATCTCGGCCGGAGAGTTGGATTCGGACATTATCGGGGTTGCAGCGGAATACGGTGTGCCCTATATCGCGATGCACATGCGGGGCACTCCATCCGATATGCAGTCGCACACAGATTACGGCGATATCGTTGCCGAAGTGTTGGGATACCTTGCCCAAAAGGTGCTGGCATTGCGCGAGGCAGGGGTGAAGGATATAATCCTCGACCCGGGGTTCGGGTTCGCCAAAACCACAGCAGATAATTACGAGCTTCTTGCAGCATTGGGGCGGATATGCGCACTCGGACTTCCCATTTTGGTGGGATTATCGCGCAAGTCAATGATATACAAAGTGCTCGACACAACGCCTTCCGATGCGCTCGCCGGCACTGCGGCACTCAATTGGGAGTCGCTGCGCAAGGGGGCGGCCATACTGCGCGTTCACGATGTGGCCGAAGCCGTCGATGTGGTGAGGCTTTTCGAATATTACCGCCCATATTCCGGCGGCACGTTTAAATCGACCATCAATCTGACATGGAGAATAACAAAATGATAGATGTGCGCGGCCTGCACAAAAGCTACGGCACGCTCGAAGTACTCAAAGGCGTATCGCTTACCGTCGAACGCGGCGAAGTGGTCTGCGTAGTGGGCGCGAGTGGTGCGGGCAAGACCACCCTGCTGCAAATCATAGGCACACTGAGCAAGCCCGACAGCGGCGAGGTAAGGGTCGATGGCATACGCACCGAAAGCCTTACGGACAGGGAGTTGTCGCATTTCCGCAACAGCCGCATAGGGTTTGTATTCCAATTTCACCACCTCCTGCCGGAGTTCACGGCATTCGAGAACGTATGTATGCCCGGATATATAGGCGGCTACGACCGTGCGGAAGTGGAGTCGAGGGCTAAGGAGCTTATCGAGATGCTCGGCATGTCGCACCGCGCCACACATAAGCCCGCCGAACTGTCGGGCGGCGAGCAGCAGCGCATAGCCATAGCGAGGGCGCTGATAAACTCCCCCGCAGTGATACTCGCCGACGAACCTTCGGGCAACCTCGACACTAAAAACCGCGACGAGATACACCGCCTCTTCTTCGACCTGCGCGACAAAATGGGACAGACCGTCGTTATCGTCACCCACGACGAAGGGCTTGCGGCCATGAGCGACCGCAAGATAGTGATGAGCGACGGACTGATAGTCAATTGAAAATGGACAATGAAAAATTGAAAATCAAGGAGCTGCTGGATGGGCTGCATGACAGATACAACACTCCGGAGTTCATTGAGAGCGACCCTGTGTCGGTGCCCCACATGTTCTCCGCGGCGGGCGATATCGAAATAAGCGGCTTTCTGGCCTCCACGATAGCCTGGGGCAATCGCAAGGCGATAGTCAAAAGCGCTCGCAGGATGATGGACTTCATGGACGGCGCACCTTACGACTTTACGGTAAACGCCTCGGAGGCCGATCTCATGACTCTCGAGAAATACGTCCACCGCACCTTCAACGGGGGCGACCTTGCCGATTTCGTGAGGGCGCTGGGCCGCTTCTACCGCGAGCACGGAGGCCTGGGCGAATATTTCGGCAGGCGTTACGGCGAGTCCGGCGATATCCGCGCGGTGCTGTCAGACTTCAGGCGCGAGTTCTTCGCCTCCGACCACCGGCCCCGATGCGAGAAGCACGTATCGTCGATAGATAAAAAGGCCTCGTGCAAGAGGCTCAATATGTTCCTCCGCTGGATGGTGCGCGACGACGGGCGCGGAGTAGATTTCGGGCTCTGGAAAACGATACCATCATCGGCGCTATACCTGCCCTTAGACGTTCACAGCGGTCGTATGGGGCGCGAATTCGGTTTGCTCCGGCGCACTCAGGACGACTGGAAAGCCGTCGAAGAGATCACCTCATCGCTCCGCGAATTCGATCCCGCCGACCCCGTGAAATACGACTTCGCGCTGTTCGGGGCTGGAATTTATAAAAATTGACAATTGACAATTGACAATTGACAATGAAGCAGGAGCAGAGGCTGCAAGCAGACTCTACCCTGCAAGG
>QMCD01000106.1_pt1 | contig 19309 bp, 21 predicted proteins | sample 1821841 | NCBI WGS metagenome assembly QMCD01 (sample SAMN01991225, study PRJNA193472) | Termite gut metagenome, whole genome shotgun sequencing project. | isolation source: worker | host: Macrotermes natalensis
GCTTCGCCTTTTTCATCCGCAAGATACGTGAAGACCTGGTTTATCGGAACATCGAAAATAATATCAAGGTAAGGCGGGGACGGCGCCGGAAGATTCATGAAGGTTTACCTGTCTTTATTCTTCGGCATATTCGGGAACCGCTTCGATTAACATTTGGCGGAGGAGCTTTAAATCTTCCCAGGCGGGACGCTTTAAATTTTCATCGCGAAGAAGGGCACTTGGATGGAATGTGGGCAGGAAGGGAATGCCCATAAACTCGGTAAAGCGGCCGCGGAGTTTTGTAATGCCGTCTGCGGTGTTCAGGAGAATCTGTGTGGGGATTCTTCCCACGGAAAGAATGACGCGGGGATTAAGCAATGTTATTTGCCGTAAAAGATAGGCGCGGCAGGCGGCGGTTTCCGCGGGCAGGGGATCGCGGTTGTTGGGGGGCCTGCACTTTACAACGTTGGCGATAAAACAATTTTTCCCGCGGTACAGGCCGATTGAAGCAAGCATTTTATCGAGAAGCTGTCCCGCTTTCCCGACAAAGGGACGGCCCGTTCTGTCTTCATCCGCGCCGGGCCCTTCGCCGATTACGAGCACTAAAGGATGAAGCGTCCCCTCACCGGGAACCGCCTGTGTCCGTTTTTCACAAAGCCCGCAGAGGGTGCAGCGTTTTATTTCATCGGCGATTTTTTCAAGTGATGAATCGCCCGATTCATCGCCCGAATATGTATCAATTTGAACAAAAGAGTTTTCAGCCTTTTTTTCTTCATGGACAGATTCAAGAGACGCGGCTGAATCTTCAATTATGTCATCGGTAAACGAATATTCGGGACGCGGGGATCTGTATCCGTCGCGGAGATAATCATCTATGGTGTCAAATAAATTGGCTAATCTTGTTTTTTCTGGTGCTGTCATATATTTATGTTCGTTTGGGTTTATCATGTTTTTTTACAAACAACCGGTCTTTCAGCTGATAGAGTGTCAGTATCAGGAAATAAATTAAGATGGTAAGCGACACCCACCATAAATTCCCGTTCCGCGGTGCCTGGGCAATAAGCAGCAGCAGGGGAAAGCCCATGATAATGGCCGCCGACGATCCTATTACAAGATCTTCGGAAGCCGGCGTTTCAAAATCTTTGTCGATTTCGCGCAGGAGAATCATGCCGTTGGCGATGGTTCCGCTGAGGTTTCCGTATAAAGCCAAAAAAGCTTCATTGGGATAGTCTTTATAGATATGACCGCAGAGCTTCCGGAGGTAGAAAATAGTGACCAGTCCTCCCAGCGTCGTAATGATCAAAACGGGAATCCAGAGCGTTCCGAGAGCGACGACCGAAATTAAAAACAAAGCGGCGGTTATCGAAATGTCAAATGCCGCGCCGCTGATCCGGTTCATCATATAACTATTGGGATATTTGCGGTGCATGACTCCCGTTTTTACAAGACGGCGCAAAATCATTTTAACGCAAAGGGCGACAAGCGCCGCGACCATGAAGGCAAAGCCCCAGATTGTTGGCACGAGATCGACAAGAAATTTTACGCCTGAAAGACGCAGTAAAATTTCAATACCGATAATCAGAACGATTGTAAGAAGATATACGCCGCCGACCATACACACCTGGAGGGTAAATTTATCGATGGATTCGGAAAGGGGAACTTCGTCGGGACCTTCAATGCTATAACTTGAAACGTTTCCGGATTTGCTGAATTCATCTTTTTTCAGAGTAATGCCTTTTCGTTTCGCGGCGCGGTTAACAAGAATAATTCCCGGTATGGACGCCCACAAAAAACCGAAAGCGGCGATGGTAAGCCCGAAGTTCCCGGCGCTTCCTTCTCCCCACGCGGCCATATAACCGGCGGCATCCCAGATATAACCGGTGGCGCTGGCCTGCTGGGGGCCCTGACCGTAACCGAGCGGAAGCATGATGCCGACGGCTTTATTCAGTTCGGGCATAACGGTAAGCCCCAGGATAACGGTAACAAGAATACCGACAAGGGCCTGAATAAGATAGGTACTGATCATCACAGAGCCTGATTTTGCGGGAGCAACACGCCTGTATGTAAACTCTTTACCGCTGCCGGTACCGGTATAATCATCTTTTTCACGAAGGCAAAGGGCGATAAAACCGACAGGCAATAAATGATAGACAAGACCGCTCAAGATTTGCGTGTTGAAAATATGTATATCGAAAACAGCCAACACGACTTCCTTTACCAAAAGCCCCAAAAGACCGGCGATTACGGCTGTAGGCATAAGCGAACGCCTGAAAAAAGGAATTTTGCGCCGCAGAATATTCGCGGTCAGCATGAATACACAGACGGCACAAACGGTAATAACACCAAAAGATAAATTCTCATTTTTAAAATTGATATAATCAGTAACCATAATATTCCTCTTCGCTGCCGGACAATTTATTTCTTACATGATACGAGCATATCATATATTTTACAAGATTAATTCTTTTCGGCGCAACAACGGTAAACACACCGTCCTTGTTGTATATGGTCATTTTGCGCACGCCGTGAACCGCGGTTGTTGTTTCGGTAACATGAAATGAATATCCGCACACGGTCAACCTGTCGGCAAACAGTTCGATGCGGCCTTTTCCCAGCTTCGTTTCTTTGAAGGTGCGTTCGGCTTTTGACAGCACAACATCGTCATCCCCAAAAACAGGATGGTCCGTAAAACCGGAAAAATCAAAATTTTTAATATATGAAAGCTGCAAGCGGCCCCATGCAAAAATGGTATCGGGAAGATCTTTCCATTGATCACTTTTCTCAAAAGACCCTAATGTGTTCAGTTCCGCCTGTGCTCCGCAGTTTCCGCAGAAAAAAACATTGCCCTTGGACGCAAGGCTGTTCATGGAAGAACAAGACGGACAATAAAACAGAGCGCTTTCCAGATATTCCGCTTTTCTGCGGCTCCGGTATTCAATCCGCGCGTTTTTGTTGTAATCGAATTCGTTAAAACAAATTTCAGAACGGATAATCTTTTCGATTTCATCGGCGTCCAGCGCGGCAAGCTCATCTGTTGTAAGCACCTTTGAAACATGAGCGTCCATTTTTCCCCTGCTGATTGAATCGGCCCAGCGGGGCTTTGTGTTGAAGCCGCCCCGTATTTGCACCAGTACCAGATCGGTTCTCAATTTTTTTGCGAGCTTGCCGATTCCGGGAACAATTGTGCATTCATCGCCGAAAAAACTCCGGTTGCCCGAGGGAAACATTCCCACACATCCGCCGCTGCGGATTACCGACATCATGTTCCGTATCGCCGACATATCACTGTTTCCTTTTGCAAAAGGAATTGGCCGGCCGAGTGATTCCATAATTTTGCTTAACACGCCGTGACGGAAAAGGCTTTCGCTGGCGACAAAATTTATTCCGAACCGGAAGCCGACGCCGACAAGAAACTGATCAAGAACCGTCTGATGATTTGAAAGGATAAGACAAGGCCTCTTTATATTTTTTGAACTTTTTCTGTCAAACCTGAACCTGTACAATACATACAACACCGGAATGAAAATTGCCCGCAGAATCAGAAAAACAAAGTTGCCGGCTTTTTTTACAAATATAACATCTCCCATGCAAAGAACTATAAAGTATTAGGTCAAAATAGTAAACCTCAGGTATTTCCGGCTCTGATATTCCCCTTGAGTAAGTTATCCGTAAAAGATATACTGATGAAAGGTCAACATGGCCTTTCAGGTAATTTGTGCCTGGAATCTTTTTTACGGAATGAATTGATGAAAAGAATATTGTTTGCGATTTTTTTTGCTGTCGTTGTCTTGTGCGCCTGTAACGCCGGGGGTTCCAAAGATGATGAAGTTTCCAACCAGACTGAGACTGTAAATTCTGCCGCGGCCCAGGAAGCGGCTTCAAACGAAGAAATACCTGGGGATAAGGATTTAAGTTATGCTTTTGGCTTGGCTTTGGGAACTGATTTGAAAAACTTCGGTATCAACTATGATTACGATGAATTTATGAAAGGATTTAAGGATACCATTGAAGGTCTTAATTCCCGCATGACTCTGGAAGAAGCTATGATGAAAATCCAGCTTGAGCTTAATGCCGTTATGGAAAAGCAAATGGCGGAACTTATGGAAAGGGAAACGGCTTTTTTTGCGGAGAATGGGGTGAAGCCCGGAATTATGACTACGGCAAGCGGATTGCAGTATGAAATTATCACTCCTGCCGACGGTCCGAAGCCCACGGCGGAACAGACCGTGGTAGTGAATTATACGGGAAGTCTTACCGATGGAACGGTTTTTGACAGCTCTTATGAAAGGAACCAGCCTGCTGAATTCCCCTTGAATTTTGTCATTCCCGGATGGACTGAAGGGATGCAGCTCATGAGTGTAGGAAGCAAGTATCGTTTATATGTTCCTTCAAATTTGGGATACGGTCCTCAGGGAGCCGGCAACGGTCTTATTCCTCCCTTCGCTCCGCTCATTTTTGAAGTGGAACTTTTGGAAATTAAGGAAACCGATCCCGCAATGTTTCCCCCGGGATATTAAACTTTTGTGAATTGCCGGTCTTTTAAGAGAGATCGGCGGAAGATGTGTTAAGAACAAAAAGAGCTGTCTTCTTATGGACAGCTCTTTTTATCTGACGTACCGATGTAAAATGATCCCCTTGCAAACCTCTGGCAGTTTCGCAATTGTCTCAAATTAATTCTTCAAGGCTGCATAACTTTTTATAATGCCGCAAAGATCATTTTTATCAATCTCTACGATCTTCTTTTCGCGTTCAAAACTTTCTTTGCAGTCCGAAGCATGGGCGGTGTTTACCATTACGTTGCTTCCGAATTCGCGGCGGACTGTCCCGCCCGGAGCCTTTAAAGGATCAGTAGGGCCGAGAACATCCCGGATTTTATCGACGGCGTTTTCTCCTTCGTAAATAAGAATCATACATTTCACGGAACCGGGGTTGTTGATTTCTTCTACCGGAAAGTTTTTCGGACTGCACCCGGACATAAACTCAATTATTTGATGGAATTGATCAAGGGCATAAGCAACGCCGACGCTTTCGGTAAGAGCTTTCGTTGTATCTTCGCTGAGACTGATATGCAATTCCTGTTCAAGAATCTCTTTTGCTTTTTCCCCGAAGATGGGAGCCAATTTCGATTTAAGAGCGCCTTCCACAGGGCCGTAAAATTCCATTGCCTGCGCCAAAGAGAATCGATGAACTTTAATACCCACAATACGAAGGCCTGTTCTGGAAAACATATCGATTATCGTACCCGGACGGGAAGACGCGTATTTCCAATTGTCCGGCTTAAGAATGACCAAGGTCTTTTCGATTTTGGAAGGATCGGGATACTCCATATTTTCGATGATGTTGTCATAAGCAGGAAGATATTTTGCAAAGTGAGCAAGATTTTCATCCGCCGCTTCCTGGTATCTCGGCGTAAGCACCGCCGGCTCAAAATACTTAACTTTTGTAGGATCACTTCTGGAATAAATTAAATCGGCATAGGTGTCGCGAATTGTTTCTCCGGTGATTGATTCCACGCTCCTGTTTTCCGCATATAAGGCGCCGCAAATATCGGAAAGTTTCCGGCAGGCATCTTCTCCCTTGAAAAGAAGCAGCAAACAGCGGTGTCTTCTTCCTTCCGACGGCATAAAGTTTTGTTCAACATAATCCGCAAGCATGTTTACAGCGGGATTATTGCTCGTTTCACTTTGGTTTCGGAGCAAATCCGCGTATCCTTTAACGAACTCTTCATCAGGGGCAATCATTTGAGCCCCAACCAGTTCAAGATCCAGCCTTGAAAGAAGGCGGGAAATAACACCCCCGGTTCTGCTTTTCGCAATCGTGTAAGGGGTTACCATCACATAAGAGATGGTTTGTTCCATAATTATTTTCTCCTCTTGTTTAGAGCTATACTAACCCGAAAGGAGAAAATTGTCTATTATATCAACTTCTTGCCTTGCACGTTGGATTCACGGATACACATTGATGGGATTGTCTAAGCCGTTTTCGTTCAGCGCTTTCCGCAAGGCTTCCGCCCTTTCGTGTAGAATATTACATGGAAGCGGCTGGGCTCTGGGATCTTCCGGCGCGGGACGGGCTTTTCCGTATATCTGAATGCTTTTGACGCCGAATGCCTTATCCGCAATAAGCGCCAAGCGGGTAATTAAGTCTATCCACGCGGAAGATTCTTCGCTTGAGGGCACTTGTTCATCAATGCCGCAAAGCATCGTTTGTATTGTAAAGGGCGCTTTTGCCGCGAATTGTGTTATCTTTGTTGTAAGATCATGAAACGATATTTCCGAACGATTGATACACTTGTACCATGCTTCCGTACCCGCGTCCACTTTAAGCCAGATATCAAGCCGTTTGGAACCGGAAGCGGCTTCCACAAGATACTTATATGTTTGTTCATGCAGTAGCATCGTTCCGTTGGTGATCAGCACTAACGCGGCTTCCTTTGCCCATTGCTCCCTGATAATTACTGCCCGATTAAGGGCTTCCTGAAAATACGGAGACATGGTAGGTTCGCCGTTTCCGGAAAAACAGATATCCCGAATAGGAATATTATGTTTCCGCGCGTGTTGTATGCTTTCAATCAAAGCCCGTTCCATAACATCAAGAGAAAAATAGATGTCCGTTTCAAAGGGAAAGACTTCGCAATAGGGACAATCAAACGAACAGATTTTTTTATTCGGGAAAAGATTGATGCCGATAGAAAGCCCTTCGGAACGGCGTGAATACACCGGATACACGATGGCTCCGCTTTCACGTTCCGTCCGGTGATTTTCTACGGAAGCCGGTTCGCCGGGATTCACATATTTTTCCTTGAAGCCGCACTTGCCGCGTGCCCTGCAAGTCCTTCCGCCAAGGCAATGCATTCCGCGGCTGTCAGGGCTTCATCCAGTCCCGGCCCTTGCGTACAGCGCAATGTCGTCGGCGTCTTGAGGAAATGCCGTACCGAAAGCCCCCCGGTAAAACGCGCGCTGCCGGATGTCGGAAGCGTATGATTGATGCCGGCCGAATAATCACCGAGCGCTTCTACCGCGCGTATCCCGATAAAGAGCGAGCCGAAATTGCGCAGGCCGGAAATATACTTGTCCGCGTCTTGCACCTGCAATTCCAGATGTTCCGGCGCGATGATGTTTGCGATACGTACCGCTTCGTCAATATTGTTGTAAATAACAATAAGTCCTCCCGCGCCGAGGGACGCCCTGGCAACCGAAGAAGTCGGGAGAGTTTGAAGCTGCTTTTCTAAAGCGGCTTCAATAAGTTCGGCAAGTCCTCGGGTTGATACCAGGATTCTTGCCCGCGCGTCGGGATCGTGTTCGGCCTGGGCCAGCATGTCTCTGGCCGCCAATGACGCGGCTTCTTCCGGCGAAGAAGATTCGCTTCCGTCGCTTATAATAAGCACATCCGTGGGACCCGCGACAAAATCAATTCCCACTTCGCCGTAAAGGACGCGTTTTGCTCCTGCGACATATTTGTTTCCCGGCCCCACGATAAGATCAGCTTGAGGAACCGTTTCCGTCCCCAATGCCAATGCCGCGACAGCCTGAGCGCCGCCTATGGCAAAACAGCGGTGGGCTCCGGAAATAAAAGCGGCCGCCATAATTCTCTTGTCGGGGAAGCCGTCTTCCAAAGGCGGCGATGCCACGAGTATGTCTTTCACTCCCGCGGCCAATGCCGGAATAACGCCCATCAACACCGATGAGATTAAAGGGAAGCGTCCGCCGGGAACATAGACCGCCGCCCGGTTTACGGGAATGACCTTTTGTCCGGTAAATATTCCGGGCGCGATTTCCGTTTCAAAATCGCTGAACTGTTCCCGCTGTTTTTCCGCGAACGCACTGATATTTTTCCGCGCCGTTTCCAAAGCACTCACCAATGCTGGATCATCTTTTTTTAATTGATCATACGCGGCTTTCATTTTTTCGGCCGGAACTTCAAGCCGGTCGGGAGATGAGCGGTCAAACTTTGCGGCCCATTCTTTTACGGCGCTGTCTCCGCGTTCACGCACCGAAGCAATGATCTTCATGATTGATGAAGTTACATCTGTATACGCAGCCGTTTCTTCTTTTTTCCAAAATGAATTAAATTCATCCGCGTTAATGATCTTCATGTAATCATCCTTTAATTATCTCTCTGCATCTTTCAACAAACACATTCATCTCCTCATCCGTACCGATGCTCACCCGAAGATAATCTGCTATTCTTGCTTTATTGAAATGTCTTACAAGGATTCCTTTTTCGCGGAGAGCATGGAACAATTCCGATCCCGCTTTTCCTGGATGACGGATAAAAATAAAGTTCGCTTTTGACGGAATGATTTCAAAACCGATGCGTTTCAAATCTTCTACAATTCTGTTTCTTGTATCAACAATCTTTTGGTTGATCGTGTCGTAATATGCTTTGTCGAGAACGGCCGCTTCGCCTCCGGCCTGCGCGAGTCTGTCCAAAGGGTATGAATTGAAAGAATCTTTTACGCGCCGGATGCCTTCAATCAAATCTTTGTTTCCTATGGCAAAGCCCAGACGAAGACCCGCCAAAGAACGGGATTTTGACATGGTGTGAATACAAAGCAGATTCGGAAATTGATTGATGTAAGGAACTAATGATTCGGTTCCAAAATCGATGTACGCTTCATCGACAATAAAAATCTTCCCCCGCGATTTTAGATATTCCGCAAGAGAAAGCAGTTCGTTTATTTCAAGAGCTTTTCCTGTCGGCGCGTTAGGATTCGGAAAAATCACTCCGCCGGAAGGAATGTTGTATGCATCAATATTGATGGAAAAATCGTTTGAGAGCGGAATCGTTTTAAAAGGGATGTTCCATAATCCGGCATACACGGGATAAAAACTATACGTGATGTCGGGAAACAAAACAGGTAACGCTTTTTCTTCATCAGCCTGATTAAAAAAAGCCGCAAAGGCAAGGCCGAGAATTTCATCGGACCCATTCCCCGCAAAAACTTGGGTTTCCTCTACGTTATATGTTTCGGCGATTGCCCGAATCAAAGAAGTTGATTCGGGATCAGGATAGAGCCGAAGCCGTTCGTCCGCCGCGGCTTTGATTGCCGCAATAACCGAGGGCGAAGGAGGATACGGATTTTCGTTTGTGTTGAGTTTGATGTAACGCCTTTCCTTGGGCTGTTCTCCGGGTGTGTAAGGACTCAAACTTTTTGTCAGGTTCGACCAGTAAGGCGAAATATCGCTTTTCACTTTTTGTGCCTTCTATCAAGTTCGTCAAACACTTCTTGAATCGAAACTTTTTCCCTTGTCATTAAAACCGTCATGAAATACAAAAGGTCCGCCGCTTCCCACACAACTTCATCGTGCGTTTTTGCGGTGCAGATTTCTTCGGCTTCTTCCCGCACTTTTTCCCGGACAAGTTCATCGTCTAAAGACGCGGTGTACGAACCGGGCGCCGGATTTTTAAAACGTTCTGTCACAATCTCTTGCAGATATTCCCATGTGTATTTCCGGTCTGTTTCAAAGCAGGACCATTTTCCGGTATGACAGACAGGACCGTTCGGCTTGACTGCCGCAAGGATCGCGTCCTGGTCACAGTCGGTTCTCAGTTTGATGATGTCGAGTGTGTTGCCGGAATTTTCCCCCTTCATCCAGAGTTTGTTTCTGGACCGGCTGTGAAAACAAAGTTTTCCGCGCTTAAACGATTCCGACACCGCTTCTTTGTCCGCAAATCCTGTCATGAGGATTTGACCGTCTTCGGTTTGGGCAATCACCGGAAGGAGGCTTTCTTTTTTCCAGTTCAGCGAACGGACAAAGCTGTCCGCAAGATTAATCTTTCCCGTGTACAGAGCCATACCGATTTGAACATCACAGCCGAGCGCCGCAATTTCTTCGATTTCTTCAATCGTTGTAATTCCGCCGGCTGCCGTGATCGTGCATGTTACCGATTCGCGCAATTTTTTAATTTGATCTAAATCGGTTCCGCTCATCATCCCTTCGCGTTCAACACAGGTAAATAAAATTTCCGAAACAAAAGGTTCAACGGCTTTGGCTCCGTCAATCAAAGAAATGCCGGTTTTGGTTTTCCAGCCGTCCACGACAATTTCTCCATCGCGCGCGTCAACCGCGACAATGATTCTTTCCTTGCCGATTTTTTTTACCAGGCTTTCAAGAAAGGCGGTGTTGACCGCGAATCCTTCTGAACCGCGGAACGCCGTAGAACCGATGATAATTTTTTTAGCGCCAAAACTGATAAGTTCTTTCGCGCGTTCAACAGTTTTAATTCCGCCGCCGACCCGGCATTCGGCCAAACGCAAAAGCGGCTTGATGAGTTCGTCGTTGGCCCCCTTTCCCATCGCGGCGTCCAAATCGATCACCGCGACTTCTCCATAACGGTTAAATTCTTCTGCAAGTTCTTTCGGATTGTCGCGCGCAAGAACCAATTCGGCTCCCTGCTTTAACTGAACAACTTTTCCGCCTTGTACATCTATCGAAGCGATTACCATCTGACGCAGACTCCTTTTGCTTCGGCATGAGATTTTATTTCTTTGATTGTAGTCTTTCCAAAGTGAAGCATGGAAGCGACAAGCGCCGCGTCCGCGTTTGCCCAAGGGCCGCCTTGCGCTTGTTCTTCCGAGAGCAGCGCGGCTGTAATCTGATCCAAAGTTCCGGCTCCACCGGAGGCGATTACCGGTACCGGCACCGCGTCGATTACTCGCTTGCATAATTCCAAATCGTAACCGTATCCTGTTCCGTCCGCGTCAATTGAATTGAGAAGAATTTCTCCCGCTCCCAATTCTACCGCACGTACAGCCCATTCAACCGCGTCGATCCCGGAATCTTCCCGCCCGCCTTTCGCGAACGCGTGCCAGACCGGGCGGCCTTGTTCATCTTGTCCGACCCGTTTCGCGTCAATGGAAAGAACCACGCACTGGCTTCCATAAGCCTCCGCCATTTCTTTCAGCAATTGCGGATTCCGTAAAGCGGAAGTACAAACCGAAACTTTGTCCGCTCCGGCATTCATGGCTTCGCGCATGTCGTCTATGGTACGGATACCTCCGCCCACGCAAAGCGGAATGAACACTTCCTTTGCAACGCGCTTCACCACGTCCATCAAGGTTGCCCGGCTTTTGTAAGACGCGCCTATGTCAAGAAACGTAAGCTCATCCGCGCCGTCGTCGTTGTAACGCCGGGCAAATTCCACGGGGTCGCCCGCGTCCCTGATTCCTTCAAACTTCACGCCTTTCACAACCCGTCCGTCATCAACATCGAGACAAGGAATAATTCTTTTTGCCTGCATCATTTATCTCCTAACCAATTTTGCAAAAACCGCAATCCCGCGGTCCCGGATTTTTCCGGATGAAACTGTACAGCCGCCAATGCCCCTTGTTCAATACCCGAACAATATTGCAGATAATACTCCGCTTCACAGAGCACGGCATCCGCGCTTTTCGGCTCCGCGTAATATGAATGAATGTAATAGAAAAAAGCCTCATCCTTTATTCCGTTAAATAAAGCCGATTCAGGTTTTGTTTTAGTTTGATTCCATCCGATTTGCGGAATCTTTCTGCCGGGAAACTTTTTTACCTGTCCCGGAATAAGCGATAAACCTTGAACAATGTTTCCGTCCGGCAGTGTTTCTTCACTGCTTTCAAAAAGAAGCTGTAACCCAATACAGATGCCCAAGAACGGTTTATCCGCTTTCACCCATCCGCGGATTGCGCCGGCGTAACCGGACCGTTCCAGAGATTTCATAGCCGTGGCAAAATGGCCGTCTCCAGGGAAAATAATTTTTTCGTAGGGACTTGAAGAAACGGAAAGTTCTTCAGGGCCGCGCACAAAAGAAGCCTTCATACGAAGCCGTTCCAGGGCGTTCATAACAGACCCCAGATTTCCGGCTCCGTAATCAATAACGCCTGTCACGCAATAGTCCCTTTTGCGGAAGGTATTCGCAGCGAAGCTCTGGGATCCGCTTCACACGCGTCTCTTAAGGCCCGCGCCGCGGCTTTAAAAAGCGCCTCAATTTTATGATGATCGCTTCGTCCCCGGAGTATGTCCAGATGAAGCGCGCATCCTGCCTGTGAAACAAATCCCTGCCAGAAGTCTTCAATTACATCGGTTTGAAAGGTATCATCTTGGGAAACGAGAGGAATCCCGGTGAGCGCGCCGTCAAAAACCAGAAACGACCTTCCGGAAAAATCCACCGCGCATCTTGCAAGCGTTTCATCCATAGGATACATGCAGTTCCCAACCCGGCGGATGCCCTGCCTCTTGCCTAATGCTTGTTTGAAACATTGGCCAAGAACAATCCCAATGTCTTCAACCAAATGATGCTGATCCACTTCCAGGTCGCCTGTGGCTTTCATCTTTATATCGAAAAGTCCATGCACCGCGAAAGTGTCGAGCATGTGGCTCATGAAACCGATGGGACAGTCCAAAATCGTTTTCCCGCTTCCATCAATGTTCAGCTCGATTGATATATCGGTCTCTTTTGTCGTCCGTTTAATTTCCGCTGTTCTTTCAATCTTTTCCATCAAAGCACCACCTTTCTCAGTTCGTATTCTACAATATCTGTTGCTCCTAACTTTCTTAAGAGCGGAATAAGAGCCGGCACTTCCTGACGATTAACCGCGATTTTTATCGCAAAGCCGTCAGTACCGTAGAGAGGAGAAACCGTCGGACTTCTCATGGAAGGGAGTCCGTCTGCCAATGCTGAAAAATTCTCCTCGGTAACATTCATTTCCAGCATCACCTTGTCGCGGCCGTCCAGAACCGCTTTAAAGAGCATCGCCAATTCTTCAATGCGGCTCCGTTTTTCAGGATCGGCCATTGCCGCCTTGGATGCTGCAAAGCGGGTGGACGATTCCATAATTGTCGCGATAATCCGAAGGCCGTTATCTTTCAAGGTCTGACCGGTAGAAGTATTGTCGATGATCATGTCCGCGTCATCCGGGGGGAAAACTTCGGTGGCTCCGAAAGTCCTGACAATCCGGTACTTATAGCCCGATGCTTTAAGCCATTCTTCGGCGATATTGGCATATTCGGTTGCCACTACGAGCGTCCGTGAACGAAGCGTTTCTTCATTCATCTCCGCCGGAACCGCGGCGACAATACGTACTTTATCAAAACCCAGATTCATCACTTCTTCCACATCGGAACCGTTTTCTTTAATCCAATCGATTCCGGTGAATCCCGCGTCATGACTGCCCAGTTCCCGACATTTTGGGGCTTCATAATTTTAGCGTCCAGCCAATCGACTCCAATATCAGGCCTGTAGGTTCTGTCGGCCAGGCTCACCGGAATACCCGCCTCGGAAAACAGTTTTGAAATACTTTCAAATATTCTTCCTTTCGGAATGAGAATGCGTAATTTTTCCATAATGATACTCTCCTTCGCAGTACAAAAAAAAGCCGTGGTCTCAAGAGAGTCCACGGCAACCTAACCGATTACAACATCCAAAATGAAGATGCCGGACCTCAAGTCGTGAGAAAATGGTGATGATAATGATGCTTAAACCTTGCGGCCCATGTCATACATAAGAGTGTATATTTATACATTAAAATTGTCAAGGAGATTTTTTTATGCAAGAAGCTGTTTTTCTATGCTTGCGGCTTCGGCATTTCCCGTGTTAGAGTGCTAATATGAGTCTGTTTTGTCTTGCCGCGCCTTTGGTTTTTTTCTTGTTCTGGAAGTCTCTTTCTGATGAAAATGAGGTCAGCACCGGAGGAATCTGGGCTGTCATCCTGGGGAGCATTGCGGCTGCCGTTCACTATTTTACAAGTCCTTTAATCACTTCCGGAGAATTCGGGTTTCTTCAATGGGTGATCGGCTTTGTCGATGTTATTGTTTTCCCGGTGATAACAGCTTTGGCGGTATGCCTGCTTTTCAGGTTTTTAAAGTTTTTTTCCGCGACGATAAATCCCGCCAATTTTTTGCTTTTGTGGAGCATTCCTTTCTCTGTTTTTCAAACGTTAACCGCCGGTCCCGGCTCAGGACCTTTGTACCTCGTGGTGGTTCCGCTTTTGTGGATTGGTCTTGCCGTGGGATTCCGGTTTTTTATCAAAATGATACCAGAAGTAAAAAGATCGGCGATGATTCTTTGCATCGTTGGAGCGGTCCTTCTGCCCCTTGCCGCGGCAACGGCCTATTGGGCTCTTTACCGCCAAAACGATATTCTGGGATACATCTTATTCGGAATAAGCCTTGTACCAATGACTATCCATACCGGAATGCTTTTTGTTAAAAGTTTCAAAAGGTAAACGAACCGCCCTAAGAATCATACGCTAAAAAAGGCTGTCCGGGAAACAATCCTCGAACAGCCTTTTCTTTTTGATCGATAAACTAATTATGCCTGTCCGGCGGAACCCAGAACATTGATGTTTTTGTGCATATACATCTTTTTGAGCTCGTCTCTCGCGGGGCCTAAATATTTTCTGGGATCGAATTCTTCGGGACTTTCGGCAAATACTTTGCGGATAAGGGCCGTCATGGCAAGACGTCCGTCGGAATCGATATTGATCTTGCAGACCGCGCTTTTTGCGGCTTTACGAAGCTGTTCTTCGGGGATTCCGACCGAATCTTTGAGGACTCCGCCGTATTTTTCAATCATCTTGACATATTCAATCGGAACGGAAGACGATCCGTGAAGAACGATGGGGAATCCGGGAATCCGTTTTTCGATTTCTTCAAGAATATCGAAACGCAGGGGAGGGGGAATGAGGATGCCGTTAGCGTCCCTCGTACACTGTTCGGGCTTGAACTTGGCGCGGCCGTGGCTCGTTCCAATCGAAATAGCCAAAGAATCAACGCCGGTCTTTTTTACAAAATCTTCAACTTCTTCCGGCTGGGTATAGTGAGAATGTTCGGAAGAAACATCGTCTTCCACGCCCGCGAGAACGCCGAGTTCCCCTTCAACGGTAACATAATCTTTCCGTGAATGGGCAAACTCGCAGACTTTTTTGGTCAGGGCAACATTTTCTTCATAAGGGAGATGTGACCCATCGATCATCACGCTGGAAAAACCGGTTTCGATGCAGTCTTTGCAGAGTTCAAAACTGTCGCCGTGGTCCAGGTGCAGAACTATCGGAATATCATAACCCAATTCACGGGCATACTGAACGGCGCCCTGGGCCATGAATCTCAGCAGGGTCTGGTTCGCGTACTTCCTAGCTCCCGAAGAAACCTGAAGAATAACCGGAGATTTTGTTTCCACACAAGCCTGAACAATGGCCTGCATCTGTTCCATGTTATTAAAATTGTATGCAGGAATTGCATATCCGCCTTTTATCGCCTTCGCAAACATATCTTTTGTGTTTACGAGTCCTATTTCACCATAACTTGTCATCAAATTCTCCTTACGATAACGTACTATTTTAATGTTAATGTCTTGGGTATCATTGGTCAAGGCGTATGAACCGCACAAGTATGTTGGGGAAAACGAGATTGTTTTTAAGCTTAAGCTGCAACAATATTGAAAAGCATTCCCGTGGAGATTTCAGACCGCTTCTTTTTTCATGCTTGTTACGGTTTGCAATATCCTTTACAAACCGTAACAAGTACTTTCTCTGTTATTGAGAATTGATTATTTTTTTAATAAACACAATTGCCGGATCCATTCGTAAAATCTACGGTGATAGATTTATTAGCAACTGGGGTATCTGCTAAGTTTATTTCAGCGGTATTAAAAATTCTAACTATAAGATTAACATCTTGATCACTTCCGCTATATGCCTTCAGACTAGCCCCGGATAGTACAAATGTTTTCAACGACACTTTTCCGCCGGAAATCTTGCCGCCAGTTAAATTCCCAGAACCATAATTCATAAGAGAAGGAATTTTGTTAGCGGCGAATACGGAACCCATAACGATAATATACTTGTCGTTATAATCATCAAGACCGGTGATAGTGAGCGTAGGACCGCCACCGCCGCCACCGCCGCCGCCGGGATTCTCACAAGCAACGAAAGAAAAACCGATGATTGCTATTAATGCAATCATCCCAAAAGATTTAAGCAAGTTCTTCATATTAGAACTCCTTTTTTTCATGACTAATTTGCCCCTGTTTTGGGGAACTAATCATAGTTGATTAAAGCCCTCAAGGGCTTTAGATATGTTAAAACCGAATGGTTCCATATCCAAAAACGAGGAAACATACACAAAAAGGAAAAAATATTTTACAAAGACCTTGACAAGGATCTGACGGTTTATAAAATTGCTTGATTGCGTGAAGTGTGTTTGAATCATCAAGAGGAAAGCATCAATTATTTTCACGGTATAATTGTATCACGAAATAACTGAAATATGCAAGAGTTGTCGTATATAAAAAACAGAATGCAATGGAAATTTATTTCTATTAAGCTGCAACAATATTGAAAAGCATTCCCGTGGAGATTTCGGGGCTTGGCTTGTAGGGCATGGCGGCACTTGCGGCCTGCGCTTGTTTCATTTGTTTTTCGTAAGTTTCTATGAGCGCGTCAATCTGATTGCCGCTCATCTCGCCGCTGCCCTGCGCCAAATTCATATCCGGCTGCTGTTTCATTTTGCTGAGCCGTTCTATCAGCACATCGAGGACTTTGAGCTTGGAGATGGCAACCCCCTGCATACCTTCCGGCGCGGGGGTTCCGGAAACATGTTTGAAATGAGAATAGATGTAGCTTGACGGAGCTACGGGAATAGAAGTTTTCCCGTTGCCGCTTATGCTCATGGCATAACCGAGGCTTGGAGACAAAGAATATGAAGATGATATCCCTTTCAACATAACATACTTCCTTTGCTTTTATTATCGGAAAATGAGAAAAAAAGCTGAGAGAATGATGTAAATAAAGTGAAAAGTACCCGTGTCAATTCATCTTTGTGTCATTTTCTTTCATGAAATCACTTGATTATTAAGTCTTAAAAATTTACAATTGAGAAATAAAATATATTCTTCGCTAAATCCCCATGTCGGGTTTTCCGCATTGCGCGGTTCATATTATTGATTAACAAAGAGGAGATCATGGACGTTCAACTTCAAGAGCTTATTGATAAAATAAAAAGGGATGGGATCGAATCGGCTTCGGAAGAGGCAAATAAGATGAAATCCCAGGCGGAGGCCGAAGCAAAGCGTATTGTTGACGCCGCCCAAAAAGAAGCCGCGGCGATTATTGAGCGCGGAAAAGCGGAAGCCGCCAAATTTGAAAAAGCCGGAACCGCCGCCCTTGAACAGGCTTCGCGGAATTTGGTTTTGGCGTTTAAAGATGAAATTCAATCATTATTGGACAAAATTACCGCTCAATCGGCAGCAGCCGCAATGAATGATGATGTGCTCAAAGCGCTCATCCCTGAAATTATCAAGAACTGGGCTTCCAAGGGGAGCGACGCACTTGCCGTCATCCTGAGCGAAGCCGACTGCAAAAAACTTGAATCCTACTTTACGGATAAGCTGGCATCTGAATTGAAAAAGGGATGCGAACTGAAATCCGATAAAAATCTTGCGTCCGGTTTCCTGATTGCCGCGAAAGACGGTTCCGCGTACTATGATTTTTCCGCGGAATCCGTGGCGGAACTTATGTCCGCTTATTTGAATCCCCGCTTACAGGAAATCCTTAAAACTTCGGTAAAGGGAAATTAACGGTGGCATCGCACTATTACCTCATCGCCCAGCTTCCTTATCTGTTATACGGCCAAGGTTCGTTTATTTCTTCGGAATATTTTAAAGAGCTTTGCAAAGAACATCTTGATGATAAGGAAATGGAGCTTCTGGAATCTTGCAGCCTGAATCCTTTTACGGAAGCGAAAGATGAAGACGCGGTTTTTGGCGGCAAGCCTCTTCCCGTTTCGTCTCCTTTTATCGATTCCTGGAGAAATTGGGAAAAGGCGCTCCGCCTTAATCTCGCGAAATTCCGCGCCCAGAATCTAAAACGGGATGCCGGAACGCTTGAAGATCCTTCGTCCGCTTCTTTGGACGCGGCATCAATAGCAAAAACCGCCGTAACTATGGATTCTCCGCTCGAAGCTGAAATGTATTTGGACAAGGCCCGGTGGGATTTTATCGATTCTCTGGAAGGGCTTGATCATTTTAGCGGGAACGTGGTGTTTGCCTATCTTCTTAAATTATATTTAATCGAGCGTTACGCCAAGTTTAAAGAAGATGAAGGGTTTGCGGAATATAAACGGCTTTATGCTTCTATTATAAACCAGGCTTCTGCGGCTGACGGCCGTCAAGGGGAAGCCAATTCAATGATGAACGAATCGGGAGATCCGAAATGACCGGAACAAAAGGTACAGTAGTTGCTGTCAACGGTAACATGGTAAGTGTTCGTTTTGACGGCAATGTTTCCATGAACGAAGTTGGTTATGTGAAAGTAGGCGGAAAGGAACTCAAGAGTGAGGTCATCCGCATCAGGGGTGATGTCTGCCAGCTCCAAGTTTTTGAAATGACCAAGGGAATCAGCGTCAACGATGTGGTTGACTTTACCGGGGACATGCTCGCGGTAGAATTGGGACCCGGCCTTTTGGGGCAGGTGTTTGACGGACTCCAGAACCCGCTGCCGGAATTGGCGAAGCAGGCCGGTTATTTCCTTGAACGGGGAATATACCTTGACGCTCTTCCCAAGGAAAGCGTGTGGGAGTTTAGCCCGAAAGCCGAAACCGGCGCGAAGGTCGAACGCGGAGATACGCTTGGAACCGTTCCCGAAGGAGCTTTTTCCCATAGAATCATGGTTCCGTTTAACTTATACGGCTCGTATACCGTAAAATCAATAAAAGGGCAGGGGACTTACACCATCCGGGAAACGATTGCCGAACTTCAGGATGAAAAAGGCAATATTATTCCCGTTACCATGAGTTTCCGCTGGCCTGTAAAGCGGCCGGTTGACTGCTATACGGAGCGGCTCAAGCCTTCCGACCCTATGGTTACCCAGACCCGCATCATCGACACCTTTTTTCCGGTTGCGCGCGGCGGAACCTATTGTATTCCGGGGCCTTTCGGAGCCGGAAAAACCGTCCTCCAGCAGACGACAAGCCGTCACGCGGACGTTGACATCGTCATTTTCGCGGCCTGCGGCGAGCGCGCGGGGGAGGTTGTAGAGACGCTCAAGGAATTCCCTGAGCTTACAGACCCCAAAACCGGCCGTTCTCTTATGGAACGAACCATCATTATTTGTAATACGTCTTCCATGCCGGTTGCTGCGCGCGAGGCGTCGGTATATACGGCGGTAACTATGGCCGAATATTACCGCCAGATGGGATTGAACATCCTACTCCTCGCGGATTCTACCAGCCGCTGGGCTCAGGCAATGCGTGAAATGTCCGGCCGCCTGGAAGAAATCCCCGGAGAAGAAGCCTTCCCCGCCTACCTTGAATCGACCATCGCCAGTTTTTATGAACGGGCGGGCCTCGTAAGACTC
>QMCD01001456.1_pt1 | contig 19309 bp, 15 predicted proteins | sample 1821841 | NCBI WGS metagenome assembly QMCD01 (sample SAMN01991225, study PRJNA193472) | Termite gut metagenome, whole genome shotgun sequencing project. | isolation source: worker | host: Macrotermes natalensis
GAATTTTAATGCATTTTAATTGCAATATTTTTTGATTTTATTGCAATTAAAAAAATAAATGTACTTATTTTCAGATAATTATAATAAATCGGGGCGAAGCCGTTGTGTACGCTCCAACGCCTGTTCTTCCTCCCAGTGGGAAATAAGCCGATGATTGCCCGACAGCAACACGTCGGGAACGCGCCAACCGTTAAATGCTTCGGGACGCGTGTATACCGGCGGACTTAATAATCCGTCCTGGAACGAATCGGTAAGCGCCGACGTTTCGTCGGAAATCACGCCCGGCACCACCCGCACCAGCGCGTCAACCAACACCGCAGCGGCCAGTTCGCCGCCGCTCAACACATAATCACCGATAGATATTTCTCTGGTTATCAAGTGTTCGCGAATGCGGTGATCTATGCCTTTATAGTGTCCGCACAAAATCATCACATTGGTGTAGCCCGACATACGGTTGACCAGCGGTTGCGCCAGCCGTTCGCCGTCGGGTGTCACGAAAATAATGTCATCATAAGTGCGCTCGGCCTTCAATTTTTCGATCAGCGTATAAATAGGTTCTATCATCATCACCATGCCGGCGCTTCCGCCAAAAGCATAATCATCGACCTGGCGGTAGGTCCCCTTGCCGTACTCACGGATATTATGCACATGAATTTCCACGAGCCCCTTATTTTGCGCACGCTTCACAATAGAATAGCCTAAAGGACTGACCATCAACTCCGGCAACAAACTTAAAATATCTATACGCATCATTGGGCAAAGTTAGGTATTTTTTTTATCTTTGCAGTTTATTTTTATAAAACCTTGAACCTGTAGCCATGAATAACGAACTACATCACCCTGCTCCCGAGGAGCAATTCGCCACACCCGGCAATGTGGACGAAACTACCGGCACCGGCCTGCACGACGATGCTGCGCAACATGAGGAAGAGATGAACGAAGAACACAGCGCGTTGAAATACATTCATCTTGAAAAAGAAGAACTGCTGGATATTTTTGCCCAGCTGCTCGACAGTCAGCCGCTGGAAGTGTTGCGCCGCGAAGCAGAAGCAATTAAATCGGCTTTCTACAAATTTATTACTCAGGAAAAACAGGCGGAACAAGCTGAAGGACAAAGCGAAGAAAATCACGGTTTAACAGAGATTATAGACGAAACGGAGCAAAAATTCAAATCGTTATATAACGAATATAAACGCCGGCGTGCCGAATTCACCCGGCAAATGGAAGAACAGAAAGAACAAAACCTGTCGGTGAAACAATGTTTGATTGACGAACTCAAAGCCCTGCTGGATAAACAGGAAGACCTGCAATATACGTTCCCTGCATTCCGCGACATCCAACACCGCTGGCGCGAATCGGGGCCGGTGCCCATAGGACAAACCAAAGATCTTTGGAACATCTATCATCATTACGTGGAGTTATTTTACGACTACGTGAAAATCAATAACGAACTGCGCGACCTTGACTTCAAGAAAAATCTCGAAGCCAAAACCATACTGGCCGAAAAAGCAGAAAGGTTATTGCTGGAATCAAATATTATCACGGCTTTCAACAAGCTGCAGAAATACCATGAAGAGTGGCGCGAATTAGGTCCTGTAGCGCCCGAATACCGCGAGCAAATGTGGGAGCGCTTTAAAAACGCCACCGCCGCTATCAACAAAAGGCATCAGGACTATTTTGAAGGGCAAAAAGAAGAGCAGAAAAAAAATCTTGAAGCCAAGCGCGCTTTATGTGAAAAAACCGAAGAACTGGCCGGCTCGGAACCCACGGATAACAAAGAGTGGAACGACCGCACCAAAGAAATGGAAGAGCTCCAAAAACTTTGGCGCACCATAGGTTTCGCCACGAAAAAAGAAAACACCCGTATTTTTGAACGTTTCCGCGCGGCCTGCGATAAATTCTACGCCGCCAAGCGTGAATTCTACGAGCAGTTCAAAACCGACATGCAGGAAAACCTGCAAAAGAAAATTGACCTGTGCGAACAGGCCGAGAGCTTAACCAACAGCGAGGAGTGGAAAAAAACTACCGATAAACTCATCAGCTTGCAAAAACAATGGAAAGACATAGGCGCCGTTCCCCGCAAGCATTCCAACACCATTTGGAAACGTTTCCGCACGGCCTGCGACGCGTTTTTCAACCGCAAAACGCAGCATTTCTCCGGCATAGACAACGAGCACAATGAGAACCTGAAGCAAAAGCAAGCCATTATTGCCGAGATTGAAGCCTTCACACCCTCCGATGATGCAGCGGCCAACCTGACAGCGCTGCAGGCCTTTCAACGCCGCTGGACGGAAATAGGCTTTGTACCATTCAAGGAAAAAGAAAAATTGCAAAAGGCGTATCGCGCTGCGGTCGACAAGCTGTTCCAAAGCATTAAAGTTTCCGACAGTGAGAAAAAAATGATGCGTTTCAAACATCGTGTAAACGATATGCAGGGCGGCAACAAAGGAAACCGGAGCATGCGTTCGGAGCGCGAAAAATTAGTACAGAAACTCCGCCAACTGGAAGCCGACATTGCTCTATGGGAAAATAATATCGGGTTCTTTGCCAAATCAAAGAATGCCGACGCCCTGGTAGCCGACGTAAATAATAAAATCAGCAAAGCGAAAGACGAAATCAAACTGCTGGAAGAAAAAATCAAATTAATCGAGAAACAGTACAACAAAGATGAACAAAAATAACATTGCCGGATTCGCTTTAATCGGTCTTATCATTATCGGCTTTACCTGGTACAACGGGCGAAATGTAGAACAACAACGTAAACTGCAACTCCAGCGCGACTCTGTGGCCATGGTGGAACAAGCACGGCTGTTTGCCGAACAACGGAGACAAGACAGTATTGCCGCACAGGCCGCTCCCGTTACTACACCTCAAGAACAAAAATCCGCTGCCGTTGAAACCATGGGTGATAGCTTGGCCAACGCTACGGACGGGGAAGAAATTTTCCATACGCTCGAAAATGAATTGATAAAACTGACATTTTCCAACAAAGGCGGTCGCGTGTATTCAGCTGAAATAAAAGGCTACCAAACATACGACAGTATTCCGGTCACCTTATTTTCCGGCCCGCAAAACGACTTTTCATTGCATTTTTTCACTAAGCAACAACTGTCTACCGGCCACTTTTTCTTCCGGGTTACCGATGCTTCCGCAGCCGATACATCGCGCTTAGCCATGCGCCTGCACGTATCCGAAACGGCGTATATTGAATATATCTATACCTTGGCGCCCAACAGTTACCGTCTGGGGCTTCATATCAATTTAGTGGGACTTGACAAGGAAATTCCGCGCAACGCCACAGCCATTGACCTGCATTGGAGCGCCGACCTGCGCAGACAGGAAAAGGATTTTGCCAATGAAAGCAATTATTCTACCGTGGCCTACAAATATCCGGGCGAAAAAGAAATAGAAACACTGTCTATGCGTTCCGCTGCCGAAGAAGCCAAAATGCCGACCAAGGTGGAATGGATAGCTTTCAAAGAACAGTTTTTTTCAGCAGCATTAGTAGCCGGTGATAACTTCATCCAGGGACAGGTGTCGTTCAATAATTACCCCGAAACACACCCCGACCGCCTGCTCATGCACTGCGATGCCATGATGCAACTGGCCTACAACAATGCGCCGCAGCAAGCTATTTCCCTGGAGTTGTTCTTCATGCCCAACCAATATAACGTGCTGAAGGAGCAAGATCATCATTTTGAAAAATTGGTCAACCTCGGATGGTGGATCATGGGGTACATCAACCGTTGGCTCATTATTCCCACCTTTGATTTCCTCAGTCAATTCATATCCAACTACGGGATTATTATTTTGTTATTAACCTTGTTCATCAAAATAATTTTGCTGCCGCTGACGCACAAATCGCACGTATCAACGGCTAAGATGAAAGTGTTGAAACCGGAAATTGATAAGATCAACCAGAAATATCCCAAAAAAGAAGATGCCATGAAAAAGCAACAGGAAACCATGGCGCTCTACAAAAAAACAGGTGTAAACATTATGGGTGGTTGTCTGCCTATGTTGCTGCAAATGCCTATTCTGATTGCCATGTTCAACTTCTTCCCCGCTTCTTTTGAGTTGCGGCAAAAAAGTTTCCTGTGGGCCGACGACCTGAGCACCTACGATTCCGTACTCGACCTGCCGTTCAACATTCCGTTCTATGGCGACCACGTAAGTCTTTTCGTGTTGTTGATGGCTGTTTCCATGTTCTTCTATTCGCGGGCAACGCTCTCGCAAACGCCGTCGAGTACCGAAATGCCCGGTATGAAGTTTATGCAACTCTACTTTATGCCGCTGTTCCTGCTGATTATGTTCAACAGCTATTCCAGCGGTTTGAGCTATTACTTCATGCTGTCTAACTTTATCACCATTGGTCAAACGTGGATCATCCGCAAATGGTTGGTCAATGAAGATGAATTGTTGCGCAAAATGAAAGAACGCGCCGCACAGCCGCAAAAGAAATCGAAATTCCAGCAACGCTTGGAAGAAATGGCGCGCCAACAGCAACAAAAGCAGCAGCAGCAAAAACGGAAATAATTTGCTAATGTCTATCGCTTCGCAGATACACAGCATCACAGCAACGCTCCGGGAGGGTGTGCGGTTAATTGCCGTATCTAAAACCCATCCGGCGGAAATGATCAGCGAAGCCTACGATGCCGGGCAACGGCTTTTCGGCGAAAGCCGTCCGCAGGAATTGATGCAGAAAGCCGCACAGTTGCCCGATGATATCGAATGGCACTTCATCGGACATTTGCAAACCAATAAAGTAAAAATGGTGGTAGGGCGCGCGCGGCTCATCCACGCGGTAGACAGCGATCGGCTGTTGCTCGAAATAGAAAAAGAAGCGGCCAGACAACAATGCACCGTGCGGTGCCTGCTGCAGGTGCACATTGCGCAGGAAGAAGCCAAATTCGGTTTCAGTCCCGGTGAATTAACGACGCTGCTACACACCGGCATACTGTCATCTGTTCCCCATGTGCAAATTGCCGGATTGATGGGCATGGCCACCAACACCGCTGATACGGAGCAGGTGCGTAAAGAATTCCGCAGCCTGAAACAATTGTTCGACAACATTAAGTCTGCCCGGTTTTCGGACAATAATTATTTTAATGAGTTGTCCATGGGCATGTCGGGCGACTATCCCCTTGCCGTAGAAGAAGGCGCTACATTAATACGTGTAGGTTCCGCCATTTTCGGCGAACGGTAATTTTTAAACCTATGGATGTAAGGGCAAAAAAAGGATTAGGACAGCATTTCTTAAAAGACAAGAGCATTGCACAACGCATTGTCGACAGCCTTTCAGGGCACACGGCACAAGTGCTGGAGGTAGGTCCCGGCATGGGCGTGCTCACCGAGCTGCTGTTGCAACGCAGCGACATCACCACCTTTGCTGCCGAAATCGACAGGGAGTCGGTAGCTTACCTGCGCCAACATTTTCCGGTCTTAGGCAACCGGCTGCTGGAAGGTGATTTTTTGCAAATGGAACTATCCGGGTTACTCACGCCGCCATTCGCCGTCATCGGCAATTTTCCGTACAATATTTCATCGCAAATATTTTTCAAAATATTGGACTACCGCGACCAAATTCCCGAAGTGGTGGGCATGGTGCAAAAAGAAGTAGCCGAACGCATGGCCTGTCCGCCGGGCAGCAAAACCTACGGCATTTTGAGCGTACTGCTACAGGCTTTTTATACGATAGAGTATTTGTTCACGGTGCATGAGCACGTATTCCAACCACCGCCCAAAGTGAAGTCGGGGGTGATACGGCTTACCCGCAATACCGTGCAGCAATTAGGCTGCGACGAAACGCTATTCCGGAAAGTAGTAAAAACCACTTTCAACCAACGGCGCAAAGCCATACGTAATTCCATTAAACCGCTGACGGGCGATAATCCTTTACCCAATCATACATTGTTCACCAAGCGCCCGGAACAACTCAGCGTGGCAGATTTTGTGGAACTGACAAATATTTTAGAGACGGGTAACGAGTAGCAACGCGCTTGCCGCAGCGTACAAGGGTACAAGGGCACAAGGGTAAAAGGTGGAAGGGTAAAGGGTAAAGGGTTTAAAGATTTGAAAATTTAAAGATTTCATCACCAAATAAACAAATCATCAAATCATCAAATTGTTCACTCTCAAGGTCTTAAAGTCTGCCCCTACTTCGCATTAATCGCGGTGACCGGACTGAGGCGTGAGGCCATGTAAGCGGGAATGAAGCCCGACACAATGCCGATAATTCCCGAAATGGCTAAACCTCGTATGATATTACTCATATTTAAATTCATGTCGAAATCCATGGCGCTGCTGAGCGCTGCACTGCCTCCGTACACAATAAGCAATCCGATAATGCCGCCGGCCACTGCGAGCAGGGTCGCCTCAAACAAAAATTGCGTGAGGATAAAATAATTCTTCGCCCCCAGCGCCTTTTGTATACCAATAATATTGGTGCGCTCTTTTACCGACACAAACATGATGTTGGCAATCCCGAAACCGCCAATCAATATGGCAAAACCACCAATCAATGCACCGGCCATATTCAACATGGAGAACATACCCGACAACTGATTTTGGATCACACTCATTTCATTTAAGGAGAAATTATCTTTCTGCACGGGTTTCAGGCGGCGCAGCGAACGCATAATCATCTTCAATTCACCTTTCAGCTCGTCCTGGTCAACACCGGGTTTGGCTTTCACGGCTATACTCGGGTCGCCGCGGCGTAAGTCGACTATGCTGCGTGCAAAATTCAAGGGCAGTGCCACCATATTATCCAAATCCATTACGTTGAGAATACTGGAACCTTCTTTTCTCAATACTCCTATTACCCGCACCTTGCGACCGGCTATGCGAATGTCCTTCCCTACAGGGTCTTCACCGTCAAATAATTCCTGCGCCACCACATTACCCATAATCGCCACGGCGGCGCCACTATGCGCCTCCATAGTCGTCAGATAACGTCCTTCTTCTATGTCTAGCGGGTTCACATCATTCCACTCATGCGTAATGCCGATAACCGTCACTCCGGTCAGCGCATTGCTCTTATATTTCACTTCGCGCCGGAAACCCATGAAAAGAGACACCGCTTCGGCCAGCTTACTCTGTGCCTGCACCCGCTGAAATTCATTATATTTAATTTCCGGCCGTTGGCGAAATTCCCACCACTTATATTCCACCCCGTCTTCAGGCCCCCATGGCCACCTTTCAACGTAAATCACGTTAGAACCCAAAGATTCAACGCCTGCACGCATGTTAGCTTCCAGGGCATCAACCACGGTATAGACCGAAATAATGGAAAAAATACCGACCGACACGCCCAGCAAGGACAGGAAAGTGCGGAGCTTGTTCGCCTTCACGGAGGTATAAGCAAAGGCAAAACTCTCGCCCAACAGTTTAAATAGTAAATAAATATTTCGAATTATCTTCATTCAGCAGAAAAAATTTCCGGCGCAAGATAGTGATTAAATATGAAATATAGCCGAAAAATGTTAATTTTCTGCTTCCCTCTTGTATATTTTCAAGGATATTCGTACCTTTATGGCTTATTTTTAAATAAAAAATGAATACTTCTACAACCAAACATATAAAAAGAGCTTTAATATCAGTCTATTACAAAGATCGCTTAGACTTAATCGTTAATCTTTTACAGCAATTAAACGTAGAGATATATTCTACCGGCGGAACACTGGATTATATTCATAATCTGAATATTAAAGCCAGCTCTATAGAATCATTAACCGGTTATCCTTCGATTTTGGGAGGAAGGGTAAAAACCCTGCATCCTAAAGTGTTTGGGGGAATATTAGCCCGCCGCGGCAGGCAGGATGACCCGGCCGAACTGGCGCAGTATGAAATTCCCGCTTTCGATTTGGTAATTGTCGACCTCTACCCTTTTGAGGCGACGGTGGCCGGTGGAAAAAGCGAAGAGGAAATTATCGAAAAAATTGATATCGGCGGCATTTCCCTGATCCGTGCTGCGGCCAAAAATTATTCCGATGTGCTGATTGTGGCTTCCCGCCGCCAATATGATGATTTGCTCGAAATGTTGGTAAAGGGCGGCGCTACTACCGTTGATCAGCGCCGGCGTTTTGCCGCAGAGGCGTTCCGTGTATCGTCGCATTACGATACGGCCATTTTCAACTATTTCAACCGCGCGGAGGACATTCCTGCTTTCCGTCAAAGTTTTGATGAAAACATACCCTTGCGCTACGGCGAAAACCCGCATCAGGAAGGCCGTTTCTACGGTAATTTCAGTGAAATGTTTGAACAATTGCACGGCAAAGAAATATCCTACAACAACCTGCTGGATATTGACGCCGCCGTTCAGTTGATCGGCGAATATGAGGGCGATATTGCAGTGGCTATTCTTAAACACAACAACGCTTGCGGAATGGCCGTACGCTCTACCCTGCTGGAAGCCTGGAACGCGGCTTTGGCCGGTGACCCGGTGTCGGCATTCGGCGGTGTGATTATCACTAACAGCATTGTAGATTTGCAAACCGCAGAGGCCATTAATTCAATTTTCTTTGAAGTCATCATTGCTCCGGGCTACGAAGCGCCGGCGCTGCACGTGCTCCAACAGAAGAAAAACCGGATTATTTTGTTGCGTAAAGACAACGGCGAAACATCAACCATACAATACAGGTCGATACTGAACGGCGTGTTGGTACAGGATAAAAACCGGCATACCGACCACGAGGGCGGACTGAAAACCGTAACCAAAAAGCATCCCTCCGCGGCGGAAATTGAAGATTTAATATTTGCCGCTAAGTTGGTAAAACATACTAAGTCGAACGCTATTGTGCTGGCTAAAGGGCAACAATTGATCGGCAGCGGCACCGGACAAACATCGCGGGTTGACGCCCTGCAACAAGCTATTGCCAAAGCTGCAGCCTTCGGGTTCGACCTCAAGGGCGCCGTAATGGCCTCCGATGCGTTTTTCCCCTTCCCCGACTGTGTGGAAATTGCCCACAAAGCCGGTATCACCGCCGTGATCCAGCCCGGAGGATCCATTAAAGACGGTGATTCTATAGACTACTGCGATAAACATAACGTGGCCATGGTCACTACCGGCATAAGACATTTCAAACATTAACGATTTATAAAAAATATGGCATTTTCTTTTCTCACGCAAGAGTTGGCAATGGACTTAGGTACCGCCAACACTGTAATTATCCACAACGACAAAATTGTAGTTGATGAGCCTTCGATTGTGGCTATCGACCAAAATACCGACAAACCCATTGCTATTGGTGAAATAGCGCGGCAAATGCACGGCAAGACACACGAAAATATCAAGACTATTCGTCCCTTGCGCGACGGGGTTATTGCCGACTTTAACGCTGCCGAGCAGATGATTCGCGGCATGATTAAACAAATCAACCCGAAGAGCCGCTGGTTTACGCCCAGCCTCCGCCTCGTGGTGTGCATTCCGTCGGGAAGCACCGAAGTGGAAATACGCGCCGTACGCGACTCGGCCGAACATGCCGGCGGGCGCGATGTGTATATGATTTACGAACCTATGGCTGCTGCGCTTGGTATAGGCATTGACGTGGAAGCGCCCGAAGGAAGCATGATTGTAGACATTGGAGGGGGTACTACTGAAATTGCCGTGATTGCATTGGGAGGCATTGTTTGCAATAAAAGCGTGCGCACAGCCGGCGACGGCTTTACGTCGGACATCCAGCAATACATGCGTCACCAGCACAACATTAAAATAGGTGAACGCACCGCCGAAGATATTAAAATTATTGTAGGTTCCGCCCTTTCCGAACTGGACGAACCGCCTGTCCCGTTCACCGTTCGCGGCCCTAACCTCATGACCGCATTGCCGGTGGAAGTAGCGGTGACTTATCAGGAAATAGCCCACTGCCTCGACAAGTCATTAGCCAAGGTGGAAAGCGCTGTTTTAGGCGTGTTGGAACAAACACCGCCGGAACTTTACGCCGACATTGTGCAGCGCGGTATTTACCTTACCGGCGGCGGCGCTTTATTGCGCGGCCTCGATAAACGATTGACCGAAAAAATCAATATTCCTTTCTACGTGGCCGAAGACCCCCTGCATGCAGTGGCGCGCGGCACCGGCATTGCATTGAAAAATATCGGAAAATTCCCTTTCCTTATGAGGTAATACAATGAATAACCTGCTCCGTTTTTTGGTTGGGATAAAGGTGCTCTTGCTTTTCATCTCTTTGGAAGTCATAGCCATCACCTTAATGGTTACCCACAGCTACTATCAGCAATCGGTGATCATTAACACCCTGCGCACCGGACGGGGTATATTGCAAGCCAACGTCACCGGTCTTACCGACTACCTCTCGCTCCGCGAGGCCAATGTTATTCTTTCCGAAGAAAACACCCGCCTGCGCAACGAATTATCTTACTACCAATCGGCGAAAGACACCACCTACGGCACGGTGTACGACAGTTTAAAAATGCCGCTGTACACCTATATTTCGGCCAACATCATCGATAATTCTGTGAATAAACAGCATAACTTCATTATTCTCGATGCCGGAAAAGACCGCGGCGTGGAGCCCGACATGGGCGTAATCACCGAAAACGGTGTAGTGGGCGTAATAACTGCCGTAAACGAACATTTTTCTTTCGTGAAATCTATTTTAAACACCGGGTGGAAATTCAATGTACGGCTGAAACAAGCAGGAGACTTCGGCCCGCTGCAATGGGACGGCTTATACTACAAGCAATCTTTACTGTCGGACATTCCGCAACACAGTAAAATCAACCCCGGCGACACAGTGGTCACCAGCGGTTATTCCGAACTGTTTCCGCAAAATATCCCTATCGGCGTTGTACATTCTTATGAAATCAAGCGCAGCAATTTCTATGAAATCAGGGTTGACCTGTTTGCCGACCTCAAGAAAATACAACACGTAAACATCGTCACTTTCCTTTATCGTGATGAACTAAAATCATTAAAAAAGTTGGAAAATGAGTAGACACTTCTTTCAACAACTGTTTTATTTCATCCTGTTAGTGCTTCTTCAGGACTTTGTGATTGACAGGCTGCCGCTGGGCACTTATGTCAATCCTGAGATTTACTTGCTGTTTATTTTGATGCTGCCCTTCAATTCTTCCACCATCAGCACCATGTTTTGGGCTTTCGCCATGGGACTTTCCATAGATATTTTATCCATGGGCGTGTTGGGATTGCATACTTCCGCCCTACTGGTGCTGGCGCTTGTACGCCGACACCTGCTTAAATTAGTGTCTTCGAAAGAGCAAATGGAAAGCAACGCTTATCCCTGTTCACGATTAATCGGATTTCAACCCTATCTCACCTACGTGGCTATTTCCGTACTGCTGCACACTACCATACTCCTCAGCTTAGACAATTTCAACTTCAATAATATAGAACATTTGCTCCTGCGCATACTGTCCAGTTCATTAGTAACTACCATATTTATTGTTGCCATGCAATATGCATTCACCGGCAAACAAAAAACGAGGAACGCATGAACATTCTTTTAGATAAAAGAAATATCATTATCGGTGTATTGCTGATATTAGCGGTGATATTGGCGGGGCGGCTGTTTTACATACAGGTTGTTGACCCCTCTTATAAAATAACCGCCAGCAATAATGTATTGCGCTACGAAGTACAATATCCTGCCCGCGGGTTGATACTCGACCGTAATAACCGTGAATTGGTGGGCAATAAAGCCACTTATGACATCATGGTGGTTCCGCGGGAAATGCAGGCTTTTGACACTACCGAACTGTGTTCTATTTTTAATATTTCTTATACCCAGTGTAAAAACACGCTCGATGAAATGCGGCGCCGGCGCCGCCGGTTGGGCTATCAGGCCACTGTTTTTCTGAAGCAGGTGCCTGCCGAAGTGTACGCTTTATTCCAGGAAAAAGCCTACAAGTACCCCGGTTTTTATGTGCAGGCCCGTGCGCTGCGCAGCTATCCGCGCAACATTGCGGGGAACCTGCTGGGCTATGTTGCCGAAGCGGATACGGGCAGTATACGCCGGAGCACCTATTATAAAATGGGTGATTATATCGGGAAAAGCGGCATCGAAGAGGCTTATGAAAAAGTACTGCGCGGAGAAAAAGGCGTCAATATTTATGTGCGCGACGTGCATAATCAAATCAAAAAATCTTATGAAGACGGCATTTATGATTCGATAGCTATTGCCGGAAAAGATGTTGTTTGTACTATTGACATGGGCTTGCAGGAATACGGCGAAATGCTTATGCGTAATAAGATAGGTGCTATAGCGGCCATAGAGCCTTCCACCGGTGAAATATTAGCGTTGATTTCAGCGCCCGCCCTTGACCCTTCGCTGCTGGCGGGCATTAACCGGAATTTCCAATTGCTGCAAATAGACCCGTTGAAACCCCTGTTCAACCGTGCCGTGATGTCGCCCTACCCTCCGGGGTCGGTGTTCAAAGTAGCCAACGCCTTAATCGGCTTGCAGGAAAAAGTGCTCACTACCGAAACCCGCTACAGTTGTGCTATGGGCTACACCGTAGGGCGCGGCGTGGAATGCCATGCCCACCCCTCGCCGATTGATTTCCGGCAATCCATACAAATGTCGTGTAACACCTACTACTGTCATGTTTTCAGAAATATTATCGACAATCCGAAATATCCTTCTATCGACACAGCGTTCAACCAATGGCGAAAATATGTGCAAAGTTTCGGCTTCGGACAAAAATTAGGCATTGATATACCCAATGAATCCGCCGGCATGTTGCCTACCACCCGCACCTACGACCGTATTCACGGTGACGGAAAATGGAAATCGCTATCTATTATTTCGCTGGCTATCGGTCAGGGGGAAATAGGCACTACGCCGCTCCATTTAGCCAATTTTGCCGCACTGATTGCCAACCGGGGGTATTATTATACGCCGCACGTGGTGCGCAACATAGCGAATGAAGTCCCCAACCCGAAATACAAAGAAAAACACTATACGCTGGTAGATACATCGCACTTTGAGCCGGTAGTTGACGGAATGTATTTGGCCGTGAATGGCGGCCCGCACTCCACCGCCGGCTGGGTCAGAATTCCGGGCATCGATATGTGCGGAAAGACCGGCACGGCCCAAAACCCGCATGGTGAAAATCACTCCGTATTTATGTCCTTTGCACCACGCAATAATCCGAAAATAGCCATTGCCGTATATATGGAAAACGCCGGTTGGGGCGGCTCATGGGCTGCACCTGTAGCCTCGCTCATGACGGAATATTACCTTACCGGCGAAGTAAAACGGAAAGCGATAGAGAACAGGATTAAAGAAGGAAATTTCATGAGCAAAGCCAGCAGGATGAAGAAAAATAATTAATGAGACAACAACATAATATATTCAACAAACTCGACTGGATGACCGCAGGCATTTACCTGATGCTGGTATTTATAGGTTGGGTGAGCATCTATGCTTCGGTGTATAACGAAGAGCACGCCAGCATTTTCGATATTACACAACGCTATGGCATGCAATTGATATGGATGGGTGCCGGCTTTGCCCTGGCGTTGGCGGTACTGCTCATTGACCATAAATTCTTCTCCGTATTTGCCTACCTGATTTACGGCGGTATCATATTATTATTGGTGTTGGTATTGGTGGCCGGCGTAGAAGTCAACGGCTCCCGCTCGTGGTTCATGCTTGGGCCGCTACGGTTGCAGCCCGCAGAATTAGCGAAGCTGGGTACCTCTCTGGCGTTGGCCAAATTTATGAGCCGTTATAATTTCAAGCTAACACGCTTATCGAGCCTGGTGCCAATAGGCTTTCTCATACTCCTGCCGGTAGCATTGATTTTAATGCAGCATGATACGGGGTCGGCATTGGTGTTTGTATCTTTGCTTATTATGCTGTACCGCGAAGGGCTTTCGGGCTGGCTGGTGAGTACGGTAGCCTTCTTCGCCGTCATCTTCATTTTGTCCATTATATGGACTCCCTTAGCGATATTCCTGTTCCTGTGGATTATAAGCATAGCGGTGTATGCCCTTCTGCGCCGCAATATTTTTGAAGGATTTGCCATAGCCGCCGTTTCCATTGGCGTCTACGTTTTAATAGCGCAATTCCTGTTGCCCCGCCTCGGCATACCGAATGCCAATAACGGATATATTTTCCTCATGGTTTGCGCTGCCACACTGATTATAGGCGCTATTGTAGCGCTACGGAAAAAAATACGTTCCTTTTGGGCTATCGTATTATTTTTCATTGGCTCCACAGCCCTTGTCCTGTCGGTGGACTACATGTATGACCACCTGCTGAAGCCGCACCACCGCCACCGCATTGAAGATATGCTGGGCTTGAAAGAAGACTTGCAGGGCGTGGGCTACAACGTACACCAATCGAAAGTGGCCATTGGCTCCGGCGGATTTTCCCTACAGGGCACCCAAACGAAATACAACTTCGTGCCCGAACAAAGCACCGACTTCATTTTCTGCACTATCGGCGAAGAAAGGGGCTTCATCGGCGCATTGATTGTCATAGCGCTCTACGTCTGGCTACTGATACGCATAGCCAATATTTCCGAGCGGCAACGCGACGCCTTTGCCCGCATCTACGGCTATTGCGTACTGTCGATAATAAGTTTTCACGTTATCATCAACATTGCCATGACCATAGGGCTGGCGCCGGTTATCGGCATCCCCCTGCCCTTCATCAGCTACGGCGGCTCTTCGCTGTGGACCTTCACCCTCATGCTATTCATACTGTTGAAACTCGATGCGGTGAAGTGGGATTAAGCCTCCCCCCAACCCCCCTCCCAAGGAGGGGACTTTATATCCTTTTTACTAAGTTGGGAGATTTTTCATGCTAAAATTTTGTCGTTTCATATCAATTTTGTACCTTTGTAGATTAGCTGCCTGAAAGCTGCCTGAAACAGATAAAAATTATAAATATAAATAACAGTAAATTTTTTATGCCTAACTCTAAAAAACGCGTGTATTTCTTCGGAAATAAAACCTCCGAAGGAAATGGAAAGATGAAAGAATTGCTGGGTGGCAAGGGTGCCAACTTAGCCGATATGAACCTCATAGGTATTCCGGTGCCGCCGGGCTTCACCATTACAACCGAAGTATGTAACGACTATTTCGCCATTGGCCGCGACGAGGAGGAAATTATCCGTCTCGTGAAACCCCAGGTGGAAGAAGCCATGACAAAGGTAGAAACTGCCGTGGACGGTCCTAAGTTCGGCGACAACAGCAATCCCCTTTTAGTATCTGTACGCTCCGGCGCACGTGCATCCATGCCCGGCATGATGGACACGATCCTGAACCTTGGGTTGAATGACGCAGCGGTGGAAACCATTGCTAAAAAAACCGGCAATCCCCGTTTCGCCTGGGATTCCTACCGCCGCTTCGTGCAAATGTACGGCGACGTGGTGTTAGGCATGAAACCGGTAAGCAAGGAAGATGAAGATCCCTTCGAGGAAATCATCGACCACATGAAAGCCAAAAAAGGCGTGAAAAACGACACGGAACTCACTGCCGACGACCTGAAAGAACTGGTGAGCCTGTTTAAGGTAGCCGTGAAGAAAAATACAGGTAAAGATTTTCCCACCGACCCCTGGACACAACTCTGGGGCGCCGTGATGGCCGTGTTCAACTCATGGATGAACGACCGCGCCATCCTTTACCGCAAACTGAACAAAATTCCCGAAGCATGGGGCACTGCGGTGAACGTGCAATCTATGGTGTTCGGTAACATGGGCGACAACTCCGCCACCGGCGTGGCATTTACCCGCGATGCCGGTGTTCAACGGTGAATATTTAATCAACGCACAGGGCGAAGACGTGGTAGCCGGTATCCGCACCCCGCAACAGATCACCATTGAAGGCTCCAAACGTTGGGCTGCACTGGCCGGCGTGAGCGAGGCCGACCGCAAAGCGAAATACCCTTCGCTCGAAGAAACCATGCCTACGGTATATAAAGAACTTTTCGACATTCAACGCAATCTCGAAAAGCATTACACCGATATGCAGGACATTGAGTTCACCATACAGGACGGCAAACTGTGGATGCTACAAACCCGCAGCGGTAAACGTACCGGCGCCGCCATGGTGAAAATTGCGATGGATATGTTGCAGGAAAAACTGATTGACGAACAAACAGCCGTGCTGCGTTGTGAGCCTAACAAGCTCGACGAGTTGCTGCACCCCGTATTCCAGAAAGAAGCACTCGACAAAGCAACGGCGATAGCTAAAGGTCTTCCCGCCTCTCCCGGCGCTGCTACAGGTCAAATTGTATTCTTTGCCGATGACGCGGAAGCCGCCATACAGAAAGACACCAACGCCAAAGTAATTTTAGTGCGCGTGGAAACCTCGCCCGAAGACCTGAAAGGTATGAACGTGGCGCAGGGTATCCTCACCGCCCGCGGAGGAATGACTTCGCACGCAGCAGTGGTAGCCCGCGGTATGGGCAAGTGTTGTGTGTCCGGCGCAGGAAGCCTGAATATTGACTACAAAGCCCGCACCATGATGGTAGACGGCAAGAAATATAAAGAAGGCGATTGGATTTCGTTGAACGGATCTACCGGTTCCGTATATGAAGGTAAGATAGACACCGTGCTGCCCGAACTGAGCGGCGACTTCGGCAAAGTAATGGAACTGGCCGACAAGTATGCCCGTCTGCTCGTGCGCACCAACGCCGACACGCCGAATGACGCCCGCGTGGCCCGCGACTTCGGCGCTAAAGGTATTGGCCTCTGCCGCACGGAACACATGTTCTTTGAAGGCGACAAGATTCTGGCCATGCGCGAAATGATACTGGCTAACGATGAAACCGGCCGCCGCAAAGCGTTGGATAAACTCCTTCCCTTGCAACGCGCCGACTTCGAAGGTATTTTTGCCGCCATGCAGGGACTGCCGGTAACCGTGCGTCTGCTCGACCCGCCCTTGCATGAATTTGTTCCGCATGATGAAAAAGGCCAGAAAGAAATGGCGAAAATCATCGGTATTTCGGAGAAAGAAGTGCACGAGCGTGTGCTCTCGCTGGCCGAAGCCAATCCTATGCTGGGACACCGCGGCTGCCGCTTAGGCAACACCTATCCCGAAATCACCGAAATGCAAACCCGCGCTATCGTTGAAGCGGCATTGAACCTGAAGAAAAAAGGCATACATGCCATTCCCGAAATTATGGTACCCCTGCCGGGTAACCTGCACGAGTTACGCCTGCAGGAAGTGGTTATTCGCGAAACTGCCGACAAGGTATTCGCCGACTACAACGACCGCATCGAATTCAAAGTGGGTACAATGATTGAGATCCCGCGCGCCGCCCTCACGGCCGATCGCATTGCCGAGAGCGCCGAGTTCTTCTCGTTCGGCACCAACGACCTCACGCAAATGACTTACGGTTACTCGCGCGACGATGTGGCTAAGTTCCTGCCCATCTACCTCGAAAAAGGTATTCTGAAAAACGACCCGTTTGAAGTACTCGACCAAAAGGGCGTGGGACAACTGTTGAGCATGGCTACCTTGAAAGGCCGCTCTACTCGCCCCGACTTGAAGGTTGGTATCTGCGGCGAACACGGCGGCGAACCCTCCTCCGTAGAGTTCTGCCACCGCATAGGACTGAACTACGTGAGTTGCTCGCCTTTCCGCGTGCCCATCGCCCGCCTCGCTGCGGCACAGGCGGCGATCAAGGGGAACCAGTAGAACAGTTTCCGGTAAACAGTATGCAGCAGGGGCGCAAAATTTGCGCCCCTTTGTGACAAGATAGTATGAACATCCAAGAAAACACCCGGATAGAGTTAAAGCGAACGCTGACCAAAGATTTGGAACAGGAGGCTGTTGCGTTTCTCAATTATCACGAAGGAGGAATTATCTACGTCGGGATTGACAATGACGGAACAATATTCGGAGTAGAAAATGCCGATAGCGACATACTCAAAATTAAAGACCGGTTAAAAAACAATATCCTCCCGTCTGTTATGGGCTTATTCGATGTAAAGTCGGAAAAGTACGAGGGAAAGGATGTAATCAAAATTACCCTCGCAAGCGGCCCTGAAAAGCCCTACTATATCAAAAAAGAGGGAATGTCTGAAAAGGGCACATTTATTCGTGTAGGAACAGCCGTCGAGCGGATGACAACAAGAATGATTGAAAGTCTGTTCGCCAAACGCACGCGCAACTCTCTCGGCAAAATTCAATCCCCACGCCAAAACCTTACTTTCAAACAACTCAAGATTTATTACGAAGGGGTACATAAAGAGTTGAATGACCAATTTGCCATGAACCTCGAATTGCTGACCGAAGAAGGAAAATACAACTACGTGGCTTATCTGCTCGCCGATATGAACGGGATGTCCATTAAAGAGGCGCGGTACAGCGGCCTGACACGGGTGGATTTGATAGAGAATAACGAATACGGTTACTGTTCGTTGGTGAAGGCCACCAAACAACTATTGGACAAAATCGAAGTAGAAAACAAAACATTTGCGCAGATAACACCTAAGGAGCGTATAGAGCGGCAACTTTGGGACGCGCGAGCGCTACGTGAGGCGATTATCAACGCAATTGTCCATAATGATTATACGACAGAAGCACCACCAAAAGTCGAGTTTTTTGATGACCGTATTGAGATCACTTCTATTGGCGGATTAGTGCAGGGAATGACCCAAGAGGAATTTTTCACCGGATTGTCCATACCTCGAAACAAAGAGTTGATGCGTGTATTCAGAGACTTAGATATTGTTGAACATCTCGGATCGGGCATTCCTCGTATTTTAGAGGCTTATGGCAAGGATTGTTTCACGTTTTCCGACAATTTTTTGCGGATGACTTTTCCCTCCGCCGAACCACTATCCCCCCAAGTCACCCCCCAAGTCACCCCCCAAGTCACCCCCCAAGTCGAAGAACTGTTGAAAGTTTTAAAAACGGCCATGGACAGGGAGGAAATACAAAAAATGTTGCATCTTTCCGATAGAAAATATTTTAGGATTACCTACCTGAAACCCGCTCTTGATGCAGGGCTTATTGAAATGACAATTCCCGACAAACCCAACAGTCGCTTGCAGAAATATAAACTAACAGCATTGGGGGAACAATTAAAAAATAATACCTTATAATGTGTAAAAATATTTTTATACATTTTTTTGTTAAAAAATTTGGTTTATAAAATAAACTTGTTTATCTTTGCGCCATGATTTAATTATACTATGAAATTATGGAAACAAAATTCACGGAACAGGAAAGTTTGACGCTCATCAGCGAAATGATAGAGCAGGCACGCAACAATTTTCAGAAAGGTAGCGGCAACGCCATGATCCTTAACGGCTGTGCAGTGGCGTTCATAGCCCTGCTAAACATCCTGCTGCTATTCATCCTGCCCAA
>QMCD01001435.1_pt1 | contig 19300 bp, 16 predicted proteins | sample 1821841 | NCBI WGS metagenome assembly QMCD01 (sample SAMN01991225, study PRJNA193472) | Termite gut metagenome, whole genome shotgun sequencing project. | isolation source: worker | host: Macrotermes natalensis
TTTGCATTAGCATTGTTTGTCTTCTTATATCTGCTTTTTTCCATGCCTGAGAAGGTTCGTTGCAGTATACCGTCGTGCAGAACTTTGCTGGCTAAATTTCTCTTTATAAAACAATAACGTGATTGACAAAACTATAGAATAATTACTTACTAATTTAAATTTATGTCACTACAGAGATTCTGTTGGCTGCATGGCATGTTAGTCATGCTATTACTTACGTCCGGATTGAAAGCTCAGGTTACCGTTGGGTCTAATAACTCACCGGAAAAAGCCGCATTGCTGGATATAAAGGAGAAGATAGATAAGACGGGAGGCCCGACCGTCGATAAAGGAGGGTTACTTTTACCCAGGGTAAATTTGGAAAAGAAATACCAATTATATCCTTTTGTTAGAGAAGCCGGATATAATCCCTCAAATTATGATAATTCCACTTATAATCCGGATGATATGGATCCGGAATATGCATCCGAAAAATTAGCTCATACCGGGCTTATTGTATATAATTTGGTCGCGGATGATGAAAATGAATTGTGTTTAGGTTTAAATCAGTGGGATGGTGAAAAATGGAACTGTTTCCAGGAAAAAATGGGAAATGCAATAGCTACCATAACCAATTGCGATTCTTTAAACTTCTATGGTCAGTATCAGAATAAGGTGTCATTGAATTCATCTAATTATGTGACTATACCTTTGCTTGTAACAAAATCTGGAGCTTATACAGTCACTATTATGCCGGACCCGGATAATGGATATTATTTTACTGCCTCGGGTATATTTATGACAACAGGGTACTATTTTATAACAGTACCCGGGGCGGGTACGCCGATTGATTATACACCGGCGACCGGTGCGGGTAGCGATGGGGATTTGATGAAGATCGTTTTTAATGGAAAACCATTGTCTTCATGCGATCCTCTGTATGTGAAGGTGGAAGATTCTTCGAAGAAGCCTCTCTATTCGATGGATTGTAGTAAGACAAAGGTGAGAGGAGTGTATAAAATCGATGTTCCGCTCGATACTGATGAGCATTATATAGACATGGTATTAACTGTAGATGCAGAGGCATTGGGTGCTACATATATTATAGAAACCAATACTGTCGATGGTATTTATTTCAAAGCCGAAGGCACATTAAATAATACTAGTCAGCCCGTTAAATTATTAGGATATGGAGTACCTAATAGTATGGATGATAAGGTATTTACTATTACTTCGAATAGTAAGAAAACAGTAGCCACATGTAAAGCTACTGTATATATGTGTTATACTCCCAAAAAGATATTGGGAATAGGTTACTATAATACAAACTATGGATACTATATACAAAATTCAGCATCGTTGGCTGTGATGAATGCTGATATAAACTTTGGTTCATTGGAAAATAGCACGGTGAAAGTAGAGAAGCCGTTTTCTTATAGCTATATAAAGGGTGAAACACAGGGGAATATAGATGGTGCAGGTTATATAAATGCATCAGCACTTAGTACCGAGTTGGCAAAGAATCCGGATATTGTTGTTCTAGGCTTTTTCGTATCTTTTAATGCAAATACAATACAGCAACTTACGGAATATCTGAATAAAGGAGGTGTATTAGTTATGTTCACAGAATACTATACAAGTAATGCTGTGAGTGCAGAAGCTCTTTTCCGCAATATTTTTGCAGATTCTAATATCACAGGGGGGATGAAGAATGCACGAAGTGCTGTTTACCCGTTGAGTTCCGTAAATGATGAAATATTGAACGGGCCGTTTGGCGATGCCAGAGGAAAACTATGGGGTGAAGATGCTTCACAGACATATGTTATACAAGGATTACCAGCGGGAGATATATATACTTATAGTGGTGGAAGCCGGTTAAATGCTACAGGAGCCAATATACTTCCCGGTGTCACAATGTTTAGGCATAAAACTCTAAATCTCTTCTGGGTAGGTGATGGTGGCTTTAATTCAAATCTGGGGCCGTATTACGGCAATACATATTTAGATAAAGGGATTTGTCCTTTCACTATTAATTCCTCTATGCAACCTATACCACGTGTCGATTATGGGGAATCTGCGATGGGGAATGTTAATCAGACAGTGTATAATTCTATATTATTTGGAAATATAATGGCTTGGGCTATAAAACAAGCTGAATTTAATGGTATCAATACGGTGAAATAAATTGATAAATATAAAGAAAGCCACTTCATTTTTTTGAAGTGGCTTTCTTTATATTTTTAGAGTGTAACGTTATTCCTCCTCAGGAGTAGTATTTACATACTTTTCGTTCTGTAATTGCTGTTGTTGTTCATATAACTCAAATATATGATTGCGAAAAGTTGTATTACGTTGTAGCTTATTGTAGGCTTCTTTTGCCGCTTTCTGCTGGGATTCTTTCTTCGAGTAACCTGTGCCAAGACCAGCTTGCTCTCCCATAATGATCACAGCCGTTTTGAATATAGGGGTGTTGTTCTCGTCAACGAAACTATCGATAAGATCAAAACTAACAGATATCTTTTGTTTCTGGCTCCACTCTATCAGCCTGGATTTATAATTAGCCTCTAGTTCTGCCACTGATTCTATGTTTAGATGTTCTTGTATAAGGCGCTCAAAAACAAATCGTTTTGCAGCCCTATAGCCCTGATCCAGATATATGGCGCCAATGAATGCTTCCAGTGCATTGCCATACATGTGAGTATTGGGAGTCGTATTCCTTGTCGATGTTTTGATCAGTTTATCTATACCTATCTCCAAGGCGAGTCTGTTTAATGTTTCGCGTTGGACAATCTTGGAGCGCATATTGGTAAGGAAGCCCTCTTTCTTATATTCGAATTCTTTGAATACAATATCAGCTACAATTGCATCCAATATAGCGTCACCGAGGAATTCGAGGCGTTCGTTGTTGATCCATCTGCCATCTTTAAGTTTTATAGACGATGACTTATGTAATAAGGCCTGTTCGTATAATGTAATATTGTACGGATAGAACCCAAGTATTTTGCAAAAAGATACATAAGGCTCCTTCCCTCTTTTAGGAAGAAGCCTTATACCTCGATATATCTTTTTAAGCACGTTGTTTTCCTATTTCTTAAACTTTTTGACTATCACACATGCATTATGTCCGCCAAAACCAAATGTGTTGGAAAGTGCTACATTAACAGTTCTCTTTTGAGACTTGTTGAATGTAAGGTTCAGTTTGTAATCTATTTCAGGATCTTCATCACCTTCTGTAAAGTTTATTGTCGGAGGAACTATATCGTTCTGAACCGCCAATACACAGAACATTGCTTCCAAAGCTCCTGCTGCACCTAATAAGTGCCCAGTCATTGATTTTGTAGAACTGATGTTCAGATTATATGCATGCTCACCGAATACTTCTTTGATAGCTTTTATCTCGGATGGGTCGCCTACCGGGGTAGATGTTCCGTGCACATTAATATAATCCATATCAGTAGGGTTCATGTTTGCATCCTGCAAAGCATTTCTCATTACCAACTTAGCTCCTAATCCTTCGGGGTGAGAGGCTGTTAAGTGATAAGCATCCGCAGACATACCTCCGCCAACTACTTCAGCATAGATTTTAGCTCCACGGGCAAGGGCATGTTCCAGTTCTTCGAAAATAAGACATGCTGCACCTTCTCCCATGATAAACCCATCGCGGCTGGCGCTAAATGGACGCGAGGCTGTTTCAGGCGAATCATTGCGTGTAGATAATGCAGTCATGGCATTAAAACCACCGACACCGGCAGCTGTAATAGCTGCTTCCGCACCGCCCACTACAATAACATCAGCCTTACCCATACGGATAATGTCGAAAGAGTTTATAGCACTATGGGTAGATGAAGCACAGGCCGATACGGTTCCGTAATTGGGGCCGCGCAAACCATGACGAATCGAAATAAGTCCCGCTGCAATATCCGAAATCATCTTAGGGATAAAGAAAGGATTGAATTTTGGCCCGTTTTCTTCATTTTTCGCATAATAACTGACTTCTTCTTCGAAAGTCTTTATACCACCAATGCCAGCGGAGAAGATAACACCTATGCGATCGCAGTTCTCTTTTGAAAAATCAAGTTTTGAATCTGCGATAGCTTCTTCGGAAGCACCTATAGCAAGTAATGTATATCTATCGCATTTGCGCATTTCTTTCCTGTCCAGATAGACAGAAGGATCATATCCTTTAACTTCGCAAGCGAATTGTGTTTTAAATTTTGACGCGTCAAAATGAGTAATAGGTCCAGCCCCACTCACCCCGTTGATGGCATTGTTCCATGTAGTGGCTACATCGTTGCCAAGAGGAGATACCGAGCCTAGACCTGTTACTACTACTCTTTTTAATTCCATAAGTAAATATTGGAAAAAAAAATTATTTTGCATTTGCTTCAATGTAAGAGACAGCATCTCCTACTGTAGCGATTTTTTCAGTCTGATCATCTGGAATAGAAATGCCGAATTCTTTTTCAAATTCCATGATTAATTCTACTGTGTCAAGTGAGTCAGCTCCTAGGTCGTTTGTAAAGCTAGCAGTATCTGTTACTTCAGATTCTTCTACACCTAACTTATCAACAATAATTGCTTTCACTTTTGATGCTACTTCTGACATAATTTCTAGTTTTGATTAATAATTAATTTTTATTTCTAATTTTGTCGGTGCAAAGTAACAGTTTTTTATACATATGAAACAAATATTTTGTGGATAAAATAGTTAAAATTGCACATTTTTTTTGTTTGTGTGCAGGCATCTTAAATTATTCTTATGACTAAAATAGCAATTTTCGCTTCAGGTTCAGGCTCTAATGCCGAAAATATAATAAAATATTTTGCTAATAACGAGACTGTAAGCATAGAACTTATCGTTTCGAACAAAGAGGATGCATATGTACATCAGCGGGCCAAAAATCTGGGGGTAGAATCTGTTACATACTCAAAAAACGACTTTTACAATACAGATAAAGTCCTTGAGTGCTTGTTGCAAAAAGAGGTCGGTTTTATTGTATTGGCAGGTTTCCTGCTGAAAATTCCGGAAAATCTGCTACAGGCATATCCTAATAAGATAATTAACATACATCCGGCCTTACTGCCAAAATTCGGAGGAAAAGGGATGTATGGAGATAATGTACATAAGGCAGTGGTCGAAGCGGGTGAGTCGGAATCGGGGATTACGATACATTATGTAAATGAAAATTACGACGAAGGAACTGTAATCTTTCAGGCTAAATGTCCTGTTTCTGTAACCGATAGCTATCAAGATGTTGCAAAAAAAGTACATGCACTAGAGTACACATACTTTCCTTTAATTATAGATAAGGTGTTGAAAAGTTAATCTTTATACTGATTTTGTAATCTTTCTTTTATCCTGCGAACTGACTTTTTGGGAACGGTTTTAGGAGTATTATCTTGCTGTTTCTTTTCTTCTTCAACTTTGGCCGGCTTGTTTTGGTTTTGCGCATTATTATTAGTTGTAGTAGTACTACTATTACTATTGTAATGTTGTTGCCTTATGGTAGACTGAGGAGGATTGGCTACCCGTTTAATACCCGGTCTGTTTATTATATAAGTGGCATTTTCGTCTGTACCTACTTTTTCATCATTTACAGTTCTGGAGATAATCCTGGTTGTTGATTCAGTGGCACTTTTTTCTTCAGGTATATCTGTTTCCTCTGTTTTTACCACACGGTCTACCTGCTTGCCATCGGCAGTGATCTCCCTTCTGATAACAGGTTCCGGCGCTTTAGGCGCTTTTCTATTTGCATCAGAAGTATTGTTTACAGGAACAGTGATTGCCGTAGTGGCTACATTATTGTTGAATAGGTAGTCATTTGTCAGATCGATAGGGATTTTTAATCTATTCAGCGTTTTATCTGATACAAGGTACCAAATCTCACCAAATGGATTTCCCGATGCAGTATCGGTAACTCGCATCTCACGCTTGATGACTTCTGATGGATAGAGTTGATTCGTTACAGAAAACGGAACCTCGAGGCCATTAATATAATAGGTCGGCTTCCCGTTAAATCCGATATACATATTGGTTAGTTCCTCGATAGAGGCATCTTTTTTCATCAGGCTGTCAGCTATGTTCATTGCTGCTTGCTCTTTCTTCTTTCTGTTCCGGTAATCTCTGGCTAGCCGGAAACCTAAAGCGTCATTTCTTTCGTTGTTGATCTTCTTTTCTTCAGCTACTTCACGTAATAATCGATCTACATCTAAAGCAGCCTCCTCTAAACCACTGTATGTGGGATCCGTTTCTCCAAATATGGAGTCAACCGCTGCATTGCGGTTATTAATAAACAAGAATTTAGAATATTCATCTGTCAGTCCACCACTAGTCCTATTTACTACGCGCGTGGTATCACCTGTACTGATGATATATATTTTTTTTCCTATCTGCTCAGCTTCTTTCTTTGTAGGAGCCCTATATATCTGGGCTTCTGCAAACAGCGGGATAAGCAGTAGGAATATTAATGTTATTATATATTTGCTTGTACTCATTTGTGTCTCTTTATGCAATTTATGTATTTGATATAATAACCCTAGTTAGTATATACGCAACAAATATACAAGTTTTTATTGAAAGATATTTTACTCTTACAAAATTTAGCATAATTAGAATTTCATTTTGTTATTTTATAGACTTGCAATCCTTGATAAGGTTGTAGATATTTGCTACTTTTGCATATAATAAATCAACTATAAAAATATTAATTCATGGCAACACCTCCGTTTAAGTATCAGGAAACTTTCCCTCTTGGAAAAGATACAACAGAGTATTATCTCTTGTCGAAAGACTTCGTTTCTACAGCAAACTTTGAAGGTCAGGAAATTTTAAAAGTATCACCGGAAGCACTTACTTTATTAGCTCAACATGCATTCCACAATGTAGAATTTTTACTTCGCCCCGAACATCAGCAACAGGTTGCGAAAATTCTCGCCGATCCCGAAGCCAGTGATAACGATAAGTTTGTGGCGCTTACTTTTCTGCGTAACTCCGAGATCTCGGCTAAAGGTATACTACCGTTCTGTCAGGATACAGGTACAGCGATTATAATGGGTAAGAAAGGTCAGAATGTATGGACTGGAGGAAATGATGAGGAAGCTCTCTCGAAAGGAGTATATAATACCTTTACAGAAGACAATCTGCGCTATTCACAGAATGCGCCCTTGGACATGTATAAGGAGATAAATACAGGAAGCAACCTTCCTGCGCAGATAGATTTATATGCCGTAAACGGTAATGAGTATAAATTCTTATTTGTAGCCAAAGGTGGAGGCTCAGCTAATAAGACTTATCTTTATCAGGAAACGAAAGCATTGCTGACTCCCGGTAAACTGGAAAAATTTCTTATAGAGAAAATGAAATCCTTGGGAACAGCGGCTTGCCCTCCTTATCATATTGCATTTGCTATTGGTGGTACTTCGGCCGAAACAAATCTGAAGACAGTGAAGATGGCTTCTACAAAATATTATGATAACCTACCTACTTCAGGCAATGAAGGTGGTCAGGCTTTTCGTGATCTGGAGATGGAGGCAAAACTATTGAAGGCAGCCCAGGAGTTAGGTCTGGGAGCGCAATTCGGTGGTAAGTTCTTTGCTCACGATATCCGTGTGATCCGTCTTCCTCGCCATGGAGCCTCTTGTCCGGTAGGAATGGGCGTATCCTGTTCGGCAGATAGGAATATTAAAGGTAAAATCAATAAAGACGGGGTTTGGTTGGAGAAACTGGAAGATAATCCGGCTCGTCTGATCCCTGAAGAATTACGCAATGCAGGAGAAGCGGGTGGAGTAAAGATAGACCTGAACCGTCCGATGAAAGAAATTCTTGCAGAACTGACTAAATATCCTGTTTCAACCCGTTTGTCCCTTACGGGCACAATTATCGTTGGGCGTGATATTGCTCATGCAAAATTGCAGGAACGAATTGATAACGGGGAAGGCTTACCACAATATATAAAAGATCACCCTATTTACTATGCAGGTCCGGCAAAAACGCCGAAAGGCTATGCCAGCGGATCTATGGGGCCGACTACAGCGGGGCGTATGGATTCCTATGTCGACTCATTTCAGTCGCAAGGAGGTAGTCTTATCATGATTGCCAAAGGAAACCGTAGCCAGCAGGTAACGGATGCCTGCCATAAGCATGGCGGCTTCTATCTGGGTAGTATAGGTGGTCCGGCGGCTATCCTGGCACAGAACAGCATCAAAAGCCTTGAGTGTCTTGAGTATCCTGAACTTGGCATGGAGGCTATCTGGAAAATTGAGGTAGTTGATTTCCCTGCGTTCATCTTAGTCGATGATAAGGGGAATGATTTCTTCCAACAATTGAATCCGGTTAATTGCGCGATGTGCTGAATCCGGTTAGTTTATAATACAAATACAAGAGGCTGCCCGTTTCAGCAGCCTCTTTTTATCTCCTTATTTATCGGAATATAGCCCGATGTGATTACCCTCGCAGTCGGCGAATACACAAAAATACCCTAGCCCTTCGACCTCTATTTTTGTTTTAGGAATTACGACCTTTCCCCCCTTCGATTCAACAATAGCTAAGGAAGCGGATATATCTTCACAATTGAGGCTAATAAGAACCCCGTTTTGAGACGGGATAAAATCTTCCGCCCATGAAATTGCGCCGGAGTTTTTACCGTCTTCACCCGGAAAGAAAGCCATTTTTTCATGCTCGCAATCACATTTGCTCATGCTGATACCGAATATTGATTCATAAAACTTTACTGCCCTGTCAAAGTCTTTGCAGGGAATTTCGAAAAATGCGACTAGTCTTTTCATAAAATTTGTTTTTAGTTTGACTTTACAAAAATAATGTGTCCGGCTTTTGGGATCTTGTAAAAAAAGGACATTCAATCTGCTACGAGAAATAATCGGAATAAGGGGTGCAGACTGATATAAATTCGGGAGGAGTATAACCGGAAAAAGCTTTAAATTCTTTTATCAGATGAGGTTGGTCGTAATATCCGCAATCGAAGGCCAACTCTGTGATATTAATATCCGGTGTGTTCTGTAGGATGTATAATGCCCTTTGAAAGCGTACTATGCGTGTAAACTCTTTCGGATTAGTGCCCACATATTCTGTAAATATACGATTAAACTGCTTATAGCTAAGGCATGCTATTTCAGATAAAGATGCAATACTGGACTGGTGCTTGTGATTTATGGCCTTTATTACTTCCGTTATCCGCTTCCAATTGTGATTGTCGAATACCCTTAGACGGGAAATAAGTGTGGATTCTATTAGGGCAATTGCTTTATTATTATCTTTTTCATGATATATACGGTCTTCTAACTCTCTCAGAGAATTATCATTGAAGTCACTAAACGATACGTCCATTCTATAAAACTCATTCATAGGCATCGGAAAGAATGCTTTGGTTCCGAAAGGATGGAAAACAACGACAATCATATTTACTTTACCGGTAGACACTAAATCTGTAAAACCTGTCGATTGTCCGCAAATAAATGATTGGGGTTGCATTTTATTATCGGATAGTGTGTTCATTCTGTCACCACGGTGGAAAATCATTTGCATAAATCCCGTAGGGATTACCCGCTCCGAAACGGTATTAATCCCATCTATTTCCAATATCCAATAGTGCTTAATAAATGGAGCCAGTATTGGTGAAGGTTGTATGAATCTGAAAGTTTCCATTAAGATAAATATATGAAAAAATGAAATAGGTGCAAAGTTAAGTACTTATCTTTTCTTTGTCTTGTAAAAAAAGGACATTGTGGTATAACGAATAGGGCGATAAATGATTTTATCGCCCTATTCGTAAGTAAATCAGATATTCAGATCGTTATTATAAACTACGTATTTTTGTATTGCGGAACCAGATTAAGGAGTTCCCATGTTTTCCCTGCAAACCGATAAATCCTTTTGTCGGTAGTTCGGCGAATGGTTTAGGCAGCCAACTTGGAATTTTTGTTCCATCAGGATTTGTTGTCCCCGAAGTCCATTTGCTCATATCCATCTCTGTAACTTTCTGTCCATTAAGTGTCACAGTGATATGCTGTCCTTCACATTTTATATGCATGTGGTTCCATTCTCCCGGTTTCTTTACTACTTTGTCTTTGTTTGCACCCAGATGGCCATAGATAGCACCGCATTTTTCGTATGGCTTGGCATTCTTGAAATGCTCGCTATGGTCATCGGCTATTTGTATTTCTACCGAATTGGGTATCCAGTTCTTGGTATCTGTACAGTAAACGACTACTCCGCTATTGGTTGCTTCATCTGTTTTGAATTCGAGATCAAGCTCAAAGTTTTCATATTCGGTGGTAGTCCAGATAGATTCGTCTTTTATGGCACCTAGTACTCCGTCTTTTTCGCTCCATACTTCCGGGTTGTAATTTGCGTCTGAAAGATTAGTCCCGAAGAGTGGTTTCCATTTGTTTTTGTTAGCTGATAAAACGGATAAAGAACAGGCAATTAATAAAACTGATGAGATTAAAAAGATACGTTTCATGGCATTTGTTTTTAGTTATACATTTAAATAAATCATAAGGTGAACAAATGTATCTCTTTTTTAACAATTAGATATAAGAATTTCAAGAAATTATTATCCGGATTAAATAAAAAAAGACCGGACAATTTTGTCAGGTCTTTCTTATATAGTAAAGTGATTTATTTTACTTTATCTACAATTGCTTTGAACGCTTCAGGATGGTTCATAGCAAGGTCGGCAAGAACTTTGCGATTGATTTCCACTCCGTTTTTGTGAAGAGCTCCCATCAGGCGGGAATAAGACATTCCTTCAAGGCGTGCAGCAGCGTTGATACGTTGTATCCACAGTGCGCGGAAGTTGCGTTTTTTAGCACGACGGTCACGGAATGCATAGGTAAGACCTTTTTCCCATGTGTTTTTGGCTACTGTCCACACATTTTTGCGGGCTCCATAATAACCTCTTGTTAGTTTTAGTACTTTTTTTCTGCGGTTGCGCGAAGCAACATGATTGACTGATCTTGGCATAATTTACATTGTTTTGAATGTCAGCGGCTCCCTTCGTTTGGGAACTCTTTGGTGCATACATCCGGTTAATAAATCTTTAAAACTTGCTTTTGTAAAACGAAATAGATTATTTAAGAGCTAATAATTTTTTCACCGCTTTCTCGTCTACTTTGTGAACAAGTGAAGAGTGAGTAAGATTTCTCTTTTGTTTTTTCGTTTTCTTAGTCAGGATGTGACTTTTGAAAGCATGTTTTCTTTTGATTTTTCCTGATCCGGTAAGGGCGAACCTCTTTTTGGCACCGGAATTAGTCTTCATTTTTGGCATCTCAGTTTATTAATTTAATTATTTAAAGTAAGGTCATAGACCTATTTGTTACTTTTTTATTTATATACAAAGTATTCGTTTATTCTTCGTTATTCTCTTCTTTTGGTTTGTCTGCTTTTTTCTCGATAACTTTTTTCTCACCGTCTTTCGGTTTAGCCGGAGCCGGAGCTTTTACAGGTTGCTTCTTAGGGGAAAGCATCATAATCATCTTTTTACCTTCAAGTGCGGGCAGTTGATCTACTTTTCCTAAATCTTCAAGTTCTGTAGCAAAACGGAGTAGAAGGACCTCTCCTTGTTCCTTAAACAGGATCGAACGTCCTTTGAAGAATACATAAGCTTTCACTTTTGCTCCTTCTTCAAGGAAGTTTTTCGCATGATTGAGCTTAAAGTTAAAGTCATGGTCATCGGTTTGTGGTCCGAAACGGATCTCTTTTACCACAACTTTTACAGACTTGGCTTTAGCTTCTTTCTGTTTTTTCTTCTGCTGATAAAGGAACTTCTGATAATCGGTGATTCTACAAACAGGGGGATCGGCTGTTGGAGAAATTTCAACCAAATCAAGTTCGAGGTCATCAGCTAGTCGTAAGGCTTCGTTTATGGTGTATACACCTTGTTCTACATTGTCACCGACTAAACGGACTTCCCGAGCCCGAATATTTCCATTGATTTTGTGTAACTCTTCTTTGCGATTATTAAATCTGTTGTTTCTCATTCAAAAACTGTTAGAATTCCTTTATCTTTTTTATTTAAATATTTAATTTTCAAAAATATAAATAACGAATACTTAGGATTGCTGCTCCCATGCATTCATCATTTTCTCTACTTCTTCATTCAATTGGGCAGCAAAGTTAGTAAATTTCATCGAACCTTTATCACCTTCACCCTGTTTTCTTACCGAAACTTCTTCTGTTTCTGCTTCTTTCTCGCCTACAATGAGTAAATAAGGGATTCTTTTCAACTCATTGTCGCGGATTTTACGTCCGATCTTTTCATTACGGTCATCCACCTGCGAACTAATTCCCTGTTGCTTGAAATAGCTGTTCACTCTGTGAGCATAATCATTGAACTTCTCGCTGATAGGTAATATTACCACCTGGTCAGGCGCCAGCCATAACGGGAATTTACCTGCAGTATGCTCGATAAGCACTGCAATGAAGCGTTCCATCGAGCCAAACGGAGCACGGTGAATCATCACCGGACGGTGTTTTTGGTTGTCCGCTCCTGTATATTCGAGTTCGAAACGTTCAGGGAGATTATAGTCAACCTGTATTGTTCCCAGCTGCCAGCGGCGGCCCAAGGCGTCTTTTACCATAAAGTCGAGTTTGGGACCATAGAAGGCCGCTTCACCAAGTTCAACTTTTGCAGGCAGGCCTTTTTCTTCACAGGCTTCTATAATAGCCCGCTCTGCTTTTTCCCAGTTTTCATCGCTACCAATATACTTTTCGCGGTTTTCAGGGTCGCGCAAAGATATCTGGGCTTCGAAATTTTCGAAGTCAAGCGCCTTAAAGATAATGAAAACAATGTCCATTACTTTCAGGAATTCAGCTTTCAATTGCTCAGGTGTACAGAATATATGCGCATCGTCCTGAGTAAATCCACGGACACGGGTTAAGCCATGAAGTTCCCCGCTTTGTTCGTAACGGTAAACAGTGCCAAACTCAGCCAGACGCAAAGGCAGGTCTTTGTATGAGCGTGGAATTATTTTGTAAATCTCGCAGTGGTGAGGACAGTTCATCGGTTTCAATAAGAACTCTTCTCCTTCTTCCGGTGTATGGATAGGCTGGAAAGAATCCTTACCGTACTTTTCGTAATGTCCCGAAGTAACATACAATATCTTACTGCCTATGTGCGGAGTCATTACCTGCTGGTAATCAAACTTACGCTGGATTTTCTTTAAGAAATCCTCTAGTTTCAAACGTAACTGAGTACCACGTGGAAGCCATAATGGAAGCCCTTTTCCTACGTTTTCGGAAAAAGCGAACAATTCCAGCTCTTTTCCGATCTTGCGGTGATCGCGCTTTTTGGCTTCTTCAAGCATTATCAGATACTCGTCCAGCATTTTCTTTTTAGGGAAAGTGATACCGTAGAGACGGGTAAGTTGTTTACGCTTTTCATCGCCACGCCAGTATGCACCTGCCGCACTAAGGATTTTTACAGCCTTAATGTAAGATGTATTGGGTAAGTGCGGCCCGCGGCAAAGGTCTGTAAACACACCTTGTGTATATGTTGTGATGGTACCGTCCTCCAGATCGTTTATTAGCTCTACTTTATAGTTCTCGTGACGGGCATCGAACATCTTTATTGCATCTGATTTGGTAATGTTCTGACGTTTGATTTCTTCCTTATTGGCGATAAGCTCCATCATCTTTGCTTCTATCTTAGCAAAGTCCGCATCTTTTACGGGAGTATCACCAAAGTCTATATCATAATAAAATCCGTTTTCGATGGCAGGTCCGATACCAAATTTGGCATGAGGATAAAGTATCTGTATGGCTTCGGCCATAAGATGGGCGGAAGAGTGCCAATAAGCGTGCTTGCCGTCTTCATCTTCCCATTTCAGCAGTTCGATCGTCGCGTCTTCGTCTATTGGACGGGTCAAATCCCATACTTGTCCATTGACTTTGGCTGCAAGTACGTCCTGAGCCAGACGCGAACTGATGCTTTCTGCTATCTGCATCGATGTGGTTCCTTTTGCAAATTCTCGCACAGAACCATCCGGAAATGTAATTTTTATCATTTTTAGTTTCTATTTAATTATGCAGCTCCTACAAACAAGCTGCTTTTTTGAACTTGCAAAAATAATCATTTTTTGTAACAGATGTGATATTCTGTCTATTTTATTTCGGTAAGCGGCTATTGATGACCGGTTATAAAAAAGGTAACAAAGGTAACACATATTTTAGCTATTAGCTGATAGCTTTTAGCCGTTAGCTCAGGCTATCGCATAAGTGATTTACAGTTAACAGTATTCTCACGCAAAGACGCAAATTCTAGCTTATCACCATATTCACGTTTATTAACCATGTTTGGTTAAAACCTGACACATCTGACAGAATTTTCATCGTTCTTATCTTGTTATTTTTGCATCCGTTAACTATCTTTAGTTAAAAGGTAACAAAGGTAACAGAAATCAATGTGCCGATTAATCAATTTGCCGATGTGCGAATGTTTTTAACGAAAAATGAAAAACGAAGAACTTTTCACTTTTCACTCTTCACTTTTAGTTTAAAACATTTGCTAATATACTAATTTAAAAATCTGCTAATTATCTTTTCAAAGAGCTACAAGCCATCAGATAAAGGCTATTGGCTCTGATTATATAGATAAAATTTTTGCAAGAGATTAAAGAATAGGTATAAAAATATTCCTCATAGAACTGTATAAAATTCTATGAGGAATATTTTCGGGAGTATTCTTATTTTATTCTGTCATGCGTTTAATTATGCTATAAGCCTCCACAACGCCCATTTCCCCGGCTTTACGCATATCGTCGAGTGCACGGTCTTTGTCTTTGACCTGGAAGCGGCTTAATCCCCTGTTGTAATACCCTTCGGCAAACTCAGGGTCGCGTCTGAGAGCTTCGTTGTAGTCAAGTATGGCGGCACGGTAATCGTTTTGCTTGTAGCGTATTCCCGCCCTGTTGTAATAGGCGTAGATAAATTCCGGATTGAGTTCGATTACCTTATTATAATTCTTGACAATGAGGTCGTATTCCATTTTGCCCGGGTCCACAATGGTTGTTGCAGCAGGTAATGAATTGTCTTTCTTTATTCCGCCTAAGGTCGCTAAATCAGTTTGATCGCTTTTCTTTTCATACTCAGGTACATTTTCCCTCAGGTTGAGTTGTTTCGTATATACAACGGCCAGATTGAAATATGCCAGCGTAAATTTCGGATCGAGGCTTATTGCCTTATTAAAATCTTCTATAGAGTTGGTAAAATCCTGTACCAGCATATAGTCCATAGCTCTGGCAAAATACAGGTCTGCATTTGCCGGCTGGTCGGCAATACGTTTCGACAGGTCGTCTATCGATTTGAAGTGCTCCTGTATCTGGAATTCGTTCAGGGAAGCCTCACTGTTAGTGATTCTCAGTTTTTTAGGCAATATTGCCCGTTTGTTTATATTGTCGATAAGCTGGCTGTAATACACAAACCGGCGGATATCGTTCGGTTTTTCGTAATATGAAACAATAAACTGAGGTTCCAGATCGAGTTTGACCTGCTTGTTCTGTATGCGGCCTCTGGTATCATTGTTATATTTGCTTTTTTCTTCCTCTGTCTTATCAGCTACAACAAGCAGGTTAAATTTATCAATGTCTTTGTCCGATTTTTCCCTTGTCTTGTCCTTTTCTGATTTTTCTTCGGTTTGTCCGGCCAATATTTCTTTATTTTTACGGCTTTCCTCATTACGTGCATAATTGAAATCCCGTTCAGCGCCTTTCAGGTCGTTTTGGCGGCGTTTGATCTCGGAACGCATATAAAATCCGTGATAGAATTCGGGATATTCCGCCAATACAACATTCAGGTCTTCCAATGATCCTGTATAGTCTCCGATATTATTCTTTATCAGGGAGCGGTTGAAATACGCGATATAGTTGTTCGGCTCATACTTCAATACTATATCGAAATCGGCTATGGCACGGTTGTCGTCACCTACCTGTGAACGTAGTAATCCACGGTTGAAACGGGCAATTATATTATTCGGGTCGAGGTCGATAACTTTATCGTAGTCGGACATCGCTCCGCGAAGGTCATTCTTTGAATACCGTATCAGTCCCCGGTTGATGTAATTACCGGATTGAAGCGGATCTATACGTATGGCTTCGTCAAGGTCGGCCATTGCTTTATCATAGTCCTTTTTATAATAATAGAGCAATCCGCGCATAGAGTAGGATTGGGGCAGGTATTTATCGAGCTTTATAGCCTGGTTGTAATTTTCGAAGGCCTGTAGCGTATCTCCTTTTTCCTGATAGAGGGCTCCTCTGGTGAGGAAGCCTTGTGTATAGGTCGGATAGGATTTGAGCAGGGTGTTCAGATATTTTTCAGCTTCTTCGTAATCCTTCTTTTGGATATTGACTATACCCATGTTGATTAATGCGAATTTATCGTTCGGATATACCTCCAGCGAAACTTTGTAATCTTCTAATGCTCCATCATAGTTATTCTGATTCTGGCGGGCATCGGCACGTAGCTGATAAGCTTTCGACATAAAAGGGTTTCTCTCCAGGGCCAGCGTGCAGTCATCTTCCGTACCCCTGTAATCGTCGAGATAATATTTTGCAATGGCACGATAAAAGTAAGGTTCCGCAAGGTACGGCTTTGCTTTTATGGCCTGATTGAAGTATTGTATAGCCAAGACATAATCTTCGAAATAGAGCGAGTTGCGTCCTATTAAGATTACACGGTCTGTATTAATCTGGGAAACTGCGATCAGGCTGTTTATCAGAACTAGTATTGAAAATAAAAATCTCTTCACGATAGATTGTATTAATCATTGAGCAGCAAATATATGAATAATACGTTAACAAAAAAGAAGAGAGGCTGTCGGAGCCTCTCTTTTTAATATATTTTTTAGTTTTCGAAATAGTCGTCGTGATAGTATGAATTCTTCTTGAGATAATATGTTCTGTCTCCGTAGTAGCGGGATGTTCCGTAATAACCTTCACGTCCTTTAACATCATTGAAGACAAGCGCTATGTCTTCCACACCGTCATATCTCAACTGGGTGATAACGCTCTTGAAGAATGATTTATTTGTTTTGGCACGGCGTACCACAAACAAAGTCGTATCTGCTATTTCGGATAGAATGTATGCATCCGAAACCAATCCTACAGGGCTACAGTCGATGATGACATAATCGTACATTTCCTTCAGGTGTTCCAGTACTTGCTTTGTTTTAGCCGTTTTTATTAGTTCGCTTGGGTTTGGAGGCAATGTTCCGGCAGGAATGATATCGAATCCATAGTCGGGATGAGAGTATGTGATTTCATCCAATGTAACCTGTCCTATCAGGTAGTTCGATATGCCTTTCTGCGAATCTATTTGTAGCGTTTTAGCAACTGAAGGTCGGCGGAGGTCTAAGTCTACAATGATAACTTTTTTACCCATCAGTTGATATACAGACGCAATGTTCGTAGCTATGAATGTCTTACCGTCAGCAGGCTCAGTAGAGGTAACCAGGACTGTTATTTTATTTTCCCGCTGTGCCATATATTCTATCCGGACACGCATATTACGAAACGATTCGGCAAAGCTCGATTTCGGATAGTTCTTGACCAGGACTACTCCGTTATTAAGTTTCTTGGAAACATTTTCTATTGTACCGATAACAGGGAAGCCTGAAATTTTTTCGCATTCTTCTTTTGTCGTAATCGAGAAATTCAAAATTTCTTCTTTCAGTACTACGAAGCATAATGGCAGAATGAGACCTATAATAAAGTAATATGTATAGTTCTTACCTATTTCTCCTCCATTTACAGCTCCGCCCATTTGCCGGGGGGCTTCCCATATAAAGTTGTCCGGTGTATTTGAAGCCTTTTGTATCTCGGCTTCGTACTGTCTTTGAGTCAGATATTGGTGGTACATCTCATTTACACGGAATTCACGTTGGAATTTTACCAGATCACGTTCCTGAGGCGGAAGGTTGTCAATCTTCAACTGAAGCACTTCGTACTTTCGTACCAAGGCATCTTTCTGATTCTGAAGATTGATCTGAGCAACTTGTATTTCCTGTAAAATTTTTACCCTGAGGTCGTTCAGTTCATCTATGGTTTTATTATATAATGGGTTTTTCGCACCCAGATTTCGTGCTTTTTGCAATAGTTCATTATATGTTTTTACGAATTCACTTAGTTTAGGATTCCGGATATTCATACTGGCCGGATCCATTAAATCATCAGTTCCGAGTATTTTCTCTTTCATTTTCTCGGTCAGGAGCAAAACGGATTTTTCTCTTAAGGCTAGGGCATCTTTTTCCCTGTCTGCACTATCGAGAGCTATTCTTAACGATTGGGATGAGATATCATATACTCCTGTTTCTTTTTGGAATTTTTCAAGTTTAAAACGTGAAATATCCAGAGAGTCATTGATCAATTTCAACTGTTTGCTCAGGAATTTTATGGTGAGTTCTGCTTGTTCATTTTTTAGCCCAAGATTGTAATTCTCAAATTCCTTGAGCAGTATATTTAGATAGTCTATGTCTTTTGCCGGATTTGTTCCTGACATTGATATGGATAGGATGGATGAATTATTTTGGAGGGCAGAATTTATACGTCCACTATACATTCCTATGAGTTGGCCTTCGGAGAGGAATCTGAAATTGAATGTTGAAATATCCGGTTTAAAAGCATCTTCGAAAGCACCTTTGACATCGTTTCTGAAATTAGGAGTCTTATGCAGTTTTATTTTGAATAGCTTATAGTCTATTTCTTGTTCAAATGGTGCTATTAAAGATATTTTAGTTTCTGATTCAGGATTCTCTTTATAGCTGATTTCACATTTTTCCTGGTCGATATATGCTATTTCGTATGAGTAATTATATGCTTCCGGCTTAATATCGATCATTTCTATTTCGATGGGTGTGTCTGTATACAAGCTGATATATTTGAACCGAGTCTGTATATAATACTCTATACGCATTTTAGCCGGTAAACTTTTTACAGTCCTTTCGGTTAGTCCATAGGATTTTAATACAATTTGTTGATTTTCTGTATTACGCAATAATGTCCCTGTTGGAACAGAACCTGCAACAACACTGGCAGTGTTCCTATCTTCCAAAATCATCAAGGCCTGAACATAGAATACAGGTACCCATGATTTATTTTTTATATATGCATAGCCAAGAAATAGGGCGACCGATATAATAAAAAGATACCAGTATTTCAATATACGGTAAAACCAAAGGACAAAATCGAATGAGATGTTTGTCTTTGTCTTTACTTCCTCGAAATAGGGATCGGACTCTATTACTTTTTTATTGTTATTATAACTGATAACTATATGTTTATATAAAGATTCTGTTTGGGTGTTTGCTATTCA